>ERZ761609.45-NODE-45-length-186487-cov-19.827090_pt1 | contig 186487 bp, 167 predicted proteins | sample MGYA00511163_ERZ761609 | MGnify/ENA primary metagenome ERZ761609 (study PRJEB28899, sample SAMN02445070) | bioreactor sludge metagenome | biome: EBPR sludge | place: Australia: Brisbane, Thorneside Wastewater Treatment Plant | collected 2011-12-16 ... | reverse complement strand
CGATTTGCGGGCCAGCCGCGAAGACGCCCTCGCCCGAACACACGCCCAACAACAGCCACCCCCGCCGCCGGAGCCGCCCTGGGAGCCACCGGTTTATTGGGGTGACGGAGATGGCGGAGGAGATGGTTGCGGTGATGGAGGCGGAGACGGATGTCAGTAAGTCTCCGCAATTCGCACCGATCACAAAGCCGAGCGACCGACAGCCTTCGAGCTGTCGGCGCTTGGCTCGTGATTGTTGCCACCATGCAATTGAGCATGACGGCTGTCGCAAAGATTCGCGGCAGCCAAAATGAAACTTCAACTACGAGTGCGACAAGAATACTTCAGGATTTCGGACTGAAGCTCACCACTGATCAAAATCCTGAGTCCCAAAACATGGCTTCGACTCCATCGTCTTCAATCTTGGTGGTCGCAAGTTTCGCAAGCGGCTGCAGTTGCTCCGGCGGAGCCGTTGTGGATTTGGCGCACGCGATTCGCGGTCGAAAGCTCAGACTCGTGATCCTTGAACCGCAAGCTCAAGTGAACCGAGACACGACGAGCAAATCCCAAGGCCCCAGCCCACAGCCCAGTTCCATGCCGCGACTCTTTCAAAGAGCGTTGGAGATCACCAAGTCGCAAACTGAATTTGAATTCGTCGGCTCCACGAACTCCGCCAGTTTCGCTAAGTGGAAGATCGCCAAAACTCCAGAAGTTTTAGTCTTCGACCGCGAAGGCCGCCTCGCCTACCAAGGTGCGATCACGGCCGATCCGAAGGGTGAAGAAAAGCCCGAGGCCTTTCTGAGCCAAGTGTTGGATGACCTCGAGTCGGGACGACCCGCTCGCTGGACCAAACGCGAAGCTTTTGGCTGCGCGCTGCCTTTTGGTCCACTCGCACGCTAAACTTGAAGCGTGGCAAGCCGTCGATCGACTCACAATCAAATTGCACGCATCGGCCTCATCATGAGCCTTGTGCTGTCACTGCACGCGTACGCACAAAGTCCTGCGATGCCGCCTGTCGCGCCGCCACTTCCTCCACGATGGACGGATGTGCTCATCGAGGCCACGGCTCAGACAAGAATGCAGGGCGGCCGCGGCGCTCGGCGCAACTTTTCGGGACAGAATCTCACCGGCCTCAAAGCCCCCGGTCGAGAAATGATTCACTTCGATTTTCGAAACGCCAAACTGCTCGGCGCCGACTTACGCCGCGCTGATCTGCGTGGCGCAGACTTTCGCGGCGCCGATCTCACGCAGGCCATCCTGACTTCCGCAAAATTGACTTCAGCCAAATTCGACCGTCGCACACGCTTACCCATTTCCCGTGAGGCAGCGTTGAGACTTGGCATGACGGAAGTTGAAGATGAAAGCGGCCCACTGACACCTGAGCCGCCATCCTCGAGCTCAAGCGAGGCCGAAAGCGAGGAGGATCGATGATTCGTCGCCACTACACGCGACTCATCGACGAGCTCTTTGCCGATCGCGCCCTGCGAATATTTGGCGCCAGTCTCTTGGGCACACAGCTCTTTACATTTTTGTTTTGGATCATCATGGGCGCCGAGAATGGTTCGCTCATCGACATCATCGGCGGCCGAGCCGATCCGATCTGCTGGCCTTATTTCGAAAGCTGTGCGGAACTGCGCGAGTTTCTCAATTGGTCCCCGCTGCTTTGGCGAGTGATCTTTACGTTTTGGTTTGCGTTGGCGATGGCGGGAGTCGGGCTCTTCTTGTGGCCGACGGATTCGCGAAGCGCCAATGATCGACGCCGTGTCGCCGCAGGCTGGTGGATTCTGCTCGCCACACAAGTCTTCAAGTGGCTGGTCCTCAGCCTCGACTACCGAATGATGGGCAACTATCACTACATGCCCTTTATCATCAGCTTCGCCTATCTGTTCTTCACACAGCGGCGACTTCTGCTTCCTCTGCTCATCATCGGCTTTTACGTTTCCGCTGGAAGTCTAAAATTGAATTACGAGTGGCTCAGCGGCGGCGCGCTCTATCGCGACACCTTTCTCGACGGCGTCTGGCTGCAAGTCGCTTGCGCCTATGTGCTGTTCCTCGAGCTGATTCTCATCTGGGGGATCGTCTCGAAGCGAAGCTGGCTCCGGTGGCTGACGCTCGCGCAGCTCGCCGCCTTCCACGCCTTCTCCTGGCAAGTTGTCGGATTCTTCTATCCGATGATCATGGCTTGCCTGCTATCGCTGTTTCCACTGATGTGGATGCGTCCGCAGGGCGATGAAATCGGTCACGGCGAACGCTTGCTCGCCGGTCGCTTGCCGCGACCTCACCTCCTTGCGATCGCCGCTTACGCCTTCGCTCAACTCTTGCCACAGATCTACGGCGGCGATCCGGCGCTGACGAGCGAAGGACGACTCTGGTCACTCAATATGTTTGACTCAAAGAGCCGCTGCTCCGTCCTCGCGATCGCCCGCCACCGGGACGGCACCAGCATCGACATGTCGCACTTTCGTCGCGAGCTTGGCGTGCGCATTCATTGTGATCCTATCGTTTACATGAATGATATGCGCCGACTCTGTCGCCTCAACCGCGGCAATCCGAACTTCACCGACGTCGATCTTTATCTCAATAGTCGGCGTGCCACCGACACTCAGTACACGCGAATTCTGGCGGAAACGAATTTGTGCGCGAAGTTTGAAAGTGGGCTCGACTACAACATTCTCTTTCCCAATGTCTTTATCCAGCCTGCCCCATCCCGCGCCCTCCAGCACAAGGCCACACTATGAGCGATTCGTTGAATACGCCCTCAAAGAAGATTCAACCCGCACGGCTTGCAAAAGTGCTTTTGATCTTTGGCGTTCTTTACCTAGGCGTCGCGATTCCCGCACACAATCCCGACCTCCTCTCACCTCGCGGGCTCAAAATTTTCTCCGCCGATCCAGAGATCACTCCAAACTTCGCCGGACTCTCGCCGCAATTCGCAACGCTCGCTCACATCCATCCCGACGCGACCAAGGCGACAGCCGAAGACCTGCGACCGAGCTTCGAGTATCGCGGTCGCACGCCCCACTTCGGCGTCGATGATCGCGCCCGCGTCCCTTTGAACCTCAAGGCCCAATGGGAAATTCAGGATTTCAACATCGGCATTCACTCCGCCAGCAAGGCCAGCGCCGCCGTCGATGCAAGCGGCGTATACATCGGTTCCGACGGCGGATGGTTTTACGCACTCGAGCACGATGGCAAAGTCCGCTGGCGATTTCACGTCGGCGATGCGCGCTTTGGCATCCACTCCACCGCCGCCCTCGATCAGCGCTTTGTGTACTTCGGCACTTACGCTGGCGTGATTTACGCGGTGGAAAAGTCCACAGGTCAGTTGCGCTGGGCGATCGGCGATCTTGGCGTCACCGTCGGCGCTTCTCTTCGAATCGTTGATGACGACCTCGTGGCCGCGGTCGAAACCTTCGATCCCCTCACCCAAAGAGGCGATGGCTATCTGATTCGCATTCGTCGCAGCGACGGTCATGTGCATTGGAAAAGTGATTGGCTGGGTGAACAGGCGCACTCCACTCCTGCTTATGCCGAGGCCGCTGGACTGTTCATCGTCGGCGCCAACAACTCACGCCTGATCGCCCTTCGAGCGACCAACGGTCAAGTGGCTTGGAGCATACCCGCGGGTGGACACATCAAATCTTCACCGGTGATTGTCGGCGAAGAAGTTCTCGCCACCACATGGGGAAATGAGTTGATCGGCGTGGAAATTGGCAGCGGAAAAGTTTTGCGCCGTCTGCGATTGCGTGGACTGAGCCAAAGCACGCCACTGGTTTTCCCCGAGCAAGATCGCGTGATCTTTTTGTCCAACCCCGGATTCATTTACGGCGTGTCGTTGAAGACCTTCAAGTTGGTTTGGGAAAGAGAGATCGGAGCCGTACGCGCACTGGGGAGCGCAACGGGCACGCGAACGCCCAACGGAGATTGGGTCGCGTGGACGCTTTGTCGACCTGAAACGCTTTGCGCGCTTCGCCCTCAAGATGGACGCGTGCTGAGTGAAGTTCCATTGAACGGCAACCTCACCGGCGTGCCAGTTGCCTATGAAAATTCGCTCTATGTGGCGCTGGATGCGCCGGGTTCTCTGCTGAAGCTTGCGCCGAAGGCCTCGAGCAAGTAATTCAACACGCATGGCGGATGACTCAACAAAGCCACAAGCCACCGCGCCCGGCGCCTGCGAAAGCTTTGAGTTTCGCAGCATTGGTCACGTGCGCACTCCCTATACGGAAAAATTCGGAACTCCCCGACAATCGAACTTGGTGAACGACACCACTTCGACCTTTGAGCTGCGCGAAGACCTCAACCCTGAAATCTTCGATGGTCTAGAGTCCTACTCGCATGTTTGGCTCATCTTTGTCTTTGATCGCAACGGCACTCAGGAATTCAAGAAGGTCAAAGTTCACCCGCCTCGCCTGGGCGGAGCCGCCGTCGGCGTCTTCGCAACTCGCAGCCCCCACCGACCCAATCCAATCGGCTTGAGCCTCGCTCGTCTCCTACGTCGCGATGGCCGCCGACTTTTTCTCGCCGGCCTTGACCTGCTCGACGGCACGGCCATCCTCGACATCAAACCGCATCTGCCAAGCCGCGAACATCCGGCCGAGGCCCACGAAGGCTGGTCGGCAAACCTCGCGGAAAAAACTCTGCAAGTCAGTTGGCTGGAATCCGCACAAGCCGATTTGCACCACGCCTTCGGCGTCGATGCCGAAACGGCAAAGCGCGCGATCACGCAAATTCTTGAACAAGATCCGCGTCCCGTTGTGTATCGAGGCCACGCCGACAATCCAAACCCCTACACCAGCCGCTACGGCTTTGTGCATGCGGGATGGAATGTGGTCTTTGATCTTCCCGAGTCGAATCAGGCTCGAGTCTTGGCGCTGACGGCCTGGCCACAGACGCAGCCAGAGACGCAACCCAAGGCCGAATGAGCCAGGCCAATGCTTACATAATAAGCTCTAAAAATATTCGACTTATATCAGTATTTTCAAACACTTGCCACACATCTACCGAGCCCTGCAACAGCCGCCGAGTGCACCTCGCACTTGCACCCCCCACCCTCGCCGGGGTAGCTTCCGCGCCTTGAGGGGGAAGTATGGACGTAATTTCGACGACGGATCAGTTGGGCAAAAATCACTTAGGCTTCAAACCTGAAACACTTCGCCGAGTTCCCGAGTTGAGTCTCAACTCCTACATCGAAGGCACGGCCACGGATCGTCAGCGCTTCATCGATGACTTCTTCCACGGCATCAAAGACTACGGCTTCATCGTGCTCAAAGATCACCCGATCCCGACGCCGCTGTTGAATTCGGCGTATGCCTTGCTCGAGCAGCTCTTCGCTTTGCCTGTCGACGTGAAATTGAAATATGCGCTCAAGGAACAGGGCTTTCAGCGCGGCTACACGCCGTTTGGTCAAGAGCACGCCAAAGATTCTCCCGTCATGGATCTCAAAGAGTTCTGGCATGTGGGCCGCGATCTTCCTGAGGGACATCGCTATCAATCCATTTATCCCGCCAACGTATGGCCGGCGGAACTGCCGGAGTTCCGCGCCGTCATGTCGAAGATCTACCGAGCTTTGGATGAGGCCGGAAAGATCATGCTCGAATCGCTGACATTCCCGCTCGATCTGCCTCGCGACTTTTTCAGCAATATGATGGGTGAAGGAAATTCGATTCTTCGCCTCTTGCACTACCCACCGATTCCCGCGGGCGTTGATCCTCGCTGTGTTCGAGCCGCAGCTCACGAGGACATCAATCTCATCACCGTGTTGGTGGCGGCGACGGCTTCAGGTCTCGAGCTGAAAGATCGCGACGGCACATGGCTACCCATCGATTCAGATCCGAACTCGCTGATTGTCGACGCCGGCGATATGCTGTCGCGTTTGACCAACAATGTGATTCCGTCGACCACTCATCGCGTGGTGAACCCCGACGACGGAACCAATTCGGCCCGTTACTCCATGCCCTACTTCATCCATCCGAACCCCGATGCCATGCTGACTTGCTTGCCCTCTTGTGTGGGCGAGGGCGCGAAGTACCCACCCATCAGCGCCCAGGACTTTCTGTACCAACGTCTCCGAGAGATCGGCTTGTTGAAGTGAGCTTTCGCTGCCAAAAGAAATGAAAAACGGAGGCGCAATGGCCTCCGTTTTTTTATGCCTCAGCATGAGTGAGTGAGTGAGTGAGCGCGAATTCCGTTTCAGTTGTACTCGAGCCGTGCCGCCGTACAGCTGACTTCCATGTCGCCCACAACTTTTCCCTGCGGGTCCGTAACACTCACTTTACCTTCGAAGCGAACTTCGAAAGTTCCCGCCCACAAAGCCTTGGGAACTTTCACGCCTTCAAAGGGCTCGGCCATCAATTCGAACATGTCGGGCTCGACGGGACTCTTCACGATGAAGCCACCAGGCGCCTTTTCGTATTTGAAGCCTTCGCGAGGTTTGGGCTCAGGTTTTTCGGCCAAATCGATGAAGAAACCTGTGCTTTGCTCAAAGCCGCGCGCCAAGATGAAGCGCCCATCGAAGCTGTGGCAAACTTCAGCGTCCATGGACTTCACACCGACTTCAGAAGCCGCTAGGCCCGGTGTCGATGGTTGCGTGAGATTTCCTAAATTAGAGGCTGTGGCCTCGGCCGATTGAATTCCGGCCAATGTCGCGATGGCGATGCAGATGAAACGCATAATTCCCCCTCATTCGGCCCACCACCCCACATGGCGAGCCCAAAGGGACTTACTCCCGCGTGGGCAGGCGCGTCTCGCAATTTCGCAATGCGCAATCAGCGCAGGCGCTCTAAGGATTCCCGCAGTCGTTGGGCGCGGGCTCGGTTCTGCTCCAACAGGGCGCGGTCAGCCGCCACCAAGTCTTCGGGCGCGTTCTTGATGAAATTCTCGTTCTCAAGTTTCTTGGTGAGAACGCTCACGTCTTTCTCGGTTTTCTCGATCGCCTTCTCGAGACGCTTCACTTCCTCCGCCAGATCGACAAGACCTTCCAGCGGCACGATCACATCCACACCGGCGGGAAGTCCGCCCGCACCTGCCGCATCACCGGCAATTCGAACTGGCGTCACCGCACATTTCGCGAGCGAGCCCGCCTCGCCAATCTCCAGCTGATCGACACGCGCCAGGCGCTGAATCGCAGGACGATTCGCGCTCAAGATTTTTTGCACGCGCGCATCGCTGGGCGCGAGTCGCGCCGTCAGGCCAACCGAAGGTTTGATGAGCAATTCGCCGCGGATATTTCGGAGCGCGGTGATGCTTTCCTTGACCACCAACATTTCGAAGGCGGCTTCAGCTGTGCCGAGCGCCAACCAATCTTTATCGTTCTTCACAGTCGGATAAGCGTCGATGATGCAGGCCTCGCCGCGAATCGGCAGCTTGGCGTAGATCTCTTCAGTGATGAACGGCACAAAGGGGTGCAACAAGCGCATCACGCGATTGAGTGTTTGCGCGAGCACAAGTTGATTCGCCGAGCGCTCGGCCGACGGGCCAGCCTCGCTGTAGATCACGGGCTTTGAGAACTCGAGATACCAGTCACAGAATTCGTTCCAGACGAAGTGATAAAGAACGCTGGCCGCATCGCTGTAGCGATCTGCCGCCAAATGCTCGTCGACGGCTTTGGCCACGCGACCAGTCTCGAAGATGATCCACTGATCCGCGACGGACAGGTCCGCCTTTTGGGGTAGTGTCGAAGTCGATGTGGGTTGGAAATCTTGAAGCGCGCCAAGTGCAAAACGCGTGGCGTTCCAGATTTTGTTCATGAAGTTGCGATAGCCCTCAAGGCGCGACTCGCTAAATTTCAAATCGCGACCGCTGGCGATCTGCGCGAGAATGGTGAAGCGAAGCGCGTCGGCGCCATACTTCTCGATCAGCTCAACCGGATCCAACGCATTGCCCGTCGACTTCGACATCTTCTTGCCGTCGGAGTCGCGGACCAAACCATGAATGTAGACTTTGCGGAAAGGCACATCCTTTTTGAACTCAAGGCCCATGATGATCATGCGAGCGACCCAGAAGAAGATGATGTCGTGACCGGTCACGAGCACGTCTGTGGGATAGAAGGTCTTTTGCGTCTCCGAATCTTTGGGCCACCCCATGGTGCTAAACGGCCAAAGCGCCGATGAGAACCACGTGTCGAGCACATCTTCATCTTGGCGAATCTTGGCGGAGCCGCACTTTTCACACGCACTGGGATCCGACTCGCTCACCGTCACATGCGAGCAGTCCTGACAAGTCCATGCGGGAATGCGATGTCCCCACCAAAGCTGGCGCGAGATGCACCAGTCCTCGATGATCGACATCCAATGCAAGTAAACTTTCGTCCACGACTCGGGCTCGAAGCGCACCGAACCGTTTTCGACCACATGCCGAGCGGCGGTCGCCATTTGCGACATGCGCGCAAACCACTGCTCACTCAGAAATGGTTCGACCACCGCACCTGAACGTGAGCAGTAACCCACCGAGTGCGTGTGCGGCTCTTCTTTGACGAGCAACTCTTGGGCTTTCAAAGCTTCCAGTATGCGCTTTCGCGCTTCGGCGACTTTGAGTCCTGCGTACTCGCCCGCCTCTTGGTTGAGCGTGCCGTTCTTATTCAAGATGTTGATCATCGGCAGCTTGTGACGAACGCCCACCTGATAATCGTTGAAGTCGTGCGCGGGCGTGATCTTCACCACACCCGTGCCGAACTCTTTATCGACATAGGTATCAGCGATGATCGGGATCTTACGGCCCGTGAGAGGAAGAATGACGTTCTTGCCGATGAGTTTTTTGTAGCGCTCATCCTCGGGATGCACGGCCACCGCCGTGTCTCCCAACATCGTTTCAGGACGGGTGGTGGCGACCACCAGGCTCAGCGTCGCATCGCCTTCGACTTTGTAAGCGATGTGATAAAGCGCGCCTTTGGTTTCGCGATGTTCGACTTCCAAATCCGAGATCGCGGTTTCGAGCGGGCCCGACCAATTGACGAGGCGTTGGCCTCGATAAATTAGGCCGCGCTTGTAGAGGTCGACGAACACTTTGCGAACGGCTTGTGATACGCCTTCGTCGAGCGTGAAGGTGGCGCGCTCCCAATCACAAGAGTCACCCAGTCGGCGCATCTGCGTGTAAATGCGATTGCCATACTGATGCTTCCAGTCCCACACGCGTTTCACAAAGGCGTCACGGCCCATGTCGCGACGGGATTGGTTTTCTTTTTTGAGCTCACGCTCCACAACACTTTGCGTGGCGATCCCCGCATGATCCGTACCCGGAAGCCAAAGTGCATTGAAGCCGCTCATGCGCTTCCAACGGATGATCAAATCTTGAATGGTGTGGTCCAGCGCATGCCCCATGTGCAATGAGCCGGTGACGTTGGGCGGAGGCAAGATGATGCAAAATGGAGGTTTCTTGCTTTGGTCTTCAGCTTTGAAAAAGCCGCGCGATTCCCACCACTGGTAGATTCGCTGTTCCACATCTTGAGCATTGTAACGATCCGGAAGTCCGCCAGAAGAGTTCGACATTCTTTAAGACTAACATTGTCGGCATCTCAGCCTCAACGCATGACCCCATGCGCGCCCGCTTGGGGAAGGAGAATTCAGGCGATTGATGAGCTCGGCCCATTAGTTCGTCGGATACTGGCGCTGAGGATCGCGCGGGAAAACCCAACGATTGGTGCGACCATCCGAGGTCGCAGCGGCATCGGCGCCATCCGTATAGGCGTCAACGGGGTTCGCGGCGACGGAGTCGATCAATTCATCCCAATCCCAGAAGGAGTTGCAATACTGACCGGCAAGGCCGTTGGCTGAGCTACAAGTGACGCCCACCGTACCGATCTTATGCGGATCGGCTGCCGAGGAGCCTGTTGAAACGAAGCTTTCATAATCTTCCTTGGTGTTCCACTCGTTCACCCACAGGCGAATTTCATTGAGTGTTTCACCGGCGTTATTCACGCATCGCCAACCATAATAGAGATTTCCATCGCGAATGGAGTTCCCCAAGTTGTTATTCGTCGGTCCGCGATCGGCCGTTGGCCGAATGCCACGGGGAATGAGGTTCGCGGCACCTGCGCTTTCAACTGCGGCCGCATACCAACCGCTGCCATTAGCCAAGTACGACGTCCAGCCAAAGAAGTTGGCCGAGTAAGTGGTCGTCGCCGTGCTGTTGCCAAAGCCCTCTCGCGCGCCATCGACTTTCAACTCGAAGGACGCACCGACCGCCGGAACAGACGAGATCACTGTTGTAGGAATTCCGTTTTGCTTGGGCCACTCCTCGCTCGTCGCGCCATGACCACCCAAACAGTTGGCATGTCTTCCGCCATAGGTCGGCGTGATGGTGTTCGTGGTGTTGCCCGCCGAAGAAACCGTCGTGATCGCGATCGAGGCCGAATCTGGAGTTGTACAGCAGTTGGGTCGATCCGGGTTGTCCTGCGTGGAGTAGTCGTAATTGCAACTCACACTGCCGGATGGACTGACGGTGGCTTCTTGGCCGACGCACTGACCGCCGCTCAACACGTTCTGACCATCCATCGTACAAGCCGTCATGATACCAGCAGAATCCAACGTGATCGTCGTCGTCACAGGTCCCGTACCGGGCCGATAATTGTAGTAAGAGTAAACGTCGCGCTCGATGAACGGACACATGCCAGGCGGCACGTTCATATTCACTGTCCAGCCCGAATAGAAGAGATCGTACTCTTGCATGTGCAACAAGCAATCGATTCGCTTGGGCGATTCTGCCGAAGTGATGCGACAAGGCTGACTGATCGAATCAAAGCGATGCAGGAATCGAGGCGTCCCGTCGGTCGGATCAACTTTCAGCGCAACGCTAAACCCAAGCGAAGCATCCGCCGTACCGTTACCGACTGAAGAATTGGAAGTAGCGAACACGTTTTTGTTCGGCTTTCCGCAAGCGCCTAAAATCACCACCAGAAGAAATCCGCAAACCAAGCGCGGCAGCAGTGCCGGTGCAACTTGCCCCGAAACTCCACGGCGCAGCCCAACGCGCAAGACATGGCCAAATGCCCATTTCATAGTGCGATTCTCCTCTATCTATATTATCGGCAGATGCGAATCGCTTCTACCGGCCTGAGGCCGAGTTCTCGACTGGACTAGGCCATTTTGCTCCAGGCCGAGGCCAGGCTCAGAAAGCCTCTCGGCCCGATGGACAGTGCTCCAACTTGAGACGACACCGCGATCTGGGCTCAAGGAAATTGCTGAAGTTGTAAACGCTGGCAAACGCCGTCCATCGCCGCAGCCTAGACCCGCCTCACTTGGTCTTTTGAACTCCGCGCGCGCAAAAGGTAGATTTCTCAAAGTGAGACATGCACTTCGCCGCCACTTTCAATTCGCAAAACTCCTCTCAACTCTGACGATGGTCGCGATCGCGGTTCTTGCGGGCGTCAGCTCCTCGCCGTCGGCCTTCGCCGCTCCCTACGTTGAGCAACCGCCTTGGGGTTGGCGCAAAGCTTCGTTCGGATTTGGCGGTTCAACTCGCTACACCACCACCCAAGCCAACTATGGTCCCGGGCGAGGCGAATTCACGCGCCTAACGGGCGACAACCAACTCACGGCTTTTGAAACCAACTTCCGCGGCCGTTATGCGTTTTGGCCGAAGTTTTCCATGTACGCCGGCGGCGCCTTCTCGCAAGTGCGCGCCATCGATTCCGTCAATGAAAAGACCAATAATGGTCTTACCGAAATCAATGCCGGTGGCCACTTTGTGGTTTGGCGAAACTGGTTGATCATGATTGCCGAGGTCCAAGGCGGCATCGCGATGTCCAAGAACACGCGTTTGCAAACCGCACCGCTGCTTCACGATGGCGTGAGCTACGCACAAGCTGTGCTGCACATGCGTAAGAACATCGGTCGCACACGCTGGATCGGCCACGTCGGCGCCAATTTTCCGAGCGACGGCTTCGCCAAAAAAGTTCTGTATGGCTTCGTCGGCGAGTTGCCGATCGGCGATGCGATGCTCATCGGCGGCGGCGTTGAGGGTTACGACTCCATGATCACCGACGAGTTGACAGAATCCGAACGCAATCTCTCCATCAACGCCGCCAATGCCGGAAGCCAAATCTTCGCCGCTTGGGATCCCGCTCAGACCTCCTTCAAAGTCTACGCCGGCTTTCTTCCCGGCCGCACCGTCGACATCCGCGCCGGCTATCAACAAAGCTTCACTGGGCTGCGTGCGCCTCATGCGCAAACCTTCTTTTTGTCCTTGAACTTCGGCTCGGTGCCTCGGCGTGGCGGCACGCGCGTCACCACTCCACCCGGCATCGAACCCGTCTCACCCAACGATCAAGATGGATTCCGACTCGACAATGAAAAGACGGATCGCACCATCTTCACTCCTGAAGAGGACGGCTTCGAACCCGCGCGAATCGAAAATGATCTGCGCGAAACTGAACGTCTACTCGACGGCAAATGAGTTCAACGAAAAGCAAATCTGAGCTGGCACCTCCGCCCACTTTCGAACTTCGCCGTGCCTTGAAATGCACCCTGCAAGTGCGCAAGGCCGATGTGCTGATCCGAGTTCGCGCTCAACCCGGCGCACGCCGCGAAGTCATCGTCGGCCTGCATGGCGATCTTCACCGTGTCTCCACCGACAAAACTTCCCCAAGCACGCTCGAGATTAAAATTGAGATTAAAATCAAGACTCTAGCCCCACCCGTCGATGGCGAGGCCAATATCGCCCTTCAACGACTGCTGTCTGAAGTCTTGGGTGTTGCGACAAGTCGCGTGCAACTCATTCGCGGCCAGACCTCGCGCTCTAAGATTTTCTCAATTGCCCCAGAGCGCGGTTGCACGACGCCCGAGTTGTCCGAGAAGATCGTGGAGACACTTTTCCGTGAGCTCTCACGCTCCGACGCGCAAGGCGAGTGAGACTTCGGCAAATCCTGATCGCATCTCACGAGGAGGTTCCTTTGCGAACAACACCACTTCAGTTCCAACCGGCTCAAATTTCAAAGTTCATCGCCGCGAACGTCATAGGCGCGGCGACTTTCTTGATCTTCAGTTCGACCGCAGCTTTCGCCGCAATTGTCTCCAAGCCTCACACCTATCACCTGGCGGGCATCAAGTACGAAGGCTTCGTCGCCTATGATGATGCGGTGAAAACGCCTCGCCCTGGGATATTGGTGGCGCACAACTGGATGGGCGTGACCGAACAAACTCAAGAAGTCGTGCTTCGTCTTGCCCAGCTCGGCTATGTCGCTTTCGCCGTGGACATTTACGGCGCCAACCGCCGTCCCGCTAACGTCGATGAAGCCGCCAAGCTCTCGTCGATGTACAAGAAGGATCGCACGATGTTGCGCTCGCGCATGCAACAGGGACTCAAAGTGCTGCGTGATCTTCCGCAAACGGATAAGAAAAAACTGGCGGTGATTGGGTACTGCTTCGGTGGCACGGCGGCGATTGAGCTGGCACGTGCAGGTGCCGAGGCCAAAGCCTTCGTCAGTTTTCACGGCGGCTTGGATTCGCCCAAACCCCAGGACGCACTTCGCATCAAGGGCCGCATTCTCGCACTTCATGGCGCCGACGATCCCTTCGTTCCCGCCGCAGATCTCGCAGCGTTCGAAGAAGAGATGCGAAGCGCGAAAGTCGATTGGCAGCTCATCAAGTACGGCGGAGCCGTTCATAGCTTCACGGAAAAGGCGGCCGGCCAAGATCCCAAAAAAGGTGCAGCCTATAATGAGTCGGCAGATCGCCGGAGCTGGGAAGCCATGCTGGGGCTGCTTCGGGAATCCCTGTGAACTGCCACACTTGAGTGTGCAAGACTCGGTCGCCACGGGGATTTTCGTTATATATTTCGAGTGTTTAGACAGAGCGAAGTGGCTTTGGCCTCGACAGGCTGTCGGGGCTTCAGAAGTTCGACTTCATTCAGGTAGTTACGCTTGGGCTTTGCACACTCAAGTGGGGCAGCTTAGGGGCGGCGCATCTAAATCCTTTTCAAACCATAGGAACCTTGCATGATGAAAGTCTGATCGTTAAACGCTGATGGAGCTCTGATGAAGGGCTCAAGCGAGACAGCGGAAAAGGCATTCGTTCATCCAACGGGGGGAGAGAACATGATGCGTACGGCTGGCGGTTTGCGGATTTTTTTGGCGGCGCTCTTTGGACTTTGGACGGCGACGGCCTCCAGTGCTCCACTTACGCAACCGATCTCCTACTACGGCGAGTCTCTCTACCAAGAGTTGCAGCGCGGAATGCGCGACCGCACTCTGGTTCAAGAACTGCACAAAATTCTTTCGACGCCTCATCAAGCGCGGATCGGCAAGGCCGATCTGATCGGCCACTGCGACACCGGCGCGCGCGGTTGCTATTCACACCAAGCTCTGGGCTACAAAGCGGCTCGCAAAGTGCTGATGGGCCAGTTGCATCTGCAAAACGTGGGTACTTCTTGGGTTGTGAAGGAAGTTTACTGCGACCGAGATTTCACCAATCGCGATTTCGGCGGAGCGAATGAGGTCGGCCCTAGCCGCACGCCACGCGAAACCGTGTTGAATACCGAGCACACATGGCCGCAATCCAAGTTCAACTCGGCGATGCAAAAAGATGTGCAAAAGTCAGATCTGCATCACTTGTATCCGACGGACTCTGAGATGAATTCGATTCGCGGCAACCATCCCTTCGGCGAAGTCGATGTTCCGGATCGCGCGCTCAAGTGCCCGGCCTCGAAATTCGGCTCGGTGCACGGATCATCGGATGATTATTTCGAACCTCCGCACGGCCACAAAGGCAATGTGGCGCGCGCGCTCTTTTACTTTGCGGTTCGCTACAAAATGTCGATCGACAAAATTCAAGAAGAGTTCCTGCGCGATTGGCATCGTCAGGATCCGCCCGATCAATTTGAAATTGATCGCAACGAAGCCATTTTCAAGATTCAAGGCAATCGCAATCCCTTCATCGATCACCCTGAGCTGGTCGACCACATCGCCGACTTCTGATTTGCAATCGCGCCTTGAGTGCAATCGGGATACAAAAAAACCTCGGAAGAACTTCCGAGGTTTTTTATTTGGACGATGAATCTTACAGCTTAGGCTGTGGGATTTCGAAAACGCGAGTTCCCCGCCGCCGGCGCCGCAGAGGCCACGGGCTGCTGACCTGAAGCCGCCGTATGCGGATGCGCTTGTGTCGGAGCCGGCGCGGCCGCCGACATCACCGTGGCCGCATGCTGCAGATTGATTTGCGGATCCGGCATCGACACATGGCTCGACTCCACCATTTGGATGTGCGCCGAACAGAGGGCGCGCATGTTCGCCTCAAACTGCATGCGCAGCTTTTTGAGATCGGCGATCTCTTGATAGAGGCGCTTGAGATTGTCGCGACCATCGCGCATCACCAGCTCGGCCTTTTGCGTGGCGTCCTGAATGATCAGCTTCGCTTCGCGCTCGGCATCGACGCGAATTTGATCCGACATCTTTGTCGCCGTTGCGAGGGTGGCTTTCAAAGTTTCATCGCGCTCTTTGTATTCCATGAGTTGGATATCTTTTTGGCGAGCGATCTCTTTGAGTGAATTGCGTTCGCGGATCAACTCTTCCATTTGATCGGCCAGATCACGCAAAAATGCGGCGACCTCGTTGGGGTCCAATCCCATGACTTTGCGATTGAAAGACTTGTGGGCGATATCGATCGGCGCAATTCTCACGATTCCCTCCTTGGGATCGGTTCAAACGACTCAATCAGGATAAAGGACGAGGCGCGGGAGAGGCATCGGCCAAAGGTCTAGATTCGCATTGTGGACTCACTGAGCTGGAGCGATCCAAGTCGCCAAAGGCTCGGAGATGCGGGCGATTTCCGAAACTGCAGAACACACGCAGAACGCGTGTGGGCTTAAGACTGCGCCGTGCCTCGAGCAATCTCTTGATCGCGAAGCACAGCTTTCTCAAAGGAGTAACGAAGCGCTCGTTCGATTTCGAGTTCACGCATGGACTGAAGTCCAGCTGCGGTCACACCCTTTTTGGAGGTCACTCGATCTTGCAACTCTTCGAGACGAACGGCGGCGTCCATGTTTGCCAGTTCGGCGGCGCCCAGGAAAGTCTGCACGACCATGCGTCGGGCCTGCGCAGGATCAAATCCCCGCTCTTCGATCCACTCTTGCCAGTACTGCATCAACTCAAACACAAAGCCCGGGCCCGAACCACAGCTGACCGTGAGAGCTTCAAAGGCTTCGCCCTCGGCCGCAAAGACGACAATGCCGAGTGCGCCCATGAGTTGCTCGATGAGCGGAGCTGAGCCTTGGGCCTCGGGACCCAGACAGTAACCGATGACACCGCGGCGAATGTTGCTGGGCGTGTTGGGCATTACGCGAACGAGATTCTTCACTTGGGGAATGAGGCGCTGCAAAGTGCGGAGATTGAAGCCGGCCGCGAGCGAAATGACGGTGTGAGATGGCAGAAACGAACTGCCGATCGGCTCGATGGCACTGACAAGATCTTGGGGCTTGATGGCGAGAATGATCAAGTCGGCTTGGTCGACGACTTCTTCGTTATTCGCACAAGCGTGGATGCCGTAAATTTCCTTGAGGCGATTGAGTTTCTGCGAAGAACGATTACTGACATAAATCCGCTCGGCTGGGACATGCCCGCTTTCGACGAAGGCCTTGATCATCGCCGAGGCCATGTTGCCGGCACCGATAAATCCCAACTTACCTATGCGCATCGGATTCATGACTTCATCATCAATCCCGCCGTTCAGAAGCGCAATCAACTTCGTTCGCCGAAAAGCGCTGTGCCAATACGGAGAAGTGTCGCGCCTTCGAGCACGGCGGACTCGAAATCACTGGTCGTGCCCATCGAAAGGGTGTCGAAGTGAGTTTGAAGTTCGGCAGGCAATCGCCGCGCCACTTCGGCATGAATTTGCCGAAGATCTGCGAATTGCCGTCGCGCTTCGCGGGTGGAAGTCTGAAGCGGCGGGAGCGCCATCATGCCGCGAACTCGAATGTGGGATCGCTGCTGGGCTTGGCGAACAAACTCGACGATGGCGTCGACTCCGGCGCTCAGTTGCAATCCTGATTTCGTCTCTTCGTCGCCGTAATTCACCTGCACAAGAATGTCTTGCGCAACCGACGGCGCTCGTTGGCGAGTGGGGTGGAGAGCCGCTCCCGGAGCGACCGGCGCGGCGGCACGCTTTGAACCCAACTGGCGATCAATTCGACCGTCGAGTTGGCGCTGAAGTTCGTCGACCAAACTGAGGCGATCGACGGAGTGAATCAGCGCGAAGCGACCCAGAACGCTTTTCACCTTGTTGCTTTGTAGGTGGCCGATGAAATGCCAGCGCGGCAGTGGCCTCGTCGATGAATTTCTTTGCTCGCCCCAACCCATCGCGTGGGCGATGGCCTGGCGTTCGTCGATCTTCGCCACGGCTTCTTGGGCGTAATTTTCGCCGAAGTCCATGACACCGGCGCGCTCAGCTTCGAGCACATCGATCAGCGGCTTAGTTTTGCTCACGCCGATCCACTGCACGCTTTCGCGTGGTCGGCCGGCCGCTTGGCAAGCGCGTGCAATGCGCTCTTCGATGTTCTTGACCTTCGTTGCAATGCCGCTGTCACGCAGGGGGATGGCGAAATTGCCTTTGGCCGCCAACATCGCCAAGAGGCGCGACACCAATTGCATGGGCAGACCCACCACATTGTCGAAGTCGCCTTCGAAGTGATCGACGAATTCCGAGGCCAGGCCTTGAATGCCGTAACTCCCCGCCTTGTCGCGACCTTCGCCGCTGGCGACATAGGCGCGGATTTGCTGATCGTTGAGATCGCGAAAGTGCACGCGCGTGATGACGTGATCGCAGAGTGTCTCGCCCATGACTTCATCGTGAACCGCAACAGCGGTCAGCACTTGGTGGGCTTTGCCGGAGAGCGCTCTGAGCATGCCCGCGGCCTCGTCATCGGATCGCGGCTTCCCGAGCACACGTTCGTCGAGGGCCACGACGGTATCGGCCGTGAGGATCACGGCATCTGACGAATGTCCATGCTGGCGTCTCAATCTGATACAAGCCTCGACTTTATCGAGGGCCAAGCGCTCGATTCGACGCTGGAGATTCAGGTTTTCGTCGGGAATTTCCGATATTTGTAGAGGGAGAACAGTGAATTCGTAGCCGTGTGCCATCATCAGCAAACGGCGACGAGGTGACTGTGATGCGAGGACGAGTTTGCGCTCGTTCATGCTTCACCTTACATCACGGAAGGTGCCGCGTGGGTAGTGTTTTGGACCCTTTAATTTGGATCCTGATTTTCGGGGGCTGTGCCTACTTTTTCGTCTCGGCGCTTATGGCGCGCGACGAAGGCATGTCCGCGCTGTCTTGGGCATCGGGTACAACACCGACCCGATCGAAATCACCGATCATCGAATTCTCGCGACCCCTCGTGCATCAGTTCACACTGCAATACGCCGTTCGCATCAAAAATAAAAAATGGCGAAAAAAGATGGAGTACCAGCTCGTCACCGCGGGCATGACCTCCGAGCTGAACGTCGACGAGTACATCGGCCTGAAGCTTTTCTGGGGCGTGTTGATGCCGATCATTCTCGTGATCCTCAACTTCGCGCTGAGCCTCGGCTTCAATCCGGCGATGGTGTTCATCGGTGCAGTGGTGGTGGGTTGGATGATGCCGGACCTGCATGCGACGAAGATGCGCAACACGCGGCAGGGTGCGATTCGCTTAGAACTCCCCTTCTTCATCGACTTGATGGCGTTGTCGATGGAAGCCGGTCTGGACTTTCAAGGCGCCATCCAACGCATCATCGAAAAAGCGGATCGCAATTCGACGTTCGCCGACGAACTTCAGCAAGTGCTTCGCGACATCACACTCGGCGCATCTCGCGCTGAAGCCCTGCGCAATCTTTCGTTTCGTTGTGATCTCAATGAAGTGAACTCGTTGGTGAACGTCATCATCGACGCGGACTCGACGGGCGCGAGCGTGGCCAAGGTCTTGAAGGACCAATCCGAACAGATGCGAATCGAGCGATTCGTTCGTGCCGAAAAGGAAGGCGCGAAGGCTTCGCAGAAAATTCTGATTCCGCTGGTTCTTTTCATCCTTCCCGCGGTCTTCATCATGGTGATGGCGCCGGTGGGTCTGCAGTTCCTGTACGGCGGAGGCAAGTGATGATGAGCTTGCTCACGCAACAAGGGCAATTGATCGCCGAGCATGTCGAAGTCGCCGATTCACTACTCAGCCGCATGCAAGGATTGTTGGGACGCCGTGAACTTCCGGCGCGGCATGCGCTTTGGATTCATCGCTGCAATTCCGTTCACACTTTTTTCATGCGCTTTTCCATCGACGTGTTGTTTGTCGATCGCGCGTTGGCGATCGTCGGCATCCATCGTTCGTTGCCCGCATGGCGAGTCACCTTTCCGATTGCAAATGCTGACAGCGTATTTGAACTGCCCGCCGGTTGCCTCGGTGCCGAGGTCAAAGTCGGCGATCGCTTGAAGGTCGTGGAATCCACGCACGCGGATGCCCGAACTCACTTACCGAGGGAGGTTTAAATGGCCTCGAGCGCTTGGGCGATTCGCATCCTCACTGGACCGCAGGCTGGTCAGATCGTGCCGCTGGACATGGGCTACAACATTGTCGGCCGAAGTCCGAGCTGCAAAGTGAAGGTCGCGGCCAATGGAGTTTCAAAAGAACATGCGACGGTGCTGGTGACTGAAGATGGCAAATTGCTCATCACCGACATGAAGTCGCGTAACGGCACTTTCGTCAACGGGCTGCGCGTGCAGAACCAACGCCTTGGCGCTGGCGACAAGATTTCGTTTCACGAGGTGGTGTGCGACATCTTGAAGTTGCCACCTGGCTATGATCCTCGCTATCGAAACTCCGGCCCCATGCCGGCTTGGGCTGGCAATGTCGCGCTTCAAAGTCAGCCGGCTTTGGGACCGGGCCCGAGCTTTGATCCGGGGTTTGGCGGAGCTCCACAGTATGCCGGAGAAATCGTCGGCGCGGCTCCGCAACTCTCCGTCGCTTCGGCGCCGGAGGCCTCGGCCATGGCGGGAGCCGTGGTTCGCCCCTCATCGGGAAATGTGATCGTCGATCTTTGGGAGAATCTCAAACTCTACGTTGAGCATGTGGCGATGCCTGGCATTTACATGCTGGTGCAGAAGATGAGTTTCCGACAAGGTTTGCTGTTGTTTGTTGCGGCCTACGTCGTCTTGGTGACGATGATCGCGACCATTCCGATGGTGCGCATGACGCAGAACTCGATCAAGCTTGAGTCCACTCGACGAGCCAAGACCATCGCGCGAAATCTCGCCGCCATCAATCGCCAGGCGATTCTTGAACGTCGCGATGAAGTGATCAGCGTGCGCTTGGGAGAGCTTGAAGAAGGCGTTTCCAACGTGCTGATTCTCTCGGCTGATGGCACGGTGATGGCGCCCGCCAACAAGCGCGGTGAGTTTTCAAAGTTGCCATTTGTCAATCAAGCGCGCCAAGAGGCTCGAGAATCCGAAGGTCCGATCAGCGCCAGCGAGTTCGGCGTCGCCGTTCCCATTTTGAAATACAGTCCCGACACCGGCTCTCAAGAGGCCGTCGCTTACTCCATCGTGCTTTATGACATGGGCCAGATGGCCATGAAGGGGAATCAGATTCTTGCACTCTTCATGCAGATCTTCATGCTTGCGACTTTGATTGGCGGACTCCTCTACTTCTTCCTGATCCGCGTGGTGGAACATCCGCTGCATATCTTGGGTTTGCAACTGGACGATGCGCTTCGCGAAGGCCGAGATGACTTGGCGACGCCCTACAACTTTCCACAACTCGAAAAGTTGGTGGCCAACGTGAACTCGGCGCTGACCCGCGCGGCCAACGGCGGCGGTCCCAGCGCCAATGGCGGTGCCGCGGCCAACTTGAACCGAGAAACTGAAGCCATCAACATCGTGCGCATGTTGCCAATTCCGGCGATCAGCATCAACGCGTTGGACGATCGGATCATCACCACCAATGGCTTCTTTGACTCGCTCATCGGTGGCGGCATGAATCTGACGAGCCGACCCGTCACCGATATTCCCGACGCCGCACTCAAGCAGCAACTGGCGGACCTCATTCCGCAGATGCGCGCGCAGCTGGGCCAAATCGCGTTCGGTGAACTGCCGTTTGGCGGCGAAATTTATGAGATCAATGGTCAAAGTATTTTGGGCACGCCGAGCGAGCCCGCATGGTTCTTGATCACGATGCATAAGAAGGAGGGAGGCTAAGCTTAGGTGTCGGCAGCTCCAGCGCTCCCGCGTACGGGATTCAAATTTACCGTATCCATTCGCACCGGCCCCGATGCCGGCGCAATGTACCAGCTATTGCCTCCGCGCGTCTCGATTGGGCGCGATCCCCAGTGCAACATTCCTCTACGCGATCCCAAGGTGAGCCGACAGGCCGCGATCATCGAATTCACTCCTGAACGCATCACCATCCAAGACATCAGCAATCGCGGCACTTTGTTTGTGAACAATCAAAATGTCGTCAGCCAATCCATCAAAGGTGGCGACGTCATTCGTATCGGCGACTCTGAGTTCGCCTTCGTGGTCGAGGCCATTCAGCTTCCGCCCGTGCCGAGCCAAGTTCCTGCCGTGGCCTCGGCACCCCATCTCTCCTTGGATCAAATGCCGGCGCTCGTCGATCCGGCGGCGCGTGCACAACTTCCCATGCACCCTCCACACGCGGCACCACCCGCCTTGGCTCAGCCTGCGTCGTCCGCGAGTGCAGCTCGATCGCGTCCACAGTTTCAGTACGGTGGCGCTGTTGCGACAAAGAAAAAGTCCAATCGTCCGTTACTGTACGGAGGTCTGGCTCTGGTGATCTTGGTCGCCATCTTGGCGATGTCAGAAGATCCGGCAAAGAAGAACCCCGACAAAGGTCTAAAGCCGGTGACGGAGATTGAGAAGGAAATCGCAGATACCGAAAAGCTGATTGGAGAGTACAAAGCCAAAAAGACTTTTAAGAACGAAGAGGAGCGAACTCGATACGAAGAAGCCCAGCGACATTATCTCGAGGGCTTTCGCGACTATCAAAAGGGCAATTACCCGCGGGCGATCAGCTCGTTGGGAACGGCACTTGCGATTGATTCGAGTCATCAACTCGCTCGTCGTTACAAGAGTCTTGCGGAGAAGCGACGTGATGAACACATCAACTCGCTACTCCTGGAAGGACGTAAATATATGGACAAAGCCATGTTCGGTCGCTGTGTCGCGGCCTACGACAAAGCGCTTTTGCTCATGCCCAATCGCGACGACATTCGCTTCAAGCAAGCGGATCTGAATCGTCGTCAATGCAAAGTTCGACTGGAGGATCGCTTCTAAGATGGCTGTCATGCGGGTTCTACTCTACGGCAAAGAAGTGAACGCGGTTCCCCTGGAACCCGGGCGCTCGTACGTCTTTGGCCGTGGCGAGGATTGCGATGTCGTGCTCGAAGAGCGGCCCGGAGTTTCCCGACAGCACTTCACCGTCAGCGAAGCGAATGGTCAGTGGATCGCGCAGGTCATCTCCAAGTTTGGCGATTTGATTGTCGCGGGCCAACCCTCGTCGCAAGTGGAGCTCACGCACGGTGCGGTGTTTCGAATCAACGACTATCAATTTAAGTTCGATGAGCATGACGAGGTCGCGCTGCCGGCCGCAGCAGGAGCCGAAGGTCTCAGCCAGGCATCACCATCGACAGGCCGAGGCGGCACGCACTTTGATCCGGCCCAAGCCGGCGGCGAGGGTGGCGGCGAAGACCATGCCGAAATGATGTCGCGACCACCGAGCGCCCGAACGCCACGCATGCAAGGCACACTCTCCGTCGTACCACAAGATGCCGAGGGCGGTCTGCCGCCGGCACCGATTGAGTTCGAGGGCAATGAAGACGCCACGTCCGTGGGGCAAGTTGCGATGATTCGGCCTTCGCTCCGAATCGTGAAGTCCGGCGAACCCGAAACCCGCATCGAACTTGATGGTCGAAAGTGGATCGCAGGTCGCGAGGAAACATGCGAAATCTTCTTAGCGGATCGCAAAGCCAGCCGACGTCAATTCGAAATCAACTCCACGCCCGAAGGCTACTTCATCACGGATCTCGGCAGCGCCAACGGCACGGTGCTCAATGGCGAAGCTTTGGTTCCCAATCAGCCTCACCTTCTGCAAAGCGGAGACATCATCTCCGTGCAGAGCCTCATCATTCACTTTGAGTTGCGCGATCCAGGTTTTGAAAAGCGCCTGGTGAATATCAATCCCGAAGTGCTCGCACCGCCTTCAGCGCCGCCCGCTCCCTATTTTGAAATCATCAACTATCCGGGTCCTGTCGGAAACGGTGGCGCCGTGCGCGTGGATCCGATGGGCGGCTCGCCTTGGGATCAGGCGCGCGATGTTGCTGAGGCCGAAAAAAAGAAAAAGAATCTGCGGATTATTTTGATCGCGGTGGTGATCGCGATCGTGGCAGTGGTGTTTCTGCAAGACGATGCGCCCAAGAACACGGCCCCCGTTCGCCAAGATGCCTTCACGCTTCTGCCTGAGGCCAAGCAAAAAGAAGTCAAAGATCTCTACGCGATCGCGCACAACCTCTTCATTCAAGGCAAAGTCGAAGGGGCATTTGTCGAGCTTGAGAAGCTGCATAAGATCATTCCCGACGGCTACAAGAATTCTCGCGTGATGATGGAGGAAGTGATCAAACAGCGCGAGACCGCTGAGAGGCTGCGCATTCAAGAAGAGGAACGCCGACAGCTTGAAGAGCAGAATCGCATCATTGCTCGCAACATCGAGGATTGCTCGAAAGTCGCCGCGACCTCATTCTCCGTCGACGAGATCCGAAGTTGTTTGAGCGCCGCCATTGAGCGGGATCCAAGTAACGGCAGCGTTCAAGATCTGATCGCGCGCGTGCAAAAACGCGCCGCGGACAAGGCCGCCAAGGATGAAGAGACTCGGATCTACAACGAAAAAGTCTCCAAAGGCCGAGTCATGCATCAGGACGCCGCCAAACTGCATCGGCAGGAAAACTGGTTCGGCGCGCTGGATGCTTACGAAGCGCATATCAAAAGCGAATGGCCGGACCCCAATGGTCTAAAAGGGCGATCAAAGCGAGGAATCGCCGACATTCGTCGTTTCTTGGATCGCAAGGTCGATGAAATGCTGGTCGCAGCCGAATCGGCTTGGAACGCCAAGAACTATCGCGATGCGATCATCGCCGCTCAAGCGGCAAAGAACTTTGATCCGACTTCGGTGAAGGCGGCGGAGTTCTTGGGTAAAGCCCGACGCGAACTCAATTCCATCCTGAAGGTCGAATATGAAACCGCCGTTCTCTACGAAGGCGTCGGCCGACTTGAGGAAGCGATTCGCACCTGGAAGACCATCGAAGAGAAAGATACACCCGATGGTGAGTACGGCCGCAAATCGCGCAGCAAACTTCGCAATTATTCGGACCCGACAAAGAAGTGATTTATGAATCTCAAGTTTGAAAGTCGGCCCGTTGCCGGTCAGGATCAACGCCCAACTCCAGAGCTCGCACTTGATCGCGATTTGAACGCGATCGTGGTGGCATTTCCCTGGGGACCGCGCGAGGCCGCACAACGCGCGATCGAACGAATCTTCGAGTACCTGCGTTTCACTCGCCAAGATCGAGAGGCGACGTCACCATTGCCGAAGCTGACCTGCTTGTCCGACGCCGGCAACGCCGTTCGCACGGCTTTAGAGCTCGCCAACAGCAGTATTTTTCGGGAAGAGAATCGAGAAGAGTATTTGAGTGGTCTTGAGATCTTTGTCGCCACTTTGGATGAAACTGAATTTTGCTGGGCGCAAGTGGGCGGTCCGCAAGTTTTCTTGGCGCGAGGCGAACAGTATCTGCAGCCGATCGGCGCTCAAATGGATCTCGCCTTTGACCTACAGCCCGCGCAAAAAGCCCCGCTCCCCGTACTTCCCAATCGGCTCGTCGGCTTGGATCAGAGCGTGATGGTGGATGTGCGGAGCTTCCGCGCACGCCCTGAGGATCAAATCGTTCTGCTGTCGCACTCTTGTCCCCCGCCTTTGATCTATTCGGCGACCGCATCAGACTTGGCGGCGGGCGAAAAATCTGGACAGGACTTCGTCCAAAGGCTCGCCGCTGCGGACCCGCATCGCGCCTTTTGGTTTGGACAGATCAGCATCGAGGCCACTGAGGCCGAGCGCGAGGCCCTCAGCTTATGATTCGCAATCAAGATTCAAACTCGAAGCAAATCCAGCCACCGACTCTGGTCACCGAGTTCACCGCGCCCGCGTCGCATGCTGCGTTCACGGACGCTCTGGAGATCAATTTGTTTCGCAACGACAAAGTGTGCGGAATGAACTGTCCGCATTGCTCTCTGGGAGAAACCACTTTGCGACTCGCGCGTCTGAAGCGCGATTTGATTCCGGTCAGCCCGCAAGAGATTGAAAGTGCGCTTCGTGCGGAGTTGGTGCGGCGTGAGCTGGGTCGTGAGCCCAATCGCGACACCGGTCGTGATTTGAGTGGCAGTTCATGGCCGCGGCTGATCATCGCCGGTCGAGGTGAACCGACCTTGGCTCCGGACTTCCCCGAAATTCTCAAGTCTATTGCCAAGGCTCGCCAGGAAATCGCGCCGAAAACCAAAATCGAAGTTCTCACCAACGGCGAACGGTTGAGCGATCGAGACGTTTTGGAATCACTTCGTCTCGCCGATCGCGTGTGGCTGAAGCTCGATGTCGGCACAGAATTGGGACTGAAACGATTTTCACAGCCACTCTCGCGCGTGACACTTGAGATTCTGCTCGGCAATGCGCGCAAGCTCGAAAACCTCAGCGTGCTGAGCACTTTCGTCGGCGGGCGTGGTGGCAACGTGCACGAGTTTGAAGAGTGGCTCGAGAGCGTGAGCCTCCTGGCACCTCAGCAAGTCGTCATGACCAATGGTCGCCTGCGAAGTTCGAGCGCCTCGGCGGCGACGCCCGCCCGCGCAGAGTTGATGGAACTGACGGAAGACGAGTTGTTCGCTCTTGCGCATCGATTTGAGCGAAAGCTCAAGCAAAAGGCCTTAGTGTCATTTGATGTTCGCAGTTTGAGCGCTTCGGAGCCAACGACGTTCGAGCTGCGCGCGAAGGCTCGCTAACTCCGGCTCTCGCCAAAGCGCATCGATTTCACCCAAATGCCCTTGCCGCAGTCGTCCCCAACTGAGCGGAGCGGCTTGTGCCAAACTCACATCCGCAACACGAAGACCCAATCGCCTTTCGCCTTCGAGAATTTGAATCTGCTGAAGCGCGGCCTCGCGCTCATCTTGATCCAAACCTCCTAGCCATTGCAGGGCCCACTTGAAAATCTCGGGACAGCTACCTTCTGCCAAACTTCGACGACGAAACTGCTCCATGCAGAACATCGGTCCCACAAATCCACGCCAGCCGCTCCACTCCAAGAGGTATTGAAACTGCGGCCAGCTCTGCCGCAACTCATCCCACTCGTCTTGCGAGACTCGCGCGCGCTGCAAAGCTTCGGCGGTACGCGACGAAACTGAATCCGGAAAGAACTGCTCGATACGCCAGCGGGCCGACCAACGGATCAACGACTCAACCACCAATTCATCGCGCGTCACCTCGGGCGCGGGCACGTAGCCCCAGCGCTCAGCGAGCTCGGACATTTCCTGAAAGACTCGACGATACTCCGTGGAGTTGCGTGGGAGCGGCTGACCTTCAAGCACATCAGTACGCGTATCAAACAGTTTGGGTCGAACATCATGAACGTAAAGGTGATAACCACGCCGAATCGCAAGGCGTGGGCCAAAGTTCACGTCTTGGTCAGGGCGAGCGGAACGCAACCACCAAGATCGCCATGCGGACTCGGTCGCGATTGGGCGATCAATCGCAGGCGGAGGTGGCGTGCGCTCCTTGGCCGCAAGCGCCGCTTGCAAGACGGGCCGCAAAGAGCGCGCATCGTCGGCCAGAAGCTTGAGATCGGCTTGGCCCTCGATCCACTCAACCAGTGTCGCGCCCAAATCCATAGTGGAAGTCGGCGAAGGCTCCAACACACTTTGTGGCACCCACGCATGTGCAGGTCGCCCGGGCTGCAGGCGCGAGCGCGCTTGCAGGCTTTGCATTTCGCGCTCAGGTGGTTTGATCAACATCGCCACTTGCGCACTTCGACCGAACACATCGTCGCGTGGCAAACGAGCATCCACTTCATTCACTTCAAGCAGCGGACCCTGAAGGCCGACCAGGATCACGCGAGTTTGATTCCAAAGATTCTGATCATCCATCCAGCGAAACAAACGAGACAGTTGCTCGCTCATCAAATGAATCTGCTCTTCACGAGTCTTGGCTCGCGCGCGTCCCGCCTGATCATAGCTCTGGTGCCATGGAGCCGCGGGATCATGAAAGTAAAGCGATAAAAAGAAGGGGCGCTTTCGACCGAGGCCGAAACTCGAAGCCGATCGCCACGATCTGGACTCTTGCGACCACTCTTTGAGCCATGCCAGAGCTCGATCAACGATCACATCGGCAGAACGCAAACTTCGCCAAGGCTGCAATTCGATAGAGTCATCGAAAACTTCAAAGCCTTGATTCAAACCCGTTCGCCGCAAGATCGGGGCACCACCAGAGATTAAGGCCGTCGACCAACCGCGATCCAAGGCTCGCTCGGCCACCGTCTGCACCCGAGGTGACAAACTTCCCTCAGGTCCTCGCCCATGATGGCGATAGCCGGTGCGCCGCGGCGGCATGCCGGTCAAGATCGACGCCAATGCGGGCCCCGACAACACCGACGTGGTGTAGGCGCGAGTAAACTGCACAGCTTCGCCGCAAAGGCGCGCAATCGCGGACTCGCGCGATTCGCTCTCCATGGAATCGAGTCGACACTCAAGATCCTGCGAGCCCAGTTGCTCAACTGCGATCAGTAAAATTGAGTCAGGCCCCGAAATCGAACGCCAAGGGCCACAAGCGCTGGTCATGAGACTCAGCAAGAGGCCGAGGCCACAGCGAGCCAGAGACAAAGCCTCATTCTGAGCCTGAGCCCGAGCTCGACCTTGAGCAGACTGAGACGCCCGGTCGCGGCCCGCGCGCAGTAATGAAAAAGCAAACTTCGTCTCGCAGTGCATGAGCCGGAATGTTACCTTGACCCCTTCGTAGCCTCTAGAAATAATTTTCGCCATGGCACTAACAGAAAAGCTTTTCCTCGTCGCACAACCGGCCGCAACCGCAATCCTTTGGGGTCTTCTCACCGTGAGCGTGATCAGCCTCGGCTTGATCATCGAACGCTGGATCACTCTCCGCGCCGTCGCTCAACGCGGCTTCAAAAATCGTCAACGCATGCGTGAGGCCCTCCAGAGTTATAACTTAAGTGAGATCGAAGAATTGGCTCGCGACAAAGACTCGCTCGAAGGTCGCGCTTTGGCTTACGGACTTCGGCATGTGAAGGAGAGCGGCACGAAAGGTCTGGATCAGATCTTCAACTCCTTTGCACTGCTCGAACGGCCTCAGCTTGAGCGAAGCCTCAACTTTCTGGCGACCGTGGGATCCAACGCACCTTTTGTCGGCTTGCTGGGTACAGTGTTGGGAATCATGAAGGCGTTTAAGGATCTTTCGGCGAACGCTTCGGCGGGCAACGAAGCCGTCATGGCGGGAATCTCCGAAGCTTTGGTCGCGACGGCGATCGGCCTGTTGGTCGCAATTCCTGCGGTCATCGCTTACAACGCTTTCCAACGCCAAGTCCGCCAAGCGCTACAAGGAATTGAAATTGTGCGTGAGCTCTGCACAGCCTATGCGGCGACGGATCGATCGACTTCACCCACAAAGAAGGCCTAAAGCTATATGGCGGGCGGATTTCAACACCAAGATGACGAACCCATTTCCGCGATCAATGTCGTTCCCTTGGTCGACATCATTTTAGTTGTTCTCATCATCTTCATGGTGACGGCGCCGCTGGTGTTAAAGCCCGTCATCGATATCAATCTGCCGAAATCCGCGAGCGGCGAAGAAGCCCCACCGGCACCGCTCACCGTGGCGATTGGCAAGGATGGCAGCCTCGCCGTGAATGGCGAAGCCGCGACGACAGAGTCGCTGGCGGTTCGCGCCAGCGCTCTCGTACGCGAGAAGCCCGACACAGCTGCGATTCTTCAAGCCGATAAGTCCGTGACGCTTGAGATGCTCACGGCCGTCATCGATGTGATCAAAACATCGGGAATCAAAAAGGTGGCGTTCAGCACCGACAAGACGACGGCGCCCGCGGCACCATCGACAGCCCGCTAGGCGCGCTCGGTTCCATCTCATTCACCTGTTGGGTTTTTAGTTCCCTGTTGGGGGCACTCGACTTTGTGTGCCCACACTGTAGCGACGATAAAGTGCCGAGTTCAAATCCAAGCCCGAGTCGGCCGACTTCACCTTTTGGAAGTGATAGCGCAATTCACCCGGCGCGTTTGGATCCTTCTCCGGAGCCTGAACGAAGTAGAAGAGCAAAGTGTTCTCTTCCGCATCGTGAACAAGGTCAGCGCGGCCCATGGCGCCTGCGAAGGTCAAAGGCAATGTTTTGTATACGGAGATGTTGGAAATCTGGAAATCGCCGCAGTGCTGACCTGTGTCCGTGTCGACAAAGGGACGCCAGTAGCGCTGATACGGCACGGCCGACTTCGGACTTCGCCAGTTGCGATACTGCAAGAAGATCTCATCTAATCTGAAACCATCAAACAGATAGGCGCGATTGCCGTGATCCATGCCGCCTGACTTGTTTCGCGTCATGAAGAACTCGAAGGAGTCGATGAAACCATCGCCATCCGAGTCGAAGTTAAAGGGATCAGAATCCATGCCCATCTTGTCTGTCCAATTTCCAGTTGGGCCCAAAGGAGTTCCGTTTCGCATGAAGCGCTCTTCACACAAATTCAGTAAGTCGCGATCTTCATCCGTGGTGTCCGTGCAGGAATTGTCGAGCATCTCATTGAAGACGATGTATCGATAGAAGAAGGCGTCGGAGTACACCGGATGGAAGGAGTTGCGCTTCTGCGGGTCGAACACTTGTCCGAGCGTGCCCAAATTCATCCGACCGCGCTTTGAGAGATCCTTGGCAAATTCTGTGTTGTAGCGAATTTCGTCCCGATCACAAAGGCCGTCAGCATCCGAGTCCACGCCCATGGTTCCGTCATCGCAAGGTGCCGCGTTGAGGTTCGCGACCACAAACTCCTTGATTCGCCAAGGTTCCGATGACGTGACTCCGATCAACTCGTCGAGAGGAATTCGGCCATCAAGGTTGGTGTCCAAGAATTTTCCCAAGCCCGTCATCGCCATATTGCGAAGGCGATTCGATGCGGTCGGATTGTTAGGTCCGTAATACACCGTTGAGAATGTCGAGCGCGCGACAGTGACCAGATCGGCAATATCGCGATAGATCGCCGTATCATCCGGCGGGCTGCCATAATCCGTAGGTTCACCGTCCGTGATCATAATGATTAGATACATGGAGTTCTGACCCGGATTATCCATCTGATCTTTGACGATCGCGGATCGAGTCATCTGAATCGCCGTCTTGTAGGGTGTCGCACCGTTATCGCCGTCGGTACGCAGTCGATCCAATGCCGCTTGGAACAACATCTGATCTGCTGAGAAAATGGCGCTCTGATCCGAGCCATCATTAATATAAGCCAAGGATTGGTTGCCGTTGAAGGCCACAAATCCCCATGACACATTCGGATTATTCTTATGAATGTCCCAGAAGGCGCGAATCGTATCGTGTCGGTAAGTCTTCTGCGGATCAGTCGTTCCGTTCGATCCCGACTTATCGACTAAGAACATCACTTTCGTGTACGAGCTTTGCGTATTGGGTGGATCGGCGCAGATTTTACCAGCCGAAGTTTTCTCGACGGCTTTCTCAATCATTTTAAGACGAGCGTTATCGCAGTTTTGGAATCCACCGACGAGGAGAATGGCGGCGAAAAACAGGCCGGCAATGGCGCGACGGTCGACTTTGGGTTTGTCTTTGCGACTGAACCAACCGCCGAGAAGGGACTTCACCCCATCTCGAACGATCTGAATCGCAGTCATCGACTCTTTCGATCCCATGGATCGCCCCCTAAAAAACCTGAGCGTCTCAAATTGCGACGCCCGCCCCTCGTTTCAACTCGGCCCGTCCGGTCCGATCTGACCAATGTCACCGATCAAAGCCTTTGTCATTCAAGTGCGAGGCCACGCGACAAGCGCTCAAATCGAAAACAATTGTTCATCCCCTTCGCAATTGCTCACAACTTCGTCGACGCATGAGACAGTGTCTCACACATCCTATGGGCAATTCCACGCTTCGGATTCTCACCGACGAAAATCGGGATTCTCCCTCCATTCTTTTCGGCAAAATGCCGAAGAATCTGATGAGTTCCGATCACTTCCGTGGATTCGCAAAATCGTCTCAGTCTGAGACGCGCGCGTTGAAGCTGAGCGATCACACAGAAAGTCTGTTGAAATACTCCATATGTTCCAAGCGAGTTGGGCGATGCAGAAGTTTGAAGCGACAAGCGAACCAAGCCGAAGGCGAATCCTCAAGGGCATCGCCATCGGTGCGCTTGCTCTCGCTTTGACAGGCCTCGCGAGTCAGGACTCGGCACACGCCCAAGCACGTGTCGACCTGGAAGATCTCGACGTCAAAGGTGAACTTCTCAATGACAATCGCCTGCGAATGACGGCTCGCGATGCCATCGATGTCGGTGATCGCATTCACTACCGAAAAGATTTTCGACCGGAAATCATCGACGGCTTGGACTTAAGAATTCCGGCGTCTGAAACTGAGCAACTAAAGAGCTCGATCGAGCCTAAGTTAGATTCGAAGCTTGAGGGCAAACCATGAGGGCCGATCGCGCGCCAGCTCCGGACCTGGCTCCAGAAGTTCTTTCGGAGTCTGTGGAGATTGAGATTCTTCGCGACGGCCAGCCTCTGATGACACAGATTTTCACGCACTCCCCCATTCGCTTTGGGCGAATTCTCGATAACGATGTGGTGCTGCCCTTTGATTCGATCTCCAGAAATCATTGCGAGTTGGTCTATCGCGAAGGTGCATGGTGGTTGATCGATCTGAAAAGTCTCAATGGCGTGAAAGTCGGCGATGAGCGCGTGCAGTCTTATCGCTTCGGCTCCGAGGGCTCGTTCATCCTCAAACCTCTCGAAATCCGACTGCGTCGTGTGCAAAGAAATCTCAGCTCAGAAAATGTCACGCACTCCGGCTTACCCATTCTGGGCGACGATGACCTGACACCCGTGCATCCAGCTCCCGCCTCGGGCGGAATCGCTAAGCCCGTGCCGACGGGACCTCGTCCAATCCCAACTCCCCCTGGCGGTCATCCCAAAACAAAACCTGAACCACTTTCTCAACCTTTGGCGCAACCCCAGGCGCACGCGGCTCCCGCATCCCGACGCCCCTTGGTCAACATCGACTCTTTGATGTTGCTCTCGCGGACTCACCCATCGATTGATCGATCCAAGAATCGCGCTCTGCAGGTTGTAGTGTTCTGGCATGACATCATGTTGACGAGCACAGAGTTTCTGCCCGGAGAGGACATCGAAGTGTATCTCTCCGATTCGCAAGACGTTCCCATTCGCTTTGGTCAAGTGGGAGATCAACAAGCCGACTTGAAGATGCCAAGAGGCTTTGAGTTGGCCGCGCGAAGCACGCAGTCACTCAAGCTCACACACTTTTCACACATCCTCGCCAATGGGCCCTCAAATCTCAGCGTGCTGTTTCGCTTCGTGCCCACCTCCAGAGTGCGCCGCGAAGGCGTTATTCCGATCATTGAAGATGCCTTGATCGATCCACTGGTTCTCTCCGGTGCGATTCACGGGTCCATCGCCATTGCGACCTTCACGATGGTTCGCGCACCTCGCACCGACATCTCCAAAGAACCCGTGCGACTCGCCAAGATCGTTCAGCCCACTCCTGCACCACTAGTCACTGCGCCCACGCCCGCACCGACGCCAACGCCTTTTGTTGCGGAAGCGACGCCATTTCCGACTCCCGAGCCGACGCCTCTGCAAGCACAAGCGACGCCAATTCCACAACCGACTCCGCCGCGATTGGCACAAGCGACGCCACCGCCCAAACCCACGCCTCGCAAGGAACTTCCTAAGCGCAAAGATCCTCCGCGCGTCGCGAAGCAGGTGGAAGAAGTCGAGGCCGAGGCCGCTCCGCAAAGCGAGAAGCCCAACCTCACGGCCGCAAAGCCCGCGAAAGACAATCCTCCTCCGCCCGGGCCAAAATCCGATCAACCGATCAATCAACAAGCTGTCGAGGCCAAACCATTTCAAGCCACAAGCGTCGGGGCTCTTAAGACTCTCTCTCTTCTTTCCACCGGCGCACCGCCGACGGCGGGAGCGCAGAGCATTGTGGTTCGCAAAGGCCCACAGCCCAGCGGTCCGCTGGGTGGTGGCGGCGGTGGTTCAGGCGGTGGTGGAACAACAGCCATCATGAACAATCTGCCAGCGACAAAAGGTGGCGACCCAAATGGTGTTGAAGGCGGCATGGCCTTGGCGGTTTCTTCGGGCGGCGCGGGCTATGGAACTAAAGGTTACACAGGCAAGGCCGGCACACGCGGCATCAAGGGTTCTGTCGTAGGCGGCGCGACTTTCACCAACATTTCCAAGCAAGAAGGCCTGACTCGAGAACAAGTGATGAAGGTCGTGCAGAAGCATCACGCCCAGATTCAACAATGTTACGAACGGAGTTTGTTGGACGATCCGGCTTTGGCGGGTCGAGCCGAGTTCGAATGGGAAATCAATCCACAAGGCAGCGTCGAAGGCGTTTCCGTGAAAGAGTCCACGCTTCGTAACGGCGAGAAGCTGCTCAATTGTGTCAAAGGCGTCTTCCGTCGAATGAAATTCCCGGCGGCCACCAACGGCGCCTCGACAACCCCGACCATAGGCTTGCCCTTCGGTCGACTCTAAGTTCACAAGTGAATCCCATGCCTCCGTCTGCAATACTGGGCATTGAGTCCGACACATCTCACGTTCAGCGACTTTGGTTATCAGCATCGGGTCGTCGAACTCGTGGTGAAGACAGGAGCCCAGCATGGTGGTACTTCAGCAGTTCTTCCTCAACTTCAAGAACGACATCTTCATGTGGCCAATCTTTATCACCAGCCTCTTCGGCCTGGCCCTTGTCGTGGAGCGTGTTCGCTATCTGCGACAAGCCTCTTCGGTCCAGAAGGAAGAGTTCCTCAACCAACTGAACCAGCTGGTCTTGCAAGGCAATCTCGAGCGTTGCATCGCGCTCTGTAACCAAAACCAAACGCCGCTGACGAAAATTGTTCGCGCCGGACTCATGGCGATCGCCTCTAGAAAATCCGTCGATGAAGTTCAGACCGCGATGGATGCCGTGGCCCTTCGTGAGATTCCTAAAATCGAAAAGCGCACCAGCATGTTGGCGATGCTATCCAACATGGCCACACTCTTGGGTCTGCTCGGTACGATCTTCGGTATGATCGGCGCCTTCGCCGCCGTCGCAAACGTGGCCGCCAGTGAAAAGGCCGCTCGTCTTGCTGCGGAAATCGCCAAAGCCATGAACTGTACGGCCTACGGTCTTTTGGTCGCCATCCCGCTGCTGGGCGCCTACGGTTGGCTGCAAAGCAAGGGCACCGAGTTGATCGACGACGTCCACGAGGCCGCGGTTGCCACTCTCAACTTCATCATCTCCAACCGAGATAAGTTTGCGCGCTAAGGAGTTGATGTGGGCGGCGGTTCAGTTCCAGGCGGAGGAGGAAAATCCGCCAACTTCGAACTCAATCTGGTTCCCTTCATCGATTTGTTTTCGACGTTGATTTGCTTTCTGCTCATCACCGCGGCCTGGAACAATCTCGAAGCGGTGAACGCAGGTGCGCCGCCCAAATCCATCGACCAACGCGATCAAAACGATATTCCACCCGAACCACCGCCCGACAAACCCAAGGTCACGCTTTCGGTGACCCTGCATCCAGATCGCCTTGAAGTCGCCGAAGACAATGAGACCAAGCCCTTTCCTCACGTTAACGGCACTCCGAATTACGCGCGCCTTGCGGAGACTCTGCGAGATTGGCGAACCAAGTATCCCAACCGGCAAGATGTGGTTCTCGCTTCGGACAATCGGGCGCCCTACAAGCATTTGGTGAAACTGATGGACGTGTTCATCGACGAAAAGTTCCCTGAGGTCAGCATCACATTGAACTGACTCCGGCTAAAGGATGACGAATATGAGCAGCGGCGAAAAGCGAATCATCAAGCCTGGGTATCACATCCGACCCAAGTATGATCTGCACGGCTTTCGCGAACGCCAGACCGGCGACCATAAGGGTCACATCGCAGGTGAACTTCCCCTCACGCCGATGATCGACATGTTCTCAGTTCTGGTCATCTTCTTGCTCATGAATTTCTCATCGACCGGAGAGATCTTCTATATGTCGAAGGCCGGCATCACCTTGCCGGAGGCCTCGACATCCGCTCAGCTCGCCAGCGCGCCGCTGATCTCCTTTGCGAAGGGCGTTTACTATCTCGACGCGCAAACTCCGGCCGGAAAGCTGATCAGCTATGAGGATCGAAGCGAAAATCTTCAAGGCATCGTCCAGCAGCTCGAGGCCCTGAAAAGAGAAATGCAGGCCGCTGGCCCCAAAGTGTTCAACGGTCAGTTGAACTTTCAAGCTGACGAGAACACGCCGCTTCTGTTCGTGAAACGAGGCATGGGCGCTGCAACCAGCGCAGGATTCACAGCGATCAACTTTGTGGTCAAGGCCGACTAGCGCTTGATCGTGGCCAAGAACTTCGGCCTCGGCAGCTTCGACTTGCGTGCGTTCAGTTGCTGCACTCGAGATTTGAACCCAAACTCCTGATAGACCTGCGCCAAATTCCAAACAGCCGTCGGTTCACTCGCATTGACCTTCAACGCCTTCTTCAGCCAGTCGGCGCCCCCGTCTAAGTCGTTCAAATACAATCGGGCCACACCAATTCCGGCCATGGCTCGCGCATGGCCTTCTTGAATCTCAAGCATGCGTGTCCAGATGGCGATCGCGAACCAGTACTGCGAATCCGCCATGTAAGACTCGGCCAATGCATGAAGCGTGTTGAGATCGCGTGGCTGATCATAGAGCTTTGTTCGCAAGGCTCGGGCTGCCGCGGGCGCACGAAACTTCGGCGGACCGCTTTGAATCAAATCCGACTCCTCGCGGACCACAGTTTGCCCTTCGGCGCGACAGCCTTGCACGTAGCGCGTGAAAATCTCAAACTTCTCCGCCGTGTCTAGACACTGCTTGAAGACTTGTTTGGCTGCCGCCTTGTACTGATTCCCTTGCTTGTTCAACTCAGCACGATAAGCCTCAAGCTCGGCGGGCTTTAAGCCTTGTGGCAGCGGAGAGCTGGCGATGAAGCGTCCCAGCTCGAAGTTGGCCTGACCGAGTAAGTAAAGAGAGGCGATGGTCCATCGACCCGCGCCCAGCTTCACGATCTCGTTCAACTCCTTCGCCAATTCCTGAAACGCCTTCACCTTAGACACCAAGCCAGCTTGGTCCTGAGCGTCTCGCATTTGAATGCCGCGAAAGGCCTCCAGCGACCTTTGCGCAATCAGAAAGCGCGAGTGGGCCGCGATCTCCGCCGTCGAACTCTTGGACGTCGAGCGAAAGGACGTCAACGCTTCGGCTTGCTTGCCTTGTCGCCACTGCGCCAAGGCTTTCAAGTACGCGCCGCGATCGCCGCTCAGGCCGGCGGCACTCGATTCCAGACTTCGCCAATCTCCTGCCAGCAAGTCCACGCGGATCACAGCATCGCGATCACCCATTCCCGCATAGAACTTCCGAGCGTTGCGAAAATCTCCAAGCCACTCACTGATCTGCGCTGAGCTTTTGCGCCAGTCTTTCGATTCCTTCTCGTTCGGATACTTCTCCGCGTAGCGGCCCAGATAACGTGCGGCTCTCTCGAAGTCTGCGGTCATCAATGCGGTTTGCGCCATCGAACTGACCGCTTCTTTGGCATAAGTTGAGTCACTGAACTTATCGATCAATCCCTCGCCGACATCGAACATTTCAGGATCGCGCTTTGAGCGAAGAGAAACAAAAGCCTCAAAGAATGCAGCGGCACCCATGGATGAATCTTTGTACTTCGCCGCCAGATTCACCAAGTTTTCAGCGTAAGATTTTGAACCGAACTCTCCGGCCGCCGTTTGAATTTCTTTGAGTTGCGCCCGTCGGGCCGCCTCGCGAATCGCCTGTCGGTCCGCATCCTTCAGCCCACGCGTGCGCTCCAATTGCTTGGCGGCACTCGCAAGACCCGTCAAGTCGTCAAGCTGCGAGTAGCTGTTGATGACGAGGAAGATCGCATCGCGAACTCGTTCATCTTGCGGGAATTTGGAAATGAAAAAGCGAAAGGCTTTGATCGCGGCCTCGAGATTACGGTCCTCATACCAGCTCTGCGCGATATTGTAGGCCGTCGTCGCCGCGGCAGGATGTCGCATTTTGGTCTTGAGCCAAACTTGACCGACTTGCCTGATCCCTTGGCGCGCGCGCAAACGATCCAGAACCGACAATTGATCCGCATCTTTGAGTGCATTGACATAAGCCTCGACGGCCGACTCACGAAACTCCGCCGCCGTCGAACCCTTGGGCGGATTGCTCGCCAGCAGCTCATAGTCCATTCCAGCCCGAGTCCACAGTCCCGCCTTGAACAAACTCTCAGCTCGGTTCACCAACATCTTCGCCAATTCGCGATTTTGCGGGAAACCGATTTGATAAAGTTCATAGCACTTCACAGCCAACTCATAATCACTCTTGGCCTTCGTGCTTCGAGCCTGAGCGTGGAGGCGAGTGGAAACATCCCGAGCCAAGAGCTCCAGAAACTTAAGTTGATTGAGTTCTTTTTTTCCGAGCTTGCGATCTTCACGGCGAGACTTGGAACGCAAACCCTGTGCGGTCAAAACCACATGGCGAACCAAGTCGACGCGATCGGCACCACTCGTCAATCGACCCTTGCTCACCGTCGGCGAGTTCGCCTTTTTGAAAGCATCATTCCATCGCTCGGCGGCCTCGAACTTCACTTCGGGATCTGTGCTGGCTTTTAGAACCTCTAACCAAATGTCGGAGGCTTCGCCCCACAGCTCCTTGAGCGAGAGTCGCCGACCCACGCGGGAGAGCACGCGACGATAAGTGAGATGCGAGTCCGCGATTTTGCGAAAGTAGTCGACCGGATGTTCGACGACCTTCACAGGTGTGGCCGGCTTATCCGCGCCTTCTTTTAAGCTCGCGCGATAATCCCCATAGATTTCCACATAGGGCACGGCCATCGACAGCACGGCTTCACGGCGAATATCCGTCTTTCGATAACTGGCTGGTAACTGATCTCGGGACACCAAGCCTTGGGAGCGAATTGCCTCTTCAAAAGCCGAGACTGACTCCGCATACTTTTGATTGTTGATGTGCACCCAGCCGATGCGGTAGTGCGCCAGCGGCGTGAATGGCGAAAGTTCCTTGGAGGTGACGCGCTGAAATGCCTCGAGCGCGCCTTCCAGATCCTTTTTTTCCTCCAAAAAATAGTCTCCGACGATGATGTTGGCTTCTCGGACATGAATGGAGTTCGGAAACTCCTGGTTCAATTGGCCAAAGGTTTTTAACATCGCTTCGGCCTGACCCAAGTCTCTTTGCTCCAAAGCTTTAAAGAAAAGAGCCCGATCACGAAGCTTCGACTTCGGGAAGAACGCATACACTTTTTGATAAATCTCGATGGCCTCAAGCTTCGGGCGCTTCTCGGCCGTGAAATCAAGTTCGGCAATCGGCGTGTTTTTGTTTCGGCCCACTTTGATCAAATACATCATTCGCGCGCGCTGCAAATGCAGATCCGCTAACGACATATAAAGCTCAGGCAGGAATTCCACATCCTTGATTCGCTTGATCTCTGACTCCGTCACCGACAATCTCGAAGTGACTTGTCGGAGCTGCTCTTGGAGGCCCTCTGTGTCGGCCCCGCCGCTACCAGCACTGGCTTCCATTTGCCCAGGTCGGCGAGTCAGCACTGGCGCTGATTCTTCATCGTCGAGCGTCTCCTCGGCCCGCACGGGGCTTGCGGCGAAAAGACCCCAGGCTGCGACCAACAACAGGATGTGTCGGCGACCTGAGAAGTTCAGCAAGCGACGACTCTTATTCATCGTCGCCCCCATCGTCTTCACCAACGGGCACTTCCACAGGCAAAGGCTCCGCACAGCGTCCACGCAACAAAACTTGGTAGTCTTCGAGTTCGTCCCACCACGCTTCGGACGTGATCGGCCAGAACAGTCGCTCAAAGCGCGTCTTGGACTTCACAGGCGGCATGTAGTCGGCACCAAAGGAAAGGTCCGTACGCAACGGACGAATCGATGCTTCGTATTCGAGGAAGGTGACTTGATTGCGAAACTCCAAGAGCCGATTGGCGACTCGCTCGGCCTCAAGCGGAATTTGTAAGGCCAAGTCGCCCTCAAGCCGTCGCTCCCGCTCCAAGCTCTCGTAGTACATTTTCTCAACAAGCTTGTCGGCAAACTCAATGGACTTCACTTGTCCATCTTGCAAGTCGCGACGTTCAACTCGGTAACGATGAATCAACATGGCGCGCTTTTGGAGAAGACGAGCCTGAAGGGCCATTTGCTTCAAATCGGCATTGAGATCGAGAGGTCGACGAGACTCAATGTGTTTGAAGACAGCCCCATATTCGCGACGAAACTCTTGGGCCGATTCCTTGACCAAGTCGTAACGACAAAGATCGCGTTGCAGCACCATCTTCAAAAGATCGGCCTCAGGAGATTTCAACAATCCGTAGAATGGCGAACGCAAAACTTCGAGCACACCCAACGCGCGCCCGTAATCGCGCATGTAGTATCGAATCCACGCGATTTCGAGCAGCACGCGGGCGCGTTCACGCGTCGGCAAATCCAAGCGGCGAATCGTCTCCAACACAGCCGCCAACTCACCGCGCTCAAACAGCAAGCGCGCCCGATTCAACTCAGCAAAGCGCCGAGTCGGCTCACGTAAAGTGCCTTTGCGCAGAATTTCTTGCAGCAAGGACTCGCTTTCATCGGCGCGCCCATCCGCCAGTCTCTCCGTCGATCTTTCAAACAAGCGATCTGCATGCCACACCGAATCCGTGTGCACGTTTTGAAACTCGCGATTGGCCCAATCCATATAACCACGTCGCATCAGTGCGCGACCGCGGAACCAAGCCAGCATGGATCTTTCGTGCATCGGCTCGATGAGACCATCGAACTCATAAGCAAAGGCCTCGAGCGCGTCCTCGTCGATCTCATGGGTCTGCGCAATTCGATGCAACTCGGTCAATGCCCACAAGCCTTGCGAGGTGCCGACACTTCGCTCCGCGACCCCAAGCAAAATCAAGCCCGCGGTGAGTGGCTTATCGATTTGCGCCAGACCAATCGCCGCGGCGATCTCCAACTCATCGCGAAGGGCTCCCGACTCTTCCAAGTCAGGCGCGCTCATCGCGAAGGCCTCATAAGGTTTCTGCTTGAGCTTTTCCGTGAAGGTCTTGAACCAAGCCTTTGGGAGGAACACGGGGTTCGGCTCGGCCAAGCGAACTTCAACTTTTGGAAGCGCAATTTCCACAGCCTGCGGATCCGCGGGCCACAAGAGTAAGAGCGGAGCGATCAGGAGTGTAAACGCCGCAGGCCTTCCCCAAGAGAAGTTCGACTTCGTCACGGCAGATCGCCCGCATGACCACATCACTCGACCTCATCCGCCGCCGAGCGGCCTCCACCAAAAAGATCGAACTGCATTTCAATGCCGAGCCCCAAGTCTGTCATCAATGTCACACCCAGGTTCACGTCCTTGAACACGTACTCACGCAAGTACCAGCGAAACGCGGACTTCGGCGAAAGATAGAGTCGGCCCTGAATACCCAGCGCCAACATCGGCGTGTGACCGACTTGATTCAAAACCAAGCTCCCGCCACCGATGTAAAGCGAGGTTTCACTGAAGACGAGGAGCCGATTGTACAAGAGGCTCTTCGAATACAACGGGGTGTAGACAAGTCCCGACGAGATGATGTTCTTGGGATAGTCGAGCACGCCGCCAAAACCAATGTTCTCCACCGCGACATTCAACGCCAAGAAATCACTTTTCAACTTGGTCTCTTGATTGAAGTTGTAAGCAAAGTGCACGACTTCCCAACCCAAGTAAGGCTTGAAGTAGTAGGTGTAGGCCAATGACACGGGAAATCCGCGATTGAACGAGTCCGTTGGAATGTGACCCACATTGAGCGCGAGACTTTGATCAATCACATTCTCGCGACCTTGGATCGCAACAGCTTGGGGCAAATCAAATACGTCGCGCGCATCCGAGTTCGCCCAAGCCGATGTGCCTCCCAGCATCACCGACAGCATGGTCGCACAGCCCAGCGAAAGCCGGCTCTTGCGCAAACCCCTCAGACGTGGAACGAAACCCGACCAAGCCACCGTTTCACCCTGCCGAGCCGAAAATTCGAGTTGCTCACGAGATGCCGTATTCGCTCTTCGCATGCATATTATTGTGACTGATTTTCTCTAGGTATTTGACTGCCAAGGCAACACACGCGACGGAAGTCGAGTTGTCCCTCAACTCGGTGACGGCGCAAAAACTCGGCGCAACTCGATCTCGAGGCGCTCGCGCACTAAGTCTCGGCGTAACGGACCCGGCGAACCATGCGCCCCCAACAGTTCTTCCAACGAAATCGCGGTGCCCGGAGCAAATCCGCAGGGCTTCATGCCGACGAAAGCCTGGGGATCATGTTCGACATTCAATGCTAAGCCGTGAAAGCTGATCCACTTCCGAACTGCGACACCCATCGAGGCGAGCTTGCGCGAGCCGACCCAAACTCCTGTGGCCTCGACCGCCTCCGCAGATCCATCTTCGACCTGAGGACTTCGTCCCGTCGCCTCAATCCCGAAGTGTCGAACCGTCTCCAGAAGCGCTTCTTCCATCTTTCGAAAGTGCAAATGCAGATCGCGACCGCGCGAGTTCAAATCTAAAATCGGATACACCACGATCTGCGAAGGACCATGATAAGTTGCGCGACCGCCGCGTGAGACTTCCACCACATCGCCTGACCATCCAAACACATCGCCGGCCTTGGTCGCCCGACCTAAAGTGACGATCGGTGGGTGCGTGCAGAATATCAAAGTCTCGTGGGCCTGTTCGCGCGCCACACGATCGACCAAGTCTTCTTGTCTCGTCAGGGCCTCGCGATAATCGACAAGGCCCCAGTCGACGACATTAAGCATGGGCTCGTGGCGTGCCGGGCTTTGCGCCCAATGGCTTTTGAATGATGTGAATCGCGTGGCCCAAGGTGGCCTCGGCGGCTTCCATCATGGTTTCGCCCAAAGTCGGATGCGGATGAATCGTCAGCGCCAAGTCTTCCAAGCGCGCACCCATTTCGACGGCCAAAGCCGCCTCCGAAATGAGGTTCGAGGCCTCTGGACCGACGATGTGCACGCCCAAGACGATGTGAGTTTTCGCATCAGCGATGACCTTCACAAAGCCATCCGTCTCCATCAGTGACACCGCACGGCCGTTAGCGCCAAACGGAAACTTGCCGATCTTCAGATCCGTGTATCCGGCGGCCTTCGCCTCTTCTTCTGTCATGCCCGCTGCTGCAATTTCGGGATCGACAAAGATCACGGATGGCACAGTCTTCACTTCGTAAGCCCGCTTTTGACCCGCGATGATTTCAGCCACCATCACGCCTTCGTGCGAAGCCTTATGCGCCAACATCGGTTGGCACGCGACATCGCCAATCGCGAAAATATTCGCGATGTTTGTGCGCCGTTGGGCATTCACTTTCACGAAGCCCTTTTCATCAATCGCCAAGCCAATGCCCTTGAGATTCGCTTGATCCGAGTTGGGCCGACGGCCCACAGTGACCAAAACTTTTTCGGCCTTCAAGACCTGCTCTTTGCCGCCGACTTCGACCGTCACAGCGACTCCACTTCCGTCTTTCTTCCAACCCTTGGCCTTGGCCTCGAGCAGAACGTCGACGCCTGACTTCTTCAGCTTTCGCTGCACAACCTGCACGCACTCAGCGTCAGCAAGTCCGACCAGCAAACCTTTGTTGGCTTCGACCACAGTCACTTTGGTGCCGAAGTTCGCGAGCATCGAGCCGATTTCCAAGCCGATGTAACCGCCGCCAATCACCACAAGTGATTTGAGCTTTTCAGTCTGTGCCAAGCCACCTGTCGATGACAGCACCAGCTTTTCATCAAACGCAAAGCCCGGAATCTCAATCGGACGCGAGCCGGTGGCGATCACGAAGTTCTTCGCGACCACGGACTCGGTACCCGTCGATGATTTCACGGAAATTTCCGTCGCCGACTTGAACGAGGCTTCGCCTTTCAAAATCGTGACGCTATTGCCTTTGAGAAGCTGCTCCACGCCACCGGCCATGCGATCACAGACGGACTTTTTCCATTTCTGCATTTGCGCCATGTCGACGCCGACTTCTCCGGGAACCTTCAGACCCATCTCCGAAGCATTATGTTGCATCTTGTGCAAAAAGTGCCCCGCTGTGATGAGCGCCTTCGACGGAATGCATCCGACGTTCAAGCAAACGCCACCCATGTACTCGCGTTCGACGATGGCCGTCTTCAAGCCCATCTGCGCCGAGCGAATCGCGCAAACATAGCCGCCAGGTCCCGCACCAATCACCACCACATCAAAGTTCAACGCCATCGCGCACCTCTCACATCATGTCGAGCATCAGAACGCCGGGATTCTCGATGCGCGTGATAAAGGCCTTGAGGAAATTCGCTGCTACAGCTCCATCGATCAAACGATGGTCAGCCGTGATCGTGAAATTCATCGTCTTGATCGAATCCAAGCTCATCGCGCCCGAAGCGTCGCGTTTGATCACGGGCTTTTCTTGGATCTTGTACATGCCCAAGATCGCCACCTCAGGGTGATTGATGATCGGAGTTGCGTACTGACCGCCCACTGAACCGATGTTGGTGATGGTGATCGTCGCACCCTTCATTTCATCTAGCGCCAGCTTGCCGTCGCGTGCGCGCTTGGCCAAATCGATGATTTCGCGCGAAAGCTCCAGCACAGTTTTTTGGTCCGCGTGCTTGATCACTGGCACGAGCAATCCATTGGGCGTGTCGGCGGCGAAGCCAAGATTGAAATACTTTTTGTAAACGATCTCCTGAGCCGCATCGTCAATCGATGCGTTGAACATCGGGAATTCGCGAATCGTCGCCATCAGCGCCTTCATCACAAAGGGCAAGTACGTGATCTTCGTGCCGGCCTTTTCGCCCGCAGCTTTCAACTCTTCACGCATCGCCACGAGGGCCGTGACGTTCGCCTCATCCATCAAAGTGAAGTGCGGCACCACATGCTTGGCCATCTGCATGTTCTCGGCGATCTTCTTGCGAATGCCCTTGAGCGCCACGCGCTCTTCAACCGCACCCGCCGGTCCTTGATAGGCAGGACGCGGAATGGAAGCTTTCGCCACCATCGGCGAACCCGCTGCAACCGCACCCGCACCACCCTGCGCGGTCAGCACATCTTCACGAGTCACGCGACCCGCCAAGCCTGTGCCGCGAACTTGATTCAAGTTCACACCCATTTCACGAGCCATGCGGCGTGTGGCGGGAGTCGCCAACACCTTCGCATCCATCGCCGGAGGAACCACATCAAGACCTGAGGCCGATGCCGCCGCAACAGAAGCCGGAGCCTTCGCGGAGGTCGCCGGTGCTGCCATCATCGCTGCAGGAGCCTGGGCTGGCGCTGATGCCGACTTGGGCGCGCTGGCCGCAGGAGCTGAAGCGCCCGCCGAAGCATCCGTTTCCAAACTCAACATCGCCATGCCGACCTCGACGACATCGCCTTCTTTCTTGAGAATTTCTTTAACAACACCACCAAAGGGCGATGGCACTTCCACAGTCGCCTTGTCCGTCATCATTTCCGCGACGGCCTGATCCGGCTTCACTTGATCGCCGACTTTGACCAACCATTTGACGAGTTCACCTTCCGTCACGCCCTCACCGAGTTCAGGCAGCTGCACATTCTTTGTCGCCATGACGTCTCCCCTGTGAAATTAGTTTCGTCGAACCTGTTCGGGCGATAGGCCCTTTTCAATCATACCCTTCATGAAGAACTCACCCGCGCGATATGAACTTCGCACTAAGGGTCCGCTCGCCACATACAAAAATCCCAGCTCACGCGCCACGCCTTCCCAGTGAGCGAACTTCTCCGGCGTCACATAAGCTTCCACTTTCAGATGCCGCTTGGTCGGCTGCAAATACTGACCGAAGGTCACCACGTCACAACCGACAGAACGCAAATCACGCAGCGTTTGCACGACTTCATCGTCGGTCTCGCCCAAGCCCAACATGATCGACGACTTCGTAAAGCGCGTCGGATCAATTTCCTTCACCGTCTGCAACACACCCAAGGTCTGCCGATAACCCGCGCGCGGATCACGCACCCGTCGCGTGAGGCGCTCTACGGTTTCTATGTTCTGCGCGAAAACATGCGGCTTGGCCTCGACGATCTGCTGAATCAACTCGCGTTGTCCGCGAAAGTCCGGTGTCAAAACTTCGATGATCAAATGCGGATCGCCCGCGCGAATCGTGCGAATCGTGCGCGCAAAGTGACCCGCTCCCTGGTCCGGAAGATCGTCGCGATCCACAGACGTGATCACCACATATTCCAGACCCATTTTCGAAATCGCGTAGCCCACCTTCTCGGGCTCGTCGTTGTCGATGCGACCGCGCGGATTGCCAGTCTTCACAGCGCAGAAGCGACAACCTCGCGTGCAGACTTCTCCCATCAACATGAATGTGGCCGTGCCGCCATTCCAGCATTCGCCAATGTTCGGGCAGCGCGCCTCTTGGCACACGGTCGCAAGTTTCAGCTCACCCAACATTTCGCGAATTCGAACGTAGTTTTCGCCGCCCGGAGCGCGGACTTTGAGCCAAGAAGGCTTGGGACCCGTAGCGGTGGCACTCGACGATGCCGATTGGCCCGAGGTCGCTGAATTCGAGGCTGGCGTCGCACACCCTCCCGGCGCCGCCGCTAGGCCCCCGTCCGCAGACAGATCTAAAGGTTGGGCTACGGACTTGCCTACAGCATGACCCGCAGAACTGGAGGAATCGGAAAATGACATGCTCTAGCTCTTAGCCTTGGCGCCTCAGCTTGTCCATGCCGCGCCCTCGCTGGACATAAAAAAAGGGGGCCAAAGCCCCCTTATTTTAACCTCAGCCGAAGCCTTCGGCGCAGTTCACTTTTTGCCGCTCTTCTCTTTCATACGTCGATCGATGATGGACTTGAAGGTATCCAACTCATAAGCGCCGCGAACGGCGATACCGTCCACCAAGTAACCGGGTGTGCCGGTGAAGCCGAACTCCTGAGCTTCGCGTTGATCGGCGGCGATCAGCGCCGCGATCTCCGCCGAGTTCGCAAGGCGATTGATCTCAGTGGCGTCATAGCCCAGGTCTTTCAACATCGAATCGACTAAGCGATTCACACGCGCATTGTATTTGCGATTGAACTCCTCATCCGACTTCGCCTTGGCTTCTTCGGGTGTGGGATTGAAGTCCGCCTGGCGCGAGAACACTTGCGACTTAAACAAGGCCGCCTTCTTCATGTCCTTCTTCACCAGCGCTTCGTAAGTTTTTGATAATTTCATCGCCTGCGGATGAATGCGCTCGATCGGAAAGTTCTTGAACACCAAGCGAATCTGCCCCGGATACTCTTCCAGCAGGTCCTTCATGGTGTTGTAGCCCTTGCGGCAGTACGGGCATTGAAAGTCAGAATACTCGACGACTGTGATCGGACCTGTCGGCGAACCCTCAAAGCCACGCCCAGGTTGAATCTCAGGCGTGCGGGGATTTTTGAAGCTATCTTCGAAGGCCAATTGCTCTTCTTGCGCGCGCGCCAAACCTACCAGCTCATTGATCTCGCGCATGAAGCGCGCCGGATCTTTTCGCATCGTCGCGTAGAGAATATCGGGATTGTTTTCCATCGTTGATTTCAGCTGTTGAGCCGAGGGCGCACAGCCGATCATCGAGAGCGTCATGACGAGTGCGGTAACAAAAACTGGCACTTTAATGAGTACGGATTTCAAAGCAGCCTCCTCTGGATTGCTCCAAGAGTCTGACATGCGTTCCAGGTGAGGTTAAGTTGAATTCTCTTGCTTGCAGCGTCCTAAACTCGCCTTTTGCCGCAACTCAACAGCCCTCAATTCGCCCAAAAAAGTGACGCAAATCGCCTCTTGGGCGGGCACCTCGTCTCGTGTAAAATACCAGGAGGAATGACTCCAGCGACCGAGCGAGAGTCACCCCTTCTTCGGGATGAGAAACTCCCGAAGTTTCGAGCTCGATGAACCAGAATGCAGAGGACGTGAACGTGAACTCGACAATCGCTCCGACCACAGACTTACGACGCATGGCTCGCTTCGCACGCGCAATTCGCAGCGTCTTGTGCCTTGGCATTTTGCTCAGCAGCCCAGTCGCCTGGACCAATGTCGAGTTCGACTCGACGCAATTGTTACTCAAGAGTTCAGACGAAATCAGCGAGATCATCAAAACCAAAATCAAGCGCGCGCAAGTGATTCAATCACGACAAGAAGACTCCGACGACGGCTCGATCGGCGTCGAGCCCGAAGCTCTCGAAGAACTCAAAGCCGCCATGCGTGTGGTGCTCTCGCGCCCGAATCAAGACGGCGCGCGCGGCAATCTCTACACCCGAATCCGCCGCGAACTGATGGAGTTGAATTCCGTTGAACGCGTGCTTTCCGAACTCGCCCAAGAAGCCATCGAAGAGCTCAAAGCCAAAGACGGCCCGCGCCGAATCGCGACCTATGTCGTGCTGTTGGAAAACATGATGGCGGAGCTTCGACCTGATTTGGATTCCAATCCCAAGGCCAAAGAGATCGTGGAGCGCATCCGCGACGCCGACATCAAAATCGGCGAAGTCGCCAAAGTGCAAAATTTGATTCGCTCGATGACAGTTCCGCAAAGCCCCTCCAAGACGGCCGCGCGCATGTTGGATCCCAAAGCCTCAAAGAAAAAGTGACCGAGGCCTAGGCCGCTGCGACCGATGGGACCTGGCACTTCGACATTCGTCGGGGTGCCGGCCTCCGCATGCAGCCCGACGATTTCTCCGCATTCCAGCTATGAAATTCAGGCTCAGAATTGCCGAAAAGAAACCTGGGAACCGCGCTGCGAGCGCGGGCCCAAGGGGTTTCTTTGCCGAATCCGACAGCTGACATCAAATCGAGCCTGCAGCTCAAGGGCCTCATGGCGTGGGGCGCTCTGGCGTTGGTTTTGATTGGCTTCAATGCTTGGAGCTTCGCTCGCGGACCCAGAGGCGATCGCCCCGGCTTCCCCCAACAGGTGCCGCAGATTCAACTGGCACAAAGCCAATCGCTGGCGTCCGAAGGCGGCTCACGAGCCCCCGCGGCCGTGGCCTCGACAAACCTCCTCAACGAGATCATGGCTGAAATGGAACTTCCGTGCCCGCAGACGAACGAAGATCAGCGTCGTCTTGCGCTCGGACCACAGGTTCGACAATTGCGCTTCGTGTTCGGTGCTTGCGCCAGCGAGGTGACCGCCATTCGCAACCAAAGCAATGGTTTTGAAGCGACGATCTTTGAACAAGTGGGTTCGGACTACATCAGCTTGGATCCCGAGAAGAACGTCTTGAAGGTTGAGTCCGCTCAACGGAGCTATGAAATTCAGCTCGAGCGCGTAACACCGTAAACTCAGCTGTTAAAAACCACGGCCGACACCGGCCAGCCAAAGCGTTTCACGCGTCGATGTGCCGCCGTCTTTCACGGCCGCTGAGGTGGTGAGCGAGGCATGCCAGCCGCCGAAGCGACCCAACTGCATGGGACGATGTTGAATGATGCTGACGATTCCGTCGTTCACGCGCCATCGCGCTTCGACGGTGTAGCGATCATGAATGGGTTTAACGACCGTCCAAATGCTCTCGCGCACCGGCCCCGGTCCCATCGCGTTCGGATCCATTTCCAAAGTCAGATGCGACTTCACCCACGGATTCATCATGTTCACATCCAAAACGTTGCCGCTCAGCGAGTAGCGCGCGTCGATGCGAAAGCTCGCCACTTCGACTTTCAGATTGGAGATTTTCTCTTTGGCTTCCCACACCGGGCGCACTTTCGGATCATTCTTGGCGTAGTTTTCAAAGTGCCACTCGGCCAATCGGCGCATCATGAATTCAGCGAAGCGCCGCCGTTCTTGCGTCACTTCTTCGGGCGTGCCGCGGAAACCGTACACGTCGTTGTAGTAAGTGAAACGATTCGGCGCGAGCGCGATCCGCTCGATCTCCGTGCGCCCGAAGCGCTCTTCGTATCGGGTTTTGAACTCCTGATTGAGCGCATCGGTGAAGATTCGCCCGTGCAAAGAGGGCCCATCTTCTGGACGCGGCACCCATTCCAGATCGCGAATCTCTTCGTCGCGCTCGCCGCTCAAATCGCTCAGCCAATTGCGATCCTTGCGATCTTGATTTCGGCGCGAACGCGACGGAGTGGCCGTGGAATTTTTGTTGGTGGGCTGGCTCACCGCCAAGGTCGAAGTGCCGGAAATACTGGCCGCGGCCGTGGCCTCGGCAGAAAAACACCACGGCCCCAGCACCAGCAAACAGATGCCGAGCAGAGCCGATTGGATTTTCTGAAGCCCATTTTTCACTTCGATCATCGACGCGGGAGCCTCCCTTCGGGTCTCCCTGCTACAGAAAGATGCAATTCAGGAACTTTGTAACCCGCCTCGTGGTCCACCGACCCCAGGTCTAAGCCTATGGAAATTCGAAGCTTTTTGTCGCCCACCAAAGCGCGGCTTCAGACGCAGGGCCGCCCAACTGTCTTCGGACTGGACAACCCCAACGAGGGTTTTTAGAAAACCCTAGGGATTTCAGGTTTTTGGCTCGCATGCGGGCCACAGCCCCAAGGAGCAAAACTTGTCGCCGAATTCGCCGCCGCTGAGCCCCACAGGTCACGCCCCCTTCGGAGGAGGTCCGACTCCGCCGGCGAAACTGCGCGGTAAGGCCGACATGCATTGGCCGCGTAAGATTTGGCACTTCACCGGCATCATCATCATGCTGGGCATCTACCATTATTTCGGACCGAAAATGAGTTGGTGGATCCTCGGCGGCCTAATGGCGTTTTTCTTTCCGCTCGATTATTTGCGCAAGACACGCCCGTCGCTCAACGCCGCCACTCTCAAAGTCTTCGGTCCGCTCATGCGCCAACATGAAACCAACCGCATGTCGGGACTCAGCTATCTGCTGTTTGGCGCGGCGATTTTGCTCGCGTTCTTTGATCGCCACATCATCACGCTGAGTTTGCTGTTTCTAGCGGTCGGCGATCCGGTGGCCAGCTATTTTGGCATCCGCTTTGGGCGCGATAAACTTCTCGGGAACAAAACTTTGCAAGGCACGCTCGCCGCGTTTCTCGCCTGCACCTTCATCGCCAGCGTGTATTATTATCTCAATGGTTTGATGTTGGAGCGAATTTTTATAGTCGCTCCCGTGTCGGGACTCATCGCGGCCGCCACTGAACTTGTGCCGATCGGCAAACTCGACGATAACCTCACCTGTCCCGTTCTCAGCGCACTGGGCCTCACGGCCTTGTTTTACATCTACGGCGGCCTTGGCACATGAACGAAAGATCCGATATGCAGAACAATTCAGGCGGCGGGTTCAGCAAGGCACGAGCCCTCCGGCGCCGAACCGGCATTCACATTTACGTTCTGCCCAATCTGATCACCACGCTGAATATGTTCTTCGGTTTCTTCGCGCTGATCTACGCCATTCGCGGCGAATACACCTGGGCCGCCTACGCCATCGTCGGCGCGGCCGTGTTCGATCTGCTCGATGGTCGCGTCGCGAGACTGACGCAATCCACTTCAAAATTCGGCGCCGAATACGATTCACTCTGTGACGTGGTGAGCTTTGGCGTCGCGCCCGGCGTGTTACTTTACCTCTGGGCCCTGCAGCCTTTCGGTCGACTCGGCTGGCTGGTGAGCTTTCTGTTCACCGCATGCGGCGCGCTTCGCTTGGCAAGATTCAATGTGCAAGCTCACACAATCGAAACGGGTTACTTCCAAGGCCTGCCTATTCCAATGGCCGCTGGCATTGTCGCCAGCTCGGTGCTCGCATGGCGCGATTTGGGCTGGGATCCGCAGCAAAGTGTCTTGCTGCTCACGATGACCGTGCTCTTGTCGTTTGTGATGGTGTCGAATTTCCGTTACCGAAGTTTCAAGGACATGGATTTCCGCGAGCGCCTGCCGTTTTGGTACTTGGTGATCGGCGTCGGCCTGTTCGCCATCATCGCCATCCGCCCTGAAGTGATGCTGTTCTTGCTCTTCATGACCTACGCCGTATTGGGTGCCGTCTTTGGCGTTCTGGGTCTAGGCCGCGCGCCTAAACGCCGCCCCGCCGAAGCGGGAGCGGCTTCGGACGGGGATGACCTTCATGAGCTCATCGAACCCCCACATGAATCTCAACGAGATTCAAAACAAGACTCGTCTCAACACTGAACTTTGGAGTTCTCATGGCTTGGCAAGAAAACGCGCCCCGCTTGGGCGTCGTCGGCGCAACAGGAGTCGTCGGCGAAACATTTTTGAATTTGATCGAAGAACGCGATTACCACTTCAGCGAACTGCGCTTGTTCGCTAGCGATGCCTCGAAGGGTCTCAAGAAAAAGTGCGCGGATCGTGAGTGGGAAGTGCAGACCTTGGGCGCGGGCTGCTTCGAAGGCCTCGACATCGTCTTTTTCTCATCGGGCGACGACATCTCCGCGGAATGGGCACCGCAAGCCGTGAAGGCCGGCGCCTTTGCGATCGACAACTCGGCCGCGTTCCGCATGGATCCCCACACGGACCTGATTGTGCCGGAAGTGAACGGTGATTTGCTGCCAAAACTCAAGCGCGGCGAGCGACCCGGAAGCGCGGCGCGGATCATCGCCAACCCGAACTGCTCGACGATTCAACTGGTGGTGGCCCTGAAGCCGCTCCAGGACAAATTCGGTCTCGCCTCGGTGCGCGTCTCCAGCTACCAAAGTGTGAGCGGCGCAGGTCGCAACGGCATTGAAGAGCTGATCGAGCAAACCAAGGTGGCTCTCGAGGGCGAACAGCCCGAGAAGGGTCCAACGTTCGCAAAGCCCATCGCGTTTGATTGCGTTCCGCAAATTGGATCTTTCAGCAAAGAGCCCGAGATGCTCGGTTTCACCAGTGAAGAAGTGAAAGTGATGCGCGAAACTCGCAAGATCATGCGGCTGCCGAATCTCTACGTTTCGGCCTTCACCATTCGCGTTCCGACTCTCAACTCACACGCTGAAACAGTTTGGGTTGAACTCAAAAAGCCCGGCGTGAGTCTCGCGGAAGTGGAAGGGGCGCTTCGCGCCGGCGCGGGCGTTGAGCTCTTTCCTCGCGATAGCGGCGACTATCCGACACAGGCCTTCGCCTCCGGCCAAGATCCGGTTTATGTCGGCCGAGTCCACAAAGATCCCAATGATCAAACGACTTGGTTGATGTGGGTGGTGAGCGACAATCTTCGCAAAGGCGCCGCACTCAATGGCATCCAGATCGCCGAAACAATCTTCGCTTCACGCTGAGAATTTCAATCGACACCGCTGAGCCTCTAGCGAGGAGGCTCAGTTTTTCTTGCGCGGCGCGGGCGCCGGCGATTCGGTCTTGACCGACGTCGGCCTTTCCCAGCCCCACTCCGCCACATGCCGGAGGCGTCCCAGCGTATTTTGCCAGGTCTCGCGATCTCGAGGACTGAGGCTTGAGTCGCAAAACCAACCCGAGCGATGCGACGGAAGTCTGCGCACTTCAACTGGCGCCGTGCAATGCGGCCCCAAAGTTTTTTTGGATGCGACGGACATTCGCGCGAGCGCTTCGAAGTCAGCGCGGATTTCCTTGGCCCAATTCTCCGTGAGCACTTGCCGCTGCAAATCCGTATCACCCCATCGGTAGACCAACATGAACACCTCCGCAGGCGTTTTGCCTGAGGAAACTGATGCGTCTTTGACTGGCGTCGACGGCATGCGCACAAGTCGATACGACTCTCGCGATTCAGCGCCTTGGCTTGAGAAAATCAATTCGGCTTCGATCGTCCCTGAGCTGGCCCGCGAAGTTGAGCCTTCGGCGACGCCGGAGATCAGCGATAACTTTCCAACAAGCGCCAGCACAGCGATGCTCAATAGTGTTCGTCGAGCTTCAAACCCATTTCCCCTCATGGCGTTGTCCCTCGTCCGCGTGTTCGATTCGGTCCCGTCGCTCCGGGTTCGCCGATGCGCTGACCTTGCCCGCGCGCGAGAGGAAATTCGCAATGTGGCGGCCCCGCTTCAGCCGGAGTTTCGCGCGTTCGGCAGCCAAAATGTTCGCGCAATCGCGGATTGCGAAACAACACCGACTCCACGCGAAGGCGCGCGGGTGGATGGCTTCGCCCCTCCCACTCTTCAGGTCTGAGACTGGCGACATTCTCCGGCGTTGGGTCACCGGGATCTGGAAAGCACAAGTCGCGCGCAAACAGCGGGTACACGCCCATGGCCTCGCGTCGCCAACGACCCAAGTCTCGCTCGGGTCGAGGCCGCGGCGATCGAGTCCCTAACTCTCGCCCCAGAACTTCAGCCGCCAACCAGTCGCAGAATCCCTCGTTCAATGTATCGGGCGCACAACGATGATGACCCTGACCTTGTTGGGCCAACTGCCAAGGCCCAAGACGGAAGCCTCCGGTCGCCGGCTGAGTCAGACATACGAGGGTGCCCCGAAACGGATGCTCCCCCGTTCGCAATGCCGGCTGATCCACGCTCAACACACCTTCGCGCAGCAGCCTCTGAATCAAGGGATTGGCGACGTCTTGCGGATAAAGCTGCGCAAAACCCGATGATTGCGTGAGCGAGTTCAGCAGCACGGCGTCGCCGCCACGCAACTGTGTGCTCATCGACTCGCGCACTTGTCGGAGCCGATCCGCATCCACGCGAATCAACGGTCCGCGACTGGCGCACGGATCAATCGCGTGCGCCATCTCGTGCGCCGTGATCAACATGATCGCTTCATCTGGCAAAGCCGCAGTCGGCGCGCACATGTTCACTTGATGAGCGCTGGCATCGTAGCTGCCGCCAGGGCTGAGCGCGCCCGAGCAATTGATGTTGTTTTCAAAATCGATGCGCAAAGTTTCAAGGCGTCGCAGGAGATTTCGCTCGGCCTCTGGCAAGCTCGCCAGATCGCGACCATTGCGAATCGTTTCAATCGTGCGCTGCCTGGCCCTCTCGATCAAATCCGCGGCGCGCGTGCGCCGAGTCGCCACGCGCTCGTTCATCAACTCGGTCACGCTTTGGCGGCGCGACGCCTCCGCCTGTTGCGTCGCCGCAGCCTGCGCCTCGGCCGCCTGCAGTAAGCTCGCGTAATTGCCCTCGCCGAACGCGGCCACGAGCCTCGCGCGCAGATCTGTGGCCGACACTCGCGTCAATCGCGCATCGGCCTGCTCGATCGGCCATGGCACTTCAAAATTCACCGCTTCTTTTTTTCCGTCGATGCTGCGCAAGCTGTTCAAGGTGTTGACGGAAATCTCGGAGACCAGCCAGCGACGAAAACTTTCGCCCAAGTCTTGCCGACCTGGCGCCCTCTCCAACGCCCCCAGCGCCGTTCGTCCCCAGTTTTCCTGAAGTCTCGCAGCATCCGCAGATGCGCGACGCGAATCTCCCAACACCAAGCTTTGATCTCGCCCCTCCATGTGCCCAGCGGCGGAATCAAACATCTCGCATTGCCCCAGCAGATCATCGATGTCACAGGTGCGAGCTTGCGCCGGACTCGCGCCGGTCGCAACGGCGTCTGAGCTCACCATCAACAGCGAACTGGCGAGGATCAGCGGCGCAACCGCCACGCATTGCATGAACTTCGAATTTTGCATTCGTTCACCTTTGGGTCTCTTGAGGTCCCTTTTCGAACTTTCGACGAAGTCAGAAACTTTTCCTGCATAGGCTGGCATGAAGACCCGCCGGGCCCAATAATTTTCCGCTCGATGGAGCCTCAATTCCTTCTGAATCCCCCGCCAAGCTGAAATTGTGAGCGAACGCCACTGGACATCCACGTAGGCCTTTGCTCCAATTGACGCATGCCTAAGAACTCGATGAGCCGAAACACATTGCAAGACTCGACATTGCAAGCCCCTCTCCACTCGCATCCACACAGATCGGTGCGGATCTTAAGATCATGGATTGGCGCGATGCTGACTCTGCTCATCATGCCAACAGCCGCGCATGCCGCGCTCACCATCTCATCGGTTCAGCGCGCCTCCAACGCCGATGGCGTCGGCAGTGCCTCGGTGACGATCTATGGCGGCGTCGCCGGAGATGTCGCTCGCTGCGACACCACCAGCTCAACGGAAACTTGCAACACCTGCCGCTTCATCGACGGCACCGACACCATCCCCGATGCCGGCAACAACTTATCGCAAGCCTGCAACAACCGCCGCATTCACCCGAACTTGCTTTTGCAAATCAGCATGTCGAGCGATGCCACCGACGGGCGCCCCGTAGTGACAGACGCTGACGGACAAAACGCCATCACCTTGGCATCAGCCCCGAGCAGTGTGGCCAAAGGCAGCACGGCGACCATCGAGCTCACGTGGGAAAATGTTTGCAGTCGCTTGTTCGCCAAGGCTTCCGACAGTGGCTCGCTCTGCGTGCCGACAGCCGACGGCGTGACCGGATCGCTTCGCATCGGCATTTCGTCCGATGGCGACGATCGACTTGATGGCTCGGGAGATGATTACCGAACCGTCAACTTCGTCATTCGCCGCGAAATCGGCCAAGGCGCGAGCGCGGGCGGCACAAGCGTGGCGGACAACTGCTCAGTGACCTCGGCCATCGGCATTTGCTATTTCGAGATGGGATCCGGCGACTCCAAAGCTTTTGTTCGCTCACTCGAAGCTCTCAACGGTTTTCCGAGCGGCAACAACATTCAATTCAAGTTCGTGCGCTTCTACTTCGATGACCGCGGTTTCGATTTCATCGGCGCCGGCAGCAACTACGTCGATTTGCCCATCAACTCGACGGATGTCTCAAGCTTTAGCGTAAGCCCCAAGCGCATTGAATCGCTCAAAAACGAACAGACCTACTACTTCCGCGCCGCCGTCGTCGACGCCGCTGGCAACGTTGGCTACTACACGGCGGCCGCCGACAACAATGATTGCACCCGGGGCGTGAATCCCGCCTCCACCACTTGTCGAACAGCAACACCCGGCGAAGTCGTGGGCGTGCTTTCACAATCCAGTTGTTTCATTGCCACGGCCGCACACGGCAGCAACATGAGCCGCGAAGTTGAACTGCTGCGCGACTTTCGCGATCAGCGCCTGCAAAGCTCAGCCGTCGGTCGCGCGCTGGTGCAGCTTTATTATCGACTCAGTCCGCCGCTCGCCCAAGCGCTTGAGCGCCACCCAGAGTGGAAGCCCTTCGTGCGAACCGCACTCACTCCGGTCACGGCGCTCGCGCGCTGGGTTCTTCGAGCCGGCTGGTGGTCGACACTTGCCGCGATCGCCGCTTTGGCGACCGCCGCACTCGGCATCGGCATTTGGCGAGGTCGCTCGCGATCCTCGCAGCAAGCCATCGCGGGCCTTGTCGCTTGCGCTTTGCTGATCGTCGCGCCCAGCGTCGGCTTCTCGCAAGTCGACGAGAGCGAAGAGGCGGCGCTTGAAGAAAATCTCAGCGAGGCCCAAGCCACTGACGCAGATCCCGGACCCGAAGACGAAGAAGTCGCGGCACCCGAGTACCCTCAGCCCGGCGCTGAAGAACCCGGCGCTACAGACGAAGAGCCCGAGCAAGTCGCCGACACCACGCCGAATGCAGAGCCTTTGGCCTCGCCCACTCCCGCGCCTTTGATCGAACCACTCGAGCCCGCGGGCGGATTGCAGCTCGCGCCGATGCTCAAGCGCCCGAAGGCCGTCGGCGAAGAGGGCGAATACTATCACGACACCGATGACGTCGATAACGCCGCCCTCGGCACCTTCGCGCAGCCCGAGCGCGTGACGCGAGAAGGTCAACACCTGCACGGCGCGCCCCCGCCGATCGAGTTCTCCGGTCAAGGCGGTCGCGAAAAGCCGATGAGCATCAGCACGCAAGGCGAATTTTACTATCCCGTCGAGAAGTCGGAATTCGTCGGCGCCGCGGGAGTTCGCTTTGGTGTTTTGTCACCACCAGATCTTCGCAACCCCGACAACGGACTCACCTTCAAGCAAATCTACAAAAGCTCAAGCGTCTTGCCCGCGATTGGTTTCGACTATGAATATCCGTTCACGCGCGCCATCGGCCGCATGGGTTTGCGCGCCGAAGTTGGCATCATCAGCGCGCAAGCCAAGGGCCGCTTCAAGAATCCCGCGCGCATCGATGAAGAAACCGATGAACGCTTCACCTTCTTGATGCTGCCGCTGCAAGCGACGTTGCTTTACCGCTTTCAGTTTTGGGACTCGCAGCTGTTTGTTCCCTTCGTCGAGGGCGGCGGCATGTACGCGCCCATCATCGAGCTTCGCGACGACACCAAAGCTCCGCGCTATGGCGGCGCACCCGCGGCGGTTGCGGCCGGCGGCCTCAATATTCTGCTCGACGGTTTGGATCCGACCTCGATTTTGCACCTCGACGCCGACTACGGCATCAACCACGTGTGGCTCACGCTTCAGTATCGGCAGATCGTGGGCGTGAAAAAGGACCTCGATATCTCTTCGAACTTGATCTCGGCAGGCTTGTCGTTCGACTTCTAAGGCCTATGGCCGAACACGATGCTGAAGACACCGACGAATCCCCCGCCGAGCGCAAAGCTTACCGTCACTGCGCGCCCGAGCGCTTCCGCGTCCGCTTGGATCTGGCTTACGACGGAACGGACTACGCGGGCTGGCAACGACAAACTTCGCAAACGACGGTTCAGGGCACGATCGAGGCCGCGGTCCGCCAGCTCTTCGGCGAAGCTCTCTCGGTGGTGGGTGCCTCGCGCACGGATGCAGGCGTCCACGCGCTCATGCAAGTGGCTCACTTCGATGCGGCCCAAGACCCGCGACGCTTTCGCGACCTGCGCTACTCGCTGCAATGCCTGACGCCCGACACCCTGGTGATCAAGCAGGCCTACCTCGCGCCCCATGATTTCCATGCCATCGCTTGCGCCACGCAAAAGACCTACCGCTATTCCATTCTCAATCGCCGAGTCCCCAGCGCGCATCGGCACCGAACGACTTGGTGGGTCCGCCAACCCCTGGATTTGGACCAGCTCAACGCAGCCAGCCAGATGCTGGTCGGCACGCATGACTTCAAAAGCTTTCAGACGGCAGGCACCCCGACCGAAACCACTGTTCGCCGTGTCGACGAAGCCCGCTGGGTTCGAGACGCCAACGACACGATGATTTTCACGATTCGAGGCGAGGGCTTTCTCAAGCAGATGGTCCGCAACATCGTGGGATGCTTGGTGGATTTACAATTGAATGCCCGCCCGGCGGAGGACATGGCCCGCATCTTGGCCGCTCAAGACCGCCGTGCCGCAGGCAATACGGCCGCGCCGCAAGGGCTGTTTTTGGTCCAGGTGGATTACCCCCCTGAACTTGACAAGAGATGCCTCAAGCTCTAATCCTTCGAGTTCTCTGCGTTTCCTGGAAACTTTCGCCGTCTCGCGCCCTCCACAAGCCGGGATTCGGATTTCGCCGGAACCGCTGAGAATCTGCTCAAAAACTGAGTTTGTCCCGTCGAGCATCAAGCCCGGCCAGTTTGCGCCAGACCGAATCGACTGATCCTTCTCCACAATTTGGATCAACTCGAGCCCCCGGAACCGCACAAATGCAACCGACAGCGCGACTCTCGCCCGTGGGCCTCAGCATTGAGCGCGAAATTTGAACTTTAACTTCCGCAAGAAGGAGAACTTCCGAGGTGATCTCACCCGGTTGATTCTCAGTCGTGCGGCTCGAATCAAGTAAAGGCAGCAAACATGGGTTTGGCTAACGGAACATGGCAAGCAAAGACGGGCGAAGTGCCCCGCCAGTGGTGGGTTGTCGACGCCGCTGACAAGAGCATCGGTCGAATCGCGACAGAGATCGCGAGAGTACTGCGCGGCAAGCACAAGCCGCAGTTCACTCCGAACCAAGACGCCGGCGATTTCGTCATCGTCATCAACGCCGAGAAGGTGCAGATGTCGGGCAACAAGCTCGATGAAAAGCGCTACTATCGTCATTCGCGATTTTTCGGATCGCTCAAGTCGCTCACAGCTCGTGAGATGCTGGAGAAAGATCCCGAGTTTGTGATTCAGGACGCCGTCTACGGCATGCTCCCGAAAAACAAATTGTCGAAGTCGCTTCTGACCAAGCTGAAGGCGTACAAAGGCGGAACACATCCGCACGCCGTTCAGAAACCGCAACCGCTTGAGATCAAGAACTGAGGGGAACACACATGGCAGCTAAGTCAGCGGCAAAATTCTACTACGCAACAGGCCGTCGCAAAACCAGCGCGGCGCGTGTCTTCCTGAAGCCTGGCTCGGGCAAGCTCACCATTAACGGTCGCCCCGTGGACATTTACCTTTCGCGAAAAACTTCGCGCATGGTGATTCAGCAGCCTTTGATGGCCACTTCGAATCAAGGCAAGTTCGACGCCTTCATCACCGTCGCAGGTGGTGGTGAGTCGGGCCAAGCTGGCGCGATTCGTTTGGGCATTTCGCGAGCCCTCTGCGCTTTTGATGAGGCTCTTCGTCCGACACTGAAGAAGGCCGGCTACCTCACGCGCGATCAACGTATGGTTGAGCGTAAGAAGTACGGTTTGGCTGGCGCCCGCAAGCGCTACCAGTACTCGAAGCGTTGATCGCCTCGAGCCACTTCTGGTTCAAAAGCCCTGGCCAAGTGCCGGGGCTTTTTTTTGCCCAACGACTTCCGATGATCAGGGACGAACTTCCGCTAGACCGCCGTGCAGGGAGGCGGTTCAATGAAGCCTATGTTGCGAAGCCGAGCCGCGCTGAGAATCACGCGTTTGTCGATCTTCAGAGCCGCAGTGATCAGTGCGCTGGTTCTGTGCCTTGCGCCTGTGGCCTCGGCCGGCAAGCGTCCCTTCACTTGGGTGTGGGACGCCGAGGTGTTGCGCGAGGGAGAAGTCGAGCTGGAGCAGTGGCTTTGGTCGAAGCGCAATACGCAAATGCACATTGGCTACATCTGGTTCGCACCGGTGATTGGCGTCACCAATCAGCTGGAGCTGGCCTTTCCCTGGGAGATCATGGGCGGTAGCGGCACGCCGATGAAGATGGCCAACATGGCCGGCGAAGTTCGCTACTTGTGGACCAATCCGCTCACTGAAGGTCGGCGCTTTCATTTTCTCACGCGCGGATTTTTACAGCAGAACTTCAATGATGGACGCGACGGACGCAACACGGGGCCCTTGGATACGACACAGTGGTGGGGCCTGAATCTTGTGACGGCCTATGGCGACCTCAACGGTTCGCATGTGACTTTGGATTTGGGACACATGATGGACCTTGGCCCGACGGAACACTGGTTGCGCATTGCCACGGCTTCGCTCGGTTATGTGCATCGCGTGCGCCGCGGATTGCTCTTGGGCGGCGAAGTGTTCTTTGAGCGCGGACTTCCTGGTTACAAAGAACAACTCAATAACTTGATGGCTGGACCGGTGATCAATGTGTTTCACAAAAATTATTGGATCACCGTCGGCGCGCTCACGGGCGTGCGCAAAGATCAAGACACGCTCTTTATGCCGCGATTCATGTTTGGGGTGACACTGTGATTTTGCGGCGGCGCTCTGGACGACTCTGCGGCGCCCTTGTTGTCTTGGCGTGCGGCATGTGGAGCCAGCCGGGACTAGCGCAAAGTTCAGAGGCCACGGGGCAATTGCGCGGACGAGTGATTCTTGAAAGCAAAGACGCCGCGACCGAACTTCAGGCGGAGATGAATCGCGTGGTGATCTACGCTGTGGGTCTGAGCGAAGCCGCACCGAGCGAGCTGAAGTCCGTTGAGCAAAAGGAAACAAACTTCGTACCCAGCGTGCTGCCGATCACGCGCGGGCAGAAGGTGCGTTTCGCAAACATCGACACACTCGTGCACAATGTGTTCTCCACTTCTGAGGCCAAAGAGTTTGACCTCGGCGATCAGTCTCCGGGCACTCAACAAGAAGTCACCTTCAATAAGACGGGCTTGGTGCAGATCTTCTGCAACATTCACCCGCAGATGAGCCTCACTGTGCTCGTGTTGCCCAATCGCCGCTACACACAGCCCACGGCCGATGGACAATTCAGTCTGACTGGACTTCCGCGGCGAAAACTTAAAGTCTTCGCCTATCACCCGCGGGCTCGAGCCCTATCGCAAGAATTCGATTTCACGGGTGGTGAGTTGCAACATGAGTTCAAGCTGGTGCTCAGCAAAACTCCGCCTGCGCATTTGAACAAACACGGGAAGCCTTACAAAAAATCGAAGTACTAAGGACGTCGAATTTGAGCGAGGCCACAGAGCAATCTCAGGATTCACGCGGTTTGACACTCACTTCGCGCGCACGCCGAATTTCACTCAGCTGGGTATTGGGTCTTGCGATCGGCGTGATCACCTTCTTGGCGATCGGCTCAAGTCTTTTGGTCGGCATAGGTGCGGCCCGCCGCGCGGCTCGCGACGCAGCCGCAGCGCAGTTGGCGTTGGGGGCGCAGGAAATCAGCAACAGTGTGGATGTGGCGATTGAAGCATTAGCCAAGCAAATCGGTGGTTCCGTGGCCGATCCGCTGATTCGTGCGCGCCTGGCGCATTTGAGTCGGCAAGACGAATCGCTGGGGCTCGCCGAATCCAAAGTCACGCGCGCTGACCTGGAAGAAGCCAACCGCTATTTTCGGTCGGTGAAGACACCGCTCTTTACGGATCATGCGCTGCTCTTGTTGTTGGATCGCGAGCGCCAGTTGATTTATCAATCCGGAGGCGAGGTCGCGCTCGGCGAGGCTCCAGATCTTCGCGCTGAATTTTTGGATCAGATGGAGTCAGAGGGTTTAGCAGTTTCTCTTCTGAGCCAGGACTCTGCGGCGGGACGAAAGAGCCTCAGACATCTCAGTGAACCGCTTTTGCTGTTGGGCCGACCCATTGTCGTCAACGAACAGGTCTTGGGCTATGTGGTGGTGGCCGATCCGGCTTCGCCGCTGTTTGAAAAGCTCGCTGAGCTGCAAGGTGTGCGAATCGAAATTCAAAGCGCGGATGGCGAACTTCAGTTTGGCGAAGACTTCGACCCTGAGCACGGCATCGAAGAGCAGCGCGAACTACGCATCGCCGGCGACTTTGTGCTCGGCCAGCTTCGATTGTCGCGCGATCTGCGAAAGTCTTTGCGTCCGTTCATGATGAATCTCTACGCGACAGGAATTCCCGCAGCCTTCGGCGTCAGTCTCTTGGCATTCGCTGCGGCCGTGGTTCTCGCGCGGCGCCTGTCCCGCCCGATTCGCGAGATGCGCACGCAGGTCCGAAAAGTTCGCGGCGGCGACCTGCAACTCAAATTGAGCGGCTCGTCGATTCATGAAATTCAGGATCTTGAGACGGACCTGCAGAACATGGTCGACGGACTTCGCCAGCGCGATTTGATCAAGTCCACCTTTCAACGCTACCTGCCGCCGCATGTGATTGAAACTTTGCTCGCCGATCCTGAGTCCGCGGAGCTAGGTGGCCGCGCTGAAGACATCACGATCCTGTTCATCGACCTCGCCAACTTCACCGCGTTTTCGGAGCGCTTGGCGCCTGGTGAACTTGTCGGTCGCCTGAATGAATTTTTTGAGAGCATCACTTCGGCACTGGTCGCCGAAGGCGCTACACTCGGTAGTTACACCGGCGATGGTTTGGTGGCGTTCTTCGGCGCTCCGCTTCGGCAGGCGGATCATGCCGCGCGCGCCGTTCGCGCCGCCGAACGCGTGATCGAAAGCGCCGAAACTTTGTTCGGCGTTTGGCGCCAAGCCAAGTTGCATGGCTCAGATCGCCTCGGCATCCGCATCGGCCTCAACTCGGGCGAGGTCATTGTCGGCAACGTCGGCTCTCAATACCGACAGGACTATACGGCTATCGGCGACAACGTGAATTTAGCAAGCCGACTTGAAGGCGCGAATAAGGCCTATGGCTCAAAGCTGCTGCTCTCGTCCGCAACTTACTTGGCCGCGCGCGAACATATGCCGGACCTACGCGCCCAACGCGTGGATCGAATTCGCGTCAAGGGCCGCGCCCAAGCCTTGGAAGTCTTCGTGCTCAGCCAGTCTTGGTCGGTCGACTTCGAGCGCGAGTTTCAAAGCTGCTTGGAGCTTTTCGACAAAGCCGCCTATGCGGAGGCCCATCGCAAGCTTGTGTCGATCGCCGATCATCCGCACACGCGCCAGCTGATCGAACTTTGGCAGCGCCGAGCGCTCAGCTTTAGCGAACAGCCACCGCCCGAGTTCGACGGCGCCTTTCAGTTCGAAAAACTCTAGCAACAGATTTGAATCGGACTCTCAACCTGAGAAATATCGCTGTATCAATTCGAGACGAATGGCCGTCATTGATTGAGATGAGCCTCACTCAAAGCGACAATGTGGCTTGGGGGACATCATGAAATTCAAACTTGGCAGCGTCGGTCGCGGCATAGGCGTCGTTTTCGGTGTAGCGGCTCTCGCCATGCTTTACCAAAACTGCTCGCCCACATCGAATGTTGGCGGAGAGTCCAACTCCAAGCCGCTGGTCAGTTCAGTGATCACCAACAACCCCGCGGCCTCGCCCACGCCTGCTGGCGGCGCTTCGAGTTCGCACTTACGCGGACTGATCTACGGATCCTGCACCATGCAGCTCAACGCCAACTTCACCGTCGCCCACAATGGCTCGATCGACTCAAGTGGCGCTCCGCTGCCGAACGTGCCCGCGGGTGTCGGTGGCGCAACAGCGCCGATCGGTACTTGTCCGAACTCAGGCAGCGCAAATGACACCACTTGTGCGGCTGGCTACAAACCTGTGCCGACGAGCTTCGTGCAAATGTCGACAGGGACCAGCTACACCTACTGGCAAACTATGGGCTGCGCGCGAACGGCGCCAAATTCTTCAAGCAGCGTGACGTACCCACAAGGTGTGCAAGCCGGAAACTGCACCATGCAACTCAATGCCAGTTTCCAGATCGTTCACAACGGAGCCATCGACTCCAGCGGTGCGCCACTGTCGGGCGTGCCGATCGGTTGGGGTGGCGCCACTTGGCCGGTCATCTCTTGCCCGAACTCGGGAACCAACACGCAGATCACTTGCGATACGGGTTGGAAGCCCACCACTCAACATCTTGTGCAGATGTGGACCGGCTCCGCCTACACGTATTGGGCGATACAGAACTGCACCAAGCTCTAAGGATTCATGGCTGGGCAACGCAATCGCGTAGCCACAGCAGTCCAGGAATTCCGTGCAACCACATGGCCGAGTCCACCCAGGCGGCTAGGCCTCCGGTCACGCGCGAGTTCAGCACGAGCAATTCGCGATTCGTCGATTCGGCTCCCGCACTCACCACATCGAGGTAGCTCAGATCGCCCGCAGCATCGTGCATCGTGGGAAGAGCGGACGCCGTGCCTTGGGACTCGGCATCGGCCACGACGGCACGCTGTACGGGCCGCTGCAGGCGCGTCGACAATTCCGCGCACGCGGCCTCGCTGCAAAGCTCGGGGTGAATCTTGATCAACGAAAATTTCTCCCCATAGTAAGCCTCATGCTGAGTGAGGTTTTCGGCTGTCAGCAGACGCGGCAGCACTTGCGTGCAGTAACTGCGCTTTTGCGCAACCGCTGTGCCGAGGGCCAACACCCACGCACCCGTGCAACCCAACATGCTGAGGATCGCCCAAGCGCGGAGGCCGCGCCACCAAAGCGCTGTCGCGACGCCCGCGCCGATCAACGGCAAAGACAACAGCAGCGCCAAACTGACGGATGCGAAAAAAATGATGATGTACGCGAGAATCACGCGGGCTTACTCGTCGAGAATGTAGTTGGCGGGATCGACAGGAACATCGTTGATCCGCACTTCATAGTGCAAGTGCGGGCCCGTCGATCGACCTGTGGTACCAACGGCAGCGATGACATCGCGTCGTTTCACCTTTTGGCCAATCTCAACATAAATTTGCGAAGTGTGACCGTAACGAGTCACGACGCCATAGCCGTGATCAATCGACACGAGCTTACCGTAACCCGGATCATAGCCGGCAAAGCTCACGATGCCGTCCGCTGGTGAGTAGATCGGAGATCCAGGGGCCGCCGCCACATCCAAACCGTTATGCATGACGGGCTTTCCGGTGAAGGGCGAAATGCGATAGCCAAATTTCGATGTGAACCAACCGCGCGTCGGCTTGATGCTGGGAGTGGCGCTCAGCAAATTTTGATGCTCGGAAAGTGACGTCCACAATTCGAGTGCGCCCTGCTCGCGAATGCCGACTTCTTGAACGGCCGCATCGATCCGAATCGCCAGCGTTGCGTAGTCTTTCGCTTGTTGCGTGGCGATTTCACCCGTGGCCGCATCGGGCTTGGGAGCCGCATAAAAAATCGAATCGCCTTCAGCTCCCGGCGAACCCGGCAAACCGCCGTTGATCGAAGCCGGAGCTCGACCGATCGCCATGGTTTCCGCTCCACCCGAGCTGTCGACTCCAGGATTGTGACTGCTCAGCGCCAATTTCAATGAGCGATCTTCGCTTTCAATATTGGTGATCATGCGAAGCTTGGTCACAAAGCCGCGCACGCGCTCCAAGTTGCTTTCGAGAGTATTCAGTTTGCCCTCGACGACTTGGAACTGATCGCGCAAGCGTCGGTTTTCCGCGACCAGTCTGCGGTTTTCCACCGAAGCCCCGAGCAAGCCCAAATAATCGACCACGGCCGCGGCACCGATCACGGAAAACACCAGCACGAAGACGCTGACGGCCTTCAGCCAACCTGCCGAAACCGTGATGGAAATGGGGCGATCTTTGCGGTTGGAAACCAACATCAATGTGTAGCACTTGCGATCGGACCAATCCGATGCCAGCCCAGATGTGGAAGCGACTTCGCGCTTCGGTTTTGAGTCATCGCCGTTTGGACGTTGGCTCACGTTGCTTCCCTCACTCATCTCAACACTCGGTTCAGTGTCCGAGCCTTCAATTTCAAGTTCGGACCGCCCACATTGGGCACCCACATTGGGCTGACCACTTCGGGCCGACCCTACGCTCATCTTATCGGCACATTTCGAGACAAACTCGAGCCAGAGCGTTTCACTTTCAGACAGAACTTTGGTCGTAGCGCGCAATGTCGAAGCCGGTCAAAGCGCAGCGCTTCATGCCTCGATACTGATCACCATGACCGTGACGTTATCGTCGCCGCCCGCCTTCTTCGCCTCGTCGATCGACTCCTGAACAATCTTCTCCAAATCGAAGCGACCGTTCGACGAGCGATGCTTGCGGAGAATATTCGCCATCAAATTATCATCGATCAAACCGCAAAGTCCGTCCGAACACATCAGGTAAAGATCTCCGGCCTGCACAGGTCTTTCCAAAACGTCCACCTGCACTTCGCGCTCAAATCCCACGCTTCGCGTGATCACGTTTCGATGCGTGAGTCGCGTGACGTCTTCTTCGGTGATCAAGCCCGCACGCAATTGCTCATTGATGAGCGAGTGATCTTCGGTGAGTTGAAACAAACGATCCTGCGCGAACAAATACGCCCGCGAGTCGCCGACGTTCGCAAAATACAAAGTCGTATCGAGACGAAGCGCTGAGACCAAGGTCGTGCCCATGCCCTGCAGCTCGGGATTTTCATTATGGCTCTTATCGAAAATGCGCGCGCTGGCCTCTTCATAGCCGCGCACCAAAAGTTCACGCGGTCCATAGCGGCGGTTCTGATCCCGCGACATGAGTATGAACTCGCGCACGGTTTGCACCGCCAGCGCCGAGGCCACTTCGCCGCCTCGGTGTCCGCCCATGCCATCGGCCACCATGTAGATGCCGATCGACTCATCAAAAAGAAATGAGTCCTGATTTTGGTCGCGTCGCAAACCCACATCTGTCTGGCAAAAACAATTGATCGTCACCCCTTCAGTTTAGGCGGAAACAGATCGACCTGACCACGATTTCGACGTCTCCCAGACTCCAGTCTTCGCGAATTTCTGCCGATGAGAAGAAGGAGAGAAGGGGCGACTTCATGCCGATGGATTCGACACATCAGCGTCAAGACCAGCGCGAGGTTCAGGCCAAGCCGAAGGCTTCGGACTTTGGTCGAGCAGAGCGCGACTCTCGACGTCTTTGGGCGGCCCTCGTGGCCTCGGCCCTCTTGCACATGTTGATCGGCAGCGGTTGGCTGTGGAGCCCTCGACCGCAACCCCCACCGCAGCGGATGAGCGAAGTCGAATTGATGAGCCCCGAACAAGTGCAAGCGCTGCTCGCTCAATCTGAGAAGGCCGAAAAGCAGCGCGCGCGTGAAGCTCTCGGTCGACAAATTGTCGAGATCGACGAAAAGCAGCGTCTCAACAATGAAAAGGATCCGAACTCGCGCTTCCTCTCCGCCTTTGATCAAAAGGTGATGAAGCAAATGAAGGCGTCCAAGGTCGCGAAGTTTGAAAACTCCGGCGGCAAAGGCCTCGCTCCGAAAAACGGCGCGCAGGGCGAACGCCCGCAAGCCGCATCCGCCGCGCAAGCAGAATCGGCGCGATCCGAAAAAGACATCGTCACCTCCGAGCACGGCGATTTGGCCATCGCGCGCCCCAGCGTGAATCCGAAACTGCAGGCCTTCCAACCCAATTTTCGCAAGCTGCCGCACGTTCCGGATCCGACGCGCGAAAGCGCGGAGGTCGGCGGCGACGAACAAAAGGTTTCCGCAACTGACGATCGCTTAAAGGACGTCGAAACTGGCATGCAGACCATGCTCTCCACGCGCGAGTTCGTTTATTACTCCTACTACAACCGCATCAAAGATCGGTTGCGCCAGTACTGGGAACCCAAGATCAAAGAAAAGTTCGAACGCTCATTGCGCCAAGGCCGCCGCATCGCCAGCGTCGAAGGCGACAAGATCACCAAGCTGATCATCGTCTTGGATGCTCAGGGCACACTGATGCGCGTGCAAATGGTCAGCCGCAGTGGCGTCAGCGATCTCGATGAAGCCGCCGTCGACGCCTTCCGCGCCGCAGCCCCTTTCCCCAACCCGCCCGCGGGAATTGTTGAAGAGGACGGGACTATTAAAATTCGATGGGATTTCGTGATCGAGGCCTAAGGCGCCATGCCAGTTGACTCATTTTGAAACACCCCGCCCCGCATCCACGAACGAACACTTGAATCCGTCTGCGAATGGATTAGATCAAATACTCCAACCGCCGATAAGGCGATAGAGTTGAGAGAGCTTAAGAACCCGAAACCGTCCGCGACGTTCGCCACGAGATCCGGGGCCAAGGCGCAAGCCGCGTCCCCCCAGTCTCTGCCGACCGTCCCGAAGGAGGCCACGTGGCTAAACCCAAGAACTCCGCGTTCAGCGGAGGCGCTCCCGCATCCCGCACCCCATCTTCATCCGATTTGAAATCGACAACCGGCAAGGACTTGTCGCAGTCGCCGATTCGCGCGCCGAAAGAAGTGCTCGATCGCATTATGGGCCGCGTGCACTACATGACCACGCAAATGATCTGGCTCGCGAACAATCGCGAGAAGGACAAGGGTGATCCTAAAGTCGGCGGCCATCCCGCGGCTTGTGCATCTTCGCTACACATCATGGGCGCCCTTCACCTCGCGGTGAAAACCGGCTTTGACTACATCGCCAACAAACCGCACGCAGCACCCGTCGATCACACCTACAACTATTTGCTGAATTTGCTTTTGAAAGACGATGACTCGCGCTTCAGCCAAGAAGAGCGCGATCTGGCGATGCAGGGCTTGCGCAAGTTTTCGGAAAACGGCGAGCCCGTGTTTCAATCTTATCATTCGGCCTACGATGCCGATCATCACGGCTTTCTGCCCACGGGCACCGTGGGCATTCCGCCGGTAAACGCCGGTTACCTCGCGCATGCGTATCGCTTCGCGCGCGAGCATGGCTACGAAGTTCCCGATGCGCACTTTTGGTGCTTGCTCGGCGACTCGGAGTTTCGCGAGGGCTCGCTGTTTGAAGCCATTCCTGATTTTGCTGAGCGCGAGCTGGGCAATCTCACATGGATCGTGGACTACAATCGCCAGTCGCTTGACGGCCACCGCATCACCAACAAAGACATCATGGGCGGCACCGACGACAAACGCATCGCGCGCACCATGATCGCCAACGGCTGGGACGTGATTCAAGTTCAGCACGGCCACAAACGCCTCGAACTTTTCCGTCGTCCACACGGCGAAGTCTTCAAACGTTTCCTCGAAGACGAACTGCAAGATTACGAATTCCAAGCTCTCCTGCTCGTGCAAGACGTCGCGGCACTTCGCCAGGGCCTGTTGAAGTCGCATGCGCACTTGGCGGAATTCCTCAAAGGCGTCTCGGATCTCGAACTCTACTTGGCGCTTCGCGATTTGGGCGGCCACGACATCATCGCCTTGGCGCAAGCCATGCTGAAGTCCAAAGAAAATCCGCGCAAACCCACGATGATCATCGCCCACACGCTGAAGGGCTGGGGCCTTCGCAGCGCGGCCGCGCAAGGCAACCACTCCTCGCTGCCGACACAAGACGAAGTCGATCAGTTGCGCGAGGCCCAAGGCCTCAGCGCCGATCGCCTCTTTGCACCTTTTGACGAGAACACCGCCGAATCCGCCTTCCTCAAAGAGCGCGGCGACAAACTCTACAATGAGATTCTCGCTCAACATGCGCTTCGCGACCGCAATCGCGCCGCGTTCAATCAGCGCCTGCGCGCCCACGGCGAGATCCCCGTCAGCATGGGAATTTCGCTCAAGATGGCACAGTACCCGCACACCCAATGGATGCTGGGACAATTGACCGCCAAGCTCACGCGGATCGCGAACGCTTCGCTCGAAGGCGATAAGCCTTTACCGGCGGATGAACGTCCCTGGAAAACTCCGGCTGAACTGTTTGTGACCATGGCGCCTGATGTGGGCACTTCGACCAATCTCAATCCGGCGATGGACGGCAAAATCTTCGGCGCGCCCGTCGTGGCCGACGTCGAAACTGAACTGGGCGTGAAGGATCGCAAGGCGCCGGACTTGGTGCCTGGCGAAGACAACTCAGATCGCTTCATCCGCTTTGAGATCGCCGAAAGCAACGTCATGTCCTGTGTCGGCTCCTACGGCAAAGTGCGAGAGTTCCTCGGCATTCCGATTTTGCCGCTGATGACCGTCTACGACTTCTTCATCAAGCGTGCACACGATCAGTACTTCTACAATTTATATTGGAAATCCTCCTTCATCTGCGTGGGCACTCCTTCGGGCGTCACGCTTTCGCCGGAAGGCGCGCAACACGGCTGGAAATCAGACTTCCAAATTCCCAACCAAATCACTTGGGAGCCCTTCTTCTGCCAAGAGCTGGATTGGATTTTGTCCGATGCGATTCGCCGCCACGTTTTCTACGACAACGAAGGCCGCAGCGGCGTGCTCATCCGCGGCGTCACGCGCGGGATCGAGCAGAAAATGTTCGCGCAGTATTTGAAGCGCCAAGCGCGCTTCAAAACAGATCCGCACACGCTCTTGCACGCGACAGGATTTGAAGTCGCCGGCGCTGTGGACGAAGCGCAAGTCCCGACGATCAGCGAAGAGGAAATGTTCGAGACCATTCGCCAAGACGTGTTGGCCGGCGCGTACTACCTCGTCGATTACCGCGGCTACGCAGGCTACATGCCCGGCGACAATGTCGTGAATATCTTCGCGCTAGGAAGTCTCACCACGGAAGCACTCAAAGCCAGCGACGCGCTTCTTCGTCGCGGCATCTACGCCAACGTCATCGTCGTGACCTGCACGGACCTGCTGCTCGGCGTGCAGGCCCACAACGATGATTACGCAGTCCTCAGACAAAGACTCGGTCTCAACGCCGACTTGCATTTGACGCCGGAGTCGATCGAGGCCCTTCGCCAAGGCGACCCCGCACAACTCGTCACGCTCTCTGGGCGTCGCGTGCCTTGCGTGAGCGTGCACGATGGCGAGCCGGGCCTGCTCGACAACATCGGTTCGATCCTCGGCGTGCGCCACGAGACGTTGGCGGTTCGCAAGCACTCAAAGTGCGGCCGACCGAACGAAATTTATCGCTACCACCATCTCGATGCGGACTCGATCATCGAAGCTGTGGGCAAGGTGCTTTCGGAAACGGCGCTCGAGCGCGTGCAAGTGCCTGCGGCGCTCGCACTGCAAGTTCCCCAACTGACCCAAGCGCCCGTCGGCGATTGGCGTTCGCTTTGGCCGGATCGACCCAGCGACACGCACTAACGAGGACGGACGTGATTCAACTCATCATCTTTGATCTGGATGGCACGCTCGTTGATTCGGCGGGCGACATTGTCGCCGCCTTCCACGAGCTGACGGATCGCCGCGGCCTCGAGCGCCTGCCGGATGAACATGTCCGCAACGCCATCGGCGAAGGTCTGCGCGCCCTGATGACGAAGTGTCTGCCGCGCGAACTTTCCGACCCGCGGCTGGCGCGCGAAATCGATCGAGAGTTCTACGAGCTTTACGAAAAGCGCGTGCTCGACACCACTCGCCCTTACCCGGGCGTCGTCGAGCAATTGCAGAAGCTCTCGCAAGATCATCGCATCGCGATCGTCACCAATAAGCACGAAGCCTTGGCCCACCAGAGCCTTGCCTTCCCCGGTCTCAAAGAATTGCCTTGGGTCAAAATCGTCGGCGCCGATACTTACAGCGAACGCAAACCGCACCCGCTCCCACTTCAAGAAGTGATGCGAATCGCCGGGGTTCAGCCGCAACAAACGCTGATGGTCGGCGACGGCATTCCCGACATGAAGGCCGCACAAGCCGCCCGAGTCCACTCGGTCGCATGCACCTACGGCTATGCGCGCACCGAACTGCTGCTCGAACACGAACCCAGTCTTTTGCTTTCAGCTTTTACAGAATTTGACAGAATCCTTGATCAGGCCAAGGGCCTAGCTCCGCGCATTTGACAGCTTCCCCAGCGACGCGACCCGAAAGGCGCGGTGCGCAGCTTTGACAGGATTGGGTTAGAACTCTAGACCGAACCCCTGAATTTCAGCTTTGGAGTTCCCGCTCGTCGCGAGCCCTCCAAAGCCCACAATCGATCGTCCGCGCCCGCCCATCGCGTCGGCACGGACAGGGTGAGGTCAGTCATGAACATCTTTGAGATTTGGTCTGGAGCTTCAAAGTCGGCTGCTGCAAAAGCGACGAACAAAGCCTTCCGTCCCCGCGGCAACACGGCCACTTTCGTGCAAGTGCTGCTGGCCGGTGCGGTCGCGATCGCTATGGCGATCACAGGTTGCACAAAGAAGCGCTTCGACGCCAACGACAACAGCTTGAACATCGGCATCCGCGCCAACGTCAAAGGCTTGGACCCGATCAACGCCAACGATATGTACTCCGCGACTGTGATCGCCCAAATCTACGAAGGCTTGGTCGAGTACAACTACCTCAAGCGACCCTTCAGCGTGCAACCCGCGATGGCTGAAGCTCTGCCGGAAATCTCGGCCGATGGCCTGACCTTCACTTTCAAGATCAAAAAGGGCATCAAGTTCCACGACAACCCGGCCTTCCCGGATGGCAAAGGTCGCGAGGTCACAGCTGAAGATTTCGTCTACAGCTGGAAGCGTTTGGCCGATCCTCGCAACACCAGCGAAGGATGGTGGATCTTGGACGGCAAGATCAAAGGCCTCAACGAGTGGGCAACAGCCGTGAAGGCCGAAAAAGCCGACTACGACACGCCTGTTGAAGGCTTGAAGGCCACCGACTCCCACACGCTGGTGGTGAAACTCACTGGCCCCTATCATCAATTGATGAATGTTCTGACCATGCCGTTTGCAGCCGCAGTTCCTAAAGAAGCTGTTGCGAAGTACGGCAAAGAATTCCTCAACAACCCCGTGGGCTCGGGCCCCTACATGCTGAAGACGGACAAAGACTGGGTCCGCAACTCCAAGATCACTTTGCACAAAAACCCGAACTACCGCCCCGCCACTTATCCGACCGAGGGCATGCCGGGCGACGCCGAAGCGGGATTGCTCGCCGACGCGGGCAAGACACTGCCTTTCGCCGATAAGCTCGTGTTCACCGAAATCATCGAAGATCAGCCTCGTTGGCAAAATGGTCTGAAGGGTAACTTCGACTACTTCGATATTCCCAAGGACAACTTCGATTCGACCATCAAAGACGGCAAGCTTGTGCCGGAATTGCAAGCCAAGGGCATCAAGCTGCACATCGATCCCTCGCTCGACGTCACCTATATCGGCATCAACATGACCGACTCCTTGCTCGGTAAGAACAAAGCACTTCGCCAAGCGATGTCGATGGCTTTCGACCGCGAGACACAAATCAAAAAGTTCGCCAATGGTCGCGGCATCCCGGCGCAAGGTCCGATTCCCCCAGGCATCGCCGGTTACGACGAAGCTTACAAGAACCCGCACACGCAGTTTGACGTCGAAGCTGCGAAAGCCAAACTCGCCGAAGCCGGCTTCCCCGGCGGCCGCAGCAAAGACGGCAAGCAGCTCGAGTTCACATACGAAGGCGGCAGCGACTCCACAGCGCGCCGACAGGCCGAGTTCTTTGCTCAGCGTATGCAGGACATCGGTATCAAGATCACCATCAATGCGAACTCTTGGCCGCAGCTGCAGGAAAAGATCAAATCCAAGAAGGCCCAGCTCTTTGGCATCGCTTGGGGCGCGGACTATCCGGATGCACAAAACTTCTTCCAGCTCTTCTACTCGAAGAATGCGCCTCCGGGACCGAACGACTCCGTCTTCACCAATGCGGAGTTTGACAAGCTCTATGAGCGCTCGTTGAAGCTCAAAGATTCAGCCGAGCGCACAGCGCTCTACCACCAGATGCGCGATATCGTGGCCAATGAAACTCCTTGGATCTTCATCTCGCATCGTACGGGCTATCGCCTGACTCACGGCTGGTTGAACAACTTCAAGTGGACGGAAGTGGGCTATGACTATCCCAAGTACTGGCGCGTAGACGCTCAGAAGCGCGCTGAGATGGGCCAAAAGCTGTAAGCTGAAGTCCGGGCGCGCTGAAGCTTCAGCGCGCCTCTCTCACCGACCAACGAAGCGCCCTCGGGCCGACTTCGGAAATTCGCATAAAGTTCTTCAATTCTCGATACCTACATTTGACAGAGACTCTGCGACGCAGCATCTAATGTCGAGGCCTTCGGCTCGGCTCCAGATGGTGATCCGCGACAGCGTTTCACCACTGCCCAATTCGAACGGCCCCATTCGAACGGCAACTGCACAGGGTTGAAATTCGGCTCCGGCTTGGAGGCTCATGATCGGATACGCGATTCGTCGCATTCTCTATATGATCCCCATCTTGTTTGGCGTGACGCTTTTGACATTCACGTTGTTCAACGTGTTTGGCGGCGATCCGGCTCGGCGCTATGCCGGCAAGCACGCGACTGAAGAACAAGTGCAAGTGATCCGCGCCGAGTTGGGTTTGGATCGCTCGCTTCCCGCGCAGTACGTTTACTTCGTAAAGCAAATTGCGACCTTTGATTACGGTCGCTCCTGGGCCTCCAAGCAATTGATCTCCACCATGATCACCGACGGCATCGGTGCGACACTTTCGTTGACGGCACCGGCCTTCGCGGCCTCGACCATCTTCTGCATTTTTCTGGCACTGTTTTCGGTCTACGGGCGAGGCACAATCTTCGATCGCGGCATCGTCGTGACCTGCCTGGGGCTCATGAGCATCAGTTCGCTGGTGTACATTCTCGCGCTTCAATACTTGCTCGCGTTTCGCGGTGGCTTGTTCCCGATCTCAGGTTGGGACCCTTCTTGGGCCGGACGCTGGGAGTATCTGACTCTGCCGTGGATCATCATGTTCGTGCTTTCGCTTGGGCCGAATATTTTGATCTTCCGTACCGTCATCATGGATGAGGCCTTTCAGGACTATGCGCGTACCGCGCGAGCCAAGGGCCTGGCCGAAAAGCATATCTACGCCAAACACATTTTGAAGAACGCCATGATCCCCATCATCACGGTCGTGGTCATAGAAATGCCGGTGCTGATCTCGGGCTCGGTCTTGATCGAAAACTTTTTTGGCATTCCGGGCCTTGGCGGCACGATGATCAAGGCACTGAATGATTCGGACTTCCCCGTCATCAAGGCCTTCACCGTCATGTCAGCCGTGGTCTACATGCTGTTTAACTTGCTGAGCGATTTGCTCTATAGCGCGGTCGACCCGCGCGTGAAGTTGGGGTGAGGTATGCGCGCACAAGCTACAGATCCCATGAGCCTCGCCTCGACCTCGTCCGCATCGCAAAGCGTGCAGCAGAACTCGCTGTGGTGGGACGCTTTCCGGCGCTTTAAGCGAAACAAAGTCGGCGTGATCTCGCTCTTCACCATTTTGGTCTATGTGTTGATCGCGATCGGCTCGGCGACGGGCTTGTTGTATCCCCACGCCAGCCAAGGTGAGCAGTACTTGCCGATGTCCTGGCAGCATCCGTTCGGCACCGATATTTTTGGCCGCGATATTTTGGGTCGCGCCGTGCATGGAACTTCAACGGCGATTTCAATTGGCCTTTTGGCATCTTCGCTCTCGCTGATTATTGGCGTGGTGCTCGGTGCCCTGGCGGGCTACTTCGGCAAGAAGGTCGATGCCGCTGTGGTGTGGCTGTACACCGTGGTCGACTCGGTTCCGTACATTCTATTGATTCCCGCTCTGACCTTCGTGTTGGGCCGTGGCTTGATCAACGTCTTCATTGCCGTCGGTCTCACCAGCTGGGTGACCACCGCGCGCCTCGTGCGCGGCGAATTCATGAAGCATAAAGACCGCGACTATGTGTTGGCGGCGCATGCGATCGGCGCGGGCGATGGACGGAAAATCTTCGGCCACATTTTGCCGAACGTGGCTCACCTCGCCTTTGTACAGTTCGGATTGGGCTTTGTTGCGGCGATCAAGATCGAAGTGATCTTGAGCTACTTGGGCTTGGGTGTGGACCCCTCGCAACCCAGCTGGGGCCTAATGATTGACGATGCCAAGAACGAATTGGCGCGACCCTTCTTTGGCAATCTCGCGGCGGCGACGCTGTTTATGTTCGGCCTGATCTTGGCGTTCAACTTGTTCAATGACGCACTGAGAGAGGCACTCGACCCCAAGATGAAGAACAAATGAGCCAATGTTAGATTTTCGTGGCGCTGAGTTGAATTGAACTGAGGGTGAATATGTCGACTTTGTTGGAAGTCAAAAATCTCAAGACGGGCTTTAAAACCGACGATGGACACTTCTTGGCCGTCGACGACGTCAGCTTCAAAGTCGAAGCCGGAAAGACCCTCGGCATCGTGGGCGAGTCCGGCTGCGGAAAATCTGTGACCTCGCTCTCGATCATGCGCCTGATTCCCAATCCGCCCGGTAAGATCGAAGGCGGCGAGATTTTGTTCAATGGACGAAATCTTCTGCAGCTGAGCGACGAAGAGATGCGCAAGATTCGTGGCAACGAAGTCGCGATGATTTTTCAGGAGCCGATGACTTCGCTGAATCCCGTGTTCACCATCGGCAACCAAATTGGCGAGGCCATCGAACTGCATCAGTCGCATCTCTCCAAGGCGCAAGTCCGCGAAAAGACCATTGAGATGCTGCAACTTGTGGGCATTCCCGAGGCCGGCAAGCGCGTTGACGATTATCCACATCAACTCTCAGGCGGTATGCGCCAGCGCGTGATGATCGCCATGGCGCTGTCGTGCAATCCCAAACTGCTGATTGCCGACGAACCCACGACCGCCCTCGATGTGACGATTCAGGCACAGATTTTGGACCTGATCCGCAAACTCCAAAAGGAATTCAACGCCTCGATGATTCTGATCACGCATGACTTGGGTGTCGTCGCCGAGACTTGCGACGAAGTGGCCGTCATGTACGCCGGGAAGATCGTCGAGTACGGCACGGCCGAGGACATTTTCTATCGACCGAAACATCGTTACACACAGGGCTTGTTGAATTCCATTCCTCACTTTGAAACCGGCCACCGACGCGAGCGACTTGAGACCATCCCCGGACTGGTGCCTTCGATGTTCAAGCTTCCCAAAGGTTGCCGCTTCCAAGATCGCTGCAAGTTCGCACAAGAAGACTGCCGCGCGCAGGAGCCCAAGCTCGGCGCACAACAAGGCCCGAGCGGCAAACATGTCGCCGCCTGCTTCCATCCTGCGAGTGAAGTTCGCACTCAGGAGGCTCACACATGAGTCAGCCCCTCGTTCAGATCAAAGACTTGGTCAAATCCTTTCCGATCAAGGGCGGCCTGTTCGGTCGCGAAGTGGCGAGCGTCAAAGCCGTGAGTGGCGTGAATCTCGAAATTCGCAAGGGCGAAACCTTGGGCCTAGTCGGCGAGTCGGGTTGCGGAAAGTCGACGCTCGGTCGTTGCGTGATCCGCTTGATCGAGCCCACCAGTGGCCAAGTTCTGCTCGATGGCAAAGACATCACACAAACCCGCGGCGAAGAGCTGCGAGCTTTGCGTCGGCGCATGCAGATCATCTTTCAAGATCCCTACGCCTCGCTGAACCCGCGCATGACCGTGGGCTCGATCATTTCCGAGCCTCTCGAAATCCACAGTTTGTTCGACTCCAAGAAAGATCGCGATGATCGCGTGAAGCAGCTGATCGAAACTGTGGGTCTACGACCCGAGCACATCAATCGCTACCCTCACGAATTCTCAGGTGGCCAGCGACAACGCATCGGGATCGCCCGAGCCTTGGCCGTGGAGCCTGAGTTTATTGTCTGTGACGAGCCTGTTTCCGCACTCGACGTTTCGATTCAAGCTCAGGTCATCAACTTGTTGATGGATCTTCAGCAAAAGTTGGGTCTGACCTACTTGTTCATCGCCCACGATTTGAAAGTGGTCGAGCACATCTCCAACCGCGTGGCCGTCATGTACTTGGGTCGCGTGGTCGAGATCGCTGAGAGCGAAGAACTCTACAAGCATCCGACTCACCCTTACACGCGAGCGCTGCTGTCCGCGATTCCGACACCCACGCCGAAGAAGAATACGGATCGCATCATCTTGACGGGCGATGTGCCGTCGCCGATTCGTCCGCCCAGCGGTTGCCACTTTCATCCTCGCTGCCCGATCGCCAACGACAAGTGCAAGACGGATGTTCCGAGCCTGACAAGTGTGCGGCCGGATCACCAAGCCTCGTGCTGGCGAAGCGGCGAAAGCGCAAGCCTCATGAAGGCCGGCGCCGCACATCCCTGAGATTGGAAACATGCAACCTCAAGCCTCATCGACGACGACTCGAAAAGTCTTGAAAGCCTTGGGCCTGATCGTCGCGGGGCTTTGCTTGCTGGTTTTCATCGGACTGGCGATTCTGCTGCGAAATCTCCCGGGCCCCTCGCAAATCGGCCAACAAATTTTCTCCACTCAAGAAGCCGCAAAGACTTCCGCGACAACGGCCCCCACGGAGTCGGTCGCCGCGGACGCGCCACCGCTTGCGCAAACTCAGGCCCCAGTTACTGCGAATCCCGAACGCAAGAAGCGCGTCGAGGCCATGTTCTTTGAGCGCTTCATTGAACGCACAAATCCCGACACTCAAGTTTGCGCATTGCTGGGCAACGACTCGCGGACCTTCGCCGACGCGCGCGAGTTCGGCGAAGTCTTGGAGTCGCAACTTCTCGGCGAGGCCTCGATGTCACCCGAGACCGAGGCCTTCCTCGCCCCAATCGCTGTGACTTTGCGCGACCCTGCTGTGCAAGAGCTGCTGCGCGACGTGCGAGACGCGATGTCGCGAGGCGAGGATGATCTATTTCAGAAGGCCAAGTTTTACGCGCAAATCGGTCGCGCTTCGGCCTCCTTGTTGTCGCGAACGGATGAGCTCGAGCGCGTGGCCAATCAGAGCTACGGACTTTATGTGCTCGCGAAGGCGGCGCGCTTGAATCCCGCGATTCGCCAGGACCCCGAAGTCGAGCGCAGCTGCCGCGAGTACGAGGATGCCGTCAATCGACGACTAACAACGAACGTGGACATGGATCAACTCGAGGGCCTGCTCAAGCGCCATAACATCGATCCGAAGTCCGTCGAGTTTGATCGCGACATGCCCAATCAGGTGCAGGTCGAGTCCTCAGGGATGAATTTGCGGCTTCGTGTGCCGTGGATGGAGCACGCCCTCAAAGTGGAGCGCCCGCGCGCCACCACTTCAGCGCCAACGCCACCAGCAGCACCGCAATAATGGCGAAAGCGTTGACTCGAAACACCGTTTGAATCAATCACGCTTCATTCAATTTCCGTTGAGCTTTAAGAGAGTCCGCACCGTCTTTTTGACCTTTTCGATGTCGAAGGGCTTTTTGATGTAGTCATCGCAACCGGCTTCAAAGCCGCGCTTCACATCGAACTCTGAAGTCTTGCCGCTGACAAAAACCAGAGGAATGCTTTTGAGCTGCGGATGCTCCTTGAGCAGCTTCGCCAGCTCCAGACCATTCACCCAAGGCAGCCCCACATCCAGAATGACCAGATCAATGCCGCGCCCGTCGATCGCCTGGCCGAGCTGCGTGCCGTCGGCTGCCGTGCGCACTTCAAGACCTTCGCTCTCGAGAATGCGCTTCATCGCCACACGCATCGTCTCATCATCTTCAATGACGAGCACAGACTTGGGCGCGGGCTTCTCTTTCAGGCCGCGAAGTGCGGCCAAGTCCACGACTTCACCTTGCGCCATGCGCTCGCGGGCGAGTCGTTCAATCTTGTTCACCAAATCCTTGGCGTCGATTTTCTTCGACACGCGATCAGCCCTGACCTGTGGACTCGAGCCAGCGCTCGGCATCGATGGCCGACATGCAACCACTGCCCGCGGCCGTGATGGCTTGTCGGTAGTGATGATCTTGCACATCGCCGCAGGCGAACACGCCTTCAACGGATGTGTAGGACGACTTGCCTTTGGTGACGAGGTAACCCAGCTCATCGGTCTCCAGCTGGCCGTTCAAGAATTTGGTGTTGGGTTGATGGCCGATCGCCAAGAAGACTCCCTGCACCGCCAGATCGGATTTAGCTTTCGTCGTGGTGTTGGTGAGCTTCACGCCCGTGACGAATTTGTCGCCGACGATCTCGTCCACGACAGTGTTCCACAAGACTTCGATCTTCGGATTCTTCAACGCCTTCTCAGCCATGATCTTCGAAGCGCGGAAAGAATCTCGACGATGAATGATGTAAACCTTCTTGGCAAAGCGAGTGAGGAAGGTCGCCTCCTCCATCGCTGTGTCGCCGCCACCGATCACGGCGACATCCATGTTGCGGAAGAAAGCACCGTCGCAGGTCGCGCAAGCCGAAACACCTTTGTTGGCGAACTGCTTTTCGCTGGGAAGACCCAAGTACTTCGCCGAAGCGCCCGTTGCGATGATCAAAGCTTTCGATTGATAGAGCTTGTCGCCCACCCAAACTTTGAAGGGGCGCGCGCTTAAGTCCACGCGCGAAACATTTTGGCGCTGCATGCGCGTGCCGAAGCGTTCGGCTTGCTTGCGAAAATGCTCCATCAACTCCGGGCCGGTGACGCCTTCGGGGAAGCCGGGGTAATTCTCGACCTCCGTGGTGATCATCAACTGACCGCCGGACTCTTCGCCTTCGAACATCAGCGGCTGCAAAAGCGCGCGCGAAGAATAAATGGCCGCCGTGTAACCTGCGGGACCCGAACCGATAATAATCAACTTTTCAACTGTGTCGCTCATCATAACCTCGTCTGAAAAGTTTAGGCCTGTCGGGGGCCTCGGGCAAAACTTAGCCCCTCGCATTAGCTCAAGGGCAATGCTAGTCTCGGGTCATGCCTCGACTGCGCTTCGCAAAAGCCGAACTTCAAACTCGTTATGGTGAGCCTGAGTGCCCGCCCGGCCAAAGTTTGATGCAAGCCCTGCTCAGTTTAGGACTTCCTGTCGCGAGTTCTTGCCGTGGCGACGGCGTTTGCACCAAATGCCGCTTGCGAGTCCACTCGACACCAGGCGCCCTCACTCGACCGGGCGCACTCGAAAAGGGCTTACTCGCCAAGATCCATGCTGAGCCCGACGAGCGCATCAGCTGTCAGGCGCGATTCGATGGCGATGGCGTGATCGATGTGGATGCGGGGTACTGGTGATCTTACTTTTGGGTGGCAGCGGACTGATTGGTCGCGAGACTTTGTCGCAACTTCGAGAGCAGAAGCAACTCACGCGAGCCGTGTTTCGTCGGTCCCCGCGCTTGGAAAACTCCGACAACATCGAACTCGTTGAAGATGCGCATTGGTCTTCTGAAGCTTCGCTGGCTCGCCTCATGGGAGGCGTGGACACAGTCCTTTGCGCCATCGGCACCACCATCGCGCAAGCCGGATCCGAGGCAGCGTTTCGTGCCGTCGACTTTGAGATCGTCTCACGCGCGGCCCGCGAAGCTCGTCGAGCCAAAGTTGCGCGCTTCGCTTTGGTGTCGGCGGTCGGCGCAAACGCCAACTCGAAGATCTTCTACAATCGGGTGAAAGGCGAAGCCGAAGCCGCCGTCATCGAGCAAGGCTTCCCACACACTTTAATCTTGAGACCCTCGCTGCTCTTGGGAGATCGAAGTGATCAGGCGACTCGCCCCGGAGAGCGAATCGCACAAAGTTTCGCGCCGGCTTTCAGCTGGCTGATGCGCGGCGATCTGGCACGCTATCGTCCCATCCCAGCCCGCGATGTCGCTCGCGCGATGGTGAACACTGTGCTGACGACTGAGCGAATGAAAATTTCGCCGCTGATCCTTGAAGGCCAAGATTTGTTTGATGCCGCCGCCGCGCCTCGCTCTTAGTGAGGCGAGTTCGTGCCGCCATGACGAAGGTGCAACTGATCGTAGTCGTGCTGGAGCTGCAGACGACGCTGAATGTGATTGGGAATGTCTCGGCGACGAATCCCATCAATACTTCCCTCGGCCGCCGTCGAACCATTCCAGTGAACTCGTCCATTGGGAGCACCTTGAAAGCGATGCACGACACCTCGTGAGTCGATGGACCACCAAGTCACTCGCCCGTCGCCACCGACGGACGGAATGGCTTCGCGATAAAGCTCTGCCGCATCCGAGGGCAAAGACGAAGCGCGGGGATGGCGTTGGTCGGCGTGCTTGGGATTCACTTCGTATCGTGGTTTGGGGCCGTGGTAAGGGTTGGCGCGACGAAGCTCGGCGATCTCGCGCAAGCTTTCCAAAGCTTTGGCCTTTTGCTCCGGCGAGATGCGATCAAATTCGACGTAGCGCCAGCACCAACGGCCTCGCGCGCCCGAGGCCTCGGCCGCACTTCCCCACAATACACTGAGTGCGAGTGCGAAAATCAGCATCGGGCGGCTCAATCCAATGCGCATGCCGCAGCCTCCATCGCCATGCCCGCATCAAATCGCGAAAGCTCGTTCATGGTGCGCACGCGGGCTTCGGGAACATCGCGACTCATCAGCCGTCGCATGAGAGAGCTGAGCTGATCCGGCACAATGCTCGAGCGCGCAAGATCCGCGGAAAGCCCCCGAAGGAATGGCAGCATGTTTTTGATCTTCACTGCATACTGCGCCATCAGCGCGGCCAGCCGAGCCGCTCCGCCGCCAGCTGTGAGCACCGCCAAGGCCCCGCCGGCCGCGAGTGCGCCGATGACTCCGCAGATCAGTTCAGTTTGCAAAATGCCAGAGAGATCTTCGAAACCTTCCACCATTTGGCGGATGTTGGTGCGAATGTTGGCGACGAAGTCGTAAGCTTCGCGCACACTTTGTCGCGCTCGGTCCCAAGTTTCCGAAGGTCGTCGAATCATTCCCCAGACGAATTCAGCGGCGTCCTCGACCGCGCCTCCTGTTGCGTTCCATGCGCCCGCCAACGCGGATCGCGAACAACGAAACACGCCCGAGAGAATCCCACTCTCTTGTGCCGACGGACGCGATCTGACATCGGGACGCGCGCTCGACGAAGTGGGAATGTGATGAGTCGCGGCAGTTTCGGCATGAGCGTGAGCTTGTGCTTGCGCCCAATACTCAAGCCAGGTCCGCGAGGTTCGGTATCTTACGAGGCGTCGGAACTCTTGCGCCAAAACTTTGCGCTCAGCTTCTGAGGCATCGTCGACATAGATGGCCCAAAGACCGCCGCGACCTTGCAGATGCAACACATGCCCAGATCCAAGCTTGGTCCATCCATCCAAAGCGCCATGATGTTCGCCGCGCAGTCTGACCTTTTGTTTCACGAGAATGAGACTGCGAAGGTCTGAGGAGATGAAAGCCTGTTCAACGCCCCAGCTGGGATGCGTGCGTCGCGAATCGGGCAGCATCGCTGTCCAACGACGTGATCCACTTTGCAGTTCAAGTGCGCCCAAATCCTCGGCGGCGGATGCGAGGCCTGTCGCCACCAATCGCGGAAAGGCGGCATATTCCCAAGCTTCGGAGGCTTGACCTCGTTCGCTGAAGCCGCAAGTCGCGATCCCAATCCATATTAGAAAAATCCAACGCATATTTTTGTATCGGCGCGCGGGTACCTGTGCTTCAGAAGTTTCGCGAACATTTGGCCTTCACCTCGCGATTCACTTTCGCACTTCATCACCTTTTCATATTTCCACAGGGCACAGCCAGGCGCGTGTCTCAATCTGAGACAAGAAAAAATCCGACCACAGCACCGAGAATTCTTGCTTCGAGTTTGCACGACATCGGCGGCGGATACGTCAAACGCCCTTCACCCCACAAGGAGAACACATGATCCGGAAAATCAATCCGAATGTCGGACACACGCCTCGCGCCTGGCTCGCCCTCATCCTCATCATCTTGCTTGGACTGATCTGCGCCTGCAGCCCCGATCCCCAACCCGCTGAGGACACATGGCGCCTGACCGAGCCCTACATCGAAAGGTCTCAGGCCAAGTCCACGCTGCGCTTGAGTCAAACCACGGCCGAGTTCGCAGATCTCGACGACCGGCTCGTCTTTGACCCCCAAAATGCAGCCGACCAGCTCTCGGGCGAAGCTCGTTGCATCACTTCGAGCGGCGAGGAGTTGACGGCTCCGCTCACAGGTCCCGTCACCGACCAACTCCGCGCCTTGAGCTTAGCGCGTCTCATCCCCGATTCCTTCCTGCAAAACCTCGCGCGCGACAACTCTGCCGCGAAAGAGTGGACCTGCAGCTGGCGACTTCGCGTCACAAATGCGTCGGGCTCGGCGCACAGCTTTCGCATTCCGGCGCAGCGACTTCAGCTTCGTGATCTGCACGCGGACGCATCGCGAATCGTCGAGCGCGTCGCGCTGCTTTGTCCGTCGTGGTCCGCGCAGATCGAGCGACCTCGGCATTTGGCAACGGCAATCGCCGAGCTGCCGCGCCTGGATCAGGTGCAAGGAAGTGACGATCGACATCTGATTCGCCAAGGTCAATGTCTGCTCGTCACGGATTTGGCGGATGGTCGTCGCGGGCTCACACTTCGTCACTCATGGCAGTTGCCGCCACCCGCAATCGAAGTTCAGGTCGAGGCCACCGGCTCCTATCAACCGACGACTCGCCCCCTCACCGAAGTTTTCCGGATCAACGTGACCAATCATGAAGCCCACGCGGTTTGGATCGAATACAAATCTCATTTTCAGGCGCGAATCTTGGGCGAGTCGCAAAGCGCCCCGGGCGTTTGGTCAGCATCGCTGCACACGCCGATTGATGTTCAGTCCGAGCCCACGCCGAGCAAAATCATGATCGGAGATCGACATCGGGTGAAGTTGGAAGCGAAGTCGGGGATGCAATTGAGATGGGTCGTTCGGCGTACGATGTTCTGCCAAGGCAGCCTCGCGCGACGAATCGGAGTCATGCTCAAAGATTCAGAGAGCTGGGGTCTCAATTGGGTGGAGCACGCAAGTCCCGAAGTTCCAATTGCGCGGCCAACTCGACCGATCGGCCCACAATTGGAGTTGGGAAGTTTGTGGACACGCGCGTTTGCTGGAAACGCTATGATGGCGCTGCCGCAACCGCCGACCACGCGTCAGGCGCCCTGCTTGGATCGCGAAATGAATTCGGCGAGCGTGATCACACGCTCGGATGACTAAATTCAGTTGCGGCGCAATCGCGCGTGATGAATCTTCACGCCTTGTTGCAAGAATAGTCTCTCAAAGTGCGTGATGAAATTCTCAGCGGCATAGGGCGAAGCATGCAGATCTCGCGTGCTTCGCTCGATCTCAAAGTCCGAGTCGCGAAACAGCGGCTCACACCAATCAAAATAATCCGCAGAGTCGGTTTTGAAATCGAGAAAGCTACCCGGACGCATCAAGTTGTGCAGTCGCTTCAAGAAATCCTCTTGAATCAGGCGATGCTTCCAGTCGCGCTTCTTCGGCCAAGGATCCGGATGGTGAATGAACACATGATTCACTTCGCCGGGCGACAGAACATCTTCGAGGCAAGCGGCATCGTAGCGCATGATGCGCGCGTTCTTCGCGCCGTCGCGGAGAGCTCGCCGAATGGATTGGATCAGCGGCTTGTATTTGATCTCTAGCCCTAACAAGCAACGCTCCGGATGTTGTGAACTTCGATGCGCAAAGAAGTAGCCGTTGCCGGTGCCGATCTCCAAGTCCATAGGATGTTCTTGTGAGACGCCGAAGGCCTCGCGCCATCGGCCGCGTTGCAGGCGCGCGCGCTCTTCATCGTAAGCGAACTCGCGATATTCACCATTGAGTGCCAGCACATACTCGGTCGGATTAGGTAGACCTTCGGTGCGCACGAGGCGCGGCCGTCGCTGGCGTGGCGGTGCATTATTCATAAAACACATCTCGCGATGAAGGCATGGCGTACAACTAGCAGTGCGCGCGCGCTGGGACAAGGGCTTGAATCTTGGACCGAGGTCGACTGAAGTGAAGACCTATGAAAAATCTAAAGCACCGTCTGAAGTCATGCTGGGTTGGCAACGTCTTGTTGGTTCCGGCGCTGTTGGTTCCGGCACTGTTGGCCCCGCAAAATGTCGTGGCCCTTCCGCATCAATCGCAAAAGATGGCGATTGCGGCACCCGGTCCTCACGCCGTCGCCGCAGCTCAGGAGATCGCACGCAAAGGCGGCAACGTCTTTGACCAAGCCATTGCGGCCGCACTGAGTCTGTCCGTCACACATCCCTACTATGCCGCATTTGGCGGCGGCGGATTCGCTGTGTTGCGAGTGAAGAAGGCCGATGGGCAATCTCTGGTGACCACCTATGATTTCAGGGAGATGGCGCCGGCGGCGGCCACGCGAGATCAATTTGTAAAAGCCGGAGACAAATCGTCGACCCAAGGCGGCCTGGCCTCGGGAGTTCCCGGGATTCCGGCTGGCCTTGAGGCCATTCACAAAGCGCACGGCAAACTCAAGTGGCGCGCCTTGTTTGCTCCCGCATTGCGATTGGCGGAACAGGGTCATGCCGTCAGCGGCGAATGGGTGATGGCGACACAAGATGCGTGGCCCGAGTTCAACAAAGCCGCTCAACAAATTTTTGGCCGCGTCGTTTTGGATAAGTCCAGACCACCACGCGAGCGCTACGAAGCGCTCACTGCCGGCGACATCATCAAGCAACCGCGCCTAGCGAAAGCGCTCAAACTTTTCCGCGATCGCGGCGCGCGCGCCTTTTATCAAGGAGAGATTGGCCGCGACGTCGTGAGTAGCGTGCAAGCTGCGGGCGGCAACATGACGCTCGAAGATCTCAAGAACTACAAAGTCGTGCAGCGCGCTCCCGTTCAGCTCAAGTGGCGCGGACATGACTTGTACTTCATGGGCTTGCCTTCCAGCGGCGGCTTGGTCGCGAGCCAAGCTCTCCAGCTCATTGATCGTCTCGAACAAAAACACGGTGTCCCCGCCGCGCGCTCCGCGGAAGAGGCGCACATGTGGGGCGAGGCACTCAAGCTCGCTTTCGCGTCGCGGATGCGCTTGGGCGATGTGGACTCGAACCCCCAACTGCAAGACATTCAAACGCAACTTTTTGCCGGCGAGCGCTTGGATCGATTGGCGGGACTTTTCTCTCCCAAAAATGTGATTGTGCCGCTGAAGTCGAAGTCACCGGATTTGCGTGAGTCGCTGGCGCCCGCGACCAAGACCACAGGCGAAACCACGCACTTTTCGATCGCCGATGCCGAGGGGCAGGCCGTCGCCATGACGCTCACGATGAATGAGAATTACGGCAGTGGCGTGGTGACAGAGAAGTTTGGCGTGGTGATGAATGATCAGATGGATGACTTCGCCACGCGACCTGGTGAGCCGAATCAGTTTGGGTTGATTCAGGGCGCGGCCAACGAAGTGCTTCCGGGCCGTCGACCGCTGTCGAGCATGACGCCAGTGATTGTCGAGCGTGACGGCGAGTTCGCGATGACGGCCGGTGCACCGGGCGGCCCACGCATCATCAGCGGCGTCACCCAAGCGATCTTGCGCGTGATCACGCAAAACGCGGATGCCGAGTCCGCGGTGACTCTCCCTCGGGTGCACCATCAATTCTTGCCGGAGACCCTCATGCATGATCCAGGGCGCTTTGCTCCCGAAGTGCTCGCGAAGCTCAAAGCCTTGGGTCACGAGCTGAAAGAAGGTCGGGTCGCCAAAGTCTATGTCGTTCGACGAACGCGAGATGGCTTGCTGGAAGCGGCGGCCGATCCTCGCGGTGAAGCGGCGGCCGGAGGCCTGTGATGAGCGCAGCGGGTGCGGGACCTGGATTTTGGACGCTCACGGCGATGAGCGTGAGTCTGCTGATCGTTTCGAATGTGTTCATGACTTACGCTTGGTATGGACACTTGAAGTCGCTCGCGGGGCGCCCCTTGTGGATCGCGATCTTAGTGAGTTGGGGTGTCGCGTTTTTCGAGTACTGCTTTCAAGTGCCGGCGAATCGAGTCGGCGCGCAAGTGCTCACCTTGCCGCAGCTCCGCGTGATTCAAGAGATCATCTCGATGACGGTCTTTGCGGGCTTTCTGACTTTCTATATGGGGCAGTCGCTCAAGCTCGATTATCTATGGGCCGGACTTTGCTTGGTGGGCGCGATGTACTTTGTGTCGCGCGGTGCTTGAACGCGCATAAAAAAGCCCGACGAAAAATCGTCGGGCTTTAGGAAACTCAGTGCAGTGTGCAACTGAAGCTTACTGTGCGGGAGTGCCAGTCGCTTCTGCAGCCGGAGCTTCTGTCGCGCCTTCAGCCGGTGCAGCTGCAGCGTCAGCTGCCGGTGCTGTTTCAGCAGCGGGAGCAGTTTCAGTTGTTGTTGCCGGAGCGTCAGCAGCTTGCTCGCCCGAGCACTTTGTGCAGCCAACCATTGTGAGAGTCATTGCCGAAGCCACTACAACCATTGTCATCATCTTGCGGAACATTGTGTTTCTCCTGTTTTGTCGTCGGTCACTTGCCGTCGACATGTTTTTTGTCGTCCGAAAATCAAAGCTCACCGCGACAGCCCGTCGAGGCTTCTCGCGATCAGCAAGCACATCATCATGTGTCTGAATTGGGTTCTTACCGAATTTATTGCAGGCCGCCAAAGTCTTTTTTTGCGGCGCTCAAGGGCGGTACTCGGCCGGCTCCTCGGGATGGATCAAAGTTTCGGGTGTGAGCTCGATCGGCGCGACGAAGTTTTGTTGGCGAACCGAACAGACCGACCAAGAACATTGCCGACAGTAGACTCGGCGACACGGATCGATGTGTAAATGCAACTCTCCCGGCTGCGGATAAGCTTGCATGAAGTTTTGCTCAAATTTTTGTGTACGCTCGTGGGCCTCGGCGACATTCCAAATTTCCGGAACGACGGCATGGGCATCGATGTGATGATAGCGACCCGAGCGAACGATGCGCAGGTGATGAAGCTGAATCACACCTTCGAAGTCGATCTCGCGAAGGCGCCCCACGACAGCCCGGATGATCTCGGCATCCTCTTCGTCCAACAGGCCGCCGATGGAACGACGGACCACCTTCAAGCCCGTCCAACCCAATTGCAGGGCCACAGCCAAAGCCGTCAGCGGATCGAGCCAGCTCCAACCCGTGGCCAAAGCCGCAACCAAGCCGACGGCCACCCCTGCGCTGGTCCAAAAGTCGCTCATGATGTGTTGGCCGTTGGCGACCAAGGCTGGCGAGCCAGCCTGACGCCCCGTGCGATAAATCCAGGCACCCAAGGCCAAATTCACGATGCCGGCGCCGACCACGACGGCCAAGCCGGTCTCGAGGCGCTCAGGGTGACGTCCGTCGATGAGAGCTGGAATGGCCTCGGCCGCGATCAACACAGCCGCGAAGGTGATCAGCCCACCTTCGAAGGCTGCAGAAAAATATTCGATCTTTCCATGGCCGTAAGGGTGGCCTCGATCCGCAGGTTTGGCGGAATAGTAGACGACAAAGATGGCGAGCAGTCCGGCGACGACGTTGACGATGCTTTCCATCGCGTCCGAGTACACAGCCTGCGATCCGGTGAGACGCCAACCCCAAAACTTGATGAAAGTGAGAGCGAGGCTCACCGCCAGAGCGATCCAAGTGACTCGGGAAAGTGAAGCTTTCAGATTCGCCTCCTCCCCCAATGCGGAGGAAAGCTTGAAGTCTTACGACGTTTTCCGTTCCGCCATCAAGCGAACAGGGTCGTAAACCTTGATGCAATTTCGGCCCGCGTGCTTGGCTTCGTAGAGCGCGTGGTCGGCCGCGCGCACGAGGCTTCGCGCATCGACATCCGCGAGACTGGGTGCCGCGACACAAACGCCCATCGAGGCGGTGAGGTGCATGCGATTGCCGTCTTTGACGAACTCATAGGCCGCGATGACTTTCAGCAAGCGTTCAGCGAAGCGGCGCGCGCCATCGACACTGGTTTCACTCAGCGCGATCAGAAACTCGTCTCCGCCATAGCGGGCGGCGAAGTCGACTTGGCGGATGTTACCCTTGATGAGCTTGCCCACTTCAGCCAGGACGAAGCTTCCGAACAAGTGGTCGTTGGTGTCGTTCACAGTTTTGAAGTGATCCATGTCGAGCATGATCACGCCGATGGCGCGTGAGTAGCGCTTACAGCGCGCGATTTCACCCTCGAGGCGCTGGTAAATCGAGCGCATGTTGAATAGGCCGGTGAGGTCGTCGATGTCGACCAGCTCTTGCAGCTTGGCGTTGGCGGCCGCGAGTTGGTCTTTGACGTCTTTGATTCGCAATTGCGCGCGAACTCGGGCCAAAAGTTCCACCGGCTCGAAGGGCTTACAAACATAGTCGTCAGCACCCGCATCCAAGCCGCGTACAACATCCTGGGTTTCACTTCGCGCGGAGACGAAAATCACCGCGATATAGGGTTCTTTTTTGCGAATCTCGGTGAGCAGATCCAGGCCCGAAAGCCCGGGCATGTTGATGTCGAGTAAAATCAAATCCGGCACGTGCGAGCGGAGAATTTCGGCGGCGGTTTCCGCGGACTCGGCCTGCATCACGCGATAGCCCTCGTGCTGCAAAAGCGCGCCGATCAACGCGAGATTGTCGACATCGTCATCGACGAGCAGGAGCAGGCGATCGTGAGGGGGCACGTGGAACGAAGACGACATGGGATCAGAATACCTGGACATTCAGTCGAGGTGAACGCGAGTTACATAGGCCTAGCCCTCAGGCGCGGTGCCGAGCTCCGGCGTTTTCTTCTGCTGAGTGAAGCACCTCTTCAGATGACGTTTGAGCCAGACTTAGGTACATTGTGGGGATGACCTACGATCACAAAAGCATCGATGCAAAATGGCAGCGCGTTTGGGAAGAGAAGCAGGCCTTTCGAGCCGAAGATCCGCGAACTTCGCCGAATGTGAAACCTAAATACTACGCTCTCGACATGTTCCCCTACCCTTCGGGTTACGGACTCCACGTGGGACATTTGGCTTCGTACACGCCGACGGATGTGGTGTCGCGCTACAAGCGCGCGCGGGGCTTCAACGTCTTGCACCCGATGGGCTATGACTCATTTGGTTTACCTGCGGAACAGTTCGCCATTCAGACCGGCATTCACCCCGCCGCCACCACGGACAAAGCCATCGAGGCGTTTCGCTCGACCTTGAAGACCATGGGCTACAGCTTCGATTGGTCGCGCGAGGTTTCGACTTGCGATCCAAAGTTCTACAAGTGGACACAGTTCATTTTCACCAAGCTGTTTGAGCGAGGCCTGGCCTACCAAAAAGAAGTTCCGGTGAACTGGTGTCCCGCGCTGCGAACGGTTTTGGCCAACGAAGAAGTCATCGACGGCAAATCCGAGCGCGGCGGCCATCCCGTCATTCGCGTGCCGATGAAGCAGTGGATGCTGAAGATCACCGACTATGCGGAACGCTTGCTCGCGGATCTGGACAAGGTGAATTGGCCTGAGCGCACCAAAGAGGCGCAGCGCAATTGGATCGGCAAGAGCGTCGGCGCCAACGCGCGTTTTAAGATTCAGGGCTTCCCCGCCGATGAACTGGAGATTTTCACCACGCGTCCCGACACTTTGTTCGGCGTCACCTTTATGGTGATGTCGCCGGAGCATCCGCTGCTTGAGAAGATCGTTCCGCCCACGCACAAGACTGCGGTGCGCGACTATCAGGCGCGCGCCGCCTCGAAGCTTGAGGTCGAGCGCAAAGCAGCCACGGAAAAGACCGGCGTTTTCACCGGCGCCTATGCCCTGCATCCTTTCACAGGGCAACCGCTGCCGATTTGGACCGCCGACTATGTGATGATGGATTATGGCACAGGCGCGATCATGGCGGTGCCGGGTCATGACGAACGCGACTTTGAGTTCGCGCAAACATTCAAACTTCCGGTCACGCGTGTTTTGGACGGCGGCGAACTGCCTTGGACGGGCGAGGGCGCCTTGGTGAATTCAGATTTCCTCAATGGCTTAAAGAAAGATGCGGCGATCGAGCGCGCGATCAGCGAACTGGAAGCCAAAGGCCTGGGCCGTCGCAACATTCAATACAAGCTTCGCGATTGGCTGTTCTCACGCCAGCGCTACTGGGGCGAACCCTTTCCTATCGTGCACTTTTCCGATGCGAGCATGAAAGCGCTTCCGGTGAACGAATTGCCGGTGGTGCTTCCCGAGGTCGCGGACTACCAACCCAGCGAGAAGGGCGAAGCCCCGCTCGCGCGCAATGCCGCATGGGTGGACTATGTCGGAGCGGATGGGCGCAAAGGCCGACGCGAGACGGATACGATGCCAGGCTCAGCGGGCTCGAGCTGGTACTTCTTGCGCTACTGCGATCCGCACAACGATGAAAGCTTCTGTGACTTCGAAGTGCAAAAGTACTGGATGCCGGTGGACCTTTACGTCGGCGGCGCGGAGCACACCGTCGGTCATTTGCTCTACTCGCGCTTCTGGCAAAAGGTGCTCTTCGATGCGGGCTTGGTGACGCATGACGAGCCCTTTCAGAAGCTCGCGCACCAAGGCGTGATCTTGGGCCCCGACGGCGAACGCATGTCGAAATCGCGAGGCAACGTCATCAACCCCGATTCCGTGCGCGAACAGTACGGCGCCGATGTCGTGCGCACCTTCGTGATGTTCTTGGGGCCGATGGAGGCCGATAAGCCGTGGCAAGAAACTGGGATTGGCGGCGTTCAGCGATTCTTGGATCGCGTGTGGCGGGCCGTGGTCGACGAAAGCGGTCAGTGCATCGCGAGCGAGACCCCGGTGCCCGAGGATCTCAACAAGCTTCTCCACAAGACCATCAAGAAGGTCACAGAGGACATGGAGTCGATGAGCTTCAACACGGCCATTTCGGCCATGATGATCTTGCTCAACGAAGTCTATAAGACCAACTGCCGCTCCAAACTCGTTATGATGCCGCTCGTGCAGCTGGTGGCGCCTTTTGCTCCGCATGTGGCGGAGGAACTGTGGGAGCGCATGGGTGGGAAGGGCCTGGTGGCCTTGGCTCCATGGCCGAGCTTTGATTCGGCTTTGACTGTGGACTCGGTCGTCACTATAGGGGTTCAGGTCAATGGCAAAGCTCGGGGAGCGATCGAGGTCGCCGTGGATGCATCAGAAGGAGACGCCGTCGCGGCGGCCCTGAAGCTCACGACGGTCACCAACGCACTTTCTGGGCGTCAGCCGACGAAAGTTATTTACAGAGCCGGAAAGATTCTTAATCTCATTGGTTAAGAGGACTCCGCGACTTGGTTCGCCAATGTTTCATTTCTCCTCGGCTTCGGGCCGAGGACATTATGAGGGCCGCACACGATGAAAGGTGAGATGCTCCGAGGAGACGTCCCCGCCCAAACCGGCACATGGTCCACGGACAAAAGCAAAGAGCTCTACGGCGTTGGCCTGTGGGGCTCGAATTTTTTTGACGTGAACGACAAGGGCAACATCGTCGTGACCCCCAGCGGTCCGACAGGCCCCAGTGTGGACCTCTTGGAACTCACGCAGGATCTGCAGGAACGCGGCATTCGCGTGCCCATGCTGATCCGCTTTCCCGACATCACCAAGTCGCGCGTGGAGCTGCTTTCGGGCTGCTTCAAAAAATCCATTGAAGAGTCGGGCTACAAAGGCGCCTATCGCGGCGTCTATCCGATCAAGGTGAACCAGCAAAAGCACTTGGTTCAGGAACTGATCAAGTTTGGCCAGGGCTCGGCCTTGGGTCTTGAGGCAGGTTCGAAGCCTGAACTGCTCGTGGTCTTGGCGATGATGGGAACGGCGGACGCCCTCATCATTTGCAACGGCTTTAAGGACCAAGAGTACATTGAGACGGCGATTTTGTCGCAAAAGCTCGGCCGCAACACCATCATCGTGGTGGATCGCATGTCGGAGCTGCCGATGATCATCGAGGCGGCCAAGAAATTCTCGATTTTGCCGAAGATCGGCTTGCGTGCGAAACTCCACACAAAGGGCGCGGGCAAGTGGATTGATTCCTCGGGCGACCGCTCGAAGTTCGGCCTTTCGGCTCTTGAAATTGTCGAAGCCGTGGAGCTGCTCCGCAAAGAGAACATGCTGGAAGCTTTGGAGCTTCTGCACTTCCACATCGGCTCGCAGATCCCGTCGATCTCCTGCGTGAAGGGCTCGCTGAAAGAGGGCGCACGCTTCTACACCGAGCTGCACGCCATGGGCGCAAGGTTGAAGTACTTGGATGTCGGCGGTGGCTTGGGCGTCGATTACGACGGCTCAGGCTCGAGCGATTCGTCGATCAACTACTCCGAACAAGAGTACGCCAACGACGTCATCTCCATCGTGCAAAGCGTTTGCGATGAGCGAGGCACGCCTCACCCGAACATCGTCACCGAGTGTGGTCGCGCCCTGGTTGCGCATCACTCGGTCTTGGTCTTCAACGTCTTGGGGATCAACGAGCTGAAGAAATCCGCGCCGTCTTTTGTCGCCTCAAAAGACGATCACCGCGTGATTCAAGACTTGGTCTACATGCTCGAGCAGTTGAACGATAACAACCTGCACGAGTTCTATCACGACGTCGTTCACATCAAAGAGACCATCCTGCAACTCTTCACCTTTGGCGTGTTGTCGCTCAGTCAGCGCGCCAAGGCCGAGAATCTCTGCTGGGTGTTGCTCACGCGCATGGAACAGATCGCGCGCAAGCATCCCGACGCTGAGGACTTGGCGAAGGCTCTTCGCGAGACTTTGTCGGACACTTACTTCTGCAATTTCTCCGTTTTCCAATCGATGCCCGACTCATGGGCCGTCGGTCAGCTCTTCCCTGTCCTGCCGATTCATCGTTTGCTCGAAGAACCCACTCGTCGCGCCATCATGGTGGACCTCACTTGCGATAGCGACGGCAAGATCGGTCAGTTCATCGACAATTCGGTGGGCAGCGGCGTGAAGGCCAAGAAGACAGGCCTAGAAGTGCACGAGTACGATGGCCGCCCCTACTACATGGGTGTGTTCTTGGTCGGCGCTTATCAGGAGATCCTCGGCGACTTGCACAACTTGTTTGGTGACACCGATGCCGTGCACATCACGGTTTCGAACGCCGGTTACACCGTCGACGAAGTGGTCGAAGGCGACACCGTCACGGAAGTGCTGAGCTGGGTGCAGTACAATCGCGCCGAGTTGATCGAGTCGATTCGTCGCGCGAGCGAAGAGTCGATCGCACGCGGCTCGCTCACCAAGAACGAAGCCAAAGCGCTGATGAAACACTACGAAGAAGGACTTTCGGGCTACACCTACCTCGAAGATCCCGAGTGATGAGTCGCGAAGCCGTGAGGCCGGACGTGAAGCCCGGCCTCTATCGTCACTACAAAGGCAAAATGTATCAAGTGCTCGAGGTCGCCCGCCACAGCGAGACGCTGGATTGGTACGTCGTGTATCGCTGCCTCTACCCCAATGATTTGGCTGAACTTTGGATACGTCCCGCCTCTATGTTCGTGGAGTCGGTGACCGTGGAGGGCGCGGTTCAGCCACGCTTTGCTTTCATTTCCTCGGACACTCGCTCGACCTCATCGACGATTTGAGCGACACTACGTCTCTATGAAAAAGATCTTGCTGCTTGGATCTGGAGAGCTCGGCAAAGAACTCACGATTTCACTGAAACGCCTTGGGCAATATGTCGTCGCTGTCGATCGCTATGCGGGCGCACCGGCAATGCAAGTGGCGGACACCTACGAAGTCATCAACATGCTCGATGGTGCCGCCATCGAAGCTTTGGTGAAGAAGCATCAACCCGATCTCATCGTTCCCGAAGTTGAAGCCATCCGCACCGAGAAGCTCATGGAGCTTGAGGCGCGCGGCTCTCGCGTCATTCCCTGCGCCGAAGCCGCGCATCTGACCATGAACCGCCACGCGATTCGCGACGTGGCGGCCCGTGAACTGAAAGTCAAAACCGCGCGCTTTGCCGACGCCACTCAGGGCGATGAGCTGCAGCGCGAAGCCGATGCCATCGGCTATCCCGTGGTTGTGAAACCCGTGATGTCGTCCTCGGGCAAAGGCCAGTCCGTCGTGAAACGTGCCGCCGACATCGAGGCCGCGTGGAACTACGCCTGCGACAACATGCGCGGCGATCAACGCAAAGTGATCGTCGAAGAGTTCATTCACTTCGATCTTGAAATCACTTTGCTCACTTTGCGCTTAGCCAACGGCCGCACTGTGTTCTGCGATCCGATCGGCCACCGCCAAGAGCGCGGCGACTATCGCGAGTCCTGGATGCCGGCAAAAATGAAACCCGCGCAACTGAAACGCGCGCAAGCCATGGCAAAGAAAGTGACCTCGCGCCTAGGCGGCGTGGGAATCTTCGGTGTGGAGTTTTTCATCGCTCGCGACGGCGAAGTGTATTTTTCGGAACTTTCACCGCGTCCGCACGACACCGGTATGGTGACGCTCATTTCGCAGGATCTTTCCGAGTTCGACTTGCACGCTCGTGCGATCTTGGGACTTCCCGTGCCGCGGATCAAAAGCTACGGCGCGGCCGCTTCGGCTGTCGTCTTAGCGGATCGCGAAATCCCCCATCCGCAAGTCACGGGTGTTGAGAAGGCCTTGGCCATCACCGATGTGGACGTGCGCGTTTTCGGAAAGCCCGAGGCGCACCCCTACCGACGAATGGCGGTCACGCTCGCGCGCGGAAAAACCGTGAGTGAGGCGCGCAAAAAAGCCGTGCGCGCGGCACGGCTGGTTCAGGTTTCAGAGGTTAAGTGATCAGCGGAGGAACTGGCCCAGATCCGCAGTGAGCTTGGTGAAGATCTTCGCTTCGCCCGCGAGCTGTGCGCGCAATCGCGCCTCGTAAAGTCCGTAGTCATCTTTTTGCTCAGCGACCTCGGCCGTGTCCGAATACACACCGCTAAAGGGCACGACGCCACTTCGCGTATCCATCGCGAAAGCTTCCAGCACCACCATGGCCTTCGCTTGATTCTTTTCAAAAACGCGATAGCGCGTGTCGGTGATCGACGCGGACTTCAGCACCAAGACCACATCGGCTTGCACCAAGACCGCGGCGGTTCGCAGCGACTGATACGTCACCTTAGCGCCAATCAAAGTTTCCGGGATCGGCACCACGCGCTTCACTTTGGGCAAGGCCTCAACAGCTTTGTAGAGCGAGGCCACGCCGGCATCGTCGAAGGGTCGAAACGGCATGTAGCCGCCACCTTCATCCAGACGAACAATCGCCACACTCAGAGATTTGGGAAGCTCCACGCGGCTGCTCAAGACCTTCTGAATCGCTTGCTCGCTAAAACCCTCAGCACCCATCAGCGATTGCGAAAGCTGAGGGCGTGCGCGCTCGGCCTCACGCTCGGCGAGCGGCAGAGGCTTTTGTCCGACTGTGGAGTAGCTCGCACAGGCCGAAAGAATGAGACTGAAACTGAGAATGACAAGACTATGCGCTTTGTTTTTCATAGGCAGCATTCGAGACCCGCTTCGATCAAAAGTCAAAGCTCAGCGGGCTTTGCAAAATGGGCCAACTGATTTTTAACGGCACAACTTTGCTGCCGCTTTCGAGGGCCACGGCCCCTTGGCGTCCATAGCGAACAAATCTTCGTGCCAGATCACGAGTTTGCGCCGCACGCACCCACACCCAAGTCTGACCTTGAGGATCTCTCGCGGCGAAGAAGAAGCTGTGCTTGGCCTTTTCAAAGCTCTGGCCGTTGGCGATGACCTCGTTTGCCGTGAAGCTCACGCCATAGGGCTTCAGCCAGGCCGCAAATAGGTTTTCAAAGTCAGCGCTTTCACCCACCAGAAGAATACTGCGACCCGGTCGAGGCGTGATCGTCGCGCCGGGTACAGGCGCGGGACGCAAATCGATTTCAGCCTCGATGAGGTTGGAAAGCTCGCCGACAAATCCCGTGGCATTCGCGACACTCAAAGACGAAATCACATCGATGGACTTGGATGCAAAGAGCGCCGACAACGCCGGTGGGCGCTCTGCATCCGTCAGAGTGCGGAACATCTCAAAGTCTCCGTCCACGTCGACGCCACGAATTGCTTCGATCGCCGACCAGCAGATCTCCTGTGCGCCTGAGGTCGCTAACGGCTGAATACGTCGCTCTGTTTTTCCCGACTGCAAACGCAATTTCACCGGAACATCCAGCGAGGTAAAACTGGTCGACTGCAACTGCAGGCAGACCTCGCGATCGCTCACGCGACGAGGCGCTGAAGCGCTGAGATTCACAGCGCCCAATCCGTCCAACCAATGCGCGAAGAACTCGCGAAGATCTTTGGACGTCACAGATTCGAACGCGAGACGTAGATCCTCCCAGCTCGCGCGGCGACCGAGCTGATCGCGATAAAATTTCTTGAGTCCCTGCTGAAAGGCCGAGTCTCCCAGCTTCACGCGCAGCATGTGAAACAGCATCATGCCTTTGCCGTATCCAATGGCTTGCGTCGCCGAAGAATGACGACCTCGAAATCGTCGCAGCGGGAAGTCTTTGCCGCTGATCACATAGTCCATGTAGTCACTCAGCGTTTGTCGGCGGTACTCAGCCGCGTCGCCCGCGATCTCGCGCTGCCAATGATCCGCCATGTACGTGGTGAGACCTTCGCACCAATTTCCGCCGGACTCGTCCACGTACACGGAGTTGCCCCACCAGTTGTGCAGCACTTCGTGAGGTAAAGAGCTGGTCAGAATGAACGGCAGACGCATCACGCTCGGCCCCAAAAGCGTGAACGAGGGCATTCCGTATCCGGTCTCCCACGAATTTTCGATCACGGCGAAGGATCCGTATGGATAGTCGCCGATGCTTTTTGAGAAATGATCTATGTATGCGGGGAGCTGTTGCAGAAAGCTTTGTGCCAGCGCGGGATCCGCAGTCTTCAGCCATACGGAGACGCGGAGGCTTCCGTGCTGCACTTCAGTGACGTGGAATTCACCCGCGACCACATCAAAGCCATCTTGCGGCAGGGCCTCGTTGAAACTGATTTGAATTTCGCTGGGCGAAAGTTGTTGTTCAGCGCGAAGGCCGACGGCGTGGGCGCGCCAATGGGCTGGCAAACGCAAGCTCAGGTTCGCTCGATGCGGATCCAGAGGCTTGGGATACCAAGCCGAAGCGCCGAACATCACCGCGCCTCGCTCGTTGATGAAGCCCGTCGAGTCTCCGTCGCTGGGATCATCACGAAGTGGCGTCGTGAATTCAAAGCTCAACTCGGGAACGGCTTGGAAAGCTTCGATTTGCCAAACTTGAAGTTGCGGTGTTTTGCGAAGTGGCGACAGCGTCGCCTGAGTACCGACCAGCTTGAGCTGCATGTCGGGGTGAGCCTCGATCTGCACTTGAGCACCGGGCTTGAGACCCTTGAGCCAACGCAGTTGGCCCTTCACGTCTTGAGTCGTCGGCTGCAGCTGAGCTTCGATCCAGATCTCTTGCGCTTGCGCAGGCCAAGGACCGACCCACAGCAAAGCCGCGAGGAGCATCGGTACAGCCAACAAGGCGTAGAGAAGTGTGGGCCTACTTGCGAGGGTCATAAGCATCACGCACGGCTGAGCCGATCATGTTGAGCGCCGTCAGCGTGAAGAACAGAGCCAGCGAAGGAAACACTGCCAACCACCATGCGTGTTGAAAGTGTTTTTGGGCTTGGCCCAAGAGCTCTCCCCACGATGGAGTCGGCGGCGGAAGTCCGAAACCCAGATAATCCAACGACGCCAAGCCCGTCACACCACCTGCGATCATAAAGGGTGTCAGCGTGATCACCGGCGTGAGCGCGTTGGGGAGAATGTGCTTGAAGAGAATTTGAGGTGTGCTGGCACCCAATGCGCGAGCCGCTTCGACAAATTCACGCTTACGAAGTTTGAGGAATTCGGCGCGCGTGTAAAGCGAGACGCCGACCCAACCGAACACCACGGTGAAACCGGTGAGGATCCACACCGTCGGCGAAATGATCGACGCCAGAATGATCAACAGCATGAGTGTCGGTACGGATTCCCAAACTTCAATCACGCGTTGGCCGACAATATCCACCCAGCCCGCGAAGTAACCCATCATCGATCCCAAACCAATGCCGATCAGCACGCAGAAAAACCAAACCGCGACCGCGTAAGTCATGGAGAAGCGAAATCCATAGATCAGCCGAGCAGCGACGTCTCGCCCGCTCTCATCCGTGCCGAACCAATTCTCCGACGTCGGACCACCTGGAAGAACTTCGACCCTTGCATTGCGCTCAAAGGGCCCCCAAGCGATCAATGGCCAAATAACTTTCGAGCCGGTGAGGTCGATTTGCTTCCAGTCGATGACCACACCTTCAAGCCCTAACTCCGACGGATGCGGATCGCGAATCGCAGGGAAAAAGCTCTCCCCCTGATAACTCACAAACAGCGGTCTTGAGTTGGCCCACAGTTCCGCCGTCGCCGAAAAGAAGGTCATGCCGATGAGAAACCAAATTCCGATGATGGCGGTCTTGTGCGCCTTGAAACGGCGCCAACGCTTGAGCGAGAGTTCGTTGCTGAGGCGCTTTTCAATCATGTGAAATCAATCCTCGGGTCAACGACCACGTAGAGAATGTCGACGAGCAAGCGACCCACAAGAAACAACAAGCTCTGAAAGAAGATCAGTCCCATCAACACATTGTAGTCGCGCGCATTGGTCGAAGTGAGGGTCAACAAGCCCATGCCGTCCAACGAGAAAATCGATTCAATGATGATGGAGCCCGCGAACATCACCGACAAGATCCCGCTCATGCCGGTCACGATCGGGATGAGGGCGTTGCGAAGCGCGTGCTTCATGTAGACTTTTTTCTCTGCGACGCCTTTGGCGCGTGCGGTGCGCACGTAATCCAGCTTGATCACATCGAGCATGGAGTTTTGCATGAGAATGGTGAGAAAGGTGAAGCTTCCCACCATGTAACAAGCCAAAGGCAAGATCGCGTGATGGATGCGCGCGAGAATTCTTCCGAAGGTGTCCAGCTCGAGATAATGATCCGGATATATCCCGCCGAGCGGGAACCAGCCCAGCCAATTTTCTCCCGCCAAAAACAAACGCAGCAGGATGCCGAGAATGAGTGGCGGAATCGAATACAACACGAAGAGAATCACGCTCGAGCCAATGTCAAAACGCGTGCCCGCTTTCAAAGCTTTGATGATGCCCAGAGGTACACACACAAGGTAAGTGAGGATCAGCCCGGTGATGCCGAACATTAGCGACACAGGCATCTTCTGCAGAATCACCTGCGTGACAGGCTCCTCGTACTTAAAGCTGGTGCCGAAATCCAAGCGCATGACGTTGCCCATCCAGATCACGTAGCGCTCGTGAAGTGGCTTGTCGAAACCGTACTGTTTCTTGAGCGCATCGAGCACTTCTTGGGAAACTCCGGTTTCACCTCGGGCTGAAAGTCCACCGCCCGCCGCCGTGCCGCTCCCCATGCCACCGCCCAAGCGAATGGCCTGCAAGCGCTGTTCGATGGGCGAGCCCGGAGCCAAGTTGATGATGACAAAACTGAGAAGCGTGATCCCAAAAAGTGTGGGGATCATCAGAAGCATTCGCCGAAGAATGTAGATTCCCACGCTGTGACCCCTCAATGCTTCATCGGCAGCCTTCGCGTTGGTCGATCGGACGGACGCGCTGGCCATCGGAAAACCGGAGCGACAGACTTACCAAATCCAGAGTCCTGACTCAAGCCAAGCCGAAGCTTTCGTTTGCCAAAAAAAGAGGAGCCCGAAGGCTCCTCGATTCTCCTCACCGATTTCGCGGCTCTGGAATTCAAAAGCTCACTGCGCTGTCATCGACCAGTAGTCGTGGCCCACCGTATAGAGGAAAGTCTCCTTGGGCTGCTGAATGCGCTTGTTGACGGCGTACAACGCGAACTTGTCGTTGAACATGAACACGTAGGGAGCGTCCGCCGCGATCTCGCGGTAGATTTCGCGATAAAGCGGGATGCGCTTCTTCTTGTCCAGCTCGGTGCGCGCCTTATCGATCAAGGTATCGACTTTGGCATTTTTGTAGCCGATGAAATTCGAGCCGCCAGTGCCGATCGAGGCCGAGTGCCAGATCTGCTTGGGATCATGGTCGACAGATCCGCCGCCCCAACCCATCGCGATGGCGTCAAACTTGGCTTCGTCGACGTTCTTCAACAGCGCGTTCCACTCGAGAAGCTGAAGATTCATCTTGATACCGGCCTTCTTCAAGTCCTCTTGGTACAAGATGTAGTACTTCTCGTTGTCTTTGTTGGCGAAGAAGAGCGTGAATTCGAACTTTTTGCCGTCTTTTTCCAGAACACCGTCTTTGTCGCCATCGATCCAGCCGGCTTTCGCCAACATTTCAGACGCGTGCTTGGGATCAAAGTTGATCGGCTTCACGCTGGGATCCGCATAAACCGACTGCTGATACCAAGGACCCGTGGCCGGCAACGACATGCCGTAGCGGAACTTTTGGTTCATCTCTTCGCGATTCATCAGATGCGCGAGGGCTCGGCGCACGTCTTTGTTCTTGAACAAGTCTTTGCGCATGTTCCAACCGATGTAGCCGTAAGCCTTCGGAGCCGAGTTTTCGACTTTCTTTTTGAAGACGCGCTCACCCCACGGAGCACCTTCGGTCTTCTTCACGAAAGCTTCCGGAGTCAGTCCGTCGTAGTCGAGCTCGCCCTTTTTCAAACGCTCCAGCGCGAGGTTCTCTTCTTTGTCGAAGCGCATGCGAATGCGTTCGAAATTGTAAGAACCTTTGCGAGCGGGATCTTGCAATCCCCACCACTTGGGGTTCTTCGCCAAGATGATCGCTTGGCCTTGATCGTAGCGCTCCAAAACATAGGGACCAGAGCCCAAGATCGTCTTGTTCTTCTTTTTGCCTTCTTCCGCGTTGCCGTAGAAGTGCTTCGGCAGAATCGTCAATCCGGCGACGACGTTGAAGTTGCCGAAGTAAAGGTTCTTGGTTGTGAACTTCACTTTGTTGGGCGCAACGATTTCCGCGCTGGCGATGCCTTCGTAGTAAGGGCGCAAGTGAGCGGCGTTGTAAGTCGGGTCGTTGATGACGTCGAAGCTGAACTTCACATCATCCACAGTGATCGGCTGACCGTCCGACCACACCGCGCCTTCGCGAAGTGTGAACGTGAAGCTCTTGCCGTCTTTCGAAGTTTCCACCGCCGACGCGAGAGCGGGTTCCCACTCATAGGTGTCGGGATTGCGAGTCATCAGCGAATCCAGAACATAGTTCTGAATCGTTTGATTGTAGGCGTCTGTGCCCGTGATGGGGTTGAGGGTCGTGGGCTCGACATTCAGATTGTAAAGAAAGGCCGCCTCCGTCTTGCCACCTGAATCTGACGAAGCTCCTTCTTTTTTGCAGCCACCGACCACAAGCATTCCGCCGATCGCCAAAGCCGCTAGGCTCGCGAACACAAATTTGCTCAAAACCTGACGCTGTTTCAATCTGCCTCCCCAAATGGATTTTCTTTTCTCAAACTCGAGCCCGCGAATCTTGCTTCGGCAGAGCCTCTGCTGTCATCAGGAATTGCGCGGGCGAATTCAAAATTTGGCTTGGAGTTTCATCTTCTTAGGCCGAAGAACACGCGGTGCAGTTCGCGCCCATGGCGCCGCGCGTTTAGAATCGCGAGGCCGATTTCGAGCCAAGCCGACACCATGACCGGAGTCGCACTTCTGATTTTCGCGTGAAACACGCTTTCCGATGTGGACAAGGCTGGTGATCTCTGGAGACAAGTGGATAACTCAAGCGGATCAGTTTGTTTTTCGAGGGAGCTGCATGGCATCGAAGCCGACGACACAGGAGCATTTCGACCCCAATTCCACCGCGCTTTCCGATAGCGGGATCTTTGGTTTGCCCTATTCCGCCAGTGACGCGCGCCTGCATTTGCTCGGCATTCCCTGGGAAGTGACGACGTCCTACGGCAAGGGCGCGGCACGCGGACCCGAAGCTATTTTGCGAGCCAGTCATCAAGTGGATCTTTTTGATATCGAAACGGGCGAGGCCTGGCGACCCGGCATTTATCTGCAACCGCTCTCAGAAGCTTGGGCGCTGCGTGGGCGCGAACTGAAAGAGTTGGCGCAAGAGCGGCTGGAAGCTCTGCTCGCTGGAGATGAGAATTCATCGCGCGCCCAAGAGATTTTGCGCACCATCAATGTCGCCAGCCGAGAATTGAACACCTGGGTCGAGTCCGAAGCGAAACGACTGTTCGCCGAAGGTCGCCTGGTCGGCCTGATCGGTGGCGATCACTCGACACCTTTTGGTTTGATTCGCGCGTTGAATGAATCACATCGTGGCGAGATGGGCGTGCTGCACATCGATGCTCATGCGGATTTGCGCGAAGCCTATCAAGGTTACGAGCATAGCCACGCGTCCATCATGTTCAATGTCACCGAACAGATTCGCCCCAAGACTCTCGTGCAAGTCGGCATTCGCGATTTCGGTCGCGCCGAGTATGACTACTCCGAGTCGCATCGCGCGAGCGGCCGCATTCACACGCACTATGATCGAACGATCAAGCGAGCTTTGGAAGACGGGACCACATGGTCGAAGCTCGTCGATCGCATGATCGAACCGCTTCCCAAGAACGTCTATCTGTCCTTCGACATCGACGGCCTAGATCCCGCGCTCTGCCCTCACACTGGCACGCCGGTGCCGGGCGGCTTGAGCTACGATCAAGCAGCGACACTCATCGCGCGAGTCGTGGAAAGCGGTCGCCGAATTGTCGGCTTTGATTTGAATGAAGTGGCCGAGGTCGAAGACGGCGAGGCGGAGTGGGACGCGAACGTCGGCGCGCGATTGCTGTTTAAAATGTGCGGCTGGGCGATGATCTCGCAGGGACTGGTCGAGATGCCGCCGAACCGAGGGCGCGCATGAGCTCGTCCAAAAGCTCTCCTGCGAAGTCGACCAAAACTGCGGCGCCTTGGTACGCCGAAGGACTTCGCTTTCAGTGCCAAGGCTCGGGCCAGTGCTGTGTTTCGCATGGCGAGTACGGCTTCGTGTACGTGACGCTTCAAGATCGGCGCAACATGGCCCGCGAGCGCGGCATGAACACGCGCGATTTCACGCGGCAGTTTTGCCGCAAAGAGGACGGCGTGTTCCGGCTGATCGACGGCGCCGACCAAGCTTGCGTGTTTTTGAAAGATCGTCGCTGTTCGATCTATGCCGCGCGCCCCACGCAGTGCCGGACTTGGCCGTTTTGGCCCGAGACCATGACAGCGAAAGCTTGGAAGAAAGACGTCGCGAATTTTTGCCCCGGAGTCGGCAAGGGTCGCACCTGGACGGCCGAAGAGATCGAAGCGCAAGTGCGTGAGCAGCGCGCGTGGGAGCGAGATCTCGTTCACGGGCGTTGAGCCTAAAAAACTTGAAGCCCTCGCGGCTCGCCTGTTTCTAGGCCAACCCGAGGGCTTCAGTTCGCGAACAAATTTAGAATTTCAAGTTCAGCGAGCGTAGCGACGCTTCATCGACTCGCGGATCTCCGCGCCTTCAATCGACAAGCGCGTCCACGGAATCGCACGAAGACGGTCCGGCTCGATGGGCTCTTCGGTCTCTTCGCAGATTCCGTAAGTGCCGTTTTCGATGCGCGACAAGGCCATTTCGATCTCGACCAACTGGCCGCGCAGGCGCTCGTGCAGTGTGAGCGTTTCAGCTTCAGCCAAAACGCGGACAGTTTGATCGGCTTCATCGCCGCCTTTGTCCTCGAAATGCAATTCTTGGCGAGTGTTGCGAACGCGGTTCAAAACGTCGGCTTTCGCATCCAAAAGCTTCGCTTTGCATTCCTTCAAAAGACCTTCTTGAATCGCTGGCATCTTAGAGCCTCCCTCAAAGCTGTCCGAGTCTCGCGATTCTGGGGTTGGCTTTCGCTTCACCCCAGCTGCTTCTAAGTTCGAGCTCTCTTCCTGAGAACCCTAGTTCCATTTTGGAACTTAAGCAGTGAGCCACGAGTTGCAGGTCGGCGCAAGCGTATTCTTACAGATTCTGTCAGAACCCAAATGCCTGAATTCTAAGCGAATCAGAAGTCTCAACTTGAGACGACGCCACTTGGCTTCGCACTTCGGATTGGAATCTTACAGAGCCGGTTGTGGGCTGTTGTCAGAATGCTGTCGGGAATTGGTGAGGGCCATCACGAGTTCACTCAATCCCTATTTTTTTCGGAGTATTAGCCGCTATGACTTTCAGTATTTGTTCGCTTTTAGAGCGCCGCATCGCGATCAGAAATTCACGCGCGATCGCTTCAGCGGGAACCAAACATTACCGGCCTTGGTCCAGTAATTTCCGCGATAATCATCTTCGATACGCACCCAGTCACCGCTCCACTCCAAACGCCGAAATGAAGCGTAACGATCGGCCACGCGGAAGCTTGAAGCCGGAAATTCAGTGCCGGGTCCTTCGCGCAAGGGCGCCGTGCGAACCTTCACGACCACGCAGGATTCTTTGCTGGAAACATTTTTCGCCAACACCCAGTGCGTGACGCCGCGAAAGTCGCGAACTCGAGCCCACTGTCCTTTGGTTTCCAAAAGTTCCAGCGGCATGTACTTGCCCACAACCCAGTTCAGGCGCGCTGTTGGCGAAGGCGCCGCGCGGAGGTTGGCTTTGTTCGAGACGACACAAACAGGTTGCGAGGCGTTGGCCTCGACAACCGCACTCATGATCACAGCGGTGAACAACAAGATGGATGTGAGATTCGGCATGACTGCTTATCGGAGTGTTGGCGTCGAAGCCTGAGAGCGAGCTCGCGCTGGACCGAGGTCCAGGCTCAATTCGACTTTCCGGGATCTTTGGCTTCGCTTCGCGCCTCGAGGCGCTGCGCGCTGACGTCGATGATCTGCTCGGCGGCGGGTGGCGTGACGTCGCGTGGATCCATTGTTGGGTGGCCGCTTGGATCAAAGTTGCCAACGCCCGAAGTGTAGATGTGGAAGCTGCCGGCTTGTGCGCGCTTTTCGAAGCTGCGGATGAAACGATCGGCGGCCCAGCCTCGAATCGGCGGAATCAACAACATCAGACCCATGAAATCAGAGATGTAACCGGGCATGACGAGCAGAATCGCCGCAAGGCCAACGAGCGCGGATTGCAGCGCCGCCATGCCAGGAGGCTGACCCTTGGCCATCGCTTGCATGACGCTGGTGGTGAGTCGAATTCCCGACGTGCGAAGCAAACCAATCCCCAGAATCGTCGCAGTGACACCCGCAAAGATCGCGTTGGCCCATCCCCAATTTTGAATCACGGCGATGCCGAACAGAATCTCGGCGACAGGGAAAAGTACCAACGCGAGCGGTATCATCGGCTGGCTCCACGCGCTTTCGGAAAGTCCGACGTCGTCTCAATCTCAAGACGAATGGGACAGTGATCGCTGCCCTCGACTTGATCCAAGATCTCGCAGGCCTTCAGTTTCGGCAGCAATCCGTTGGACACGCAGATGTGGTCGATCCTCCAGCCGCGATTGAGCGCACGCGAGCCTGTCCGATAGTCCCACCACGAATAGATGTCTTTGCGATCGGGATAGAAGTGGCGGAAGGCATCGGTGAAACCGAGCGCGAGAAAGTTTCTGAACCACTCTCGCTCTTCCGGCAAGAAGCCCGACATCTTACTGAGGCGAACCGGATCATGAACGTCATAGTCCAAGTAAGCGACATTGTAGTCGCCGACCAATACGACTTCGCGTTTCTTCAAGACGCCTTTGAGGTGCTGATTCAAGTCGGCCAAAAACTTCTGCTTGAAGTTGTGCCGCTCTTCACCGCTGCCGCCGTTGGGAAAATAGATGTTGTAGAGCAAAAAATCGCGATGATCCGTGATCACCACGCGGCCTTCGTTGTCATAGGCCTCGATCCCCATGCCGACTCGCTGCTCAAGCGGCGCAACAGGCGTGAAGGTGGCCACGCCGGAGTAGCCCTTTTTGATGGCGCTGGCCCACACGCCCTGCAGGCCCGCAGGGGCCGCGATTTCAGGTGGAACCTGGTCGGGATGCGCCTTGGTTTCTTGCAAGCAGAGGGCGTCGGGCCGCTCGCGCTCCACAAAGGGGAGGAAACCCTTTTTGCCGACCGCACGAATGCCGTTCACATTCCAAGTGATGATTTTCATGGCGTCAGTTTTTAGCCCTGCCTCGACGCATTGTCGACTGAGCTTGCCGCATACTGCATCGCCCCTTACAACCAGAAGTCGATTCCCGAGCTTTGCAACGCAGATTCGCGATGAGTCATTACCCGAGGAGGATGCACATGCCGATGATTGGACAACCCGCTCCGCTTTTCACCACCACTGCTGTCGTCGACGGCGGCGATTTCAAAACCGTGAGCTTGGCCGACTACAAGGGCAAGTGGGTGGTGCTGTTTTTCTATCCGCTGGACTTCACTTTTGTTTGCCCGACGGAGCTGACGCAATTCCGCGACAGCATCAAAGACTTCACACAAGCTGGCGCCGTGGTTTTGGGTTGCAGCATTGACTCCGAGCATGCGCACAAGCGCTGGTTGCGCGATGATCTGGGCAACCTCGGTTATCCGTTGTTGGCCGACACCACCAAGCGCATCTCGCGCGACTACGGCGTGCTGCTGGAAGATCGCGGCATCGCCACGCGCGGCACCTTCATCATCGATCCCGAACAGCGCGTGCAGTACATGGGCATTCACAATTTGAGCGTCGGTCGCGACGCCCAAGAAATTTTGCGAGTCCTCTCGGGCCTGCAATCCGGCGAACTTTGCGCTGCCGGCTGGAAAAAGGGCCAAGCGCACTTGAAGCCCGGCAAGTGATGGGCATGAGGGATTGGACGAGCGATGAAGTTTGAGGAGTTTCTAGATCGTTTGGCCAAGGAGTACCCAAAGGCGGCAGCCGTGCACGATTTTTCGCGCTTGGTGATTCCGACTTTGGTGGCCCCCGTGGCGCTCAAACTTCCTCGCGATCTTTGGCGGGACGCGGAGCGAATCGTCAGCTTCGCGTTTCGCCGCTTGCGCAATTTGCAAGCCGAAAGGTGGCGGGCGCTCTCGCCGCCGGTTGAAGATCCGGGTCACGCGTCCGTGCTCATGTCTTATGACTTTCACCTCGATGCGGAAGGCCGCTTGCGCCTCATTGAAGTGAACACCAATGCCTCGATGAGTTTGCTCGGCGATGTGATGCTCTGTCAGCGGCACATCGATCGCTGTCACCGCGACGACTTCATGCGCGACTTCGCCTCGGAATTGGGCCGCCCGCTCCAAGGCGCCCGCGTGCTGATCGTCGACGACGACCCGGCCTCGCAGAAACTCTATGCCGAATTCCTTTTGTACCAAGAAGCGTTTCGCGCCGAAGGCGCGGAGTGCGAAATCGCCGATCGCCGAGAACTTGAATTCCGCGATGGCGTTTTGTGGCTCAAACGAACAGGTCGCGAGGATTTTGGGCCCGTGGATCTGGTCTACAATCGTTTGACGGATTTTTATTTTACAGAGCCCGAATCCGCAGCCCTAGCGAACGCTTGCCGCGCGAGAAGCTGCGTGATCACGCCGCACCCGCACGAGTACAGATTGCTGGCGGACAAAGATCGTCTGGTGGATTGGAGTCAGCCGGAATTTGCGGCCTCGCTGACGGCGGACGAGCGCACATTGTTGCAGAGTTTTTTGCTTCGAACTCGAGAGGCGTCTTCGCTTTCGCCAGATGAGTTGTGGGCCGAGCGCAAGCAGTTGATCTTCAAACCGCGTCGCGCGTTTGGTGGCAAGTCCGTGTATCGAGGCGCCAGCATCTCGCGCGGCGCCTTTCAGAATTTGTTGGCGCAAGATGTGTTGGTGCAGGATTTCGTCGCCGCACCCACCGTGCAAGTCGATGGAGCCGAGTTCAAATTTGATTTGCGTTTCTTCGCCTATCGCGACGAACTGCGCCTAGCGGTGGCGCGCCTCTATCAAGGGCAGATGACCAATGCGACCACACCTGGCGGCGGCATCACGTCGATCGAATGGGTGGATGATCTCAGCCGCGTCGCGGTTCAAACCAGAGATTGAGTTGTCGTCCCGTAAACGCGCGCGTTGCGGGATCACGCATGAGAAAGAGTTCCCGATCAAAGTGATAGTGAATCCATTGAATCGTCAGCACGATCACTTGGGCTCCCGCCATCCACATCGGGATTTGCGTGGTCGAATAGGCGTCGCCCAAGTGGCTCGCATAGCGAATCAAGGCTCCCGCGACGGCGAAGAGCGCAAGTCCTGGAAGTAAGGCGCGCGACCAAACTCTTTGTTCGGCGGGAATCAGTCGCCACATCACGAACACATACTCAATGCCGTGCACGGCCGCAGCAGCATAGAAAGCCCACGGCGAAATCGGCACGAGCGCCCACACTGCGAGGCGCGACACATACAGCGCGCGACGCGGATCCGCGCCCAGCGGACTTTGCAACTGATGCCGAACGAGCAGGCCCGTCAGTCCGAGCAGCAGACAGGAAATGATCCAGCCCAAAGGGCCACGCGTACTTTGCAGTTCGTGAATCTGCCAAATCTCGATGCTTCGGCCCGCGAGCGGCGGGATCAGCGCCAAACAGAGAAAGACCAGGAAATATATTTTTTCACGGCGATCATGGGCGGTGATGGCGGGTGTGGGCTCGGCCATACCACGTTCACGTTTTTGAATTTGATGAAAGAGAATGGACAGGCCCAGCACCTGCCAGATCGTGTGCTGTGTTGGAATCACGCGGGCGATGAAGGCGAAGGCAATATCAAATGGTCGGAAGATTTCCCGCGGCACTTGGAGGTAACCGAGTTTCACCGCGAAGAATGCCGCGAGAACGGCCATAAGAAGACAAGCCTTGGGCCAGAAGCCCAGCCAAGCGGGACGCTCCTGCTTGGCCGCTCGCCAAGGGCGCGCCGCGGGCAAAAGCAGTAAGGCCCAGAGAGTCAGTGACGCGTGCACGGAATTGAAAAACAAAACATCTGTAAGAAACTTGAGTTCGTGATCCAGGCCACGACCCGGAGGCCTCACCCAAACACCGACCAGCGAAATCACCAGAAAAGCGATCGGATAAAGAAGGAAAAAAGCGTCGGCACGATCGCGCCAGTAGATTCTCAACTTCTTCTCCTTTCTTCGGCTTCACGGCATTGCAGGCTCTGTGAGTATCGCCGAAGTCGACTTTGGTCGCACGACTTGCGTCGAGGAATTGCGATACTCTCTCAAGTTGAGACACAAGTGTCCGATAATTCAAGTGGATGTCAAAACGTCGAGCAGCGAAGACCAACAGCATGGAAGACGCGAGCCGAGAAGGCAGTGCGCTCACCGCCTGGGCAAGTTTTCAAAAACTTGATGGCCATCACCCTTGGCAGGACGCCGTGCCCGAAGGCTGCGTGCTGTATCCCGTGCGGAAACTCGAACGAGGCCAAGTCGCGTGGTTCAACTTCGCGTTGGCGCGAGAAATGGGTCTGATCGACGCCAAAGCTCCCGATGTCATGACTCCCGAATTGCACGACATCATCATCGAGACCTTCAGCCTCCAAATCGTCAATGAGTGGGATCAGAACTTCGGTGCGCCGGTGCCCGCGCGTTTCCTCAAACCCAAGCCCTATATGGCGACTCGCTATCTGCAACTGCAACATGCGGACAAACAAGGACGCACAAGCGGAGATGGGCGCGGGATTTGGAATGGCAGCGTCAAACACCGCGGTCGAGTTTGGGATGTTTCATCGCGCGGCACAGGTGTCACGCAACTGGCGCCGGGCGCCGTCGAGGCGCAAAAGCCGCTGAAGACAGGTGCTGGCGAGTTCGGGTACGGTTGCGGCTTGGCCGATGTGTCGGAGTTGATCGGCAGTGCGATTTTTTCAGAAATCTTCCATCTCAACGGCTTGGGAACCGAGCGCGTCCTGGCCATCATCGACCTCGGCAAAGGCGTGGGCATAGGCGTTCGCGCCGCGCCGAACTTGCTTCGTCCCGCTCACCTCTTCCTTTGGCTCAAGCAAGGCGAGCGCGAGGCCCTTCGCCGTGGCGTTGAGCATTTGATTCAACGACAAACCGAGAACGGCGATTGGAATTTCAATCCGCGCAGCGCGGATCGCTACCGCATGATGCTTAAGGAGATTGCGATCAGCTTCGCGCGCTTTGCGGCGCGACTCGAACGCCGCTACATCTTCGCGTGGCTGGACTGGGACGGCGACAATGTGTTGGCGAGTGCCGGCATCATCGACTACGGCTCAATTCGCCAGTTCGGCTTACGCCACGATCAATATCGCTACGACGACGTGACTCGCTTCTCCACCAACCTCAATGAGCAACGCGGCAAGGCCCGTCAGACGGTGCAAGTTTTTGCGCAGCTGGTGGACTTCCTGGAAAGTGGCGACAAGAAGCAGCTGCAGAAGTACGTCAATCACGAAGCTTGTCGCGTTTACGACCGCGAGTTCGACCGCGAACTTCGTCGTGAGTTTCTTTTGCAAGTGGGACTCGAGCAGGCCGAGGCCGAACTGATCTTGGCCAAAGAACCGCGACGCGTGGAGCGCCTCTATAATAGCTTCCTGCGCCTTGAGACGACCAAATCAAAGTGTGGCGTGAAGAAGCTCCCCGACGGCGTGAATCGCCCGGCCTGCTACAACATGCGCCGCGTGCTTCGCGAAATGCCGACGTTGGTGGCGCAAAAATCCGGATGGACGAAGCCTTCCAGCGAAGTGGTGTTGGAGTTGATGAGATCGAGCTTCGCCAAGCGATATGATCTTAAGTTGAAGGGCGGCTTGCGGGCGCGGATCGAAGATTTCAGCCACGCTTATGTGGAATTTTTACGGCAGATCTGGGGTGATTCGGCGCCAAGCCCCGCGCGACTGCGCCAGTGGCAGCAGCGCGCCAAGCAACAAAACTTGGAAAATCGACTCACGGGCAATGCTTCCGAATATATGGTGGAAGAGCTGATCAAGGCTCGACGCCGCGGCCTCTCGTATAATGAAGTTCGACGTGCGATGGAGCTGCTGATTGCCGCGCAAGCACCGCAAGCTCGGCGAACGACGCGTCCAGTTTCTTCAGACTCGCCAGCGGGACAACTTTTCTCGCGACTGATGAATTTGGCCCAGGAGTTCGAAGAAGATATCTGAACGGGGCCCCTGCCGCCTCAATGCGGCCCACCTGTCTTTGATCTATGAATTAACGCTCCCCTTCGCGGCGCGCCCCATGCTAGTTTCCTCCGCATGTTTCTCATCACAGGTGCGACAGGATTTATTGGCTCCGCGTTGGTATGGGAGTTCAACAATCGCGGTCACAACGACCTGCTCTTGGTGGACTCCGTCCCGCCTTCGGTTCGCGATTTGACTCTGCGTCCTCGACGCTATGATCGCTTTGTCGGCAAAGACGAATTGTGGTCGACGCTCACGCGCGTTCGGCCTCGCGCGGTGTTGCACATGGGCGCTTGCTCGTCGACGACGGAGCTGAACGTCGCGTTTTTGACCGAAAACAATTTCGAATACACACGCCGACTTTGGCGATGGTGCGCGGATCATCGTGTCCCCTTCATTTACGCATCGAGCGGAGCCGTGTACGGCGATGGCGCTCAGGGCTTCGACGACGCTTCGCCTTCGAAAATTTTCCGACCGCTCAATCCCTACGGCGAAAGCAAAGCCGCGTTTGATCGTTGGGTCGAGGCCGAAGGCCACCGCCACGCGCCTCCCCACTGGTATGGTTTGCGCTTTTTCAACGTATTCGGACCAAACGAGTATCTCAAAGGCGACATGGCCAGCGTGGTTTTCAAAGCCTTTCATCAGATCCGCGCGACAGGTCGCCTGAAGCTTTTTAAATCACATCGCGAGGATTATCGCGACGGCGAACAACTTCGCGACTTCGTGTACGTGAAAGACATCACCCGATGGTGCGCTGAATTGATTGATCGCTGTGAAAGTCGCACGCCGGTCGCCAACGGAATTTACAATATGGGATTTGGTCGCGCGCGAAGCTGGAATGATTTGGCGGGCGCGACTTTCTCCGCGATGGGCGTGGCGAAGAACCGCGACGAAGTTATCTCGCGCATCGATTACATCGACATTCCCGTCGATATGCGGCCTCGCTATCAATACTTCACCGAAGCGCGGATCGATCGCTTGCTGGCGCAAGGACTCAGTGCGCCTCGCTGGGCGCTCGAGGACGCGGTGAAGGATTATGTCACGCAACATCTGCTGCGCCTTGATTCGCAACGCCCTGACAAGGGCGAAGCGGCTTGGCTCTAGGAGTTTTCGATGTCCAGCGAAACTCTTCCCTCGCATCTTCAGCGTTACGTCGTCGATCAGGATTACTCGCGCTACACGCCGGTCGATCAGGCCGTGTGGCGGCTGATCATGCGACGACTCACGAGCTTTCTAAAGGACCACGCTCACCCCTGCTACATGGATGGACTGGCGAAGACCGGTATCAGCGTCGAAGAGATTCCGTCCATCGATCACATGAGCGAACAGTTGGAACGCTTCGGCTGGCGCGCGCTGCCGGTGAGCGGCTTCATTCCGCCGGCGGCTTTCATGGAAATGCAGGCGCTCAGCATTTTGCCCATCGCCAGCGATCTTCGCACTCTTGAGCATTTGGAGTACACGCCAGCTCCCGACATCGTGCACGAGGCCGCTGGCCACGCGCCGATTTTGGTGGACCCCGAGTTTGCGAACTATTTGAAGAGCTACGCTCAGGTCGCCCGACGCGCGATCATTTCGCGCGAAGATCTCGATCAGTACGAAGCGATTCGCGTGCTGTCGGATCTCAAAGAAGATCCTTCGTCACGGCCCGAGCAAATTCAAAAGGCCGAGTCGAAACTCGCGAAGATCTCCAGTGAAATGTCTCACCTGAGCGAAGCCGCGCTGCTGGGCCGGATGAATTGGTGGACAGCGGAGTACGGACTCATCGGCGATCTGCATGCGCCGCGAATTTTCGGCGCCGGCCTGTTGTCGTCCGTAGGTGAATCGCGCTCTTGCCTCGAGCCGGCCGTCAAAAAAATCCCGCTCACACTTGATTGCATTGACTATGCTTACGACATCACCGAGCGCCAGCCGCAGCTTTTTGTCGTGCAAAAGTTTGAAGACCTCAACGTCGTCTTGGAACAACTCGCGGACCGCATGGCGTTTCGTCGTGGCGGCTTGGAGTCACTGCGAAAAGCCAAGGCCGCGCAAAGCGTGAACACCGTCGTGCTGGACACTGGCTTAGAAATCAGCGGCCAACTCGCGGACTTCGTTGTCGACAACCGCGAGGGTGCGGACGAGTCGTGCTATTTGAAGTTCACCGGCCCCGTGCAGCTATGCGAAGACGGTCGCGAACTTTCTGGACAGGGTCGAGCACAACATCCGCAAGGCTTCGGCACGCCATTGGGTTTGCCGAGCGAAGATCTCAGTCGCTTGCAGCCCGGCGAAACCGTCGAGCTACACTGGCCGAGCGGTGTGGTCTTGAAGGGACGATTGACCCAAGCCCAGCGCAATCGTCGCGGCGAAATTTTTCTTTTGAGCTTCGCCGACTGCACAGTTCGTCGAGGCGAAGAGTTGTTGTTTGATCCCGCTTGGGGCGCATTTGACATGGCTGTTGGAACGCGAGTCACCGCCGTTTACGGAGGTCCCGCGGACCGCGCCGCTTACGGCGAGACTGAGGACTTCGCGCGCAAACTCGTTCCGCGACGCCTGTATTCCTCAACCGAACTGGAGCGCCATCGACTCTACAAGGAAGTCCGCACGCTCCGCGCTCAGCGACATCTCGAGGCGGTGCGCCTTCTGGATATCCTCAACAAGATCCGCGCGCTCGATCCTCGCGACTGGTTGCTCAATGTCGAAGTGCGCGAGGTCGCGGCCGGCTGGAACTTCGCGGATGTCTTGGAAGTCGCCGACCGACGCCTGGAAGAGCAAATGCGAAGCGCGAGCGTCGGCCATTTGATCCGCGACGCGCTTCAGACACCTTCAACTTATCGTCAGCGCGTTCACCTATGAGTCTGTCGATGGCGCCCACACATCGCGCCCGCATTCGCGTGGTGCTGCATCGACCGATCTATCCGCGAAACATCGGCATGTGCGCGCGAGCTGTCGGCAATATGGGCCTTCGGCACATGCACATCATCGCGCCTCGCTGCGATTGGACATCGAGCATGGTTCGCCACGAGGCGAGCCAAGGTGCGGCGCACGCGCAACACTTGCTGCAAGCCGCGCACGTGCACGCTTCGCTGGAGGAGTTCTACGCGCAGGCCGGTGGAGGCGTGCGCATTGGATTCACCGCGCGCGAGGGCATGGCCCGACGACTCGAAGACTTTTCCGGCGCGCTTCGTCGCCGGCGTGAAGACCCGACGCATCCGCTTTGGGATTTGCACACGCCGATCTACTTGCACTTTGGCACCGAAGACGACGGCCTCAGTCTCGAAGAGCTCGAGCCGATGAATCTCTTGGTGCGCTTGCCCTCCAGCGCCGACGTGCCGAGCTTCAATCTTTCGCACGCCGTGCTGCTGGGCGCCTACGAATTGCTTCGCGAACTATCGGCTTTGCCCGATGCCGCCCAACTCGCCCCCGAAGCCGGCGTCAATGCGGATGAGCGGCGCTTGGAGCATCCGCGGCGCGCGATTCGCGAGTGGCTGCTCGCCTTGGGCTTTGACTTGGACGATCGACGTGTCAGCATTGAGAGCACATTGAATCGCGTGCTGCTGGGACGCTGCCCGAGCGATGAGGACGTTCGCCTGCTCGAGAAAGTTTTGTTCCAGACCGTGGAAAAGCTCAAAGCGCGACCGGCGTCGAGCGAGGCCAGCGCTCAGAGCCCAGCGGAGGACAAGTCATGAGCACACCTGAACAATTCATGCGTCGAGCGATCGAACTGTCGCGCCAACATATGCAGGCGGGCCATGGCGGACCCTTCGGCGCCGTCGTGGTCCGCGATGGCAAGATCATCGGCGAAGGCTGGAACTGCGTGACCTCAAGCCATGATCCGACCGCGCACGCCGAGGTGATGGCGATTCGCCGCGCTTGCGAGAACGTGAAGGACTTCGATCTCAGCGACTGCGAGATCTACACCAGCTGCGAGCCCTGCCCGATGTGCCTCGCCGCGATTTACTGGGCGCGCATCGGCGCCATTTACCAGGCCAACACCCGCGACGACGCCGCCGCGATCGACTTTGATGACGCCTATCTGTATCGCGAATTGCTGAAGCCTCTGGATCAGCGTGACGTGCCTGTGCGCCAAATGCTGCGCGATGAAGCGCAAGTCGTATTCCGCGAGTGGACGCAAAAAGCCGATCGCATCGAGTATTGAGCGTTGTTCGTCGAACCCGAGAATTTGGGACTCCGGTCAGAAATCGAAGCACGTCATGAAGCGAATCGAAATCAAGAGCCATGCTCTCCTCAGTGCTTATTTACGAAGCGTGTTCTCCGACTGCGGGCGCACGAGCCTGCAGCTTTCAGATTGGCACTATGCCTCGCTCTTCTGTGTCCCGGAGCGCGGTTGGCCCACGGAGATGGCGGAATTTGCTCACGGCACCGGAGGCAGCCCCCGACTGAGTAGTGAGCTTCTCGCTTCGGAGTTGGTGCTCGAACATCGTGAAGTCACAATCCGTGCCGACGAACGATATGCGAAGGCTTCAGATCCATGGGTTCATGAGTTTGCGGGCCTTGGTCAAGTGCGGTGCGATGAATGTGTCGTTGGAGTCGTCCATGAAAACCTTCGAAGCGCGAGCGAGCTCGCAAAGATTCTGGAACTGGGAGTTTCGCTACCGTCCGGACTTTTGTTTGTGATTTCTTCGCAAAAAATCTCATGCGCCTCATGCGACGCCGACTCCATCGTGGTGTCCGGTGTCTTTGACGGCGAGGCCTTCATCCGGCTCAGTAGGCGCTGATCTCTATAGACTTTGTGAATTTGTCGCCGAATGGCGTACTCCCGTTTTGCCCTCGCATTCGCTTGGCGTCCCGATTCTATGATCAACCCCCGCTTGGGCTGGCTCCGTGGTGATTTGGATTGCGGCATCCGCTCAGCTTCAACTGTTAAGATTGAAGTGTTTTGCAATTTCGATTTGCCGACTCAATCAAGTGGGTAAAAATATGCGTCACAGACCGTGATCGAATGATGAGGATCAAAAGCTGGAAATGTGGTGGAACTCTGGGCGTTCTGCCCCAAAACTGAGGTTGGAGCCACTTGAGTAGAAAATCGAATGCCTTTTGGCAAGATTATAGAAGATCTGCATTGCTAGCGTGGGTCTTTTTGATCGCCACTCCGGTCCTACCAATCACATTGGGAACTCTTTGGCATTTCACCATCGGTGACTCGAGACTCGTCTCAATCATTTTGAATACATCGGCTTTGATACTGTTCCTCTTATTTGGCTTTTATTCCTGGAAATACAACTTGGCGCGATGTCCAAGTTGCGATCAGCTCGCCCTTAAGTTCAAAAATCTTTTGTTCCCGATTGATCCTATTTGCCCTAAGTGCGGGAACAGAATGGATGTTGTCGCATAACACCACTCTTACCGTTCCAACATTCCGAACCCAAACTAAGTTCATCTCTCAGCCGCATCGGCAGCACAGGGTGAGGAAAAGACCTAATCTCTCTTGATTCAAAGGTGCCAAATGAGTTTCCAGAAGAAGTTGAGAAATGTCGGTCTGGGAGCGCTTGCAATTGTTGTTGTATATCACCTTCTCCTGATCGTTGCGCTTCATTCAAATGATCCAATCGGGATGCTCATTCAATTGGGCGCACGACCAGACTCAAACTTCAATCGAGCCACGAACGCATCAGCAAAATTTGACACCAGTAACCCAATTGCCGACAAGTGGATGGAAGGTATCGAATGTATTGATCGCAACATGCTCAATCGCGGTCAGCTTTTAACATATCAACCTCACTCGGGCGACCCTATAGATGCGATTGCATACCGACTCGGATACGGCTTCGAATTACCTCACTTTCCGAACTGGAATCCTATTAAATCAATGTATTGGCGTGCGCTGCTAACGATTACTCTTTTAAACAAAGAACAGCGCACGCTGCTTTCTGCTGACCTTCTCTTTACAGGTACAGGCCTCTCAAAAACGGAAATTTGTAGTCACCTTTATAAGGAACAGTCAGAAAAGTGCTTCCAGGACCCAAAGGCGATTGTTCCAATACTTTACCCCTTGGCGTGCGGTGGATTCCAAAACGAACCCGACGCTTTTCGTGTTCCAATTGAGAATCACGAGAGAGAGCATCTTGAACGATTAAAGGAGAATCTCGTTGAACTCGAAACGAGATGTTCAACTCCAACATCACTTTGATTGAGCCGCCGAGCCGAATCGCGCATCGCTTCGTCTTCGATACCCTGGATCGCGTCGTGATGATGCTGGCGCCCGATCTTATCTCACACCCTGACTCGCTCAATAGCTTTAACGAAAGCATGATCTACAAAGAGGGAAACGATCTCACAAAAGAATCGTATGAACGCGAATTTGTTGGATTGGGCCTACGACCAGACCAAGTGCGGGGTGCAACTGCAACGAAATTGCTTCGCCTTTGAGGGGAAGACAAGAATTGGCATGTATGTCGAGACGATTGCTCACGAGATGATACATGCACATGACCATGCCGCCTGCGAAGCAGGAGGCAACACGCCAAACCTTAAACGTAAATACTTTAACTCAAATCGGCATCAACAAATCTATAATGTATCAGCAGAACCTAATTCTCATGACTACCGCGACCAGGCCTTTAAGGGGGCTACTCCATGAGCCAAGTTTGCTCTAAATTCAGTCTTCGGTCGTTTCTCTGGAGGCTCACGAAAAGAACTATGAGGATTACAATTTCCATCTATCTTGTCTTTGTGTTGCTCGCACCGATCACCACTCTAGCAGATTCAACCATGGAGCTTGAGCCAAAGGATCGCGCTCTACGTGCTGAGTTAGCGCTCGCGAACTTTGTCGGCACGGGCAAGGTCATTGAAAAGCACAGAGGCCAGTTCATTGTCCAAGTGACATCACACCGGCTTGGCCAAAAGTTAGATAGATTCTTTTTCATTGCTCGTGAACCAAAAGATCTGATGAAAGTTAGTCCAGGGCTCGACAGTGAGGCCAGTCGCCAGGCAGATTCCACGCCTTCCGAAGGCGAACGCCTCTACAATGCGCGGTTAGAGTTAAAACCGATGAGCCATTATTTGTTTGTCGGTACTCAAGCAGGATCAAGGTTTCCAATTGAAGTCGGTCTCGATGTGAAGCATCGCTTGGAACAGAGAGTAGATGCCATTCTTCAGAAGGAATGGCCCTCGCTCCCACGTGATCTAAGGATCAATCGTCTGCAGTTAAGTTCATATTTGAACATTGGGCGACTGGGGACTGAGGAGATTGATCCGATTTTTTCGCCATCTCGGTTTGGCGCGCTAAACAATGAATTGGCGACAGACCAAACCCTACATTTGTTTACCTTTCCCCATAATCGAACTCTTAAATCCCACCTAGATTCCTATTTGAACCTTATGTATGCGAAATATAAGAAGAAGCTTTCCAACACTCAAAGGATCAACTCCGCCAAGAGTGGCAGCAGAAGTTGCACTGAGCCTGAGTTCAAACGAACTCTTTCGATTGGATTGCGACGATGGCTCAGTGTTTGGGATGAGTACCCGACCGAAAAGTTTCTTTTTAAAACGCTATCTGAAGGCCCTTACCTCAAGACTAAAGCTACCACCCAACGATCAATCAGATGTCTCCCCGAAACAGTGGATGAATCGAACGTCTGGGAGATTGCAAATTTTCTCAATTGAATTTTGAGACAGGAAGTCCGGGGCGGCACTCCAGTAAACCTATGTTGAATACTCGCACAAAAGTCCTTGTGGAGAATCAGGCCCCCACCTTCACCCTCTGACGAATCGTCTCATCGCTGACCGCGCTTGGCGCTACAAATCCAAGCGGCCGGTCCAATGCATGTTGAGCGAATCGCCTTCGCCCAGCTTTTTCACGCGCAGGCGCTTGAGCTTCCACGCGTCGGCCAAGCGAGCGACACCGAACTGTGAGGACCAGCCAACTCCATCCCGGCCACCGATCAACAACGGTGCAACGAAAACATGCAGGCGATTGACGATGTTCTGATCGAAAAATGGACCGAGTGTGCCCGCACCGCCTTCGACGAACAGACCTTGCACGCCCTCACGTCGCAGCTCGCGCGTGAGGTGAGCCAGATCCAGGATTCCCTCTGAACCCACGCCGGTCAGCACACGCACGCCGCGATCTTTGGCGCGCGCCAAAAGTGCGGCGGGAATTTTTTGATCTTGAACGGCGACGATGAGGTGATCCCAGCCGCGGACTCGGACGACGTTGAACTTTTCGTCGGCGCCGTCTTCAAGCAAGCGCGGCAACAACTGCGCGCGCGGGTCCAAGATCACCGCGCGATTGCGAAACTCTTCGGCGCCTCGCAGGCGAACATTGAGCGAAGGGTTATCGGTCTCAACCGTCTTGCGACCGACAAGAATCGCGTCGTGCTCCAGTCGCAGGCGATGGGCTTTCTCGCGGGCTTCGTCGGAGGTGATCCACTGCGATTCGCCCGAGCGAAGCGCCACTTGCCCGTCGAGACTCGAGGCCAACTTCACTGTGACAAAGCAGCGCTCGTTGCTTGATCCCCGCGTGCGCATGTTCCAAAGAAAGATTTCGTTGAGGTCCTCAGCGTCGTCGATCAGTTCGGACTTTTGCGACTCGGTGAGACGGTCCGATTCGCCCGCCGAGAAGGTGGCGATGCCGGCTTGTCGCAAGATCGCGGCGCCTTGGCCCGCCACCAGCGGGTTCGGATCGCGCAACAAGTAAGTCACAGACTCCGGCTTCAGCTCGCTCAATGCGACCGCGCAAGATCCCGTCCGACCTTTATGCGCGCAAGGCTCAAGCGACACATAGACGTGATAACCGGCAAGTTGTCGATGCCCTTTCAATGTCTCGAAATTCATCAGCGCATCGATCTCGGCATGTTCGTGACCGACGCGATGATGATAGCCCGCCGTCACGAAGCGATGTGCGGCATCGACGATCACGCAACCGACCATGGGATTCGGCGACACAAAGCCCGCACCTTTGCGCGCGATGACCAAACACCAGCGCAAGGCCTCGGCGGCTGTCATCGGATCGCCCAACACGGGTTTTTGCATGCGTGGTCGAGGTTCAATCATGTCGTTAGGACAACATGCGCGACCACGGCTGCCAATGCGACCAAGCACTGCGTCAGTCCGACTTCTCGCGCCTCACGACCGCAAGTCACAATACCTGTCATATTTCGGGCGCGCGCGAGGCCAAAGGCCGACGAGCATCATGCCTCACTCGCGCTCATCGTCCACGATGTGAATCAGCTCTTTGCTTTCATTGATGATCCAAACATCCAAAGTCGGATCGGCATCGAGATTGAAAGCCGCCACCATTTCAAAGCGATCTCGCGAAGCCGTGCAGCCCCGTCGACAATGGCGCTCGAGATCACGAACCGCCACCTGAGCGTGTGAATCATAGCGATAGGGGCGATCGCCGTCCGCCGTAACTCCCACGAAAGTGTCGGTCGACAAGCGTTCGGGCTTTTCGCCATCCGGCAAGTCCACTTCTCCCGCACCTTCAAAGGCGCGCGTGAAGCCGATGTAGGCCGGAAGCTCAGCGGATGCCGGCGTCCAACCTAAGGCCATGAGATCCGTGGAGTAGCGATCAAATTCTGCGTGAAAGGCTTTTTGCGCGGTGTAGAGCCCGGCCAGCGAGGCTTTGATCTGCGCGCGTCTTTCGATGATCTGCTCTTCGTTCAATCGCGCCTGCGACTCGCCTGTTGTCGGCTCCGAGGGCGTCGGAGTTGGCGTCGCGATCGGTGTCGGTTCCGCCACAGCCGTCACCGCAGAAGGACCGAGTTCGCTGGACACTTGTGCGTCGACTTCCTCTGCGTTTAGCGAGGTTTCGGAATCGCGAATCGGATAAGTTCTTCGTTCACAGGCGAACCAAAGACCCGCGACCAGCAAGCCCACCAAGCCCAGTCGACCGAACCATCGTCGGCCCGCCTGCGAGCGCGCCGATGCCGAAGTTTCAGTTCGAGAGCTTTGGCGCGACTTCACTTTTTCATCCATGACTTCCAGTACTCTTTGAGCTCGACCTGCTCCAGAGCCGCGTCACGATGGAGCGGCCAGCGCGTGTCGATCATCACGGCCTTTTCGTCCGTGTGCGTTTTGCTCTTCACCTTCTCGATGGCCTTGGGGTGCGGCCCGTGCGGAAAGCCCGCCGGATGGAAGCTCATCATCCCCGCGTGCAAGTTGTCGCGCGAGAAGAAGTCGCCGTCATGATAGAACAGCACTTCATCGTAATCGATGTTCTGGTGATAGAAGGGCACGCGAAGCGCGTCGGCCTCTTCTTCCATCGGCCGCGGCAAGAACGAACACACCACAAAGCCACGAGCGGCGAGTGTCGTGTGCGCCGATGGCGGCAGATGCACGCGGTGACTCATCAGCGGCATGATGTGATCCATGTGCAAAGTGTAAGGATACAAGTCGCCCTTCCAGCCCTGCACATCGTAAACACATTCCTCGTAACCGATGCGCGTGATTTGATCGGTGTGCTTGATCACCACTTGTCGCGAATCAAATCCCGTCTGGCGCATGTGTTCGTAAAGGCGATCCAGATCCGGTTTCACCAAGGCGTTCGGGTCCCAGGGCGCGTGACGGCCGACCATGCCTCGATCCGGCTCGCGAAAATGCGAGTTGCGATTTTCAATCAACAAGAACTGCGTCGGCTCCGTGACCACGAAGCTGTGGCCGATGCACTTGGGCATCACCATGTAAGTGCCGGGCGTGAACTCGAGAAGTCCGTACTCGCTCAAGCAGACTCCGCGCCCCGAGTGGCAGAAGTAGAGCCAATCGCCATCGGCGTTGCGACGACTGATGTGCCGGCTAGGATCGCTCTCTGGTTTCACCCAAAGTGTCGAAACGGTGATGTCGGAGTTGTAGAGCCATCGCTGACCGATGAGCTGCGAAACACCGGGAGAAGTTTCGGTTGCCGATGCGCCCGAAGCAAACTTCACCAGATCGTACATGCGCGGCTTCAATTCACCTTCAATCGACACCCAACGCGTCGAGGGCCGCTCTTTGATCAAGTGCGAGACGGGTCCGTAAAAACCGTCGAGCCCCTGTTCTTCTTCAAAGAAACCTTCGGGAATACCTTTGTGGCCTTGTCGCGTGGGTCGCCCTTGCGTGTGGTGATACATCAGAGCACCCCGCGCAAACGCTGATCTTCTTCAATCGAGTCAAACAGCGCCTGGAAATTGCCTTCGCCGAAGCCGTCGTGACCGCGACGTTGAATGATCTCAAGGAAGATCGGACCGACTTGGTTTTTGGTGAAGATCTGCAAAAGATAACCGCGCTCGTCGCCATCGATGAGAATGCCGAGTTCCTGCATGCGATCCAACTGCTCGTGAATCTTCACCGGAATGCGCTTGGTGAGCGCGTTGTAGTACGTGGTGGGCGGCGCCTTCAAAAACTCGATCTGCTCCTTCATCATCGACGCCACGCTCTCGGCGATGTCGTTGGTGAGCAAAGCGATGTGTTGAATGCCCGAGCCTTTGTACTCGTCCAAATACTCCTGAATCTGTGACTTCGGATCCGTCGGCTCGTTGATCGGAATGCAGAACTTACGGCAAGGCGACTGCATCACCTTGGAGATCAAGCCCGTCGATTTGCCTTTGATGTCGAAGTAGCGGCGCTCTTCAAAGCCGAACACTTGCGTGTAGAAGTCGCACCACTTCTGCATTTCGCCGACGGGGACGTTGTTGGTCATGTGATCGATGACCATCATGCCCTTGCCGCGCGGGCGCTTGTCCGTGGTGATCCAATTCCAATCGTCCCAAATCTCTTGGCCGGGTGTGTTTTGCGGATAGCGATCGATGAAGTAAACCAGCGAGTCGCCGATGCCGTAGATCGCCGGATGACCAGCGAAGCCTGACTTGCCTTTTTCATCGGTGAAGGGACGCGCGCCGCGAGCGACAGCTGTTGCGAAGGCGTGCGCCGCGTTCTTCACGCGAAAGCCCGTGGCAGTCGCCGCCGGTCCGTGCGCGCGCGCGAAGCGCACGGCTTCACTTTCAGGATCTTCGTTGATGACGAAGTTGACTTGGTTTTGACGATAGAGGCGAAGCGGCCGAGTCTTGTGACGTGCGACCAGCACCGTGCCTGTGCGCTGCATGAGCTTTTCCAGCAACTCGGGATCGCGAAAGCCAGGGGCTACAGCGAACTCGATAAACTCCATGCCATCCAAGCCGCATGGATTTGCTGATGCCGGGGTCGCGTTCGACGCCATGAATGCCTCCTCAGAACAAGATGTGTTCCTGAAGGGCTATCATAGGACGGCGTCGGGCGCCAACTCCGCGAAGCGGGAGTAAAATTCGACCACTTGTGGGTCAGTTTTGATCGAGCTTGCATCCCATCGCGCCACGCGCAAATCCGCGCCGCTGACGAGGCGACTTAAGGCGACATAGGCCTGGCCGGGCTCCCAGAGGCGCGACAAATCCACCGCCATGCGGTCCAAGGTGGAGCCTTGAGCTTTATGTATGGTCGAGGCCCAAGCTAAAGTGACCGGAAAATTCGTCAAAGTGGCGACGGGATCGCCGTCAGCGTCGAGCAAGGAAAACGTCGCTCGTTCCAATTCCACGCGACGGCCATTGAGCAGCTCAATGGAGAGCTTGTGCGCTTGAATTTTTCGCACATGTCCCGTGCTGCCATTCACAAAGCGGCCGATCGGGTCATTTTGTCGCAACATCACCAGAGCCCCGACTTTGAGGCGCAGCACCTCGCCGATCGGCGCCTGCTTCATCAGAGTTTCGATGCCGCGTGCATCGCCTGAGGCGATAGTAGGAAATTCCGTACTCTCGCCCGCGAGATCCGCCAAGCGCATCTCGTTGAACTTATCGGTTTGATCGCGCCTGGGGAAAAGCCGCGTGCCCTCGAACTCCGTCTCAATGGGACCGGTGCGCGCATTGAGATAATCCGCGACTTCATCATCGACGCGCCCATCGCGCACTTTGGCGAGCACGCGCATGTACTCTTCATCGCGGCAGCGAATCTGTGTTCGCAACCAATGCGTCTGAAATTTCGACCAGTCCCAAACCGCGTCGTTGAAGGCCCAGCCCCCACCGCGATTGGAATCGCGCTCCACCGGAGGAAGTTGCGCAAAGTCGCCGACCGCGATCACTCGCAAACCGCCCCACGGCAGTTCGCTGTCACGCACGCGTCGGGCAATGACCTCCGCAACCCGCAGCACAGGTCCCGCGAGCATCGAAACTTCATCGACCACGAAACCTTGAATTTGCCGCAAGCGACGCACGACTTGTCGGTTGCGCGCGGCCCGCTCCACAGTGGCCGCGGGCCCGCCTTCGAGTATGCCGAGTCCAAAGAACGAGTGAAAAGTCCGGCCACCCACAAGCACGGCCGCCGCACCCGTCGATGCGAGCACAGGGAACAGACGCGAATCATGACGAGACAGAAATTGCCGAATCAAATACGACTTGCCGGTGCCCGCGCCGCCGGTGAGGAAAACATTCTCGCCGCCGTCGATCAGCGCCTGCCAGGCGCGCTCTTGACAGGTGGAGAGACGGCTTTTGGTTTCCGGCTGAGCACCAAGGGCCTGTCCGGTTTCGGCAAGCGATGCAGGATCGGCCAAAGAAGACTCAGCCAAAGAAGATTCCGCCAAAGAAGACTCGACCAGAGAATTCTCCGACGAAGTTGTGCGAAGTTTAGATTTCGACGCGCGAGTTTTCGACATGAACTCTCGACAATCGACGTGCGCCCTTTTAGTGTCAACGCATGGCCTCGGACTTAACGCCTGAATCTTCCGCATCACCTTCTGACAGCGCGCCCGCGTCGCCGACCGCGTCCGGACGCACCCTCGTTTGGACGGTTCTCGCCTTGATGATTGGCGCTTGTGTGGTGATCGGACTTTTCGCTTGGAATCGCAGCGATCAAAGCGAACGCCAAGCCAAAACCCAAGAGCGCGCCCAGGGCGTGGACGAGTTCGCAAAATCGGGTTTTGTCGAATTGTCGGCGGATAACTTTTCAAATTGGATTCGCGAGTTCGCACAGTCGAGTGGTTCGCGCTTTGTGGTCGTCAACATTTGGGCCACCTGGTGCGAACCCTGTCGTCAGGAAATGCCAGAGCTCTTGCGCTTTCAGCTCGCCAACCCTGTCGCGCTGGCGCTGATCTCGGCGGATCAAAACAACGACGAAGGCCGGCGCGAGGCCGCTGCGTTTTTGCAGCCACTTCTGCAAATGAGCCTGGAGTATGAGCTGACGGGCGTCAGTGCCGAACTCAAGCAAGAGCGGCGGGCCAAGGGGCTTCGCAGTGCGATCGATGCCAGCGGCGAAGATGGCAAGCTGTTCACCTCCATTCAGGAGAAGATGAGCGAAGAGCTCAAAGTTGAATGGTCATTGATCTTGCCGACCACCTTGATCTTTGACGCCGAAGGACGCATGCGCCACAGCATCGTCGGCGAAACTCGTCAAACAGATCTCGAACAATTGATCGCCAAATTGTCGGCGGAATAAGCGCGGCGTCATTGAGCGCCAAGCCGAAAGCTGCTTCACTTACTGTTTATGCCCAAAGTCGAATTACCCAGTCTACCCAATCCAGATTTTCGCGAAGTTCGCGATTTGCGCTGCGAGGATTTGCAGGCTTTTCTGCAAGCGCATGGCGCCAGTGAACTGGCGCTGATCGACGTTCGTCAGCCTGAAGAATTTGTCGGTGAACTCGGCCACATTCCTGGCTCCGAGCTTTGGGTGCTTTCGACGCTTCCGGAGCGAATCGACGAACTGCCTCGCGATCGCGACATTGTTTTCATTTGCCGAAGCGGTGGCCGATCCGCGCAGGCGGCGGCCTACGTGCAACACTTTGAAATTCAACGCTGCTTCAACCTTCAAGGCGGTATGATCCGCTGGAACAACTTGGGCTATCCGACAGATACGAGCCCTGCGTAAGGACCACATGACTCCGAAAGTTTTCATCAATCGCACGCTGAACATGCGCAAGATCAAGTACATCGGCTTGGATATGGATCACACTTTGGTCCGTTACCACTCGCACGCCTTCGAACAGCTTTCGCATCAAACCATGTGCAAGAAACTGGTCGAGAACAAGAACTATCCCGCCGAAGTCTTGCAGTTGAAATTCGACTGGCTGCTGGCGATTCGCGGTTTGGTGATCGACAAGAAAAAGGGCAACCTTCTCAAAGTGTCGCGTCACGGTGCGATCCGCGCGAGCTATCACGGCACCAAGCCGATTGATTTTCCTCAGCAGCAGAAACTTTATAAGTCGACTTACATCGACTTGAGTGACGCCAATCTCTATACGGCGATCGACACCGCCTTCTCGCTTTCCGTCGCGACACTCTACGCCCAGCTTGTCGACATCAAAGACGCCTCGGGACGCGATAGCATGCCGGACTACGACACGATCTCACAGGACGTGGTCGAAATGTTGGATCTCTCGCATCGCGATGGCTCGCTCAAAGGCGAGGTCGCCAAGCGCCTGGATGAGTTCATCATCAAGGACGAGGCCGTGGTGCGCGGACTTGAGCGCTACAAGCGCCACGATAAGAAGATCTTCATCGTCACCAACAGCGACTTCGCCTACTCGAAGCTGCTGCTCGATTACGCGATCAATCCGTTTTTGAAGGATCACAAGGACTGGACGGAGTTGTTCGAGTATGTGGTGACGCTTGCGCAGAAGCCGCGTTTCTTCTGGGACAATCTTCGCTTCATGAAAGTCGATCCGCAGACGGGGCTCATGTCGAACTACGACGAACCTTTGAAGCCGGGCATCTATCAGGGTGGCGGCGCCGCGAAGTTCGCACGCGACCTGGGTGTTGAGGGCGACGACATCGTCTACATCGGCGATCACATCTACGGCGACATCCTGCGCTTGAAAAAGGATTGCAACTGGCGAACGGCCCTGGTGGTCGAAGAGCTGGAAGAGGAAATTCAAAACTACTTGAAAGCGCAACCTCATGCCTCAGAGATTCGCACGCTCATGGAGCGCAAAGAGCCGCTCGAGTCCGAAGTTGTCGAGGCGATCACGCTGAAGATCGAAACTGGCCGCAGCTCTGACGACGCTCGCCTGCATGCCCTGCAGGAAGAGATCAGCGAGATCGACAAAACCATTTCTTCGCTGATTCGCAAGCAGCAAAGCATGTTCAATCCGCACTGGGGCGAAATCATGCGCGCGGGCAACGAAGAGAGTTATTTCGCGAATCAGGTCGACCGCTATGCGTGCATCTACATGCCGAAGCTCGCCGATCTGTTTGAACATTCGCCGCGGACTTACTTCCGCGCCGTGCGCCGACCTTTGTCGCACGAAATGGCCTTGGGCCTAGATTAATTTGCGAACTGGAGTATTTCGATGAACACACGAAGGCCCGGACAATTTGGAGGAAACGACATGAGTGGCGCGGAAGAGTTTTTCAACAGCCTGGGACAGTCTCGAAAGGCGATTTCGACCATCATTCTGATTGTCGTGGGCATATTGCTACTCGCGGGCTCGACTTACATCGTAGAGCCCGGGCACCGAGGCATTCTCGTCACCATGGGTAAGGTGTCACCTATGTTCGCGCCCGAAGGTTTGGGCCTGAAAGCTCCCTTCATCACTAGCGTGCTACCGGTGTCCGTGCGCCAGCAGTCCAAGTCCGCAGGTGCGGAGTGCTACTCGTCGGATCTTCAGCAAGTCATGATCGACATTCGCATCTTGTACCGAATCCCCGAGGCCTCGGTCGTCAAGATCTTCCAGGAATTCGCCGGCGACCCCTTCGACTCCTTGGTGGCTCCGCGCGTGAGCGAAGCCATCAAAGAAGTCACGGCTTTGCAAAGCGCTGAGCAGATCGTCAAAAAGCGCGAGGAGATCAAGACGCGTGCTCTAGAGTCCGCCCGCAAGAAAATCGGCGATCTGATCGTCATCGAAGACATCGTCATTTCCAATGTGGCGCTCTCCAAAGAACTTGAGGCGGCGATCGAATCGAAGATGGTGCAAGAGCAAGAGGCCGCCAAGGCGCGCTTCACGCAGCAAAAGGCCGAAATCGAAGCCAACACGGCGATCATCAAAGCGCGCGGTGAAGCCGAGGCGATTCGCATCCGCGGTCGCGCCTTGCAAGACAGTCCCGGACTTGTGCAATTGCAGATTGTCGAGAAGTGGAACGGCATCACCCCGCAGGTGGTGGGTGTCGGTACGGGCGGATCAGGCGCCAATATTCTTCTGCCGATCGGCGGAGGCGCACGTTGAAGCGTGATTCTTCGTCTCGATTACAAGGCCGCATCATTGGCGGCCTGTTGATTGTGCTGGTGCTGTTTGGCGCTGTGCGCTTGTTCCCGCTGCTCTTTCGATTTGTCGAACTGGCGGCTGTGAGCGCCGTGCGCTTTTGGTGGGTGACGCTGATCTTGGTGTTCGCCGTAGGTTTGGCAATTCGTTTAAGAAAAAAGCCGGCGCCGCGACCCGCGGCCGATCTGCACGTGATTCGACGTGAAGATGACGACGACCCGCGAGGGCCAGTTCACTGACCCGAGTTCGCACTCGCGGCGAGGGGCAAGCGATAGAGCACGTGATGATCTTGACCCGCTGTCTTTTGAATGATGGCGACGACTCGATCTTTGACGACGGGCTCTTTCTCCAGCAGCTTTCGATAGGCGCGATAAATGGATCGCGACGACATCATCAGCGAGCAGCCGAGTGCGGCCGTGCCCTGCGTGTCGCGCTCCGAACCCACACAAGCGAATTCCATTTGTCGCTCTTGATCCGGCGCTGTCGCCAATGTGCTGAGCAAAATCGTGAACATGCTTTTGGACTCGCCCAAAACTTTTTCCAAGCGATGCATCGGCGAATTCTGAATCACATGCGAGGCGTAGAGATTCGGCAGTACGATCAACAGTCGCTGAAATCCCGAAGCCGTCCGCACGGCCTTAACGGCTGACGCGAAGTCGGTTTGCTCGACAGTGTTGGTGCGCAGGCTCTGCGTTTCCAAGCCAAATTCGGTGAGGGTGCGGGCGTAGTCGGCGGGCAACTCCACCTCCACAAGCGCGTGCGTGAAGGCCTTGCCTTCATCTTTAGCTGCACTCAAGTAACCGCGCAAAAAATCCAGCGACTGAGGCTCTTGAACTTGCACGCCCAGCACGATGGTGTTCTCAAGCGCCAGATCTCCGTAGAATCGCTTCATCACGGTTCGACCCAAGTCCTCGACGCTGGCGAAATGCGATGGCTTCATGATTCTTTGCGGCGCCGGCGTGTAGCCGTACTTTAAGAGTAACAAAACTCCGGCGGTCACGATGGCGCCCGCCACTATAACGAAACTGAGGACAGCTTTATTGGTCTGCATAGCGTGATGAGCTACGTCGCCTTGCCTCGAAGGTCAATTGCCGTTAGTTTGCGCGCATAGGACTTGATCCGAAGGACAGGTACCGCATGACGAAGTTTTCTAGCGATCGTTCCGACGATCACTCCGATCCTTATTCAGGTGATCGCTCCAACGATCACACATTGCCTCCGAGCCCGCGAGTGGCGGCATCGCCCGTGACGCAGCCGAATTCAGCCGGCCTGCCCGCCGACTTGCAGTTCAAAGAAACTCTGTTGCTGATCGGCCGAGGGCGCCTCGCTCAAGCCTTGATTCGCTGGCCCAAGTCGCCGCAAATCGAAATTCGCAGTTGGCATCGTTCGCTCAGTTTAGACGAACTTGATCGCGCCCTCGACGGCGCCTCACATGTGCTGCTCGCAATTCGCGACGACGCTTTGGAGAGTTTCATCGCTGAGCATGCCGCTCGCCTCCAATCCAAGACGCTGCTCCACTTTGCCGGTAGCCGAGGCGACTTCACTCACCACAATGTTCGCTGCTTTGTCGCACACCCTCTCGTCAGTCTCTCCACGCCACCGCCTCCCGCCGAGCTGCTGCAACACGTGCGATTTAGCATCAGTGGCGCCAAAGGCCTCAGCGAACTCCTTCCCGGATTTTCGAACCCCAGCTTCATCCTTCCCGACCACGAACGCGCCCTGTACCACGCGCTGCTGAGCCTCGGCGGCAATCTCGGTGTTTGGCTATGGGAACGCATGGAGCGCGAGTTCACCTCGCAATTCCAGTTCGCGCCGCACGAAGAAATGCGAACGCATTTGATGCCGTACTTGGAGAGTTTGTTCTGGGCCCTGCGCACTCGCGCCGCCGATGCTTCAGCACTGACGGGGCCGATCTCACGCGAAGATCTTGGAACCATCGCTCGTCAATCCTCAGCTCTGTCGTCCCGGACTGAGCTGCATCGAATCTTCGACCTGATTTGCCATCAAGCTCTGGCCGAAAGACGTCTTCAGACACAAAAGCAAAAGGACTCAATATGAAAAGTGTGTTGGAACTTCGCGAAGCCAAACGCCGAGGCCGCAAGATCGCCATGCTGACTTGCTATGACTCGACTTCAGCCGCGATCGTCGCCGACGCCGGCGTCGATCTCATTTTGGTCGGTGATTCCGTCGCCATGACGATGCATGGGCACGACAACACTTTGGCCGCCGATGTCGATCTCATGGCTCTGCACATCGCCGCCGTCGATCGCGGCTTGCGCCAAAGCCACGCAAGCTCGGCGCGACCCCTCATTGTCGGAGACTTGCCTTTTCTGGCGCATCGCCTAGGGCGCGACCACTTGATGGCCGCCGCCGCACGACTGATGCGCGCTGGGGCGCAAATACTGAAACTCGAAGGCGTCGATGGGTCAGAAGACGACATTCGTTATCTCGTGGAGAGCGGTGTGCCGGTGATGGGCCACATTGGCCTGACACCGCAAAGCGTGCACGCGCTGGGCGGATGGCGCGTGCAAGGCCGAGATGCGCAAGCGGCCGATGCGCTTCGGCGACAGGCGCGCGCGCTGCAAGAGTGTGGCGTCAGCGCTTTGGTGTTGGAATGCGTGCCGGCGCCGTTGGCCTCGGAAATTTCGGCAAGCCTGGAGATTCCGACCATTGGAATTGGCGCCGGGGCTGGCTGCGATGGCCAAGTCTTGGTGTTTCAAGATGTGTTGGGACTGCAGACACACTTCAAGCCCAAATTCGTCCGTCGCTACTTGGAAGGCGCGGAAATTCTCCGCACCGCGCTTCGTCGCTACGTGGACGATGTTCGCCACGAGAAATTTCCCGCCGCTGAAGAAAGCTTCGACATCGCCCTCTCCACACCCGAGGCGAACGCATGATCATCGATCGAGGCTTACAAACTTGGCAGCGCGAAAAACTCAGCTGGCTCGCGCCAGGCGCACGGCTTGGCTTTGTGCCGACGATGGGCGCACTCCACGAAGGCCACGCGACACTGCTTCGCCGAGCCCGGCAAGAAAACGACGCCGTCTTGTTATCGATCTTCGTGAACCCGACACAATTCAATGATCCGCGCGACCTAGAGCTTTACCCTAGGCCCATCGAAAAGGATCTGCAGATCGCTCGTGAGTGTGGCGTGGATCGTGTTTGGTTACCCGAGTATCAAGATCTCTATCCCGATGAGTTCCACTATCGAGTCGACGAATCGTTCTTGTCGACGCAGCTCTGTGGACGCACACGACCAGGACACTTCACCGGTGTGCTCAGCGTGGTGTTGAAACTGTTGGGGCTAGCGCAAATCTCAGCGGATCCCGAATTGCAGCGCGCCTACTTCGGCGAAAAGGACTTTCAACAGCTTGAGTTGATTCGCGGCATGGTCCGCGCCTTCGCATTGCCCTGGGAGATCCGGCCTATGCCGACAGTTCGCGAGCCTGACGGACTGGCGCTGAGCTCGCGAAATCTTCGCCTCTCGCCCGCGGCCCGTGCCGTGGCTCCACGGCTCTATCAGGTTTTGCGAAGCGCGACGAATTTGGATCGCGCGCGTGCCGAGCTCGAGGCCGCCGGCTTTCGCGTCGACTACTTGGAGGAGCACAGCTTCGCATCGGGCCGACGCCGATTTGTCGCCGCATTTCTCGAGGAAGTGAGGTTGATCGACAATGTTGAAATTTGAAAATCGTCCACCACGAATTTTGTTGATGATGAGCGGGTCAATTGCGGCGTTCAAAGTCGTGCAGTTGATATCGACGCTGATCAAGCCTCCCCACTCTGCTGAAGTCGAAGTTGTCCGCACCTCTTCTGTTGAGAAGTTCATCGGCGATGCGAGCCTTGAAGGCCTCACCGGACGGCCGGTTCGGCATTCACTTTGGCAAAGCGGCCAGGCAATGGCGCACATTCACCTTGTGCGCTGGGCCGACCTCATTGTGGTTGCTCCCTGCACCGCCAACACTTTGAATCGCATGGCGCAGGGGCTTGGCGAAGATCTGCTGACGACACTTTTTTTGGCGCATGACTTTTCAAAGCCCTGGCTGATCGCGCCCGCCATGAACACCAGCATGTATCATCATCCGACGACGCAAGCCTCGCTACGACGCCTAAGTGAAATGGGTTGCGAGATTCTGCCGACAGGCCACGGCGACTTAGCTTGTGGCGAAGTGGGCGAAGGTCGCTTGCTGGAGGCCGATCAACTGCTCGAGCACATCTTGCGACATCTGCCTCGGGCTCAGTCCAAGTCCGCAACCACCAAGAAGGTCGGAGCCGGATTGAGAATACTGATCACGGCCGGCGGCACGCGAGTTCCCCTCGACGATGTGCGCGACTTGCGCTGGCAAGCCGCCGCGCTCGACGCCGAGCCAAATGTCGGACCTAAAGACCACCGTGCCTCTGAGGCGGCTGCATTTGCGACGCTTCCTTTACCCAATTCGAGCCAGCACGGAACGCAGATCGTCCTCGGCAACTCTTCAACCGGACGTACAGGCGTACAGTTGGCTGAAGCATTGTTTGATCGCGGGCATCAGATCACGCTGCTGGCCTCAAGCTCGGCACCGACCGCCGCGCGATCGCTCACCACGCATCGCTTCGACACTTTCGAGGATTTACAGACGGAACTGAAACACCAACTGCAGTCGCGCGACTTTGATCTCATCCTGCACGCGGCGGCAGTGAGCGACTGGCTCCCCGAACAAATCCAACAAGGCAAAGTCGACTCGCGTGCGGATCGTTGGACGATTCATTTCAAGCCAGCACCCAAGCTGATCGCGCAGCTGCAAGCTTGGTCGAAAAACCCCGATGTGAAAATCATCGGCTTTAAGCTGACAAGCCGGGCTTCGCGGCGAACGCAGGAAGAAAAGATCCAGCAGGTTCTCGCACATCCTGGCGTCGAGGCCGTGATCGCCAATGAGCTGACGGAATGGCCACTTTGGAGTTTCAACACCAACGACAGTCGCATCGAGATCCAGTCTCGGGAACAAATGCCGGATGTGATCGACACCTGGATTCGCGATCTAGGTCAAAGTCGGTTGACGCAAGCGCCGGAAGTTCAAGTTTGAAGCTTCGATCGCCCATCTCGCATCGAAAGGAAGGAATCAAATGAGCCAACAAATTCTCTGTCTGGATATAGGCAACACCACGATTCACGCCGGTCTCTACGCAAGCCCCGAGGCCGACGCTCCTCTCATTCTGCAATTCCGCCGCACCTCAGAGTTTCGTGCCTCCAGTGACGAGATCGGATTGTTCATGAAGGCTGCACTTCGCGAAAACGGCGCCGACCCGAAGCAGATCGACAAGATTGCACTGGCCTCGGTAGTGCCAGACGCCGTCTACTCGATTCGTGGCGCCTGCCAAAAATATTTTGGCATGTCGCCCTTCATACTCCAGGCGGGAGTCAAAACTGGATTGAAAATTCGCTATCGAAATCCGCTCGAGGTCGGTGCGGATCGCATCGCCAATGCGATCGCTGCCACTCATCTTTTTCCGAACCGAGATTTAATCATTGTCGATTTCGGAACGGCGACGACCTTCTGTGCGGTCTCACGCGAGCGCGACTATTTGGGTGGAGTCATCTTAGCTGGTCTCAGAATTTCCATGGAAGCGCTTGAAACCAAGACCGCAAAGCTTCCCGCTGTCGAAATTGTTTCGCTTCGCGATCGCGAATGCCTGGGGCGCTCGACCGTCGAAAGCATGCAAAGCGGTTTGTACTTTGGACAGATCGGCATGGTGCGCGAAGTACGCGACCGCTTGGTTCGTGAGTGCTTCGCGCAATCTCCACAGCCACCTTTGGTGATCGCGACGGGCGGCTTCGCCGGACTCTTCGAGGGCGAGAATCTCTTCGATCATGTGCGCCCCGATCTGGTGCTGCGAGGCCTACTGATCGCCGCACGCCTCAATGAAGCTGAACTCGCCCGCGCGACTCCTGCGAATTAACTTAGAACGATAGAGAGGATCTCCGCATGTTTCTCCACATGATGAAATGCAAAATCCACCGCGCCAGCGTCACCGGAGCCGATCTCGATTACGAAGGCTCAATTTCACTCTGTCCCGATCTGATCCGGGCCGCGGGACTTCGCGTGAACGAGAAAGTGGACATTTACAACATCAATAACGGTGCGCGCTTTCACACCTATGTGATTGAAGGACGGCGCGGCGATGTGTGCTTGAATGGTGCCGCCGCTCGACTTGTCGCACGCGGCGATTTGGTCATCATCGTCGCCTACGGCATGTACACGGAGGCCGAGGCCTCGCAATACAAGCCCCGCGTGGTGTTTGTCGATGCCATGAACCGCATTGCGGAAAAGACTTCGGAAGAGTTCGCTCATTCGAGCGAGCGCGCCGAACACAGTCGACGACAGAGCGAATCGCCGCCAAGAAAGTCGTCGACAATCAGATCTGGGGCCGTCAAATCGCAGACAATTGTGACATCACAACCACAAGAGGAAGAGGCGACTTGACCGCCAAAAGTCCATGACTCATTTCCATCACGCTTTGCGGCCTGAGCAAGGGGTGAAGACCTTGCAGTTCCGCCATGGTGAACGCTCTCACGTCGAGTTGTCGGCGCTGCGCGGAACTCAACAGTCCTTGATTCATCGCCAAGCGCAAAGCCTCAAGATTGAGGACTGTCAGCTTGAGGCGCGGGTTTAGTCGTGTCAGTTCCTTCACCTGGTGTCGCATCTCTTCTTCAGGCGACCAAGCCCACCGCGCCCTCGGTTTCGGCAAAATGATTTGTTCACTTGCGATGCGAGACGAGGCCAACTTTCCGCAGCTTGAAGCGTCTGAACCGTGAATCCAAACCATGTATCGAGACTTCAATCGCGCCAGCTGAGACGCTGTCACAGCTCCGCAAATTCGCCCAACACTCAACTCAGCTTCAACATCGAGTGAATCGATGGGTGAGTCCACACGACCTATTCCTTCATTTGGCTCTTCCACGCGTCGATCCAGGTGAAGATCCACAACTCTCCAGGTTCGTCGCTGCTTTTGAATTTCACTTCGCCGCTGCTGCGCCCAAGAGGCCAGCGGAGTTTTCCCAAGACCTAGTTTCCACTCTAGCCTTAGGTTGGCCTCACGAATCTCATGGTCCGACCACGTTGATCCCCAAGGCATCGTGCCCGCCGCGCTCAGCTCCGAAGACTCTTCAGCCTGATCTTTCGCGTTCACTGGCATCACCGCAGGGCTTTGCAGTCGTGCCACCCATTGACGAGCCACGCGAAGTTTCTCCGTTGGCGATCGATCAACGACTTCACTGACAAGTCTCAAGGCTAAAATCTCACGCAATGACCACAGGCTCACTTCGCGACGCCAGACCAACTTCTTCAACTCGGCATACTCGCAAAGAGCGCCGATGCTCCAGCTTGGGTCACGACAAATTTCTTCCCAAGTCTTGAGTTGATCCCAGAACGAAATCTGGCTTCGTTCACGCACGATGAATCGCAAGTCTGCATCGGTGGACTCGAAAGTCATTCGCAGGGCTTCGGCGACACTTGCGCGCGCCAGTGGATCAGCCTGGCTGTCGGAAGCATCCAGCACTTGGCCCAACCAAGCTTCTATGTCCCACTTTGAATTGCTCGGCAATTTGAAGTCCGAGCCCGGCGGCGGAAGCTGCAAAGACTCCGCATAGGTCAACAATCGTTTTTCGCGCTGGCGCTCGCGCTGCACCTCGCGTGCATCTCGACCTGCAGGATAACCAAAGCTCTCTTGGCCCGCCTGAGCGAGCAAGTACGCGTAAGCGACGATCAGGACGGCACACAAGCAGGCCAGCCGCGACGAGGCCTTAGGATCTTTGAGCACCCGCTCGATCCACATTAGCCAAGGCTGTCGGGGGTCCGTCGAAGATTTCGACATGCTTGCAACTCCTACAGGATCGCGTCCAAGTTCGCGTCCAAGATCGCGCCCTCTCGAGGCGCCGAACACTCAAGTCCGTATGCTCACCAGAATGCGCACGAGACTTTCCGAACTTTAAACTGCGCTTGAGATCGTGCTGATCAGGCATCTGATCGGACAGCTGATCAGCCATCGGCGTCGATCGAAAAGCGCAGCCTCTCGACCACTCAAAACGTATCAAGCCCTGTGCCAGCGCCTTTTGCGCCATGCTCGAACCTGAGGTCGAACGAAATTTTCAGAAATTCATTTAGGATGGATCTGAACTGCGCACGACGCCCAATGGATGCGCACGCCCAGCGCGCCCCACCTTCGATGGCAGCTCGCGCTTCATCTTCCCTTGCAGCCAACGGTTTGTTTCGATCAATGCATCGAGATTCAAATCCGTCTTAAGGCCCATGCGCTCGAGCATGTAAACGACATCTTCGGTCGCCACATTGCCGGTTGCCGAAGGCGCATAGGGGCATCCGCCCAATCCCGCAATCGAAGAGTCAAATGATGTGATCCCGAGATCAAGACTCGCCAAAATATTCGCGAGCGCCGTGCCACGTGTGTCGTGAAAATGCATCGTCGTCCGCCGAGGCCCCAGCTCGCGAAGTAGTTTCGCGCCCAAGCGCCTCACCTGCTTCGGATCCGCGACGCCAATCGTGTCGCCGATGGAAACTTCATCGCAACCCATCTCTATCAATCGCGCCGCCAGCCGAATCACCACCGACTCTTTGACCTCGCCCTCAAAGGCGCAGCCAAAGCACATCGAAAGATAACCTCGAACGCTCAGCTTTTGTCGGCGCGCGCGTTTCACGACGGCGGCATAACGAGTGAAGCTCTCTTCGATCGAGCAGTTGATGTTCTTCAGCGAAAAGCTCTCGGTCGCCGAAGCAAAGATCGCAATGCGAGGCGCACGAACTTGCAAAGCTTCATCTAAGCCGCGTTCATTGGGCACCAAGGCCGAAATCTGTACGTCGCGAAACTCCGCCGCACCGACGGCCGCTTTGACTAGGTCCGCCGAACCCGCCATCTGCGGCACCCACTTCGGCGAAACGAATGCGCCAAGCTCAAGTCGGCGAACACCCGCGCCCGCGAGCCGCTTGGCCAACTCCAAGCGCACGTCGGTGGACAGAACGAACTTTTCATTCTGTAAACCATCGCGAAGCCCGACCTCTGTGATTTTGACCTTCATGACCACACCTTCTTGTCAAATTCTTCAGGCCCCAATCTTCAGACCACAACTTCAAGCCGCACAAGCTCCGCACCCAGGCTCACTTGCTCGCCCACCGCACAGAGAATTTCCGCGACTCTGCCCTCAGCCGCAGACTTCAGCGTGTACTCCATCTTCATCGCCTCCATCACCACGACGACTTCACCGGCACCGACTTCAGCCCCAACAGCCTTCATGAGCTTCACGATTTTCCCTGGCATCGGCGCCTTCACCACGCGCGGATCCTCAAGCGCCGAGGCCTTGCCTTGGCCGCCAACGCGACGACGCGTCGATGTCGCTTCCTTCCAAGTGCGCCCGTCGACGTGATACCAAGTCTCCGAGCCCTGGCTCGCGACAAAACCCTTGTAGCGCCGACCTTCAAACTCAAATTCAATCGCTTGCATCGTTGAACTCACATCAACCTCCAAGGCGACGACCAAACCGCACGCGTTGGATCTTCAGAACCCATTGGACTTCCTGTCGTCGCGCCTCGCGAGATTTTTGTTTTCGCAAAGCTCGCAAAGGCGCGGGTCAGTTCGTTGTGTCGTCGCGCCTGATGGTCCGCGCTCGCCAGACCTTCAGGAAAGTGCTGACCAACAAACTGCGTGGTCATACGGCCCTCTGTGAACTCGGGATGCGCCAGCATTTCCTTGAGGAACGGGATGTTGGTCTCGACACCCATCACCACGGATTCCGTCAAAACGCTTTGCATTTTGCGGATCGCCCGCAGGCGCGACTCATCCCACACGATGACTTTGGCAATCATCGGATCATAAAACGGCGTCACCTCATCACCCGCTTCAACGCCCACTTCAAATCGTCGTCCAGGCCCTTCCGGCCAATGCGTGCCGAGCAGTCGGCCCGTCGACGGCAGGCCGCCCGCATAGGCGTCTTCCGCATAGATTCGACATTCGATCGCGTGCCCTCGTGCTACCAAACTTTCCTGAGGCCACACCTGGAAGGCCCGTGCCGCATTGAGGATCTGAGCTTTGACTAGATCCACACCCAGCACCATCTCCGTCACCGGATGCTCAACCTGCAAGCGCGTGTTCATCTCTAAGAAATAAAATTTCTCGTCCTGCAAGAGAAACTCGACGGTTCCCGCACTTTCGTAGTTGGCCTTTTCGGCCAAGCGAACAGCGGCCTCGCCCATGGCGCGGCGAAGTTCGGGCGTCAGCGATGGCGACAAAGCTTCCTCGATGATTTTTTGATGGCGACGCTGCACCGAACATTCACGTTCCATCAAATACGAAACTTGTCCGGTGAAATCGCCGAAGACTTGAACCTCAATGTGCTTGGCACGATCCAAATATTTTTCCAGAAAGACGACGGGCGAACCAAAAGCGGCCTGGCCCTCGCGCTGCGCCGATGCAATCAACTCCGGCGCTTCGGCCCTCGAGCGAATCACCTTCATGCCTCGCCCGCCGCCGCCCGCCGCCGCTTTCACGATCACCGGAAAGCCGATGCGCGCAGCCTCTTCGACCAGAGTGTCGATGCGTTGATCCTCGCCCATGTAGCCAGGAACTGTCGGCGCTTGTGCGTCCGCAACCAGCTTCTTCGCCGAAATCTTATCTCCCGCGGCCTCAATCGCGTCCGCCGGCGGCCCCACCCAAATCATGCCCGCATCGATCACCGCGCGGGCAAATCCAGCGTTCTCACTTAAAAATCCAAATCCAGGGTGCACGGCATCCGCACCACCCGCGCGCGCACCGCGCACACAAGCTTCCACATTCAAGTAGCTTTCGGCCGAGGCCGCTGGACCAATGCACACGCGCTCATCCGCCATACGCCACGCGCGCGTCGCCTGATCAGCCTCGGAGTGCAGCAAGACACTGCGGATTCCAAGTTCACGACAAGCGTGAATGATCCGCACCGCGACTTCACCGCGATTCGCAATCGCCAACTTTTGAATTCGTCGATCTTTCGTCATTCGTCGTCCGTTCTGTAATTCTGCAGTGCGAGTCTCGTTCGCGCGCTCAGTTCTCAGCGCGCTCGCTGACGTCCCGAATCAAGTCCGCCAACTGGGTTCACGCCGCTGTAGAAATGCACCCAAGCCTTCTTGGCCTTCGGCACTCACGCGACGTTCAGCGATCGCCTGAGTCACATGTTCACGTAGCGGCAAGGGGTCTTTCGGATCACGCCCTTGAATGTGCTGGAGCAAAGCCTTCGTGCTTCGTACAGCGCTTGGCCCCGCCGCAGCGAAGGCCCTGAGCAAGCAAGCCTCTTCAGAATTGCACTCGTTCGCGTCTCCGACAAACGCGACAAGTCCTGCGCGCCAAGCGACTTCGGCATCAAACAACTCTCCGCTCAACATATAGCGACGCGCATAGGCCGGCAGCATTCTCTGGCTCACAAACGGCGAAATCACCGCCGGAATAATTCCCAGTTTCACTTCACTAAACGCGAACTGCGTGCCGGCTTCCGCCAACACGATGTCCGCACACGCCACCAATCCCAGCGCCCCGCCCATCACGTGTCCATGCACACGCGCGATCACGGGCAACGGGCAGGTTCGTACAGCTTCAAACATTGCGAACAAACGATTCGCGTCAGCTAGATTTTCTTCGCGCGAATATTGCGCCATCGACTTCATGTACGCCAAATCCGCCCCAGCGCAGAAGCTCGGGCCCTCGCCGGTGATCAACACCGCGCGCGCGCCCGCAAACTGACCCGACGCCGAGTCCGAAGTCTTCGCGATTTCAGCGAAAGCTTCAGTGATCTCGCGAATGCTCTCCGCATCAAATGCATTTCGCGCCTGTGGCCTCGACAAGACCAAGCGAATCAAGTGCGCCTCGCGCTCCAATCGAATTCGACCCATCTCACATCCTCATGACGCCTTTGCGTCGATCTTCATAGGGCGCATTGCAAGTCGCCGATAGCGCCAATCCCAACACGCGTCGCGTGTCCTGCGGCTCAATGATGCCGTCGTCCCAGAGTCGCGCGCTGGAGTAGTAAGCGCTCGACTCCTCCTCGTATTTCTTCAATGTCGGCCGCTTGAACTCTTCCTGCTCGCTTGCCGTCAGACTCTGACCCTTCTCCGCGAGCTGATCCATCTTCACCGTCAACAGAACATTGGCCGCCTGCTCACCGCCCATCACGCTGATCCGCGCGTTCGGCCACATGAAGAGGAAGCGTGGCTGATAGGCGCGTCCGCACATGCCATAGTTTCCTGCGCCGTAAGAGCCGCCGATGATGACGGTGAATTTCGGCACGGAAGCATTCGACACCGCCATCACCATCTTCGCGCCGTGCTTAGCGATGCCTTCGTTTTCATATTTTTTGCCGACCATGAATCCCGTGATATTCTGCAAAAACACCAGCGGAATGCCGCGCTGATCGCAGAGCTCGACGAAATGCGCCGCCTTCAACGCACTTTCGCTGAACAACACACCGTTGTTGGCGACGATGCCGACCGGCATTCCCCAAATTCGCGCGAAACCGCACACGATGCTTTCGCCGTAAAGCGGCTTGAATTCATGAAAGCGACTCCCGTCCACCACTCGCGAAATCACTTCGCGAACATCAAATGGCTTGCGCGAGTCCGCTGGGATCACAGCATCCAATTCTTCTGCCGAGTAAGCCGGCTCTTCGATTGGCGCGACTTTAAAAGGTAGAATCTTAGAGCGATTCAAATTCGCCACAATGTCTCGAGTGATCGCGATCGCCTCTTCGTCATTCTCCGCGAAGTGATCCGTCACACCTGAAATGCGGCAGTGAACATCGGCGCCGCCCAACTCTTGCGATGTGACGATCTCGCCGGTCGCCGCCTTCACCAAGGGCGGTCCGCCCAAAAAGATGGTGCCGTTGCCTTTGACGATCACCGTCTCATCGCTCATCGCCGGCACATAGGCTCCGCCCGCCGTGCACGAACCCATCACCACGGCGATTTGCGGAATACCCGCCGCCGACATGCGCGCTTGATTAAAAAAGATCCGCCCAAAGTGATCGCGATCCGGGAAAACTTCGGCCTGCAAGGGCAAGAACGCCCCTCCCGAGTCCACAAGATAAACACAAGGCAAGCGATTCTCCGCCGCGATCTCTTGCGCACGCAGATGTTTTTTGACCGACATCGGAAAGTAAGTTCCGCCCTTCACAGTGGCGTCGTTAGCGAGAATCATACAGTCCTGCCCACTCACCACGCCAATGCCCGCGACCATGCCCGCACCCGGCGCCTGACCGTCGTACATTTCCCAAGCCGCCAGCGCGCCGATCTCCAAAAAAGCCGTGCCCGGATCTAGCAAAGCCTCCACACGCTCACGCGCCGTCAGCTTGCCTCGCGACTTGTGGCGCGCGATCGCATCCGCACCGCCACCCGCGCGAACCACATCGCGTCGCTGGCGAAGTTCACGAATCAAACCGCGCATCCATTCTCGATTTTCCGAGGACTCTTTAGACTTCACGTTGAGCTGCGATTCCAATTGCGGACCCGAGGGCACGCCGGAGTGCGCACCGGCTTCAAAGTGAATTCGCGAATTCGCCGTCGAATTTAGACCTGGCCAACCTGTATCCGCCATCACCACTCCCTCACTGAGCCGTCGGACCCAACACGCGTCGAGCCGCTCCAGACATCAAAACCAAATTCAATTCCACATCGGCAATCCGCCGTCCGACTTGCTCTCCAACGACAATCTCAAACACATGTGCCGTCACTTGTGTCCGCACTTGCCCATCGGCCGATCGCCAAAGTTCACGTCGCAGCTGCTCGCGATCCGCCTCGCGCCAAGGCAAGGTGACTCGCCAAGCGCGATCATCCGCCATCATCGAGTCTGAAGCGCTGAACTGGCTGGCGCCTTGGCTCATCGGAATCGGCGTGAGCCGCAGGCCACCACCGCTCGATTCGCCTTCCCCACCAAGATCGTGAAACTGCAAATGCGCGCTTTCGACGCCGATAGCATCAACTCGAAGATCAAAAACCTCGCTCAGTTGGCGACGCAACATCAAGTCCGCCGCATCGAGCACCGCCCCCACGCTCGCATGCGTCACATCGACTTCATAAAATCCCCGTGGCGTCGCGCCCGAAGTCTCACGCCAAGTGACTTCGCCCACGCGGCCTCGCAATTTCCAACCCATGGACTGCGCCGTCCACTCCACGCCTCGCGCAAACCCACGACGAGCCCACACGCGCGCGCGAGCCTGCAAAGCCCCACCCCACCCTTCTTCATGGCGAGCCGAGCGCCACCATTCGAACTCTTGAACGAGAATTTGCGGCGCGATCTGCGAGGCGACTGGCGGCAAGCCAGACTGAAGCGCCTTCAGCCAACGACTTTTCAGCCACCGACTTTTGAGGGCACGAGCCGACAGTCGCGAAGTTTGCTCAGACTGTGAATGCGAATCCGCCAATGGAAAACCCTCCAGCTCGTCTCTAGTGTCTAGGTTGTTGATCGCACGAGGGAAAGCTTTGACTCGACTCGCAACTCGAACGCCTCCAAATCCCCTGCGGAAAGCATGACTTTTCAAGCCACCACCACGAGCTGATGCTCACAGTGTTATCCACAGAATGGGCATAAAGCTTGGCCATCTCAACTCACCAGAGCGTCTGAACCTGAGACCGCTTCGACCTCGAGTTGAAAACTTGCGCTCGACAACGCTAAACTCTTGAACTCCCCACCCGAAACGAGAATTCTATCAACGAACACCACGCGTGCAGGCAACGGGGCAAACGAGGAGCAAAGATGGGCATGGCGATCGGCAAATATCTCGCAACGGCGCTCGTACTCGGCATGATGATTTGGACGTGGGGACTGCGCATCGACGCGGGCACAGCCCAGCGCAACTCCGAGCTTCAACTTGAACTTGAAAATCGCATTCGCGACTACATCAAGGCCAAGCAACCGACCGTCACTTCGGTCGCCTTCCAGCAAATCTACACCGAAGCCGTCCCCGCAGATCCGCAAGATCCGAACACGCAGAAAGTTCTGGTGCACTTTCGCTATCTCACCGACGAAATCGGCGCCGACAATCAGCTCCTAACCGAGCAAACTTTCGAAGGTTCCGTCTTGCTCAAGAGCTCCGACGGCATCACTTGGGAGTGGATCGACAATCAGATTCGCTCGCCGCGAATTCGCTTCGAACGCGGCACACTGATCCGCCTTCGCGATATGGATCCGAATGCGCCGGATGCTGGGGATCCGAACGAAGCTCCGTCCAAGTAAGCCTTCCAGCTGGCCCACATGCGTGGGCACGGATGCTTTCAGCAGGCTCGCAAGCCGCTGAAAATTCTGAGCATTTCTCTTATGAGACGCGGAAATTTTGCCGCAGCGGTAAACTTCGCTCGAGCTGGCTTCATGGCTCTTGAAGCTACGAGCCAAGAAGATCGCAACAACTCACAACCACGCGAGTGAGCCAGCTGGAAAAAAAATTTTCCGAGTCCACTGCACCCACTCACTTCGCAGCGCTTCACAAGTCGTCGATTTCCGAAGCTCGGAAGGCATCTCGCGCGCCGCATAAACACCCAAGATATTTTTAGTTCAGAATTGGAACCACCAAACTTAACTAGCTGAAAATACTAATCTCCACAGGTTCCTTGGCGTGACCAGTATCAGGCGTGAAGGCCTTCAGTCATAAGTCAGGCTTATGGAATCGAAAATAAAATTCCTGTTGTACCCGCCCTGTAAAAAAAGCAGAAACGTCCCCCAGAGGTGCCCAGGATGGGCCTCGTTTTTAACCGAAGCGCGCTCTTGAGGGGTCATGGTCGCGCTTCCCCGCGGAAGTAAATTCTCGTCAGCGAGGTTTGCCGGGATCGCGGGAGTGTTGGGGGGAACACCGTGAAGACAACAAAGGCACAAACGCCAAATGGCCAAACTGTTGGCCAAATGCTCAAGGAAGAATCTCGTTCACTAGTTAAAGGACTCGCGGTTCTCATCGCGATGACTTCACTCAGCGCGTGCGCGCCGGGCATGCAGAATGTGCAGTCGACCGACGCAGTCACAGCCGACGCCGGCGCATTCATCATTGGCGGCCAAGAGTCCAACGGCCAAGAGGCCTTCGCTCAGCACATCGTCGCACTCTATGATTTGCGCGGTGGCTCGATCTGCACGGCTTCCATTCTCTCGGAAACAATTCTTCTGACTGCAGCTCACTGTGTGGTGAGCCCTGCTTCTGATCTTCGCGTGGTGTTCGGCACTGACGTCGACTCTCGCTCGATCATTGTGAAGCCGGTCGACGCCTACCAAGTTTCGCCGCTCTGGAGCCTGCGACAGTTTCAAGAGTTCAACACTGGCGATATCGCCATCGTGAAGTTCTCTGGTGGCTTGCCGGCTGGCTACAAGCCGATCAAGTTTCTCTCTGATGCGAGCGGCTTGAAGGACGGTCAGAACGTCATGCTCGCGGGCTACGGTAACTCCGATGGCGCGCGCGGCACAGGTGCTGGCAAACTTCGCTATGTGGTCACGCAGATCAAGAACAGCGTGTTTTCGAAGACTGAAATTTTAATGGAGCAGAGCAAAGGCAAAGGCGCTTGCCATGGCGACTCCGGCGGCCCGGCTTACATTCAGGTCAACGGCGAGCTCGTCGTCATCGGCGTCACAAGCCGTGGCGTGGACGATCCCAAAAATGATTGCTCCGTATCTGCGGCCTACACTTCTGTTCCTTATTACGCGAATTGGATTCGTCGGGCCTCGGATGCACTCAACCAACCTGTGCCGCCGAGCCGCCCCGTGCGAGCTCCCGCGATTGCTCGCCGCTGATCGCGCATGCGCCAAGCCAACAGGCGCACTTGATTTGAAAACCGATTGCGACCCGGTCTGACTCAACACAAATTTGAAACACAAATTTGAAAACAGGCCGGCAAGTCGTTGAAAGAGCGCTCGAGGGGGAGCGCTCTTTGCTTTTCCAGACTTCGACAAGCTTCAGCCCTCTCAACTTTTGCGCTGAGTGACCTGGACACCGAGGGACTCAGCTGGGCCAATAATGAGTGCATGAAACTAAAAGTTCATCCGACATTTCAATGACTTCGGCCTCTTTCCACCGCCTCAAAAATCTCCGCCATCCATCTCGCCAAGTCAGGTCGCCCACCCCAAGCACAAGCAAGCGGACCAGTTCCCGGTTGCACCACCGTTCAGCCTATGCCAGAACCCACAGCCATGATTTTTGACCACCCGCTCCTTCGGCGCCTGAGCTTGGCCCCGCAGCCAGCTCATTCAGCTCGCCGTCTCGGCCTCGCCAAGCTTGTGAAGCTGTCGCTCACAACACTTTCAACGCTAGCCACGCTCGCCATTCATACAACTGGCTCATCGGCCTCGGCCCGGGTTTGCACTGAAGCTCACGCGCATGTCACGGCAACAGTCGGTCAAGTTCTGCTCGAGCCCACTCGATGTTTTGTGATGCTCGCCCCCAACTCACTGATTCGATATGTGCCGGATCCAGTTTGTCCTCTCGATGCCGACAGCATCATGCATGGAGAAATTCTGGTGGCACTTGAAAATGGCGTGTGTCCTTATCGGCCGGGCGACGTCTTCCAGCGCCGCGTGACGCTCAACGCGCAAGGCTTTCTCATCGCCAACTGATCCGCATCGCGAGCACTGCGAAGCTGAGCCCTACGACATTTGTTCGGCGATGAAGTTCGGTCGACGCAGTAGGTTTTTGCTCGCCAACCACTCATCGCTCAAAAGTTTCGAGGCATAGCGCGAACCGTGATCGCACAACATCGTCACGAACACTTCGCCGCGGCCTCGCGCTTGCTGGGCCAATGTGTATGCGGCCGCAACGTTCAGCGCCGCACTCGAGCCCACAAATAATCCGTCGACGCGCGCCAAATGAAAGAGCACATCCAGCATGAGTTGATCATCGACTCGAATGGCAGCATCCACTTGCGCCTGCGCGAAATTCGCCGTGACTCGCATGATGCCGATGCCCTCAGTGATCGATGATCCCACCGTCTCAATTTTTTGTTCGCGAACATAGCTCAGCATTCCGGAGCCGTGCGGATCCGCGACGACAACACGTGCGTCAGGCCGAGCCCGCTTGAGCGCTCGAGACACTCCCGCGATGGTACCGCCTGTGCCGACAGCACTCACAAAAGTCAGAGCCGCCGCACTCGCCAATCCGTCACGCTGAAGATCCGCGAGAATCTCCGGTCCCGTGGTCGATTCGTGCGCGCGCATGTTCGCCAAATTCTCAAATTGATTGGCCCACCACGCGCCCGGAGTCTGCTCCGCAATCCGTCTCGCTTGATGATAAAAGTGCGCTTCGTTCGCAAACGGCACAGGCTGAAAACGTCGCACTTCAGCGCCCATCGCTTCGAGCAGCGCATATTTCTCCGCCGCTTGATTGTCGGGCATGCAAATGATCACGCGATACCCACGCGTCAGCCCCAGCATCGTAAGTCCGATGCCTGTGTTGCCGGCTGTGCCCTCGACGATCACGCCACCAGGTTGAAGTTCGCCCGAGGCCTCGGCCGTCTCAATCATCGACAAGGCGGCGCGATCCTTCACGCTACCGCCGGGATTCATGAATTCCGCTTTCGCGAAAATGCGACATCCCGTCGCGCGTGAGAGCGATTCGATTTCGATGAGCGGTGTTCGTCCAACACTTTGAGCGAGTCGCATTCTCAGTCTCCACATTTGGCTGGCGCCTCGCCGAGCGCGCGAGGACAGGTGCACTTCATTGAAGTCTGTTCGAAACGAAATGACAAAGCAGGTGCGTGAAAAAGAAGAGGCCCCGACACGTTCATGTCGGAGCCTCAAATGGTCGCGAGGGATTTGCGATAAGCCGGATTCTGTCTTTCGCTGGCACTCGACCGCACCAGCGAGAGGCGATCATTCCTCTGGGATTCGCGTCACCACGAACCTCAAGCGAACTGACCCGGGAGTCTGGCGCGGGCCGCGCTTTAACACTCCCCTATTTGTTCTTGCTCCGCGTAGAGTTTGGCTGTTTTCACTCCGGCAGCTCCTTCGAGATCTCCCGTTCCCGATCTCGAGCTCAATGCCCCGGACATTCTCTCTGTTCCACTGTTCCTCACCTTGCGGTGGGGGGTCGTTAACCCCTACGCTGCCCTATAGAGTCCGGACTTTCCTCAGCTTGAACCTCAGGCTTGCGCCCTTGGGACTCACCGCGATCGCCCGCAAATCCAGGTGGCTAAGCTAACATAAGACGCGCCGCGGCTCAACCTGCGTTCCGCACCTCCGAAGCTGGGCCACTTCACTGGGCTTGCCGAAGAGCCTGCACCTTATAGAGCCTTTAAAGTCGATTTTCGAGTCGGCGAAGTGACGGTTATCACTCTGAAATCTCAAGAAAATCACGGGTTCCGCGCGCACTCCGTGGGTCCAGCCGACTCAAGTCGAGTCCAGGCCCAGCCGAAGAGCTAGGCATGAGTCCAAAGTCCCAGGCCTTCGCACTGAGCCTTCGAACTTATCCCGCGCGCAAGTTGATGCTGGCGAGCCTTATGGCCGTGGCCTGCGTGATCTTGTGGAGCCAGGGGCTCGGGGCCCTCCTCTAGCTGCCACACTTGAGTGTGCAAAAGCACCCGCACGACTGGTGATTTACGTTTAATTTTAGAGTCTTTGAGCGGATCTCCGAGCCGGTGGCCTCGACGAGCTGACAGAATCGCGTAGCTCATTGATTGGCGTGGGGATTTTCAAAGATGTGCACACTCAAGAAGGGCAGCTCTAGAGGCGCCCATCCAGCGCCAGATTCGCCAGTCGATCCGCCTCGGCGTTGAACTCGCGACGGACATGCTCGAAGCGCACTTCAGCGAATTGTCGTTGCAGCTGCTGAACGCGTTCGAAGAGCGGGCGGATCGCTTCGCTCTTCACTTTGTACACGCCCTGCATCTGCCTCACCATGAGCTCGCTGTCCGAGCGCACCGTGAGGCGGCGGACGCCGTGGCGCGCAGCCACTTCGAGCGCGCGAATCACGGCCGTGTACTCGGCGTAGTTGTTGGTCTGCGTGCCGATTCTCTCGCCGACACGATCGAGGTCGCCGCCTTGTGAGTCGATGAAGTGCAGGCCGATGGACGATGGCCCCGGATTGCCGCGGCAGGCGCCATCCGTGTGCACCACGACGCTCTCGGGCCAGCGCGCGCCGCTGGCGGGCTGCTGCTGAGCGGGTGAGGGCTGCGGGCGCGGAGTGCGGCTTGTCGCCGCAGTCGTGGCGGACAATTCGCGCGAGGCCGCTGGCGAACTCACATCAAAGAGCGACAACTGCGAGTCCGCAGCGTGAGCCGCAACTCCGCTCTGACGAGCCGTAGACGCGGATCCCGACGTCGGCGACGCCGACAACTTTGTTGCGAGTTTTCGAGTTGCGCGCGTCTTTGTGGTGCTGGGCTTTTTCGCGGCGACTTTCTTCGTAGCGTTCTTGGCTGAGCCACGCGCCTGGCCACGCGCCGGGCCGCTCGACGAGCTGTTCTTTGAGGGGCCGGCCGAACTTTTCTTGCGGCTTGATTTTGTTGGGATCGATTTTTTTGTCGTCGATTTCTTTGTGGGCGATTTTTTAGTGGTCATGATCGGTGTCCATCATTTTGCTTGAAGTGCTTGGGGCTCGAGGTGCTTGGTTTTGGATGCGTGGGGTTGCGCCACAGGCCCCATTGGCCCAGCCACATCCCCGTCGCATACGCATAGTGAGTGATCAGACCCAAGAGCAAAGCGCGAAGCCCGCTCAGAGTCCAGACTCTCGGTAGACTTGCGGCAAGTAGCGTCGCATGAATCAGCATGACCCAGCAAAGCGGCCACGGCGAGGCCTGGCGAAGACTGACAAGGATGAGCGCAACACCCAGCCAGGCGGCGATGAGCGGAAGAACTTTTCGCGTGCAGATCTCGCGCGGGTGGACTCGCCACACTTCGATTTGCCCCCAACCGTAGCGAAACATGCGCGCCCACCAGTTCGCCCAGCTTGGCGTTTGTCGATGCACGACGCTGGGAGACGGCAAGAGCAAGAACTGCGCGCCAGCGCGAGACGCGCGCACACCCAGCTCCAAGTCTTCTGCGACACGAGAGAACTTCGCGCTGAACCCACCGACCTCAATCAACCGCGACCGTCTGAACAACACGGCTGAGGTGGAGAGATGACGAACTTTCACCGCGACTCGCGGTCTCCACGCCTGTGGAGAGCCGAGATGACCCAGCCATGTTTCCAAAAACAACCCAAGGCTCGCGTGAAATCCCGACTCGTTGGCCGGTGGGCGATTGGCCGAGGCCACGCCCCACAATTCATCGTGATCGCGAAGTTGATCATACAAAGTCCGCAACCAATCGGGATCAAGTTCCACGTCAGCGTCGACGAAGGCCAAGTAGGCTGACGGCGAAAGTCTCAGCGCGAGATCGCGCGCAGCACCCATGTTATTTTGCTCAAGCCTCTTCACACTCCAGCCGGATCGACTCGGAAGCTCCAACGGCGACGCATTGTCGAGCACGAAGTGCGAAACCCTGAAGCCCTCATCGAGGCGCTGCGCCTCGATCGACAGCTGGGTCCGATGAAGCTTCGCGAGCTCCGCCTGCGTGCGAGCATGAACGACGATCACGATGTCGATGTGGGCGAGATTGTTCAACGTGCTGTCCTCATAGCCAATGGGCCAGCGTCTGAAGGCCTCGCCACTTCCAAGCGCACAACCAAAAGGCGCGCAGCCCAATGACTCGTCGATGGCCTCGGGCACGGCTCAGGCTTTTCATCTGATGCGTCATGGCTTGGCTCGTTCAATTCAACTTCCTTTCTCATAGCCCCACACTTGTCGTACGCCAGACTCTACTTCGTTTTGCGGTTACGCACAGTCTATTGCCTCGACGCGCTGAAGACATTAGCGTTGAGCGCATGCCAGAATGGTCCATTTGGGGAATGGGGAGCGAGACTCCCCGATTCTATTTGATTCCGCTCGAAAGCGATCTTCGCGATGAAGGTCCTCTGGCGCCGCTACTGGGTCACCGCAATCGAGTGGATCGAAGCACTGAGGATGTTCTGCGCGCCCTGGATCGAGCACAGAGCGGTGAGTTTCACGCGGTGATCTTTCCCAGCGCATGGCTGCGTAAGACTTCGCGACCCAATCCGAGCGCCCCCAATCACAGCTCACATCACAGCGCACAACCCAGCTCACAACAGAACCAAATGGCGAACCCGCCACACAGCCTGGATCATGCAAAGATTCGTCGAGCCTGCCAAGAACGCAAACTCAAAATCATCCATCAGCTCACAGCGGATTTTCTCGAGGCCTCGCGACAAAATCCCGATGTGATCTTGGAACTCTTGCGAAGTCTCGACGCCGGCGATGCGCTGAATATCGTGTTCGCGGGTCACGCCAGCATCAACGACTCCATGCTGGCGCGTCTCACGCGGCATCCTGATCAGGTTTACTTCACTTTGTCGCCGCGAGTGGGCGACCCCGTGCTCGAAACCTTACATCGCTTGCAACCTTTCGTGCGCCAGCGACTGTTTTTTCACTTTCCCTATCATCTGGAAGCTGGAGACGGGTGTTTGTCCGTCGAACAAGTTCATCAACTCATTCATCGCATTCACACACGCGTGCCGGGCATTAAAGTTCGCCCACCGCTAGGCTGCGAAATCTATGATCCTCGCGTCGATCCTGAGTTGGAGCTCGAGCCGCTGCATAAGCCCGTCTTCGAACTTCGCTGCGAGCCCGCAACGCCACCACAAGCTCTGGACATTTCTGTCGTCATTCCGAGCTACAACAACGAGATCTATCTTGCGAACACAGTTCGCCATTTGCTTCGCCAGGATCTACCACGATCACAGTTTGAAGTGATTGTGGTCGACGATGGCTCTACGGATCAGAGCCAAGACCGGATCCGCCAGCTCGTTGCGGCGGAGGCCGGTCGCTTGAACTTCAAGTACATCCATTCGCCGAGGCTGAAGCCGCGACGCATGGGCGACGCCAATTATCGCGCCGGAATCTCGCGCAACTTGGGCGTCAAAAATGCCCAGGGTCGCCTCTTGTTGTTTTTGGATTCTGACATTCTCACGCCGCAGAACTTTTTGCGCGACCTGCTCGCGAAGCACGAGCACTTTGACGTGATTCAATGCAAGCGAGTCAACCTCGTCGAAGCACTCAGCCACGAGCGCCTGAACTACGAAGATGTGAATGTGGCGCGCGACACATTCACAACTGAGGATGGCTACTGGGAGCGCTTTCACGCCCTAAAGGACTGGATGGCTCTGCCGTTCTTCTGGAAGTACACCTGCACATACGGGCTTTCGATGCCACTTGAACTCTTTAAGCGCGTGGGTTGGATCAAAAGAAACTTCGTGTTCTACGGCTTTGAAGATGTCGAACTCGGTTACCGCCTGGCCCGCGCCGGTTGTCGATTTCATCTCAACGACATCACCACTTACCATCTCTTTCATCGCAATGAACGCAGCGAGTTTCGCAACAACGACTACCTCCGGCAGTCGCTGCTCGCGAAGACCGCGCAAATCTTCTACCTCAATCTTCTTGAGCCCGATGTTTTCCATCACTTTCGCGGCCTGATGAAAGAGCAGATTCCGCTCACAAGCTACGCGCGAATGCTCTTCACGCAAAGTGGCCTGCGTCGTGGAGCCTCGGCCATGCGGAGGTGGCTTCGGCCCGCCGCGAACTGGGCGGGCCCACGCTTCGCAAGTTGGCAGCTGGCCCCAGCGGCCACCCAGCTCCTAAGCCGTGTCGGTGGCCGATGGTGGCCGGCACTCAGCTCGCGATGGGCTCCTCAGCTTGAACGAATCTTGTGGCCTCTGCTCCGTGGTCCGCATCGCCTCTATCACTTCATCAAGCTGCACGCGTGGCGACTCAAACTCCCGTTTCTCGCCATTTGGAATTGGCGTTGGTATCTCTGGCGAACCTGGGGACGGATGAAGCTTCGAGCTTGGAAACTGGGGTGGCTGCTGTCGTGGCCGGTACGCAAGCTCTACTATTTCACACGCTATCAATTGGCAAAACGAAGCACCCAGCGCGGTGAGCGCGTCGTCAAGTCCGACTCAAGCGGTAAGGAGATCGCGTGAGCGCCGCAAGCTCGCTTAAGCCGTCGCGCTATGCTCGCGTGATTCTGCCCACGCATTGCGAAGTGCATCGAAGCGTCACCTGCCCAGAGGTCCTTTCATCTTGGCGAAGTCGCTCATTGACTGAAGCCGAAATCGTCGCGCAGGTCGCGCGCGAGATCCAGCTTCGCAGTGGCGACCGCAAGAGCGAAGTCGAAATCGTCCTAACTCCTGGCCATCTGTTGCGCTCTGATGCTGCGGAAATCTGGCGCACGCTACTTTCCAATTTCCCGAATCTCCGCCTGCGACAACTGCTGCATTGGACACAAGCGCTCAGCTTGAAACGTCAGGGCGAGAATTGGCGGCGAGATTTTCCCCACCTCAAATTTGAAATCGCAATTGATGCGAAGCTGAGCCGAGTCTCCTTGGATCTGCTCCGTCAAACTTGGAACTGCGACTGGCTCATCATTCCGCGGCCCGACTGGCACGCGGATGTTTCGCTATCGGCCTTCGTTGAAATCGAACGACAAAGTCAGGCGCACGCTTCAACGGCAATTGAACTCACGTTGCTTTGTCCCCGGCCCAACCATCACGAAGGACCCTTTCTCGATAACGATGAGCTCCAGTTGTTTCTCGACGAGGCTCGAGATGCATTTCCCGATGTGCACTTTCAGTCGGCTCCGCCTGACTATTTTGTTTCATCGGAGTTGGGGACCTTGGCGCGCGACGCAAGCCGAGAGGTTTGGCCGAGTCGAACACCACAACCGCAACATGCGATTGAACTGAGCATCATATGCCCGGTGAAGAGTCTGAACTTTCCGGAAGTCCTCAAGCGTTTGCGCATTCTACGAGATCAGTCGCCATTTTCAACAGAACTCATCATTGTCCGCGACGACGGCGGAACACTCACTCCTCATGGCGATGAGATTTGGTTGCAAATGCCGGAAAGCCAGAGGGAGAACGATTGGCGCGCCGGCAGCGTTCGCAACCTCGGCGCCAGGGCCGCCTCAGGCCAGCACCTGCTCTTTGTGGATGCAGATGTCAGGCTGCCTCTCGAAGCCCTCAAAGAGATCGCGGCCGCTTGGAGTTTGCAGCCCAGACTCAACGCCGCCCACAAAGCGGGAGCTTGGTGGTCGGCCTCTTCCTCTTGCTGGATTTTGCCACGACATGAATTCTGGTCGGTGGGCGGCTTCGCTGAAGCTTTTTCGACTTATGGCTGCGAAGATGCGGAGCTCGCGTTTCGCTTGCAGGCTCAAGGCTTTTCTACAGATCCGCTTCCCTTTTCGATCACGCATCTCAGACCCGAGTCCGCCGACGACTCGGGCTTACTCAAAATGCTGAAGCTCAAGACCGCCGCACAGCTGCTCCATCGCATGACACTTTCGGCTGAGACTCACTTCATTTTCTACTCAGTGATGGGGTCCACCCAAAGTTACTCAGCAACTCTGCGTGCCGCGGCCAAGCGATTATGGGATTGGCCGCTGGTCGGCTGGCTTCTCAAAGCTGGCACTGAACTCATGACGCTCTTTGAATCGCGTGAGAAGGCCAAGTTCATTCGTGGCTGGCTCCAGCATTTTCTTTGGGTGTTCAAAGGACCGCTGCTTCTTCTGGTCAGTGAATCTTGGCGCGTGCGAATTTTTGGCGACGTCGCGCGACTGCACGCTTGGAAACTCCCTCATGCTCTCGCTTGGCCAATTCATCAGATTCGAAGCGCCTACGGAAACCTCGCTGGTCCGCTATCGCGAGGTCTCATCGCCGTGAAAGCTGCGATCGTTTCAAAGTCGTGGCTCGTTCCCCACTTTGTGAAGTGGCCGTTCTATATTCTGAGCCGTGGCCTCGGCCAAATCGCGGGGCCAATTCATGCGGCTCACATTCGGATCTGGACTTCCTACTTCGGCCTGCGACCATTCTTAGGATGGACCTGGTCCAAACGCCATTGGCCAGGAGTACTTGCCACCCGCACTCAAGGTCACCTCAAGAAATTGGCGACCCAGATCTATTGGGCGGTCTACGCCGGAGTTCAATTTTTCAAACGCGGTGTGGATCAGGCGAGTTGGCGGATGAAAGTCTTCGCGCTTCGCACCGCAGGTTGCCTCAAGGCTCTCGCTTGGAAATTCGTCCTTCATCCCGCTTGGGAATTTGGCGGACTCGTTTACGCTGGGGTAGTTCGCTACTTATTCGCACCCATTTGGGCAAATCGTTGGCTGCTCCAAGAGCCCACGGCCTGGTTCGCCCTTCACTGCCCCAACTTCCACCGCTTGATCTGGCGCCGACTCTTGAAACTGCGCTATTTTCTGGCCTATCAGTGGCAGTCGCGAATTTCACATCGAATTCGCCGGAAGACTCGAGGCCATGAAAATTCGGGAGCTGGCACATGATGAGCGCTTCGACCTCGAAAACCGCCACCAACACATTCAGCCTCAGTGTCGTGATCCCCACCCTGGGGGATTCGTCTCGCCTCCAAGACTTGCACGAACTTGCCGCTGAGCTTCGGCGAATCAAAAAGTCGATGTGGCAAGATGAGCAGCGCCACATGGAAATTTTGATCGTCGCCAACCTTCCCCACGAAGAACTTCGCCGACGCTACGGTCACGACCCCGACTTTGTATATTTAGAAGTGGGAAAGCTGGGAGCCAATCGCGCGCGCAATAAAGGTCTGCATAAAGCTCAAAATGACATTGTTTGGTTTCTCGACGACGACGCCAAACTTCTCGGTGCCGATTCTGTGCATCGCTTGCTCCAGGCCCATCAACGCTTTCCCGAGGCCATCGCTCTCGGCGGTCCCTATCAGATCGACGAGGCTCATGCGACCAAGTGGGATAAGGTCTACGATTCCATCGCACGCCAGTGGATCGAGCGCAATCGCCTGCAGCCGCCCTACACTCGCCAACTGCTCGGCGGAAATCTCTCGCTCAAACGCGCACAACTTCGCGACGAATTTGATGAGGGCATTCACTTTGGCGGCAGCGAAGCGGGGCTTTGCGCCAGACTTCACCTGAGTCAGCAAAAACTTGTGTGGATCGAAGATCTCAAAGTTGGGCATCGGCCGCAGGTTTCACTCTTCAGCTTCATTCGCAAAGCGTACTTGCAAGGCGCCGGCGCCAAGTGGCTGCAAAAAAATCTGCCCGAATCGCGAACGCAACATTGGCGATCCGTGCAAACTGAGCCTCCTCATTGGCTCTACGCCTTGTTCTTTCAATTCGGCTTTTGGCAAGATGCTTATTCGCAAACACCCAACTCGCCACCACGACTTCCTTGGCTGAGTTTTAGCTATTGGTTGCTCAAGTCTTCTTTGCCGAAGATCTGGAAGTTCCCACGTCGCCGACATCGAGAACTTTATGTGATGCTCAAAACCTTAGCTCACGCTCGTCGACCAGCAGGTCAATGACGCCGATTCAAAGCATTTTCAACTCGGCCATAGAGCGTGCCGGCCAAGGCCGCACTCCACAGCACAACTGCCCCAACCTGATCGCCGATGGTTTCGCGACCCGAGTTCGATCCGGCAACCACCAGCCGTGAGAGTTGAGCCATTCTTTTGCCGAGCGAGGGCAAAGCTTGGCGTGTGCGGGCTTTACCTAAACCTTGTCTCCAGAATGCGCGCAAATGCTGCGGCCAACTCCGCGATCTGCCAACATGCCAGACATCCAATTGTGAATGATGAATCGACTCATAGCCCGCGCGCCAAACCCGGAACAGCCATTCGGTTTCGGTTCCGCCATATTCCCACGCTTCAGAAAATCGGCCGACTTCACGCCACACTTGTCGCGTAAAACTGAGACTTCCTCCGAGCAAGGCCTCTTGCCGAGGATGACTCGCGCTTCTTCGCCACATTCGCGCTAAACAGTTGGCCGAGCGCATGGCCTGGCCAGCCTCGGGAGGCGACCAATACTCTCCGCCCCAAACTTTGCGATCGTCGAAATCAGAGCGCCAAAAATCAACCGGGTTGGTGTGTGCGGGCAATACATCATCATCCAGCAGCCAAATCCGATCGAACTTGGCATTCTCGATCCCACAATTCCTGGCCGCGTTCACGCCAGCAACTTGCGCCTGAACAAATCGCACTTGCCGCCAAGCCTGCTCAAATTCCCTTCGGCGCGGGGCCGAAGTTTTGGCATCCCAAGCGACCAGCACTTCAACAGAATCGCCGCCGTCTTTCGTGAAGGCACCCACCCACGAGTTCAATAAAGCATCCAACAGGGCTTTCAAAGTCAGATCACCTTGTGACGGCACGACGATGCTCAATGACATAAAACTCGATGTTCTCCTCGCCTATCCGAGCGCGCAAGTTTATCGTGAGTGTATGGGTTCCGAACGGCAAATGGATTCAACGCAAAACTGGGTGTGGCTGCTAGGGCTCTTGTTGGGCGCCATTTTGGTCGCCTATGGCGTGACTCTGCCGATCGACGACTCCGAGATCTGGTCAGTGACTTCAAGTCAAAAAATTTTCGAGCCCACAGCCCAACCCGCGCACATGAAGCCACTGACCAGCCTGGTCCTCGCAACTTGGCTCAAGTTCGCTCCTGATAATTGGTCCGCACTCGAGGGCGCGCGAATCATCTTCTCAGGCTTCGCCGCACTCACTTTGATGCTCGCGATCGGCATCGCCGCTCAGCGCAGCCGACGTTCGTTGTTTCTGATTGTGCTGGTGGCCTCACTGACGCCGCTGTTCCTCAATCACGCTCCACGAATTCGCGCCGACATCTTTGCCGCGCTCATCGGCATGTGCGGACTTTGGGCGATCTCTCAACCTCAACGCCGACTCAACTTTTTAGGCTTTCTCATCAGTTCAACTTTGATGATGGCCGCTAGCCCCAAGAGTCTTGATCTGGTGCTCTACCTCGCACTGATTCTCGGCTTGAAGTTCAAACTGTTTAGCGAGTGGCGCTACTGGCTCTTGCCTTTAGTTTCGATCGCCCTCATCGCGCTCCTACTCCCCACCGGCACGCTCGGCACGGCGTTGATCTATTCCTTCGACGCCTATAAAGGCGGCGGCCTTTTTGACACGCTTTTTGTGCAGATGTTCTTTCGCGAATCCAGCGTGATCTTGCTGCTCGTACTCTTTTGCATCGCAGGACTTCCCAAATATTTGGATCCCGAATTTTCCGAGTCCGCCGAGCAATACCGCTGGCGGATCGGAGCCATCTTGCTGCTGATCTTCGTTCTGATTCAGCCACAGAAATTTCCGTATTACTTGGCCTCGCGCTGGTTATTCATTGTGCTCGGCGCATTGCCGATGATGGAAGTGCTCGCCCAAATTGTGATCGAACATTGGCCGCTGACTCGAGACAATCGCCGAGGCCACTTTATCGCTGCGCTCGCGCTCTGTATTGCAATCGCCTCGCTCCTGCAGCTGCGCACGGCCATGCAAAAGGAATGGCTCTACACCCAAGGCCAGCAGCGCCTGGTCTATCAACAACTTGAAGATTACATGGAACAAAGCCGGTGGCCCAATTATTGGGATGTGATCGGTCTGTTTCCATTGCGCAACAAGATCTTCAATTATCCCTCGCCAGGCGATCGCGCGAATTTGCGAATGTTGGACTGGGTTGAGGAACAAGCCCCATTGGTCGTGCTGGATACGAGCCGCACAGGAAATCTCCAACCCCAATTTGGCCAATGGCTTTCGCACCAGTATGTTCCGGTGAATTCACAAATTTGGATTCGCGCCTTGCGACTCGAAAAGTGTCGCGTGTACAAGTTCGGCGAGGTCGCGGAACTTGCCCGTCAGCAAAAAATCTGGCCGCCCTACGGCATGGTCATTCGAACTGATCAGGGCTGGAATCGAGCGCCCATTCAAGCTTTACGTCCACCCATGAGAACCAAGGCCATAGTTCGAAAATCGGATCGCAATGCGCCCCCCCCACAGAATCCAATAACGGAAAGCTTTGAAGAAATTGATCAGGCCTACCCGAGTACCTTTAGCGGTGAATTCAGAACTAATTGCCAAACTGAATCGGCATTCGTGCAAACCGACGTCTGGCCTCGCAATCGGTTACGCGTGCCCGAGTTAGGTTCGAGTTTCATGCTGTCAAGCTGGGTACTTTAAGCGGGTCCACTTAGCTCGTGCGCACACAAGACACAACGGTGTAGATGACTTCGGAGTAGGTGCCACCAGCACCCGCAGAAGGCACGCCCAAGGCCGCGCTGTTATTGGTCAAACCGAATCCATCTGTGTCGTTCGATGGCGCTTGAGAGCAAAAATGCTCCACCACAAAAGTTGTGGCCGCGTTGATGGAAATGTTGACGTCAACCACCGCGATGGATGATCCGCCTGAAACAGGTGCGATCACGGCACCCGATTCTTCGACAATCGTTGATCCTGTATCGCGAACTCGAATTTTATTTACGCCAACCTTGAACGCGGGAGCTGTAGCGCGACACTCATAAGTACCAGCCTGAAGTGTAAACTGGTTGGATGCCACGGTTACGTTGTTCGCTGTGTCTCCGACTTCTTCATTTAAGGTTCGCGTATTCCAAGCGTTCACCGTGCATGGTCCACCATAGCTTGTGGATACTGCGGGGTTAATCCGATGTCTCACGAGAAAGGGGTCATTACGACGCGTGTTGGTCGCTCCGCGATCAACGAGGACGTTGTATTTCCCGGTCGTACTGCCGATCGCACCTGTCGCAATCGCAGATTTCATTTCTTGATCCAAGGGCGAGAACTTCATTACCGCCTCGACTCGCACGTTCGGGTTCTTACAAGTCGCCCCGGCCATACAAGTCAACCGCACGGTGATGTCATAGCTAAACGGACAAGCATTGTTGCCCGCGGCACTCCACGAAGAACAGGCTGCACCGCCTGTCGTGAAACCGTTTGCAACCGCGGAGTTGTTCAACAAAGTCGTACTGTCGGATTGCTTCAAATCAATGCCTGTGATCGCGGCACCACTGGTACATTGTGTGGCGTTGGTGTTATCCAAACAGGTCAACGAGGCATTGGCTGCCACCGTGTGGCCCCATGCCTTGCCATCCTTGATAGCTGCTTCCATGAGGTTTTTGAGTTGGTTCGCCGTAGCACCCAAGTTTGATCGACTCTGCACTGTGAAGACGTCTTTAAACAAAGTCGCCAAACCTAACGCGACAATGGCAATGATCGAGGCCGTGATCATGATCTCAACAAGGCCCATACCTCGGCGGCCGCGCACCACGCGAGTAAGACGGAACCCTAACTTCTTTCGCGCGCACCTAAGCATACGTGCCCCTTTATGCCGCTCGAAATTCAAGAGTGACTTCCATATTGTAGATGAAATTACCCGCATTTCGCAGGGGAGATTTCAGCCCTCGTCTCAAGACGAGGCACCCTGTACCTTAGGCCTGAACTTGAGTCGAATCCAGGTCCCCACAATTCTCAAAAAGAAACGCGGCCCGTCCACCATGACTTGGAGTTTAGACTGGCCAATCCGACGCGAATACGGGATCGGTACTTCCACCAGGCGATAGCCTTGACTCAAAAAGTGCAAGGTCATCGCCAACGAATAGTCCAAGGTGTCCGGCATCTCATCACGCATGAACACCGGCAACACCTTGCGATCAAACACCCTCATGCCGGTACAGCTGTCAAAAACTCGTGAACCAAAAAGCAAGTTGATCGTCGCCACAAAGATTTTGTTCCCGATCTCGCGAGTGAGCGGCATGTGTTCGACTCGCGAAAGACGATCGCCACAAACCATGTGCACATCACTGGAAGAAAAACGCTTCATCATTTCCGGAAGCAGACTGGGATCATAAGTCGCGTCGACATCGTAGAAAGCAATCCACGGCGACCTCGCCAATGCGAAACCCGTCTTCAAAGCCCCACCATAACCCTGGCGAACATCGTGGCGCATGCTTCGCAATTCCGTGCTCAAGCCCTGCTTTCGCCAATGGTCCAGTTCCTGTTGCAACTTCTCTTCGCTGGAATCCGTCGACGCATCATCAATCACAATCACTTCGGCGAGTTCAATCGGCGTCCCCATCGCGCGCCAAATCTGCACGCAGTTAATTATGCGCCGCAATACCGGTCGAATCGCTTCACTCTCGTTAAAGCAAGGCAGCACCAGGCTGAGAACTCGTCGATTTGACGACACAGACTCGCTCTCACTCATGGAAGATTCACCTTCGGCACACTCAATCCTCTCGCCACTTCCAGTACCTCAACGCAACTTCTCCGCAAAGAACCTACCCAATAGAAGGAAAATCGCCCAACATTGTCTCATGAATAAGACAATCGTCACGATATTCTTCGTGGTCTTGCTGATCGCCTTTGTTGGCGGTGGCTACTTCATTTTTAAATCTTCAAACATTCAGATCGCCAAATCGGATGTGTTCCCTCCGACGGGCGGCGCGAATTCGGAGAACTTCGACGCACCTCTCTCCGCGGTGTTTACCGGCCTAAATCCCGAGCTCGAGAAAGAAGGCGTCGACTTAGCCGCCGCAACCGAACAGCTCAGCAAAGGCGAACGCCCCAACCTCAATATCAACATTGATCGCTGGAACGAAAAGACCGTCGGCCTGAAGAACATTCGCGTCTCTTCAACCAGCGCGTGTCGCTTTCGCCCGCCGACTTTTGGCGCTGGCGTTTTGTCGGACCAACTCGCAGCCCTCAAGGCCGGCACTCAGAACATCGTCTTCGTTCCCAATCTTTGGTCAGGAATCTGCTTGGTTCGAGGCGGTGATCTTGAACTCGTCAGCTCTTCGTCACCGAAGGGCGACATTGAAGTGACCGACCATGGTATGTTTCGCGTGGAAGGACTGCTCGAGCTCGATCAGTACTCTCACGTCACACAAGATCTCGCCGAGCTCTTCGGAGTCACTCGTCGCGGCCTAGAAATGTGGTTGTCAGTTCTCACGCGCATTCGACCCGGCTTCACAAGTCGCATCATCGCGCAGGTCACCAAGCTTGATCCGCCACCGACTGACAATCGACCTCCCGTGATCGCGCACGCTCAGCGCTTGATCTACTCGATGGCCGGAGATCACTTGCCACTGGATCGCTTTCTGAATTTCGCTCGAGAAACTCGCCGCGATGCCATCTTGATCGACGTCAGGGACCCGGCGACCTTCGCTCGCGATCGCGCTTTTTTGACAGGACAAATCGGCAACGGAACTTTGCTCAACGTTCCCATCGCCTCGGACGCCAAGGCGCCGACAAAGCTTGAAACCAACACCGTTCTTACTGGCGTCGCCGCAGGAGACTGGTCACAAATTCAGTTGAACTCGGCATTGCTTGCTGTCATCGGCGACAATGAAGCCGATGTGCGCGTGCTCATGGGACTCAAGAGTATTTATAATCAGCCGATCACGCGTCCCTTTGTCATTCGAGGCGGAGTCGACGGCCTACGACGCTGAGTCGCCCAAACAAAGCGATCTTCATCGTTGGTTCTGCACCAGATCCGCCAATCGCGCGACAATCGCATCTTGAAATGCTCGCACGCGCGAACGATGTCGCGGCGTCGTCGAAGTCAAAATCACGAAGGGTACATACTCCGTTTGCCCGCTGCGCACGCGTGGCACATAGCCGACCAACTGATAAGAACCTGAAAGCGTCCCGGTCTTCGCGCGCACGCGGCCTTCAGCTAAGGTCCCTCGCATTCGGCCTTCCAAAGTTCCTTCCTCACCGGCCACCGGCAAGCTGTCCCAGAGCACGGGGAAAGTCGGCTCACGCGTCAGCTGTCGAAGCAATGCCAAGAACGCCCGCGGCGTTGCGCGATTGAAAGTGGAAAGTCCAGATCCATCGATGAAGCGCAACTCATCAGCCCAAGCCTCATGACCCTCGCGCTTCATCCACTCGCGAACATGCACGCGCGTGAGCTCTTCAGCTTGCGTTCGCAAACTTTCGTTGGTCGCGCCCGACTTGGCTGCCGTCCGCAGAAACACAATCTCCGCCAAAAAATTATCGCTTGGCTTATTGATCGCCTCGACGATTTCCGCCAAGTCCGCCGACTCAACCGCGAATCTCTGCACCGACCGACTTTGCACAAGCCCGAGCGCCTCGGCGCGCTGCTGTGAATTCGGTCGCGCCACCACCTGTTCACCGCGAACTTGAATCTTCTCCGCTCGCAAAGCCGTCACCAGCTGCTCCGCATACCACGCGGACGCATCGCCGATCGGCAAGCGCAATGAAACTTGGCTGGGCGCCTTAGAGTTGAAAGTTCCGCGCACGCGATACTTCTCAAGACCACGAAGCGGATTTAAGTGCGCCTCAAGTCCCAACGAATTGCGATTCCCTGCCACAGTTCCAATTTCCACAGGAAACTCGATGGAAGCGGATTCCCACTGTAGTCCGCGCTGCGAGTGAATGCGCCCGATCGCGCAGTTCGTACGAAAATTAAACGCACCCGGCATGGAGCCGTAACACTCCTTGAGATCTTCATCCGCCACGCCTTCCGCATACGTCGGGTCGCGCATTCGCTCATCGCTCGCCACCAAAGTCAGCGACCCGCGAATCTCCTTCACACCGGCCTCGGCCATCGCCTTCGCCATTTTCTCAAAACGTCGCACATCCGCCACCAAGCGCCCACGACGCCCCGGCGACGGATCGCCATCCGCAATCACCACCACGCGATCCGCGACACCTTCATTCGCGACCCACAACAATTCCGTCTTAAAGCGAAAATGCGGCCCCAACTCTTTGAGCGCGATCGCCGTCGAAATCACCTTCGTCGTGGATGCTGGAACATAAGTCGAACCGACATTCTGCTGCCGAGCCCCCTGGGGCGAAGCCGTCATGCCCACCGAGATCTCGCGCGAGCGCATCACCACCGACACAATATCTTGCGGAGGCGTCGGCCGAGGCCGCGGCGTCGAGGCCACGGGCGCCGAGTTCCTCCGCTCCGGAGCATCTGCGACTTCCGTCAACACGCGACGATTGCTCGCCGGAAGCTCCGTCTCGTGCCCATCATCTTCATCCACGCCCGGGTCCAGCGCCGCCGTCGACGCAATCTCATGGAGATCCAACTGAACTTCGCCGCTGCCAAAGTAAACTTGCGTCTGCCCCACCAAAGCTTTCCACTCGCGATCCGCCGTGTTCGGCGAGCAAGCCGTCACCAAACCGACTGCCACCAGCCCCATCAAGCTCCGCTGAAATGGAGTTCGCCCGAAGCTCAACGCACGCATCGACGGCACGATCGCACTCATCCCATGTTGCTCATTCAGTCGTCGCACCGGCGGCCTCCTCAAAAGTTCTTTGCTCAGAACCTCAAGGCGTCTTCGAATATTGTGCCAAAGGCCATGCGCGCCCCTGCCGCCTCATCAGTCGCTCAGGCGCAACTCTCCGCAGATGAACACGCGCGAGGCCACCGGCCCCATCACCCTCATCGACGAGATTTCAATTCGACGCCCAGAATCGGCCCCGAAACCATTTCAGTATTGTCGAAAGTTTGGTCGGCCAGCTTTGAGGGTATTTTGCGACAATTACCCCAACATTTTGCTACGGAGATTCTCGAGCCCTTCGATTAAGTCCAGATTAGACCCTATACGGAGTGGAGGAAATCATCCCCGCAACGGTCGTTGAGAACCTTTAGTACCAGCTGCTGATCTCCGCCAAAGTCTTACGAGTTAGATTCGGAACACGAGCAGGCTGGCGTGGCGCACCGACAATCACGAGGACAAAAGCGCGTTCGTGATTGGGCCGCCCCAAAAGCGAGTTCAGAAAGTTCATATTGTGTGGCGTGTGAACGAGCGTGGCGGTGCCCGCCAATTCGAGTGCCGCCAAGAGGAAGCCCGTCGCCAATCCCACGGACTCCTTTGGATAGTAATTGGGTTCCGTGATCTCATCGCCCAATCGTCGCATTTGCATGAAGGGTACGATGATGTGCGAACAATCTGTGAAATGTGGCTTACTCCACCCCGTCGAAATGTGCTGGATATCATCCCGCCAGTTCGCGAACTTTTCGGAGGTGTAGAAATCTCGCTCGACTTCTTCCGCGAGATCTCGCAATTGCAATTTCATCTCATGCGACTTCACGACAGCAAAGTGCCATGGTTGGCGATTCGCTCCGCTCGGAGCTTGTGCCGCAGCCTGAATGCAAGCTTCAATAATTTGGTCGGAGATCTGAACGTCGGGATCAAACTCGCGGATGGATCGCCGATGCGCCATCCGCCGAGCAAACTCACGGGCCTCGGACAGACGATCTTCCGAGGCCTTCGTCTCAAAATGCCAAACAATCTTGTCCACTATCGTTTCTGCAGTACGTTTGACACCACAAAGACGCCAATCGCATTTCCCATATGCTGAGCGGCCACATTGCTAAATTCAAAGTGAATTCCGCCATAAATTCGACTGCGTCCCGCTTCCTCAGCGGCCGCACGAACGTTCAAAAAGCTACGCGTTACTCCCGGCAATCCTTCAGACTGAATCGAGAAAGGAATCTGTCCGCCGTTGAAGAGCTGTTCCAATACCGTGGCGCCAGCTGCCGAAAATGTGCTGTGTCCACTCGAGTATTCGGGGAAATAAGGAGTAAACAACAATGGCTCCCAAGTCGCGTCGCCCTCGCCATCCCGAATTGCGGTTACGGGACGCCACATCCAATACGCATACTTGCTGTCCCAGCAAGCGATCGCGGCATCCGCCATTGCAATATTGAAGAGCGCCATCGCGCGCGCCGAATCCAAGAGATCCAAGTTCTGATGACGAATGTAAGTGCGAGCGATCAAGTTGAAATGTCCTGGCGGCGTGCTCGTTCCACTTCCATCGGCCCAAAAGCGAGCAATCTCAGTTTGCTCGGCCGTGCGCAGTACGCTGTTCTTCGCTCCCAACTCTCGGACTTCCTGCAAATCACGACGATAAACGGCGCTGTTCAGGGTCGGCGGTGGCGCCAGACGAAACATGGCGCCATTCGTCAGGGCAAACGGCTTCACTTCGCCCCAGCGAGGGAACAGCGGCGACTCATAGGTAGGCAAAGTAGGGATCCAACGCCCCGGCGCGGGCAGCTGGAAATATTCTTCCATTTTTGCGAATTCAAGGTCTACGGCACGGTCCTGAATGAGCTGTTTAGCCACGCGCTGACCAAGATCAACCGAAGCCGCATATTGGGGCAATCCCTTGAGGGCCTGAGTCCCCACGTCGTAGGTCCGTTCAAAGAAATACTTCTGCAGAGGAAAGATATCCTTCAGGATTTGTCGAGCGGCAGAGGCCATCGCCACTTCCATCGACAGATCACGAGTCGCCTTGGAATCATACTTTGCGTAGGGCGCGTAGCGCTGGTCGATAGAATTTGCAGCTTCGAACATGGCCACGTGAACCATCGCCAAAGCACGCGATGACAGCGGCGGCGTGAGGCGAGCGGTGCGAATCGCGCTCAACGTGACATCGTTCCATCGATCCACTTCCGTTTGCGCTTGAGCGATTCCATTCGCAAACAGAATCACAACAGCCAAGATCAGCTTCATAAAGTTCATAATGCACCCCCCTCGTGAGCTTGATGTCGATTTCAGATTGAGGGTCTAGCGAATGCCGTTTGCTGAAGCAATCATCGCACACTTACGACACGCAGCCTTCTTAGGCGAATCGCAACGCACACAAGTTTCCAACATTTTACATCGCTCGGCAAATTGCGACATTCGCTCACACTCATCATGACGTTTGCCCACTCAAAATATTAAAGCCGACCTTTTTGTCGGCTCTGTGATTGGTAGGGGCTGCAGGCTCGGTCAAGCGCTCGCGATCACTTCACGTGATCGCTCCGCCTGACCACCCTCGCGCGCCTTTCGCTCGCATCACGCTCGCTCACCACCCACTGGGTGGCGGCGCGCTCGCTTCGAGTCCTGCTGCCCACTCAAAATATTAAAGCCGACCTTTTGGTCGGCTCTAGATTGAGTGGTAGGGGCTGCAGGCTCGGTCAAGCGCTCGCGATCACTTCACGTGATCGCTCCGCCTGACCACCCTCGCGCGCCTTTCGCTCGCATCACGCTCGCTCACCACCCACTGGGTGGCGGCGCGCTCGCTTCGAGTCCTGCTGCCCACTCAAAATATTAAAGCCGACCTTTTGGTCGGCTCTAGATTGAGTGGTAGGGGCTGCAGGACTCGAACCTGCGATCCACCGGTTATGAGCCGGATGCTTTAACCAACTAAGCTAAGCCCCCGTCGCACTGAGCAAGTCACACACGAAGATCATTGCGTTTTCGCGCTGAACTCACAAAGCTAAAACACATGCTGCGATTCACTCGTTACATTATTGGCGTCGCCCTGCTCTGGGCAATCGCTTCGCCGCACACCGCAACAGCCCAGCTCGACCGCCGCACGCTGAAGTTCGACTTCCCCGGAGTCAAATTCGGCACGACTGAAGATCTTGGCGGCCCCACGGGCGTCACCACCATTCTCTTTGATAAGTCCGTCATGGCCGTCGCCGACTTGCGCGGTGGCTCCATGTCCACCCGCGACACCAATGCCCTCGAAGGCACGCACGGCCAACCGCTGATTGATGCGCTGGTGTTCGCTGGCTCATCGCGCTTCGGCCTGAGTGCCGCCGATGGCGTCAATCGCCTCCTCTTCGAACTTCGCGCGAAATCCGCAGGACACAATCGCGCGCGGGATCTTGTCATCCCCGGCGTCGCCGGTTCCGTGATTTATGATTTCTCGTTGCGCGAGAACAGCGTCTTAGTCAGTGCGGACTTAGGACGACAAAGTGCGATTCAAGCTCAAGCCAATCAAATCGCCATCGGCCGAGTGGGCGCCGGCGTCGGCGCTGCCGTCGGCAAACTCTTTGGTCGCAATCAAGCCGAGCACTCCGGGCAAGGCGCACATTTCTTGCGCTATCAAAATCATCGCGTGCTCGCCATCGTGGTCCTCAACGCGGCGGGAAATGTTCTGGGACGAAGCGGACAAGTGATCGCGGGTAGCCACAAGAAAAAAGAAAATCAAAGACGAAGCATTCCGAAAGCCATTTTGCAGGGCGAATCCGTCGTCAAGTTCCCCGCCTCCAACGAACTCAACTCCACACTCACAGCTCTCATCACCGATGCGCCACTGAGTCGCATGGAGCTCAAACACATTGCGATGACGGCACACGCCGCCCTCGGAAAAGTGATCGAGCCCTTTCAAACATCGCGCGACGGCGACGCCTTCTACGTGATCACGACAAAGCCCGTGGGCTCGGCCGACTCCAACATGGCCCTGAACCTCGGACTTGTCGCCGGTGACGCTGTTCAAGAAGCTGTCTGGAGCATTTTTAAACACTGATTCTCAACACAAAGATCCCCAACCAAGATCGGAGTTATCATGCAAAGAATTTCCCTGCTGATCCTCGCCGCGATTCTGGTCACCGCCTCGCCCGCATCCGCACTCAGCACCACCGCCAAAGTGCAATGCGAACTGCAAGGCCCAGCCTACGACGCCATCTTTGAATTCGAAGATGATGCGAGCCGATGGGCACTCGGCGAAGAAGACAGCTGGAACTGTCAGTACACCTCCAAAGCCTCACTCGCCTTCGCCGGCCTCTTTTACGCGCTCGATCTGGAGGTGAATGTCGACAGGCCGGACCGCCAGCAACCTTGCCCAGGCAGTTTCACATGGGCTGCGGCCGAGTTCCCCGAGATCTCCGGCACCGCCACAAACTCACAAACCGGTTACACCGCCGACTTTAGCCTCGAGTCGCACGAACTCGGCTTTCGCAATGGCCGACTCTACGACTCCAACACCAGCTGCCAGTTCAGCTTTTGATTCTGGTTCTGATTTCGGGCGCGGACCCAGAAAACAAAAACCCCGAGTGCAAAACACTCGGGGTTTTTTATTTCGCTTCACACGACGAAGCGATCAGCCATCCATGAAGGTTTTAAGCTTAGACGAGCGCGACGGATGACGAAGTTTACGAAGCGCTTTGGCTTCGATCTGTCGGATCCGCTCCCGAGTCACGTTGAAATCCTGGCCCACTTCCTCAAGCGTGTGGTCAGACTCTTCGCCGATCCCGAAACGCATGCGCAATACCTTTTCCTCACGCGGCGTGAGTGTTGAAAGCACGCGCCGAGTTTGTTCGGCGAGGTTCAAGTTCACAATCGCTTCAGCGGGATTAATGACTTTGGTGTCCGGCAAGAAGTCGCCAAGATGCGAATCTTCTTCTTCACCCACCGGTGTTTCCAATGAGATCGGTTCTTTCGCGATCTTCTGCACCTTGCGGACTTTATCCACAGGCATATCCATCTTCTCCGCGATCTCTTCGGGCGTGGGCTCGCGACCCAGCTCCTGCACCAAGTAGCGCGACGTGCGCACCAGTTTGTTGATGGTTTCGATCATGTGCACCGGGATTCGAATCGTGCGGGCCTGATCCGCAATCGCTCGCGTGATCGCCTGGCGAATCCACCAAGTCGCATAAGTCGAGAATTTGTAACCGCGACGGTACTCAAACTTATCAACTGCCTTCATCAAGCCGATGTTGCCCTCTTGGATCAAATCCAAGAACTGCAAGCCGCGGTTGGTGTACTTCTTCGCAATCGAGACCACCAAGCGCAGGTTGGCTTCGACCAACTCAGCTTTCGCCGCATCGGCCTCGCGCTCACCCTTCCAAATCGCCGTGTAGGTGTCGCGAATCCAATTGAAGTGCATCTGCGTCTCATCGTGAAGGCGCTTCAATCGAGCTTCGGCATCCACAGCTTGCGTATAAAGCTGGCGGAAGCGCTGGAAGCTCAAGCCCGTGTCGCGAGTCATCTTGGTGAGCTCTTTGTCGTTCGACTCGACCAACTTGTAACGCTGACCCAGGGTTTCCAGATCCGGAGCGAAAGTTTTCTGCAAGCCTTCGCGCACGCGCTTACGCAACACCGTCATGCGATTCACCAAGTTCTTAAACTTGATGACGATGCGATTGATTGTCTTGCGGTTAAAGTTGATCGATTCAAAGTGCACCATCAAATCGGTGTTCAAAGCCAACAGCGCTTTTTCAGTTTCCACCTTCTGCGCCGACTTCAAAGATTCGTCGCGCAGGCCGGTGAACATCGGCGCCGCTTTCTCTTGATAGAGCTTCACGTGGCCGATCAGCTCATGCACCTTTTCGATGTACTCTTGTTCGTCGTACTGAGTTTCTTCGTCTTCCAAACCACGGAAGATGGATTTCACTTTGATTCGGCCTTTGTCGAGTCGCTCACCCAGCTGGATGATCTCGTGCGTGCCGATCGGCGAAAGCAAAATCGCCTTCACGATTTCGCGCTCACCCTTTTCGATTCGACGTGCGATCTCAACTTCGCCTTCGCGTGTGAGCAGCGACACGCTACCCATCTTGCGCAAGTAAAGTCGTACGGGGTCGTTGCCGCGCACGTCTTCATCGCCGACGTCATCATCATCGTCTTCGTCTTCTTCCTCTTCAGCGCCTGAATCGAGGAAGCCGCCGGCCTCTTCTTCGCCGTCTTTCTTTCCTGTGCTCGGTTCAGTGATGATGATGCCCGCGCTTTCAAGCGCCGCCATCAATTGATCCAGCAGTGCAGGCTCAACGATCTCTTGCGGAAGTGTGTCGTTGATTTCTTCAACGGTGAGGAAGCTCTTCTCGCGCCCGAGTTTACTGAGACGCTCGATCTCTTCTTTGATCATGGCGTTCAATTCGGCCGATGTGAGCACGCGCGGCTCTCCACGAGTCGCCGCTGCGGCCCGCTTTTCTGAACCTGTCTCGTGACTAGAACCTGCCATGTCCACTTTCCTCCTCGTGCCCTGCCACTCTTCGATGACTGCGAACTCAGTGATGAGTTTTGTCGACCGCCTCAAATCCGTCTGTCAGGTCGGATCCGGCGCATGCAGCTCTTGTTCGAGCCGCCTGAGTTCCATCTGCAAGCGTATGAATTCTTCCATCAGATTTTTGCTTTGTTCGGGATCAGGACTTTGCTTCAGCGACAAGCTCAACTTCTGCAGTCCCAATTGCGCTCTTCGTTTCTGGATCGCGGTGAAGAGCTTGTTCATTCTCTGTCGGTCCTTTTCGTGTTGCGCGGGATCTTCTTGCAGCTTCACCGACGGGTGAGGCCCAGAAAGTTCTCGCGGCTCAGACGACTCCAACACCCAACCTCGTTCCGCGACAGCCGCCAAAGCGGACGCCAACTGATCAGGTTGCTTGAGGTAGGCCCAGAGCGAAGCTGACAACGTAGCAAAACCTGCGGGCTCATGTCCATATCGGCGCAAGGCAATTCCAACAAGTTTACGAGCGCCCGCATGGTCGAGGAACACGGCGATCGGGTGCTCCTCCTTAGGGCGGCCCGACTTGGCCCACTCGCGAGAGGCCTCGTGCAAATCCTGCATCAGGTATCGACTTTGCAAGAGAAGTCCCACAATCAACTTCTCCTCCTCCACCATGCCGTCGAGGTCGATGCGCTCATCGGCAGCGCGACTCAACTCAGCGGCCTCGGCCTGCTCAAGTTCACCCGAAGACCCGCGAAGATCCTCGTCGCCCGAAGCTCCAGTCACTCCGCCAGTCAGTCCACCGGCCACTCCAACTGTGGGCCGCAATTTTGATGCCGACTCCGCGCCAAGGCGAGCGTCAGCGGCCTCGCCTCCAGATTGAGGCTGACGACGCAAGCGACTCTCCAACGCGCTTCGCAGCGTGTTGCGCACCCATGCACTTTCCACATCCAGGTATCGAGCCATCTCATCGGCGAAGAGCCCAATGATCGGCATGTCCATGAGCTTGGGTCCAACAGGCAGCAGCGCCTGGGCCGCCGCCTCGATCACGCGCAATTTGTCCTGCGCCGTCGCTCGGTAAGAAGCCATCCAGTGCCGCGCGAGTAAAATCGAAAACAGATCCTGCCCGCCGGCTAAGACTCGTCGCAATTCCTCAGGCCCCTTGGCCGCCAAAAAGTCATCAGGGTCCATGCCTTCAGGCAAGATCAGTCCCTTGGGTCGAAGGCCCGAGGCCAAAAGCGCCGGCAAACTTCGTTCAGCGCCTCGAATCCCCGCCTCATCCCCGTCGAGAAGCATGGTCACGTTGGCCGTCAGCCGACTCAACACACGGCCATGTTCCATCGTAAATGCCGTACCAAGAATCGCAGCGACATGGCGCACGCCACCTCGGTACAAGGCGACTGCATCCATGTAACCCTCAACGATGATCGCCTCATCCTCCGAGCGAATGTGCCGAGCGGTGACGTTCAACCCATAGAGTGTTTTGCCCTTGGAAAACACCGGCGTTTCCGGCGAGTTCAAATACTTCGGCTCGCTGGCGTCCAAGACGCGGCCGCCGAAGCCCAGCACATCGCCATTGGCCGCGACGATGGGAAACATCAAGCGATGGCGAAACAAATCGTAGTGAGAATGCGCACCCGGTCTGTTGGACGGACGCATCAGGCCCGCGCGCTCGCCGATGCGAAGTGGAATCTTCCGAGCCTGGAGTTCACTGACGAGTCCCTGATAGGCCGGAGGCGCATAGCCAATCTCAAAAGTCTCAAGAATCTCAGCCGTCAAACCCCGCTTGGCGGCGTAGGCCTTGACCGGATGATCCTCAGGCAAGCGCTGAAACTGATCGCGAAAATAGGAGCGCGCCAGTTTGTTGGCTGTCAGAACTCCTTCGCGCGTCTGCGCCTCTTCGCGTTCCCGCGGCGACATCGGCTTCTCGGGCAGCGGAATATTCGCCCGACGAGCCAACTCGTCGACGGCCTCGCGAAAAGCCATGCCGTTGTAGATCTGCAAAAATTTGAAGATGTTGCCGCTTTGCTTGCAGCCGAAGCAATTGAAGAGCTGTTTGTCTTCACTGACCGAGAAGCTCGCCGTCTTGTCGTTGTGATTTGGAAACGGACAGCGGCCCATATAATTGGCGCCATGACCGCGCAGTTGCGTGTACTGCCCAATCAAATCGACGATGTTGTTCGCTTGGCGAACTTTCTCGATGAACTCCGGCGGATAAGCTGGCATCGGGCTCACTTTCCCCCGAGTTTGGCTTTCACAACTTCCGACACAATTTTGTTATCAGCTGTGCCACCAGACTTCGCCTGCACCGCTTTCATGACCGTGCCCATGTCCTTGATGCTCGATGCGCCAGTTTCCGACATCACCTGCGCCACCAAGGCCTCGATCTGTTCGCGCGACATCTGCGCGGGCAAGTAGGCCTCTAGCATTTTGAGCTCTGAAGCTTCATTGTCGGCCAAGTCTTGGCGACCCGCCGCCTGAAACTGCTCGATGGATTCTTTGCGCTGCTTCGCGAGTTTTTTGATGACGGTGATGCACTCATCTTCGCTCATCGGCTCAGGACGCAATTCAATCTCGCGATTCTTGAAGGCGGACTGCACCATGCGAAGTGCGTTGAGCTTTAAGCTGTCTTTCGCCCGCATGGCCTCTTTCATGTCATGAACGATTTTTTCTCTCAGCGACATGTGAAATCTCCGTGGTCGTTTGGGGATTTGAGTTTTCTTCGATAACTTTTGGGTTCAGGTTCGTGGTTGCGAGTCATCCTCCCGACACCCGAAGCGCGAATGAAAAGAGCCGGTCTCCCGGCTCTTCTCGTCAAACGACTTGAATCTGTGACGTTCGGCTGAAGCCGCTGGGTCACGACTTAGTCGTTGAACTTCTTTTGCTTCTTCGTGAGACGCTTGCGAGCCGACAAAGATTTCTTTTTCAAACGCACGCTCGGCTTTTCAAAGTGCTCGCGCTTTTTAACTTCCGAAAGAATGCCGGACTTTTCGCAGGCTTTCTTGAAACGGCGGAAAGCTTGTTCAAAGCTTTCATTGTCCCGAACTTTCACGATCGCCATGTTTTAATCACCTGCCTTTCGGACTCACTGACCTCGGTCAGCAGAGGAATTCAGAGCTAGCATGGGCGATGCCTCTTGACAAAGCAGTTTGTGGAATTTAGCCGCATGAGATGTGGACTCAGCGCCCTGATTGCGGCGCATTAAGCGCTGATATGCGCTGCGGAAAGGCCAAACCGTGAAATCGCCGACCTCGGCCCAACCCCCAACTCAGCAACAGCTCGAAACCGATCATCGATTAATGCTGGAAGCCCTCGCGGAAGCCGATGCCGCCGCCGCCGTCGGCGAAGTTCCCGTCGGTGCGATTTTAGTGGGGCCCGACGGGCAAATTCTCTCCAGATCCGGCAACCGCAAAGAAGGCAACTTCGATCCGACAGGCCATGCCGAGGTGAGAGTTTTGCGCGAGGCCGCTGGCCAACTCGGCCGCTGGCGCCTGACGGACTGCACGCTCTACGTCACGCTAGAACCCTGCGTCATGTGTGCCGGAGCTTTGGTGCACGCGCGCATCGGGCGCGTTGTGTTTGGAGCCTTGGATCCGAAGGCCGGGGCCGTGGCCTCGCTCTACAAAATCCTTGAAGACTCGCGACTCAACCACCGACCCGAAGTGCGCGGCGAAGTTTTGGCCGCCGAATGTGGAGCACGTCTCACGAGTTTTTTTGCCACACGAAGGGGCAGTGCCCGAAGTTGATTGGGACAACAGCGCCCCGACAGTTCGTGTCATAGGAGAAATTCGCGGAGTTTTTTGCATCAGCTTCATCCTATGAGTTACGACGTCGCCAAGAAGTTGGCCCACGTTTTGTATTCCTAAGTTGCAGAAACGTCGTTGCAGCGGGGCCAACTCCGCAAGTGGATCTCGAGGTCGGAACTCAAGGGGAGTTCAGCGGCTCGCCGAGTTCGACGAACACGACAAACGGGGGACAACATGACAAGTCAGTCGCGAATCAAAGTTTCAGGCATCAGCCACAAGCTCTTCGGCGCAGGCGTCGCATTGGTCGCGCTGATCGCTGGCGTAACCTACGCCGCGCAGTTGCCCTCGAGCTTCTTCGATCCCGAGCAGCCGCAACGCGTGCCCGCGGTTTACGAAAAGGCCTACATTCCTCAAGGCTATGACAGCAATGACATCGTGGAAGTCGTGCTTGAAGGCATGTTCTCCAGTGCGTGCTGGCGCCCCGCCGACATCAAAGTCGAAGTCGATCACGATCGACGAAAAGTGTTGGTCGGCCCAGCCGCTTACCAATATCCCGGTCTGTGCGCGCAGATGGTGATGCGCTTTGATCGCGTGGTGCCGATCGGAGTTCTCCGCAGCGGCGTTTACGATCTGGTGCAAGCGACAGATGGTCGCAAGCTCGGTGAGATTCCCGTCGCGGTCGCGACCACTGAAGAGCCGGATGACTATCTCTACGCTCCGGTCGAACAAGCCTTCTTCCGCGATCAAGGCCGAAGCGGTCAGCTGATCATCGCCGGTCACTTTCCGAACGACTGCTGGATCTTGGATGAAGTGCGAGTTCGCGTGGGCGACAATGTGATCGTCGTGCAGCCGATCGCTAAGATTGAAAAGCGCCGCACTTGCCAAGAGGGCAGCTTTCCCTTCCACAACATCAGCATGATCGATTTCGTGCAAAAGGGTCGTTACCTGCTGCATGTCCGATCCGCCAACGCCAAGAGCGTCAACAGCATGGTTGAAATGCAGCAGTGATCGCGAGATCCGATGAGCCAATCCCACAGCCTTGGGGGATTGGCTTTGTCGCAACTGGCCTCGTTGCGTGTTGCGAATCCTCGTCAAGTTTTCTAAGTAGCTGAAATTAATAAGTATAATCGTGACCCCAAAAGCTCGCATTGCGCTCAAGGAGTAGGCCCCAAATCTCCCTAGCGTCATGGTGAGTGACGACGTGTTCACGCAACACTCAACGAGACCAGTTATATGATGGGAGTCACACCTCACTTCGCTTCCAGCGAAGTTCCACATTGAATCAATCACATTTTCTAAAGACTCACCTTCATCGAACCTAGAGAAAGTCAGCCCACGATGAAAAGGAGGTCTCATGACATCAACTTGGACGATTGAATCGCTACTCCTCTCTCATGGCGAATTTCACCTCTCGGCCTATGTGACCGAGCCGGCAAGTCCGGGCCCGCGCTCGCGACAACTCATGCAGATCATCGAGCACGCCGAAGCGCAGTTGCGCGGCGAACTGACGGATCTTGAGTTGCAGAAGTTTTTAGCGCCGCTTCGGCAGTTTGAAGAAGACATGCCCACGCTCGGTGGCTTTGAGGGCGCTCGAACTTTGGCTTTGTTTCGCACGCGAGGAGTGTTTCGAGCTCTGGCTTTGCCGGTCGAGGCCAAGCCGCTGTGGACCGTGGCCTCGAGCTTTCATGTGAAGCCGCTCTTGAAGTGGCGACAACATGAACGTGGCGAGCGGGCCTGGTTTGAAGATTGTCTGATTGAAGAGTGGCAACTGTGGGAGAAGCAGGGGCAAATCAAGAGCAACTTGTTTCAGATCACGCGCGCGGCCGTACGAGGAGATGTGCGTCACCTCGTGGTGGCCGAGGATCGGCAGATCTTTGGTCACATTGATGAGTCGCAGGGCGGTTTGAGTCTGCATCCCTGCGATCTGAACGCTTACGATGATGATGTTCTCGATGACTTGGCTCAGTTGGTTTTGCGCTCAGGCGGGCAAGTGAGCGTGAAGCCGCAGGCTGAGATCCCGGGGGCTCGCGCCGCGCTGGCGTTTGTGCGATCACCGCGCCGCGGGCGATTGCGCTGGCAACGCGAGATGGCGCGCCAGCTCGCGGAACATGAACACCGAGCGATCTCCTAACTCCAACACACGGCTTGCGCCACGCGATCAGAGTTCGCTCGCGCCACCCATCCAATTGCGGAGCGCGGGCGGAATGCGAATTCGGCCGTTGGCTTGCTGATGCTGCTCAAGGAACGGCACCAGAATTCGCGGCGTGGCGATCGCCGTGTTGTTGAGCGTGTGACAAAATCTCACCGTGCCGCCTTCGTCGCGGTAACGGAGGTTGGAGCGCCGAGCCTGCCAGTCATGAAGATTCGAGCAGGAGTGTGTTTCACGATAGAGGTTTTCACTCGGAACCCAAGTTTCGATGTCGAACATCTTGAACTTGCCCGCACCCATGTCGCCGGTGCACACCGCGACGACTTGATAGTGCAGCTCGAAGTCTTGAAGAATCTCTTCGCTCGTCGCCAAGAGCAACTGGTGCAAACGCTCACTCTCCGCTGGATCGTTCTTGCAGAGAATGTATTGCTCGACCTTGTTGAACTGATGCACGCGAATCAGACCGCGCACATCGCGTCCCGCACTGCCGGCTTCGCGACGAAAACAAGGCGACACTCCACCATAGAGAATCGGCAGCTGCGCCTCGCCGAGAATTTCGCCGGTGTGAAGTGAGTTGATGGGCACTTCAGCCGTGCCCGCTAGGTAAATGTCGTCTTCCTTGAGGTGATAGACTTGTTCGCGACCTGTCGGAAAGTGACCTGTGCCGACGAAGGCGTGCTCGCGAGCCATGGCCGGCACACTGATGAGCGTGAAGCCCTTGGCTCGCAACTTCTCAAGTCCATAGCGCAGCATCGCGTGTTCGAGAATAACGAGGTCACCTTTAAGCGAGTAAGAGCGACTGCCACTCACCGTCGCGATTCGTTCAAGCTCAGCCCAGTCGCGCTTTTGCAGGATCTCGACGTGATCGAGCGGCTTGAACTCGAACTTGGGTTTTGCGCCCCAAGTGCGAACTTGTTGGTTGCCGCTCTCATCCAGCCCGATGGGCGTGTCGGGTGAAGCTGGCAGCGGCACCAGCCACAAAAGATTTTGCAGCGCGAGCTCGGCGGCTTCTGTGTCCGCCTTGAGAGCGTCGATCTCTTGTCCGATCTCGCGGCCTCGAGCGATGATGGCATCGCGCTCTTGAGGCGAAGCGCCCTTCATCTTTTTGGAATTGGCGTTGCGTTCTTCATTGAGAGCTTGATTGCGCTTCTTCAATTCCATGAGGCGAGAGTCCGCGCTCAACAACTCGTCGAGATTGAGCTTCACGCGCTTCTGTTCGATGGCTTTGCGGACGATATCTGGATTTTCGCGAATGAACTTTATGTCGAGCATCTGATTTCACCTCGGAATCCACGAGCTTATCGAGAATTCGCACTGTTGACTATGGGGTTTTAGGCGATGCGCGTGTGGGAGTGGTAAAAGGCTTTGGGCTGCCAGGCGGCCCAGGGCGCTTCATAGTCTTGGCGGCGCTGGAGTGTTTCCGCGTCATAGACATAGACGCGGTGTCGCGTGCCGACGATCGCCAGACCAAGCTCCGGCAAGAGGCGCACGGATTGAGGCCAGTCTTCGAGTCGAAGTTGTCCCACAGGCTCTTGGCTTTGAAGGTCGAAGACTTTCAGTTCGCGAATGTTGGGGGCCGTGATCCAGATTCGCTGTCGCGGCTCATCGACGTCGACGGAGAGAAGTTCGCCACAGTTCTTTAGCGGCAAGGGCCCCTTCGCATGCAGGCCAGTTTGTGACTCGAGGTCGTAGCCCATCCACAAGCCGTCGGCGTTCTGAGGCGTTTCATCTTGTGAGCTGATGATGAAGTAGAGGTGTTGACCGATCAGCCGGAGGTGGCCGGGATTGGAGCCGACTTGAATTTGCAGCTCTTGCAGTTTGAGGGGGCTGACTTGCCGAGCTTGCAGATCCAGCATCAAGAGCGTCGGAACTTTCGAGCTGGGGGCCGCGAGCGAAACAAACTTCGCGCCTTCGACCCAGGTGAGATCATGCATGCGCCCATCCAGCGTTGGAATTTCGTCGATGATTTGCAGTCGCTGCACATCGACGACGGCGATCGCATTGAGGGGTTGTCCACTTCCCGCCTCACCGTATTCACCGGAAAGCGGCGCCAACACGTGTCGCCCATCGGGCGTAAAAGCCACATGGCCATACCAAACTCGGCCCATGGGGAGCTGCAGGCTCTGCACTTCACGCCCCACCTTCCAGTCGACCATCGACATCCAGCGGCCTCGACGCGAGCATCCCACCATCAGATGCGGTTCAAGCGGATGCGGCTCAAGCACATGCAAGGGACTTTGCACGGGCACTTCTTGGTAGTGACCATCGGCCAAGTTCAAGCGGAAGGCGCGACGATTTGAAGTGACAAAGTCGTAGTCGGGAATGGGGCTGGTGTGGCCTTGAGTTTCGAGCTTGAAAACGCCACCGACCAAAGCGCCGTCAGGTCGGGCCAAGCCGCCACGACGCTGAGTGCGCCACACATCATAAAGCTCTGTGCCGATTGCGGCACTCACACCTAGACCCGCCAAGCCTGTGAGAACTTTACGTCGCGGAAGATTCATCGCCTTTAGTTTAAACTTCGGCGCGAGTTCACACAATGCCGTGAGCCTGAGATCAAGACGTCTGGTTATGAGACAGACCGGCCTAGGTCAGCCGCGTGTGACGCGCGTGTGCGAGTGATAGAAAGGACGCGGACCCCAGTCCTTCCAACGTCGGGAAAAGTCGCCGCGCTCCGAATAATCTCGCAGATCCAAAGCTCGAAGCTCGCGGAGTGTACCGACGAGGGCGAGGTCGTGTTCGGGCAAGATCTGAATGGATCGGGGGGACTCGGGAAATTCGAGGGTCTTGACGAGTCGTTGGTCGGCCAGATTCCAGATGAGAATCTGCTTTCGATCTGGAGCTGTGATCCATAGCTGGCCCAAGGCTTCATCAACATCCACGGACAAAAGTTCGCCGCTCTGCTGGAGGCGGGTGGCACTCTCACCCAGAATTCGAACCTGCGAATTTTGGGAACGCGGATCTTCCCCGCCAAGATTTTGGGACTGACGCCAATCGGTGCCGACCCAAAGCCCATCGGCTGCAAGCGGATTCTCCATCTGCCCGCTCAGCACGAAGTAGACTTGATCGCCCAACACTCGGAGATGACCAGGGTTACTTCGCTGCGTGGTTTGCACCGTTTCGCCGTTCGCTTGGCGGAGTGTCCGCGCTTCGACTCGCCGATTTTTCAAATCGAAGATCTGCAAGGTCGGCCTTCGATCATGAGAGGCTGACAATCCAACGAAAAGGTCGCGATCCGCGCGAGCCAGATCATGCAGTCGGCCTTCCTTTGTGGGGATCTCATCGATGATCTGCCAACTCTCAAGATCCAGGATCGCCAGCCATGCGTTGGGATCGACTTGCTCCTCGTACACGGCTTTGAGTTTTTGCTGATGCTCAGCCATTGGTAAAATCGCATAGCGACCGTCGTCTGAAAACGCCAAATGCCCGTACCAACTTCGATGCTCAGGAAGCTCCATCGACTTGGCTTCGCGACCCAGTTTCCAATCCAACATCGACAAGAGGCGACCGCCGCGCGAACAACCCAAAGTGAGATTCGAATCTTGTGGATTGGCCTCGAGCACATGAATGGGCGCGGATGATGCGAGCTCCGCGTAGTGACCTGTTCTCAAGTTCATGCGAAACGCGCGTCGCTTGGAGGTTTGGGCGTCGAGCTGATGGGGCTGATTGAGGCCTTGCGCGATCTCGAGCTTGAATGCGCCACCGATCAAGTACTCCGCGTCAGCTCGCGTGACGGCTTGCCTCGCTCGACTCCACGGCGCGAATTGGCGACCGAGGGCGATGGCACCCCATGCGCTCAACACGCCCGCCGCGCCGACAAGAAGATGACGTCGATCAAGCTTCATAAGTTGAGCTTAAGGACTTCGAGAACAAAAACAAGTTCGCAACCTGAGATTCACTGCACGATCCACAAGAATTGAACTTGCGTCCGACACTCAGCGCACATTGTAATCCGCATATGCGAATGCGCCTCAATCGTCCGCAATGTGTTCTGTTGCCCTTGTTGCTCGTCCTGACGGTCTACTTTTGGACTCAGTCGCGCTATCCATCTTTGATGAAGAAACTCGCGACCCCTGATCGCGTCGAGTTCAATTCATTGAGCTTTCGCGCTTGGGTTCCACTTTTGCCCGAAGACACGATGCCGACGCGGGTGTTGAAGCAAAGTTTGAATTGGTACGAGGCCAACTGGCGAGGCATGACGTTCGGATTCCTTCTGGCGGCGGGCGCCTTGGCGATGTTTCGCTTGCGACGTCGCGATCCGTCTCTCGACGAAGGCGACTCGTCGCCGTCATCCCGTCAGTCAAGTTGGGGCCTAGGCGCCGGATGGGGGACGCTGATCGGCGCGCCTCTTGGTCTTTGCACAAATTGTTCGGTACCTTTAGCTCGAGCGACATTGGCGACGCAGCTTCCGGCATCGACGGCCTTCGCCATCGTCATGGTCTCACCCACTCTCAATCCGATTGCGCTCGAGATTCTTTGGCAGGAATTCGGTCCTGTGGAGTTTTCCTTTCGACTCCTCGGCACTTTGCTACTTCTCATCATGATGGTGCAGGTGCTCAAGTGGTTGCCACCGCGCCGACAAGTTGAAGCTCCAGTCCAATCACCAGAGCCCGTCTCTCCGGAGATTCGCTGGGGAAAAGCCGTGACCCTCGCGCTGCGAACCTGGTTATGGGGGTTGGGCCAGGTTCTGATTTGGACACTTCCCGCGATGCTGGCCACAGGTGTTCTCGGCGGGCTCTTGATTGAATTCGCTCCGCTGGAAGCTTGGGCCAAGGGTGAAATTCATCCCGTGAAACTGGCGGCGTTTTCATTGGTCACCGCTCTGCTGCCGGTGCCGATGACCTTTGATCTGGCGTTTGCCAACACGCTGAAAGAATTTGGCGTCTCGCCGATCGTTTACATGACCGCACTCATGAATCTTGGAACCTTGAGCTTGTTCAGTCTCTGGGTGCTTTGGCGCGCCGGTGTTCGCCGTGCGAGCGTGATCATGCTCGGCTTACTCTTGTTGATTGGGCCCTTCATAGGCTGGTCTCTGAATCAATTCCAAACTTATCGACAGCGATCTGAAGTTCAAAGTCTTCGATCACAGATGCTCCAGGCCGAAAGTGAGTTTCGCCGGGAGCTTGAATCACTCGCGCGCGAGTGGCTGAGCTCAGAGGACGCCGCGAACAACGATGCGCTTCGCAAACTCGTTGCCGCCGAAATTTCGCGACGAATCGCGCGACCGGAGTTCTGCACAGAGTTCACCGGCCTTTCGGCACATGAGTGTGATTCCACGCAAATCGAACTCGAGCCTCTTGTGATGGTCCGCGCGGTGGAGCCCTATTATCTTCGTCAGGCATGCCAAAACAAACTCGGCAAATCGCGCGAGCGCTGCGAGTACTCGGCGCAGATTGCCGAACTAGCCGGACAATTGGATCCCCGCGCTTGCCTGCAATTTCAACTCGAGGATCGGCGCAAGTTGATGCGAACACTTCATCAAGAATGCTGGGATCGAATGGGCTGGCATCTTGCCGTCGATATGGGTTGGGACTGTCTCGGTCGCGATTCTCGAATTCGAAATGGGTGCAAGATCGCGCGACTTGCCAACGAGGCGCGCGCGGGGAACACCTTTGTTTGCCCACGTGAGAACACTTGGCTGAATCGATCTTGCGTCGCAGGTCAAGCGACGAGCATGATTCGTAGCTTTCAAATCCGCAGCTTCGCCGAGCGAGGTCAGCTCGTTTCGCACTCGGTGACGCACAAAAGCTCTCGGCCAATGATCACCGCCTGGCCAAGCGAAGTCGCTTCGCCCTCCTTGGCTTGGGAGTCGATCTGGGAGAATGACGAGTTTGAGTTATGGCGGCAGCCGATGCCGTCACAAGCTGCGAAGTCGGCCTTAGAACCTGGCGAGCTGCTCGTACACCCTGGTCGCTCAAGGGGCCTTGCTGAAATTCATGATGTTCGATCCATCGTCAATATTCCGGCACTCGGTGGCTCGCGCTACGCACTCCCCATTGCGTCCATCGACTTCAATGCGGACGGCTGGCCGGACCTCGCGAGCATCGATGTGCAGGGCTTAACCGTCGCTTGGAATCTCGGCGGAACCTTCCTCACTCAGCACTTGCTCCCACAGACCGACGACCCACCTGCACTTCTCACGTTCACGCCCTTTGATCGCGATCGCGACGGCGATTGGGATTTGCTCGTCGTGGCACGCGACGGAAGAGTGTGGACGCTGATGGCGGTCAACGCCGAAGCTGGAGCGAAAGCGAAGCGCCCGCATTGGCGTTGGCAGCCTGAGCCCGAGCTTGAAAAGCTCATGGGGCGAAGTGCGCCCCGCACACTTGCGACTTCTGACTTAGATGGCGACGGACATCATGAATTGATTTGGTTATCGCCTACAGTTCTCAAGCCCGTGTTCGCGAAACGGACTTTCGTGGCGAAGCCCACGGAAGACGGTGGGTGGGTCGAGTTCGACGGCGACGGCGCGGGCCGCGGATCCAGCGCGCAAGATCGCGTGTTTCGAAATTTGATCGGATCCTCGCTGACGGTCCTCACCGAAGACCTGAATGCCGACGGCGCTCCTGACATTCTGATCGGCATGGATTCAGAACACCCCGACGCTTGGTATCTCAGTCAGAAAAGTTCGCGGGACAAATCCCTTTCGTGGCGACGTCTTGAGGGAAGCCAAACTCAGATCAATGTTCCGGCGACCAGTTACTACAGCATGAGCTACGACTCCGCGGATCTCAATGCCGACGGCCGACCGGATCTCTTGATGATGGACTTAGCCGCAGATCCCACGCCGGACTTTGGCTACTGCGAATCTCTGGGGCTTTCCGAAGCCGAGACGCGTGAGTGCCAAAGTCGACTGAAGTTGGCCGAAGCGGCGCGGTCTCGCGAAGCCTCTCCTTGTTTTGAGCTTGCACATCTTGCGGATCAGATCGAATGCGCTGGAATTTCGATCACCCGTAAGGCCGGCGAGAACGCGCGCCCTGACTGGTGTCCGCTCGGAGAATTTGATCGCCTTGGCGCGAGAACTTTGTGTCTGAACTTCTTGGAGCGCGGCCGCGTCGCAGGACGGCTTGAGCCCGGACCCACGCAAGTGCAGCGCAATGTCTTGTTGATTTCTCAGAAGAGCGCCGGCTTGGCGGCTCGCTGGCGCGATGAGTCCGCGAGAACCGGCGTTCAAGCCACAGGCTGGGCGTGGAACTCGCGCTTCGTCGACATCGACAACGATGGGAACATGGATCTGCTGATCGGCACGGGACGCTATCAACAAGATCAGCACGGATTGAATCGCCTCTTCATTCAGACGCCACGCGAGCCGGAGGTCGTTCGATCCACATCTCCCCAATTCACACAGGCATCGCCAACTTCGTTTCGCGATCCCGTCGACACGCCTTCATTCGCGATCGCCGACTTTGATTTGGACGGACGCCTGGACGCGGTCGCGACAGGTATTGGTGTGGGCAAACGCTACTATGAAAATCGCTGGGCGAAGTCCCCAGGTCTGAGCCTTGAAGTGATGGAATCTCGCCGAGGCCACAGCGCTCCCATCGATCTGAAGGCGCAGTTACGCGTGGGAGATCGCGTGCTGCACCGACAAATTCGTATGTCAGGTGGGCATCAAAGCTTTGACTGGCCAGGATTGTGGTTTGGCCTTGGTGAAAATCCGCGCGCTGAGGGCCTTGAAGTGCGATGGTCCGACGGACAACGCATCGCCATTCCCCTGAGCCTCAATGAGGGATTTCGCTATCGCCTTGTGCGACGTGCAAAGTCCATCGCTTCGAAATGATAGTCTCAAACCAGTTCGGTGTGTGAGTGATGCAACTGGTTCGGCATCGCCTGGCGCCAGCGCTTTTCAAGTTGCTCGAGCCGCCGAAACTTCTCAGTATCAAAAACACAAATTTGTTCGCGCGTGCCGATGAGTGCCACATTCAGATCCGGTATCAACTGTACGGATTGTGGATGTTCAGGCAGTTCGATGAGTTTGATGAGGTCCCGAGTTTCCGTATCGTAAACTTTAACGAGCTTTCTTCCTGGTGCTGTCATCCAAACACGCTGTCGACGTGCATCCACATCTAAGGAAAGAAGTTCGCCACAGCTTTCGATCAGTTGGGGAGTCGATCCATGATCGGCGTTTGCCGACAGCGGGTAGCGCATCCAAATTCCGTCGGCTGAATGCTCTCCTTCTTCATGCGCACTGATCATGAAGTAAACTTCACCGCCGATCAGACGAAGGTGGCCCGCATTGTCGCCGACTCGAATCGGCGAGCCGCCGCTACCGAATGTGATTTCCAATGGTTCAACTTTTCGCTGGGCAAAATCGACACTCACGAGGCGCGGAATGCGCGTGCTCGGGGCCGCCAAGGAAATGTAGCGATGGCCTTCGGCCCATGCGATGTCGTGCATGCGTCCATGAAGACTCGGAATCTCATCCACAATTTGCCACTTCTCCAAATCGAGCACGCTGATCGCATTGATCCTCTGCCCTTGCCACGCCATCTCGATACCACCTGTCGTGGGTGCCAATGCATAACGACCGTCTGGCGTGAACTCGACATGCCCATACCACAGCTGTCCTTTGGGAAGTTGCAGACTGCGAACTTCGCGACCCGCACGCCAATCGACCAAAGACATCCATCGACCACGTCGCGAGCAACCGAGAGCCAACTGCGCGTCGAGCGGGTGCGCCTTCAAACTGTGGATCGGTGTTTTCACCGCAAAGTCTTCAAAGCGCCCGGTTGTCAGGTCCAAGCGAAACGCGCGTCGCTGCGAAGTCATCACATCGTAGTCATCAAGATCCGGCGTGTGCACTTTCGCTGAAACCTCGTAGCGGCCGCCGATGAGGTGTCCGCGCAAGCCCTGATGGCGAGGCCGCTGCGCCGGGCGTGAGTCATAGTATTTCACCCCGAGCGCCGTCGCGACGCTGGTCAGAGCGAGGGACAGCAGGAGCTTTCGACGATCACTTTGCATGCCCCAATTTTAGGGTAAGTCGGAGGCGACTTGGACTGAATTTGCCGCGCCCATGACATTTGCCTGCTCGCGCTCGACCTAGGGACGGCGGATTGCGCCCAGCGCGAAGTCACAACAGGGTACGCTCGGTTGCCTGCGTGCTCCTGCGAGAAGTTGCGCGCCTGAGCTCCCGTGCCATTTTGGGAGGTTGTGCCCGCCGACCTTTGAGGATTGGAAACGCACTCTTTCGATTGAAAATCTGGGCCGCGTTGCGACGCCAAGCTGGACGCGCGGGTTTGAGGCATGATAACCGAGAGGTCTACGTTCCAAACATGCGGAGAGGTGGCCGAGTGGTTTAAGGCGCACGCCTGGAACGCGTGTGTAGGGTAACACCTACCGTGAGTTCGAATCTCACTCTCTCCGCCAATTAAGTCTCTAGTGACGACACAAAAATCCCCTAAGTAGGGAAAA
>ERZ761609.44-NODE-44-length-186536-cov-83.802527_pt1 | contig 186536 bp, 197 predicted proteins | sample MGYA00511163_ERZ761609 | MGnify/ENA primary metagenome ERZ761609 (study PRJEB28899, sample SAMN02445070) | bioreactor sludge metagenome | biome: EBPR sludge | place: Australia: Brisbane, Thorneside Wastewater Treatment Plant | collected 2011-12-16 ... | reverse complement strand
GGCCTCCGGGCCGAGCGGCGCTGGTCACGACCGGAAAGACGTTGAATCCAAAACCGGCGACACCCCGAACTCCACGACGTCGCTCCAGGCCTTAACCTTGAGTGTCGCAGATAAACCCTCATCCCCCAACCCTTTCTCCCTTCGCACAAACATCGAAAGGAGAAGGGGAAAATCCTGAGCCATGGTCGGCCCTGGCGTCTTCAAGCAAATCACAAACATCGAATGGAGAAGGGGAACTTCTCGATCCTGAAGAGCCTTGAGCATGAACCCTCGACAGCGAGCGAATCACTCCTGGCCCCCACATCCTGCTTCGCGGAATGAGGGGGATGGTTGTTGATGGGGTTTGGAGGTTCGGGAGGCCCGAAGGGCCGACATCACCTAGCGAAGGCCGTGAGGCCTGGAAAACGAGCTGCCCCCATTTTTTCAGGCCTGAAAGGGCCGATATCAACTGACCCCGGTTCAGGAGTTCGGAATTTCGACCCGAACTCCCGACCTCCCGAACCTCCCGAACCTCCCCAAGGCGAAGGCCAGGAGCCAGGATCAGTTGGTCTGCGCCGGGCAGGAATCCCCAGGTGTGGCGCCCGTCATCAGGCGCCGACGGCGCGTTGCTGAGCCTCGACGTGCATGCCGGTCGTCATGAGCCAAGCGGTGGCGCGCTGAATCTCCTCAACCGGACCCTCCAACTGCACATGCACCCAGCCGAAGTCCGAATCCACATTCGCCTTCACAATGTTCACGCGGACCTTGAAATCTTGACCCAAACGCCACAGCCAAGGCTCGGCGACGGCCTCTTTCCGCGCTGAAATCGTTAAGTCCACCTTCGTCATGGAGGCCAGTCTACCGCCGCTGGGTTCCTCCGCGCAAAAAATCCGCCTTGACGTCTGGTCTTCGAGAAGATTCCCCCGTATAATGAACGAGAGCACCCACCTTATGAGCGATCGAGTCTTAGTTTTTGACACCACCCTCCGCGATGGCGAGCAGAGCCCCGGCGTGAGCTTGAAACTGCCGCAAAAGCTTGAAATCGGGCATGCCTTGGTCGATTTGGGAGTCGATATCATCGAAGCTGGATTTCCGATCTCGTCGCCCGGCGACTTCGAATCGGTTCACACCCTTGCAAAGGAGCTCAAAGGCGTCACGATCTGCGGCCTCACTCGAGCTCGGGAAAAAGACATCGACGTCGCCGCCGAAGCCTTGCAACCCGCCGAAAGCCGAAGAATCCACACCGGTCTCGGAGTGAGCGACAACCACCTGGAGCACAAACTCCGAATGACTCGCGAGCAGGCGCTTGAAGTCGGGGTCAACGCGGTCAAGCACGCCCGCCAATACACCGACAACATCGAGTACTTCATGGAGGACTCAGGGCGAGCCGACCGCGAGTACGTCTTTCGAGTCGTCGAATCGGTCATCGCCGCCGGCGCGAACACGATCAATGTGCCCGACACCACGGGCTACACCTTTCCCACCGAGTACGGAAGCCTGATTCGCGAAATTCGTGAGAATGTGCCGAACAGCGACAAGGCTGTGTTCAGCTGTCACTGTCACAACGACCTCGGGATGGCCACCGCCAACACTCTCGCGGGCGTTCTCGGCGGGGCCCGCCAAGTCGAAGTCACCGTCAACGGCATCGGCGAAAGAGCCGGCAACACCTCGCTCGAAGAAGTGGTCGTCGCCCTCAAGATTCGCCAAGATCTGTTCGGGGTTGATACCCGGGTCAACCCCGCCAAACTCCTGGGCCTGAGTAAGCTGGTGAGCCGGCTGAGCGGCATGATCGTCCAACGAAACAAGGCCGTGGTCGGGGCGAACGCGTACGCCCACTCCAGCGGAATCCACCAGGACGGGGTCCTGAAGGAGCGCTCGACCTATGAAATCATCGCTCCCGAAATGGTGGGTGCCGAAAAGAGCGAAATCATCCTCACCGCGCGCTCGGGTCGGCACGGGCTGAAGCACCGACTGCTGGAACTCGGATTCAACTTCGGAGACGATCGATTCGAGGAACTTTATGCCAAATTCTTAGAAATAGCAGACCAAAAAACCGAAGTGCTCGACGAGGACCTGCGGAGCTTGGTCACAGCTCGATGACGCTTGGACGGAGAATTTTCGAAAAAGTTCGCAATTTTCGCCCCAAATTTTAAAAGTTCGGTTATCCTGTAAGGAGCAGAAGGGAATTCCTGTCCGTCAGGTCCCCTGAAGTGTGCATTTATACAAACGCCAACGCAAGTTGGCTGGAGGCCGAATGAAATCCTATCGAAGAGCCTTTACGCTCATTGAACTGTTGGTCGTGATCGCGATCATCGCAATCTTGGCCGCGATCCTTTTCCCTGTTTTTGCCCGGGCCAAAGTCATGGCCAAGGGTGCCGCGAGCATTTCGAACATGAAACAGATCGGAATCTCGCACATGATGTACATGGCGGATTATGAAGACCGCGCCGTTCTCGTGGGGACGACGAACGAAGCTGACTCGCCCTTCCTGTTGAATGGCGTTCCCTACAAGCCCTGGAGCTGGCTCCTGTGGCCCTACATGAAGAACGCCAATATCCAGCAAGACCCCTTGAGAAGCGCCGAGCCTGTGAACGTGGCCGGAGCCAATCAGCAGATCTTCTGGGCGTATCGCAACCACTACGGCTATGCCTTTACGGTCTATAGCCCGACCCTCTTCACGACGGGCGGCTGGCAAGTCAATACGATCAAGTCGACTACCATTGGTCAACCGGCCAGTACGGTGATGTTCTCGCTCAAGAAAGGGCGAAACAACCAAGCGGACTGGCTTTGGGTGAATTCGCCCGTCTGGATGGCGAACCTCGTCGCCCCGCCGCACTGCGGGTCAGGCGACTACACGACCGTCAACCCGGTCAGCATCTGCGCTCCGGCGGTTCGGTGGGGAAGCAATGGCTACACCAGCGAAATTCCTCCGATCGTCGAAGGGCGACACACCGGAGGCAACGCTTTCCGCAAGAACAACCAGCACATCGTCTGCATGGGCGACGGCCACGTGAAGGGGATGGCGAGCCCTCAGCTCGCCGCAGGAACCAACTGGACCCCCACCACGCCGTCGGGTTCGATCACGATCACCGATATCAACCGATACATGTGGGACAACGACTAATGAAGTTCGGTTGGACTCTCCTTGTCTGCGGAATCTTGGCCCTCGGAGGTCTGGGATGCGGCAATTCTGAAGAATCGAGCGCTGCCCCGGATGATGCCTCCAAGCTAGGCACGGTCAAGTCGGAAGATGGCGCCGAAGGGAAGGGGGGTGAACTCAGCATCAACCCGAACTTCAAAGGGGCACCTCCGGCTGGCGAAAAGGCAGGCGGAAACTAGATCTTCCTAGTCACCAAACTGGGGCCGAACAGACGTTCGGCCCCAGTTCTTTTGTGCAAGGCCCGCCGACATCAACATAGGACAGTGGAGGATGGTCGGCCTAAAGGAATGATGCACGAGCACCCAAAGTTGACGTGGCGGGCACTCACCATAGTAGGACAGATTTTTGAATTTCGTCCCGGAAAATCGACTAGGGTTTAGATCTTTCGCCGATTAGCTCGTAGTTTCGACGGGGTGACAGAAAACTCTTTCTGAAAAATCCGACTGAAGTGGGCAGCGTTGCTAAACCCAACCCGGGCGGAGATTTCACTGATCGGGGTGTTCTCCTGCAAGATCATCAGGCGGGCTCGCTCCAGCCGGAGCGCGATCAAGTACTTATGAAAGGGCTTCCCGGCCGCTTCGCGGAACAAAAACCGGAAATGCGAGGTGCTCAGGCCGAACTGCTTCGCCACATCCGCATCGGTGAGATTTTTCGAGTAGTTGCGGGCCAGGTAAGAGAAGGTCCGCTCCATCATCGGGTCGATCTTGCCGGACGTCGGCACCATCACGTGCCCGGTGATTTCGTCGAGAAGCGTCTTGGTCGCCTGGGCGATCATCTCGGAGGTCAACTGCTCATCAAAAAGGCGGATCGCCCGCAATTGGAGGCGGTGGAGGCTCCGCGGCGCCCCCGATTCCAGGAGAGCCGCCGAAACGACCGCCAAAAACGTCAGGGCCAAGCTCTTGGCTTCATCTAGGTCTTGGCCGCAGGCCTTCACCCCCTGAATCAGCTGGCGAGTGGCCTTGTCAAATCGAGCCCGATCTCCGAGCCGGACGATCGACCCGACCTCGCTGAGCGCGACGTTGCCCGTATTGCCTCGAAATGGGCAGGTCGAGGGGGCCAACTGTTCGACAATGACGTCGTAGATGAGGAAGCTCGCTGGTGTCCCAAAATCTCGAAACCGTAAGTGAGTCGCCTGGCGGATCGGCGGGAGGTCCAGCGTCAAATGACAGACCGGCTGCTCGCGGCCATCGACCATGACCGAGTCGAGCACTTCGATGCTCGTCCCGTCCCCGATATACGAAGTCCCTTGCGAAGGGGGGCTTCCCGGCCCATAGTGCCTCCCCGAGACGAGGTTGTGCTGGTAGACGAGGTCTTCTTCGTTGAGGACTTGGATCGCCGCCCCAACACTCCCCGACGACTCGGCTTTGCCTTGCCGAAACATCGCAAAAACCCCGATCACGTGGACACGCCGGAGTTCCCCGACCGAAGAAGGAAGCTGAACATCCAAAGAGTTCTGGGGGCTGCCCGATGCGGGATCGCGGAGCTTCGATCCACTTTGCCAAGCCGCTCCCCCCGTAATCGGGAGGTTCGGCTTGACTTGGCTCGGTTTCCAAATGGGCGTCGTCTCGCTTCGAGAAAACTCCGCGGGCTGGAAAACAGTGACCATAGTTCTTGCTAGTCGATTCTACGGACTGAGGCTCACGGTTGTATGCGGGAGGTGGCCAAAGAGCGACTCTCGCAGGCCCTTCACTCGCGGATGAATCAACTCAAAGTCCTTTTGGTAGTAGACCGGAATCCAGGGCGCATCTTGCAAAGCGATGTCTTCGGCGGTCGCATAGAGCGCGAGGCGCTTTGCTTGGTCGAGCCCCGCATCCGCCTCTCGGCAGAGCCGGTCAAACTCGGGATTGTTGTAGCCATGCTTGTTTTCGGGACCGTAGGTCGCCAGCATGTAGCTCAGGAAGTTCTCAGGATCGAGGTAGTCCGCCATCCAGCGCATGTGATAGAACGTCAACTGCTTGGCGTCGTACTTTTCCAGATAAGCTCGCCACTCCATCGTTCTGAGATTGACGGTGATGTTCAGGTTTTCCTTGAGTTGGCTCGCAACCGCCTCGGCCACAACCCGAATGTCCGGCCGGGCCTCTCGGAAGTTCATCTCCAGAGCCGGGAAGCCCTTCCCGTCTGGGAATCCTGCCTCAGCGAGTAGCTTCTTGGCTTCTTCGACATTGAAAGGGAGCGCGGCCGCATCGGGGCGGTGCCCCGGCATTCCTGGCGGGACGATGCCGGTGGCGACGGTGTTGAGTCCACCCAGTTGGTTTTCGACGATGGCCGCGCGGTCGATCGCCATCCCAATGGCTCGTCGCACTCGGCGATCCTGAAACTCCTTCACTGTGTTCTGGTTCAAGCCCAAGTAGAAAAGAGACGGGCGGTCGAAGGCTTTGACCTGATCTTTATACTGAGGGTCGTTTTGCAAGGCCACGACGTCTTGTCGCTCGACCGCCACCAGGTCCAGCTCGCCTGCTTTGTACTTGTTCAGCCGGGTCGCCGCGTCTTTGATGACCGGCCTCTGAATCTTGTCGACCTTTGGTGCGCCGCCGTAGTAGTCTTTGTTTGCGACGAGCTCAATGAGCTGCTCTCGAACGTAGCGGGAAACCTTGAAAGGTCCGGTGCCAATCATCTGTTCGGGCTTCGTGATTTCAGAATCAGCGGGGACCGCATCCTTCGGCATGATCGCCGTGACCATAAACGTCATCTTGCCGAGGAAATAGGCTCTGGGGGTCGGAATTCGAATGATGACCGTTTGCGGATCGGGAGTCTCGATGCCGGTGATTTCCGGAGCTTTGCCCTCTCGATAGTCCATCAAACCGACGATGTCGTTGATGTATCCGTATGTGTTCTCATTGACCCCCTTGCGAACGTTGCGCTCGATGCTCCACTTGACATCTTCGCTGGTCATCACCTTGCCGTTGTGGAACTTGACGCCTTGCCTGAGAGTGAACTTATAGGCTTTGCCGTCTTCGATGACTTCCCACTTTTCGGCGAGTCGCGGCTCGACGGTATTGTCGGTGCTCCATCCGACGAGCCCTTCATAGACTTGCTGCAACAGGTCAATCGTGTCGCCGTCCGAAACTCGGCCCGGATCGAGGGTCGTGGGGTTCGTGGGGATCGGATAGCGAAAGACGTTTTCCGAACCGGCTTTGGCCTTTTCCGAAAAGCCTCCGCCTTGGCCGCAGCCCATCATCGAAAACGAGAGCAAGAAAACGGAAAGGGAGGCCCAGGGGAGCCAGCCGAAGCATCGTTTCATCTTGCGTCAAGATTACCAGAGTCGAGGGACCCGGACGCCAAATGAAGAGACCGAACGAACGCCTCGGTCGCAGGAAGTCGGCGCTCGGCTTGGTCGGAAACCACCGTCCTGACGAGGCGAGCCGCCTCTTCGGCGAATTTCATCGACCCCGGGGGAGTTTCGCGCTGGACGAGCTGAGCCAAACCGATCAGAACTTCGGCTCGCACCTCCAGTCGGGCCGTCTTCGACTCAAAATGATCGGCGCAGAGATTGCCGCCCGCACTCGTCGAAAACCAGGCCGGGTTCTCGCGAATGGGTCGATGGCAGACCACGCAGGCGTCCCAGATGGGCAACAACCCTTCTAAGAGCAGGAGTTGATCGACTCCCCAAAGCCAGGCCACCACGGGGCGAGGGTGTCGCTCGAACTCGCCCAGACTCCGTAAGAGGAGATCATAGGGCCCGGCGTCGGCTGATCCTTCGGGCACCAAAGCCGCAAACAGTTCGACCAGCGAAAGTGCCGCGCCCAAGCGGTCGAAGTCCGACCGAATCCCGGGAAACGAGGTGATCGGCTCGGCCTGGGTGACACTCTTCGACGTGCGCCCCTCTTCGACCTGGATTCGGGCGACGGTCAAAGGTTCGGCCAGCCAACCTCGCTTCGAGTTCGCCTTTCGAACTCCCCGGGCAAACGCCACGAGAACTCCGGCTTCTTGGGTCAGAAAAACGATGCGGCGGTCTGACTCTCCTGAGTCAAACCGCCGCAATGTAATCGCATGCAGCGTCGTCGAGTTCACGCCTAACTGAAGAAGTTCGTCTTCAGGAACTCGATAAAGACGAAGTACATTCGGTCGATCAGAAGCGTGAAACGGGTCATCACGGTCGATCCAAAGATCGCGCCAAACCCGATCATCAACAGCCACCGGCCAAGCGTGGTCGTCCCCTTCAGGAACCTAGATTTGATCTCAAAGCTGAAGAAGAAGTAGCTCATGACCGAAAGAAGCGTCACCAAGAAGATCACATTGTTCACGGCTTGGGTGACATAGACTGCGTTCGGAATGTTGGCTGCACCCCCTGGAACAAAGATGGGGTCGAAGGTATTCGGCACAATCGGCTTCATCGAGCCGTAGATTTGCGGCCAGAACGTCTTGATCCAGTTGTCCGCTTGTTGGCCAGCCCACAGACCCAGAATGATGCCGATCGGAATTCGGCTCATCCAGTTGCTCTTCTTGCTGAAGACGAAATACGCCATCAGGCCGATCGGCAAGAGCAAGATGTACAGGGGATAGCCCATCGAAGTGACCTTGCCCTCCGCGTCGACTTGCCCGACCATCTTGTCCCACCAAACGGACTTGAGCGTCTCGGTCCAAAGCGCGACCAGTGAGAAGCCTGCCGCTAAGCCCAAGAACATGTGCTCGAAGAAGCGATAGACTTTCGTCTCGCGATAGAGAACACTGTAGAGGCCGAGGGTGCAGATCACCCCGACCGCCATTTTCCAGAATTCGAAATCTCTCATCGCTTGCCTCCTCGCTTCGACTTTTGCAAGGCGGTGCCGACGTTGCCGACAATCACCGCGAGGATGAGAAGTCCCATCGCCGTGTGCAAGGCAAAGTAATACTGCGAACCGCGGCCCACGCTGTTGCCTTCAAGCTTCGCGACCGACGGTCGCCCATCAATGACCACCGCGTTGTTCGCGCTCGCGGCCTCCTTGCTGCCTTCTAGCCCTCGTCCCATGAGCGTCTCAAGCTCCACCGTGCCGTTGAGACCGACGACCAGTCCGGCCAGCTGTTGGGCTTTGTAGTAGTTGACCGCTTCGGGACCGATGACCCCGGTCACCATCGCCATCAATTTCGACCGGATCGGGACCCCGTCGTATGTCGTCGGAGTGAACTGCAAGCGACCGATCAAAACATCGAGCGTGGACGAGGCGGTGACGTTCACGTAGAGCCCCAAGTCGTTGATCGTGTTGATTCCTTCAAAGGGGGGAGTCCCCAGCACGTCGACCCCGTTGTCTTCGCGACCTCGAAAGGCCTCTCGGAAGTTCGTTTGGAAGAGCCGTGCGGTGTTATCGAGGTTCGTGAAGTTGCCGACCCGCACCCAGTGAACGTTCCTCTCGTACTGAAGGCTGGGATTCACCGCCTTTTCTTCTTTGATGATCCGCTCGACGATGTTGGTGGCGACCGTCGGCGCCTGGGGATCGGCTCCGGCATACAAGATGAACCGGATGCCACGGCGAACCAGAATTCGGGTCAACGCTTCCAGTTGACCGGCGCTTTCACCGCGAGTCGAATTGGTGAAGTCACTTTGGACGGCGACCACCTTATCGGCCGGCATCTTCATCAGTGCCGTGTAGAAGTCGGCGGCGGGCGGGTTCGGCTGATTCGGCAGCGGCCGACTCAGGAACACCGAAATGATGATTACAATCGCCAAGACGAGGTACAGGGCCCGGCTGGGCACCGCCATCAGCTTCTCAGCAAAAGAGGTTTTCGGCATGGGGGTGCTCATCAGGCGCTCACTCCTCCTCGTTCAAGGCTCAACCAGATTCGAAGTCCCATCGCCAACGCGCCGATTCCTACGCCAAAGTTGACGGCTCGGATCGCTGGAGTCTGGATGTTGTCACTCAACCACGCACTAATGTCAGTCAGCCGCAGGAAGTTCACCCAAGCATTGGAGTCCCCCTTGGCCAGGCTCTCTTGAATGAAGTTGTTCCAAGGCACGACGAGTGCGCCCATCAGACTCAGCATCATGATGAACGCCGTTCCGAGCAAGATCGTCGACTCGACCGACCGGATTCGGAAGGCCCGGTATGCGGCCGAGAAGATAAAGAACGCGATCAGCGAGAACATCGCCGCGTCCATCACTTGGAGCATGCCCTCGAAGAGCAGGTCTTTCGCTCTGCCGGCAAAGCTCGGCGTTTCTGCGAGCTTGGCGGCATTCTCCGGATTTAGACCCTGAATCCAGTCCCAGTAGCCGAAGAACAGCATCACGAACAGGCTCACCAAAAGCAAGAGGCTGAACTGCCAGTCCTTTTGGAGCCGGGCGAACCGCTTGCCGTGGATTGTCAAAAGTGAGTAGATACCCAGCCCCAAAATGAACGCGGTCAGAATGTTGGCAATGGGGCCGACGACCGCGGTTGCATCTTGAAACCAGAAGGAGACCTGCGCCACCGGACCCTGAGTGTTCTCCCGAGTCGCAGCCTGGGGAAGTTGCGGCCAGACCAGCTGAGCCATGTAAAAAAGGCCAGCCAGGAACGTGAACGTCATCACGATCGGTCGGCGTCCGCGGGTCGGGACAAAGACCAACCCGATCATGAAAGCCAGGCCGACCACGAGCAAGAGCGCCATTTTGATCCAGATTTCGCTGGTGCCTGGAGTTGCGTTCCAGATGTTGCGCTCGGGCGCCGTGGCTTGAGCGAGAAGGTTCATCATTTCGAGGCCTCCTCGGGCGGTCGTGGATTAAAGATCTTGTCCATCACGAGTTCGGAAGGTTTGATAAAAGTGGGACGGGTGACCGATTGGCCCTGCACCTCGACCGTTTCGGTGCCGGTCGATCCTCGCCGCTGAACGGTGGTCACCAAAGACCCCAGAACCACGACCGAGATGATCGCGAGCTTTGCGAAGTCTTGACCGACCAACGAGCCGACCAGAACCGGCTCCCGGCTCAGATAGGCGCTCGCCGCATAAAACTCGTCGCCGATCAGAACATAGTCGCACGCGGCAATAAAGAACGGAGTCTGGGTCGTCTGCGTGGACGAAGCCACTTGGATCGCGCCGATCGAGTTTGCGGTTTCGGCAAAAATCAACGATTCGGCGAAGAAGGCGCCCATGAAGAACGTCGCCGCCGTCTGTTCGCGCAAGATGATCCCCGAGACACCCGCCGCAAAGGCGAACTGTCGGTCCGAGACAAACCGCACCGAATCGGGATCGTATCGCTCCTGAAGGCCCTCTTTGCGATAGACGTCGCTGATGATCTCTTGGGCCACGGTGTAAACCGCTGCGTCCATGACGCACAAGCGAATCGGGTTCGCGAACCGGGCTGCGGTCCGGGTGACGTAGGCAAAGATGTTCAAGGCCTGCACCGAGATCGCGTCCAGCCCACCAATGCCCGGGACCATCAGGACCGGCTTGCCCATTTCGGTCGCCCGGCCGATGGCTTCGTCGATGGCGTTCAAGCCAGAAATTCGGCGGATATAGAGGTTCTTGCGTCTTTTCGAGATGCTGATGCTGACGAGAATCGTCGCCATCAGCGCCATCACAAAGGCGATCTGAACCCACGCCAAATACGAGTAGTTGGTGTAGTACAGGTTATCCATGGCTTAGGGCCTCACGCTGACCATCGCGATGTTCTTCGATCTTCGCGATCAGTTTTTCAACGTTCTGGCGCTCCTTGAGCAGTGCGGTGTATTGGTTCACGTTGTCAAAACCAAAAAACGGAATGATAAACGGGGAGAAAACCAGGGTCGCCTGGGCGGCCACCGAGGCCAGCGGCTTGTGAGATTCCAAAAAGAAGAGGGCGGGCGCTTCCAATCGTCGCTTCGTGATCTCCTGCGCCGCTTTTTCGAGCAGCTCTTCTTGCTTTTCTGGCGTTAGCTCTTCTTCCCAAAAACCCGGCATTCGTGGCCCCTAGCGAAAAATGATCTCGGTCTCCTGGATTTCTCCGGACCAAAGTTGGCGAAGTTTAGCCAATACGGCCTCTTGGTTGCCCGAAAATCGCAGATAAACTCCGCGAAATGCGTCCAATCGACTCGATTCGGCCAGAGGTGAAACTAAAACTCCCCGCTGATCGTGCATGACTCGTTTCACCCGGTCCCACGGGATTTCGGTCACACTCCAACCCACCCGACTTCGGACCCCCTGCGAATCCAGACGAAAAGAAGGCGGCGAGAGTACCTCGAATGTCGAAAAGAGGATGCCCAAAAACCCGAGCATCCCCAAGGCCCAATGCTGGAAGAGCAAAAGTCCGCCGAGACCGGCCGCCATCGCGAACCCGAAAACGATCCCCCGCTTCTTCGAAAGATCGGAAGGCGTGTACCTCCATTCCATTCCAGCCAAGGCGGGTTCGCCCGCTGGTGGATGATCCGAGGGAAGGGTCGTCGAATCGGTCGTCATCTCCAACTCTCAAACAACTCGCTCACGGACTCATTCAAGTAGATTCGCTTGATCGCCTCGCCCAGGAGCGGCGCGCAGGGAAGGATCGTGAGCTTCGGAAACTGCTTCACGCTCGGAATCGGGACAGTGTCGGTGGTGATCACCTTTGTAATCACACTGTCTTGGAGTCGCTGGCTGGCGTTGCCGCTCAGCACCGCGTGGGTGGCGCTCACGACCACCTCGGTTGCGCCTCGCTTCAGCAACGCCTCGGCGCCCATGATCACCGACCCTCCGGTGTCGATCATGTCGTCGATCATCACGCACTTCTTCCCGCTGACATCGCCGATGATCTCGACAATATCGACCTTATTGGGCTCGGGGCGGCGCTTGGCAATGATCGCGATCGGGGCGTGAAGCATCTCTGCCAGCGACCGCGCACGACCGACACCGGCGACGTCTGGGCTGACCACGACGATGTTCTCGTCTTGAAATCCGTTCTCGATCATGTATCGCCCGACGATTGGCCCGGCATACAAATGATCCACCGGGATATTGAAAAATCCCATCAACTGTTCGGCGTGGAGGTCCACCCCGACAACCCGTTGGGCCCCGGCGACGCCAATCAGGTCGGCGACGAGTCGAGCGGTGACCGGCTCGCGCGGTTTCGTCTTCTTGTCTTGTCGAGCATAGCCGTAGTACGGCATCACCACGGTGATTCGCCGGGCACTGGCCCGCTTGAACGCGTCCAGCAAGATCAACAGCTCCATCAGCGTGTCGTTCGCCGGATAACAAGTCGGCTGAATCAGGAAGACGTCGTCGCCGCGGGCGCTCTCGTCGACCATGACTCGCAATTCGCCATCGCTGAACTTCGTGGAGGTCATCTGGCCGAGCTCGACGCCCAAGTAAGACGCGACCCGCTCACCGAGTTCTCGGTGAGCATTCCCGGCAAACAGCTTGAGATGAGACAGGTTGCCGGTCATGTTCCTGATGTCTGAGCGTGTCGTTGTTGCAGTTTCTGTTCCCGCCAGTGGGCTACCCATTGGATCTTCACCTCTTGCTTGGCTCGGCCAAAGGCCAAATCGTTTTCTCCGACGTCTTTGGTGATGACGCTCCCGGCTGCGACCATCGCGCCGCGACCGATCGTGACCGGGGCGACGAGGGTCGAATTCGAGCCGACAAAGGCCCCGTCCCCGATCACCGTTCGGTGTTTCTGATACCCGTCGTAATTGCACGTGATCGTCCCGGCGCCAATATTCGCTTTCGCTCCGATGACCGCGTCGCCAATGTAGGTCAGGTGCGACACGCTTGTCCCGGCTCCGAGCTGAGAATTCTTGATTTCGACAAAGTTGCCGACTTTGGCCTCGGTCCCCAAGACCGCACCTGGCCGAAGGTTAGCGTACGGACCGCACCGACTGCCGTCCTCCATCGTCGCTCGATTGAGGTGGCTCATCAAGACGGTGCAACGGTCGCCGAGCGTCGAATCCGTAATCTTGGTAAAGGGCCCGATGACGCATCGGTCCCCCAGTCGGGTTCGGCCCTCTAAGATCGTCCCGGGCTCCAAGATGGTGTCGTGGCCGATTTCGACATCGACTCCGATGAAGGTGCTCGCGGGATCGAGAATGCTCACGCCATTGCGAGAATGTCGCCGCAGGATCGCCTCTCGCATCAACTTGGCCGCCTCGGAAAGCTGCCAACGGTCGTTCACACCCATCAGGATGCCGCGATCTTGGAAGACCACGGTGTCGATCCTCTCGCCGGCGTCGGCCAGCGCCCGGACCATGTCGGTCAAATAGTATTCACCGTGGTTATTCAGGTTATTGAGCGTGGGGAGGTGTTCAAACAGGGCCGAGGATCGGAAGACGTAGAGCCCCGAGTTGATCTCGCGGACGAGTTTCTCGTCGTGGGTGGCGTCGCGATCTTCGACGATATGAACAACGCTGAGATTGCCGTCGCGAATGATCCGACCATATCCCGACGGGTCGTCGAGTTCGACCGTAGCAATCGTCATCGCAGCTCCGCCTTCTCGATGCGCCTCGACGAGCCGCTGGAGGACTGAACCTTCGAGCAACGGAGTGTCGCCGGGGGTCACCAAAACGTCGCCCTCGAAGCCCCGCAGCTGCTCCAACGCCATCAGCAAAGCGTGACCGGTGCCGAGCTGATCTTCTTGAACAGCGTAGGCGTATTGCTCGTCGCCACAGGCTTGGCGAATCAACTCGCCGCCGTGCCCGATCACTAAGATCGGGCGGTCGATCCCTGCGCTTCGGACGGCTCGCCCCACATGCTCAACCATCGGCAAGCCACAAACCGAGTGCAGACCTTTGGGTAGGTCCGATTTCATTCGAGTGCCTTTTCCGGCAGCGAGAATGACCCCCGCGAGCGACGATCCTTGCATGGCGGGCCTCAAGTTACCCGATGCAACCGCAAAATCAGGGTATCACCTGGCAATATGTCGCTCAAGATTGTCGATCATCCCTTGGCCCAGCACCTTCTCTCCCATCTCCGAGATGCCTCCACCCCTCCGGCTCAGTTCCGACAGTTCTCGCGCCTTTTGTCGCAATTGCTGATTATCGAGGCAACTCGCGAGCTGCCGACCCGACCGGCTCCGGTGCAAACTCCGCTCGAAGAGACTCAAGGTCACTACCTGGGTCAGTCCTTGGCGGTGGTCCCGGTGCTTCGGGCGGGGCTGGCGATGCTGGAGCCTGCACTCGATCTTTTCCCGGAGGTCGGAGTCGGCTACATCGGGCTTGAGCGAAACCACGACACCGCCATCGCCCATAGCTATTACTGCAAGCTGCCGAATCTAGTAGGGAAGCTCACTTTGTGCGTCGATCCGATGCTCGCGACGGGCGGATCGGCAAGCCAAGCGATCTCCTTGCTCAAGGCCCACGGCGCGGACCAACTTCGGATGGTCAGTGTGATCGCCTCGCCCGAGGGTGCGGCTCGGCTTCAGGAAGCCCATCCCGACGTCGACGTCTGGGTCGCCGGGCTCGACCGGGGTCTCAACGACAAAAAGTACATCGTGCCGGGTCTGGGCGACTTTGGAGATCGTCTGTATGGGACTTTGTGACGAACAGGGGCCGAGATCGTGAAACGATCGGAGGCTTGAAGCGTCGAACAGGTAGAGCGGCCGCAAGTTCGCTGATCAGGAGTACGACCATTGGAGATGCACTACCCGATGACGGGCAACGCCCTTCGAAGTGAAGCCGCCCGGGGCACCCTGTCCGACGAAGACTTGGTTCGGCGCGCCCGGCAAGGCGACTTTGCCAGCTTTGAAACACTCTTTGATCGGCATCGACTCCTCGTTTACCGGTTCTCTTATCAGATGTGCCCCCGGCGCGACGAAGCCGAAGATATCACCCAAGAGGTCTTTGTGCGCGCCTACCAGAACTTGCACCGATATCGAGACGAAGCCAAGTTCACGACCTGGCTCCTCCGAATTGCGACCAATTTGACGACCGACCGAGTCCGAATGAACCAACGCCGCCGAGTCCTGGAAGAGCGGGAAGCGGGCGGCGGACTCACCTGGATGACCGTCGGCGTATTTGACGATCCCGTTCAAAACCTGGAAGCCGACCGCCGGCGGGAAGCGCTTCGCCGAGCCCTCAACGCGCTCCCGATCCACCACAAGACCGTCTTGATCCTCAGAGATATCGAAGAGCGGGAATACCCCGAGATCGCCTCGGTCTTGGGATGCACAGTCGGCGGCGCCAAGCTCCGAGTGCTGCGAGCTCGGCGCGCGCTCAAAGACCGTCTTGCCCCCTTGCTAGAAGACGAAGGAACCCACGCATGATGGATCGCAACCTCCAAGAACAAGAAAGGCTCGATGCGGACCTCATTCAGGGTCTCCGAGGTCTCGGCGATATTCCCGAATGTCAGCTCTCTCGCGAGCGCGTCCGAGATGCGATTCTAAATTCGGACCTCAAGGCTCGCCCCTCGGCACCGTCCGGACTTCGATGGGCCGTTGTTCCCGTTCTTGCCGTCGCGATCGGGTGGGCCCTCATGCAACAAGATCGCGCTCCAAGCGGCTCCAACTCGGTTGGTAAGGCGGTGAAGTCGCCGGCCCCGATGGCCCAAGCCGAGTCTCCGTCTGCGACGAATTTAGCCTCGCCCGAGCCGATGCGGATGGAAGCCGCTCCCAAACTTGAGTCAGAAGTGCAAGCTGCTTCGGGGCGTCGGCCGTCGGCAACCCGACGAACCCGAAATCGAGCGATTCTCGTGGCGCGCCAAGACCCGCCAGCGCTTGCCGGAGAAACACTGGTCGCGCAGGCCGCTCCCGTCGCTCCTGGCCCTCAGGCTCCGATGAGCCCAGAAAGCGAAGGTCCTACGAGCCCGGAAGTCGCGCCCGAAACCCATTCCGACGAAGCTCCGGTCGTTGTGATTCAGCAAGAGCCGACGCTCGAAACTGGAGCCAGTCGAGCCAAAGAAGTGGAGGCGAATGGTCAGATCGTTATTGGCGGTTAGCCTGGTTCTCCTTTCGGGCTCAGCCCAAGCTCAACTGAGCACGGACCCGCTCCGAAACTGGTCGTCCATCGAGCGGTCGGTCGTGACCATCGACAGCGGGGCTCGACCGGTCGGACTCGGCGCGCTCATCGATCGAAGCGGCCTCTTCCTCGTCCATCGAAATGTTCTGCCCTCGACCCAGTCGGTCGGCCGGCTCAGCAACGGCCAAGTCGTGATGTTGAGCCTGAAGGCAACCGACGAGATCAGCCAGATGTCAGTCGTTCAAGCCGAACCCTGGGATCGGTCGATCGCTCCCGAAGTCGCCCTGGCTCCGGTCGAGATGAATGCCGGTCAGCGGCTCATCTTAGGTCTCCCCAATGCGCCGCTGAGTGGTGAATTGGTCTCAGGCGACCGAAGTGGAATTCTGCGTCCGTCACTCCGATATGCGCCTCTCTTGGAATTGCGGTCAGAAGCTCCGACCGACCGACTCGGCGGGGCCTTGGTCTTCACTCCAGATGGGACTTTAGCCGGAGTGATTCATGCGACCCTGGCACCGGCTCAGCCGGACTTGATTCCGCGTTCGCCCGCTAGCCAACCGTATGGGCCGCGGCCGATGACAACCAGCTACGCCCTGGGGCCCGAGATTTTGCAAAAGGTCATTGAGGGCTTTCGCTCGCCGTCTCGCCGGGTGGTTTACCCCTCGATCGGGGCGTTCTTTAGTGATGCCAGCCAGGGGGTCTTGGTTCAAGAAGTTCGTGCGGGATCGCCTGCTGACCAAGCCGGGATCCAAAGTCGAGACGTGGTCTTGCTGATCAACCAAAGGCCGATCAAAGACAGCATCGATTTTGCCGTGCAGCTCTTTCGACAGCGAGTCGGTAGCGTAATCACGCTGCGAATTCGCCGCGATCAGCAACAGCTCGATGTCAAAGTCGCGGTCGCCGGAACGGACGAAACTCGAATCCCGCTCCGCTAGGCTTCTTCAACAACCACGAAGTCCTTCAACTGCCACTTGAAAGTGGTGACACCCTGATAAGTCTCCATCGCCGGTCGAATCAAGATGTCGGCGACCGACCCCACGCGAACCTCGGCCAATCGTTCCCCCAGGCCAAAGCCCATCCCTGCTCGGGTCGTGCCGTCAGGATGCCGAAAAGTCACCCGGTAATGCTCCGCATTTCGAGTGGGATCGATTTTGGCGAGTTCGACTCCTGCGACCTTGAACCTGGGGTCGGGGTTGCCAGCGCCGAACGGCTCCAGAAGCTCCATCGCCTGGGTGGCATCTTGGGTGACTTCGTGGAAATCGAGTTCGCAATCGACCGGCGTCACCGGGATCAGGTCTTCGTCCGAGAGAGTCTGATGGGCGTGCAAGACGAGCTTGGACCGGACCTCTTGCAACCGGTCGAGGCTCATCGAGACCCCCGCGGCGGCGGCGTGCCCCCCGCCGGTGGCGATTCCCTTGGACTTCAGAATCTGGATGGCATCGGCCAAGTTGAATCCGGGGATACTTCGGGCGGAACCCTTCGCGGTCTGAGTGTCGGGGTCAGTGGTCAGCACGAACGCGGGCCGGTGGAATCGCTCGGCGATTTTGCCAGCGACGATGCCCACGATGCCGGGATGCCAACCCTCTCCGTTCACCACGATCAGCGGCTTGTTGTACAGCTCGTCGGCAAAAATCTGATCCAACGCTTCATCCAGGATTCGGTCTTGCTCAGACTTGCGATCTGCGTTCATCTGGTTGAGTTGTTCAGCCAGTCGCTTGGCCGCGAGGGCGTCCTTTTCCAAGAGCAAATTCAACGAAAGGGCGGCATCATCAATCCGGCCGGCGGCGTTAAGCCGGGGTCCGAGGCGAAAGCCGATATGCCACGCCTTCAAGTCTGCAGACGGGCCATAGGGGACGTCGGCGACTTTCATCAAAGCTTGAAGGCCGACTTTTTTCGTCTCTCGGAGCTGCTGGAGCCCAAATCGGGTGATGATCCGATTTTCATCAACCAGCGGCATGACGTCCGCGACGGTCCCGAGAACGGCGAGATCGAGAAATGCCCGATAGTAGTTCTTCAGTTCGTGGCCGATCTCTTGAGTCAGCCCCGCGCAGAACTTGAACGCCACCCCGACCCCGGAAAGCTCCCGAAATGGGTAGTCATGATCGGTCCGGTGCGGATTGATGACGGCCTCGGCGGCGGGAATCGCCCCGTCAAGCTCATGGTGATCGGTCACGACCACCCTCATGCCCGCCTCATGAGCCATCTTGACTTGCTCGTGGGCGGCGACTCCGCAGTCGCACGTCAAAAAGAGCTTAGCGCCCATCTCTTGCGCGGCCTGGACCGCCGAATGGTGGATGCCGTAGCCTTCCTTCATCCGGTGGGGGACGTGGACATGGACTTGCGCACCGATGGTCTTCAGAAATCGATAGAGGAGGGCCGCCGAGGTGACGCCGTCGACGTCGTAGTCGCCATGAATAAAGATCAGTTCGTTGCGTTCGCGCGCTCCGAGAACTTCTCGAACCGCCGGCTCATAGTCCGGCAACTTTTCCGGGGGATGGAGATTCTCCAGCCGGGGGTGAATGAATCGCTCCGCTTCTGCAGGATCGGTGATGCCGCGCCGCACGAGGACAGCGGCGACCAGGGTGGGGAGCCCCAGTTCGGCCTCCAGTCTTTGTTCGGCGGCACGATCTCGGGGCTCAACTTTCCAACGAGATCGCGCCGATGGAGAGACGGACATCCCCAAATTACATCTTTTCGACTTGAGTGAAGTCGAGCTCGACCGGTGTTTCCCGACCAAAGATGTTGATCATGACCTTGAGCTTTTCGCGGTCAGGATTGACCTCTTCGACCTTGCCCGTGTAGTCGCTGAACGGGCCCTCGATGACCCGAATGATGTCGTTCTTGTGGTAGGCCACCTTGGGCGCTTCTTTGTTCGCCTCCAGGTTGCTCATGATGCGTCGAACTTCGTACTCTTCCAAGGGCACAGGCTTGTTGCCACTCTGAACAAATCCGGTGACGCCGCTGGTCGACTTCACGAGCTTGAACGACTCATCGTTCAAGTTCATCTTGATGAGGATGTAGCCGGGAAAAACCTTCTTGTCTCGCAAGACCCGCTTTCCGTTGCGAGTCGTGAGCTCTTGTTCGGTGGGAATGAGAATTTCGTGAATGTCGAGGCCCCAGATTCCTTCGACCTGGGCGCGACGGGTCATCACGTCCTTGACCTTATTTTCGTGGCCGGCAATCGTATGCACGGCGTACCAGGCGCGGGCCATCTTTTAGACCCCTCCTCGAAAGACCACGCGGAAAAGCGTATCTGCCACATAGGAAAGCAAGGTCAAAATGGCAGTCACGATGGCGCAAACCGCCAACACCACCGTGGTGAGTCGGAAACCTTCTCGCGGAGTCGCCCACTGCACGAGTTTCATCTCGCGCTGCACGTCTCGGAAGAACCCTTTTAAGCCGCGCTTTTTGACATTCGGCATCGCAATGCTGCCGGGAGTCGGGGCGGTGGTGCCTTGCTTCTTATTGTCGTCCATGTTCGCTTCGAGCCTGCCCAGAAAGCCTTCGAGCAGATTCAAGCCGGTCGGCCTTTCGGGGGAAACAGAAGAATACCCGATCCGCTTTCGAGATCGGGTACCCCTCGGTCAGAAAATTGACAAGTCTTTAGTGCTCGTCGCGAGAAAGGAGTGGCTCCGCCTGGAAAAGGTTGATTCCGGACCGGATCAGATCAACTAGTCGCCCGATCGAGGCCTCTTCTTCGACCTGCTCTTCGATGAACCATTGCAAGAACTGGAAGGACGTGAAGTCCTTTTCCGCTAAAGCGACTTCGGCCATCTTGTGGAACGACCGAGTGACCTCTTGCTCCCAAGACAAGCTCTTCTCAACCACCTCCAGCGCCGAGTCAAAGTGAGGCTGGTGGCTGGGCAACGCCGGAAAGTCGAACGGCGTGCCGGTGTCCAAGAGGAACCGGACGATCTTGAGCGCGTGGCTCCTTTCTTCATCCGACTGCTTGAAGAAGAAATCGCCCCAAGCGTCGAGCCCTTGGCTGGCAAAATACGACGCGATGGCGAGGTACTGCTGGCTCGCCCCGAGCTCATGGCCAATCTGGGCATTCAGCAGTTCAGCAACGTTCTTGTTGATCATAAATATGGGTTCTCCTGAGTGGGGGACGATCGTTGGAGCTTATCGAGGGACCATGAGCGATTCGATCTGCTGGTTCGCTTCGCGAAGTCGCTGGCTCAGCGCAATCGAAGCATTGCGATAGATCGCAAGCCCCAAGCTCGGCCGCTCGACAAGGAGCGCCTTAAGCTTGTTGGCCGGGATCACGAGGACCTTGCTGGGCCCCATGGCGACCACATTCGCCGTCCGGGACTGGCCGTCCAAAAAGGCGATCTCGCCGATCATCGCGCCCTCGCGAAATTCGTGGATCAAGTCCCCTTGGGGCGATTCGACCCGAACTTTGCCCTCCAAAATGACCATGATGTCTTGGTCGGAGCCGCGGGCCGAGACGAGAATGTCGCCGCCCGCATAATCGCGAACTTCGGAGATCGCATGGACCTGGGCGACGTCGTCCGCCGAAGCTCCTTGCATCAAGTAGTTGTCAGAAAGCGTGTTCGTGCTCACGGGGATATTCTATCCCGAAAGACCGGCGCAAGACTGGTGGGCACGACCGAAGGCCGAATGAAAAGGGGGAGTGAAGTGGGGAAGGAGGCATCCTTGCCTCGTCCTCCGTTACCACCTAAGTCCGTGGTGACTTCCTTGCTTAACATTCTGACCTGAGGACGGCCATCGTGTCAAGACTTTGGGCCTACCGAGGCCGCAGAAAGGCCGCTCGCTCGATCCGGGTCCAGGGCCAAAACTTCGGCAATCTGGACCGCGTTCAGGGCCGCTCCTTTTCGAAGCTGGTCCCCACTGACCATCAGTGAGATGGCCGACGGATGCGAAGGGTCGATCCGAACACGGCCGACCAGCACGTCGTCTTTCCCGCTGGCCTCAATCGGCATCGGAAATGTATTCGTCGCCCGATCATCCACAAGCTGGACGCCCGGTGCGTCTCGCAAGGCTGTCCGAACGGACTCAAGGCTCGGGGCCGACCCAGCAAATTCGATCACCACGGTCTCGGTGTGCGCGCGCAGAACCGGAACTCGCACACAAGTGACTTGGATCGCCAAGTTCGGCTCGCCGAGAATCTTCCGAGACTCCGCGATGACCTTCGACTCCTCTTCGTTCAGCCCGTCCTCACCGATGGGGGTGTTGTGGCTGAAGACGTTGAACGCACATGGGTGGGGCAGGATCTGGGGCACGGCCGGTTCCCCCGCCAGCACCGCCCGAGTTTGGTCCAGAAGCTCCTCCATCGCGGCGGCCCCGGCTCCAGAGATGCTTTGATAGGTGCTCACGATCAGCCGAGAGATTGGGCCGAGGCGTCGGAGCGGAGCCACCGCCATCAGCAACATGATCGCAGTGCAGTTCGGGTTCGCGACAAGTCGCGGCCCATCCTGAAGCAACTCGCCGTTGATTTCCGGCACCACGAGCGGGATCTCCGGGTCCATTCGAAAAGCGCTGGAGTTGTCGATGACCAGCCCTCCTGAGTGCAGCACCGCCGGGGCAAACTCGCGAGATCGGCTTGCCCCCGCCGAGAAAAAAACGACGTCCAATCCGGACACCGAGTCTTCGGTGGTGGCTTGAATGACGAAGGGTTCGCCGCGAAAGACCACGGATTTGCCCGCCGACTGAGGGCTCGCCAGAAGTCTGAGTTCTCCGACCGGGAAATTCCGCTCGGCGAGAATTCCGAGCAACTCTTGGCCCACCGCGCCGGTGGCACCGACGATTCCCACCGAAATCGACTGACTCATGCCTTGATTATAGATTTACGCTCCGGCTGGGTCCTGGGATTGAAGGGAAAAGAGCTTGGCCGCCATCTCCATATCCTTGTCGCCGCGTCCGGAGAGGTTGACCAGCACACGAGTTCCCGGCGCAAAGCGTCCTCGCTTCAAGATCGGCGCAAAGGCGTGGGCGGACTCGAATGCAGGGATCACACCCTCGAGCCGGGCGACGTCGTGAAATGCTTGGAGGGCCTCTTCGTCGGTGGCTGCTTCGTAATGAACCCGGCCAGAGTCCTTCAAGTAGGCGTGCTCGGCCCCAACTCCGGGGTAATCGAGCCCCGCCGAAACAGAGTGGGTCCCCACAATCTGCCCATGCTCGTCTTGCATGAGGTAGCTCATCGAGCCATGAAGGACCCCCGGACTCCCCGCGGTCAGGGGGGCCGCGTGTTGCCCCGTGCTCACGCCGAGGCCACCGGCCTCTACCCCGATCAATTGGACCGAAGGGTCGGCCAGCCAACCGGCAAAAAAGCCGATCGCATTCGAGCCTCCGCCCACGCAGGCGATTCCGACATCCGGAGATCGACCGTATCGATCGAGGTACTGCTGCCGGGACTCATCGCCGATGACTCGCTGAAACTCGCGCACCATTTCGGGGTAAGGGTGGGGCCCGGCTGCGGTCCCAATGATGTAGTGGGTGTCGCGAACGTGGGTCACCCAGTCGCGCATCGCTTCATTCAGGGCGTCTTTGAGGGTCTTGGTGCCGCTCGTGACCGGGATCACCCGGGCGCCCATCAGTCGCATTCGAAAGACGTTCAGTTGCTGCCGGTGAGTGTCTTCCTCGCCCATGTAGACATCGCACTTCAGGCCGAAGAGCGCGCAGACCGTTGCCGTCGCGACCCCGTGTTGGCCCGCGCCGGTCTCGGCGATGATCCGGGTCTTGCCCATTCGACGAGCCAAGAGGACTTGGCCGAGGGCGTTGTTGATCTTGTGGGCTCCGGTGTGATTGAGGTCTTCGCGCTTCGCGACGACGTGAAGCCCGGTCCGCTCGCTCAGCCGACGAAACTCAGTGATGGGAGTCGGTCGCCCGACGAACTCCGCCAAGATCCGGCTGAATTCGGCCCGGAACTCCGGCTCGGCCCAAGCTTTCTTGAACTCACCTTCGAGCTCGTCAAGCGCCGGAACCAGTGTTTCAGGCACATATCGGCCTCCATACACCCCAAATCGGCCACGCGAATCCGGCATCACTTCCATCGCTCTTTAGTCTACGAGATCGGCTCGACTCCTCGTCGGGTCTTGGCGGAATTCTGGCGATCCTGCGGTCCCGGTCCCCGTGAATCGTCTAGAATCGGGCGGTGAAGCGCGTTGTCGTTTTGGGATCGACCGGGAGCATTGGCACTCAAACTCTGGACATCGCTCGTCAACTGCCCGATCAGATTCAAATCGTCGGATTGGCCGCTCATCGGCAAGGCGACAAGCTGTGGGAACAGGCTCAAGAGTTTGGGGTCCGGCGGCTCGCTCTCTTTGATGCCGACGCTCCGGCTCCTGGCCCGATTCCCCGGGGAATGTCGGCGATTCTCGACCTTGTGACTGGGCCCGAGGTCGATGCGGTCGTGGTCAGCGTGGCCGGAGTGATCGGACTCCAACCGACCCTGGCCGCGATCGACGCGGGCAAGCAGATCTGTTTGGCGAGCAAAGAGGTTCTGGTCGCGGCCGGCGAAATTGTCATGCCGCGGGTCCGGGCCAGTGGCCAACCGATGACCCCCATCGACAGCGAACACAGTGCGATCTTTCAGTGTCTCTTGGGATCTTCGCGGGACGACGTCGCCCGACTCATTCTCACCGCCAGCGGGGGCCCATTTCGGGGCAAGTCGCGCTCTGAACTTGAGTCGATTTCGCCGCAGCAGGCTCTCAACCACCCCACTTGGAACATGGGCGGGAAAATCACCATCGACAGCGCCACGCTCATGAACAAGGGCCTTGAGATGATTGAAGCAATGTGGCTTTTCGAAGTGTCGATCGACCAGGTCGACGTCGTCCTTCACCCCCAGAGCATCGTCCACTCGTTCGTGGAGTTCCAGGATGGCTCCGTTCTCGGCCAGTTGGGTTGGCCAAATATGCGGCTCCCCATCCAGTTCGCGTTGGTGTATCCGCAGCGTTTGACCAATCAACTCCCGCGATGGTCGCCGCTCGAAACGCCGAACTTGACGTTCGAAGCGCCCGACCCAGAGACTTTTCGAAGCCTGGTCTTGGCCCGCGAGGCGGCTCGAATCGGGCAGACGATGCCCTGTGCTCTGAATGCCGCTAACGAGTGGGCCGCAAACGCCTTTTTGCGCGGCGAAATTCGGTTCTTGCAAATCCCCGAAGTGGTCGAGCGCGTGATGTGGGCCCATCAGCCGGTCGCGGCGAGCCTCGAGTCCTTACTCGAAGTTGACCAATGGGCCCGTCGCGAAGCAGAAAGCTTGGCAATGGCGTAGACTCTTGGAGATTCCCCATGCAAGGCGTTCAAACAATTCTCTCTTATTTGCAGACGGCGGTGGTTCTTACGCTGGTCCTGACGGTGCTCGTCGCCGTCCACGAGCTCGGCCACTTCTGGTTCGCGCGAGCCTTCGGGATGAAGGTGGATGCCTTCGCCGTCATGATGGGGGGGATTCGCCAAACCTCGTTGAAAGATCGCCTCGTGGGTCGGATGGCGAACTCCGTTTGGGTGGCCGTGGCCTACCTGGGAGCGGTCTTTGCGCTCCTGATCGGGGCGTTCGGTGAGGTCCCTTGGCTCTATACCGGGAGCCTGGCGCTGGTGTCGGTGGTCCTTCCCGTCTGGGTTGCCTGCCGACTCGGAACGCTGTATCACTTGAAACCCAACGACATCGTCCGGACCATGGGCATGTCTTGGGGGGCGTTCCTGGTCCTTCTCTTTGTCGCGACGCGATTCCAGGGCGTCGTGATCAATGAAGTCTTGTCGCTGCTCTTTTTCGCCTCTTTGATCGGGTTGCTGTTTGTGTACTACGCGCCGGTTCTGAAGAAGCCCGAAGACTCGCCGATGGGGCATGGCGTCGTCCAAATCAATGGCGAAGAGGTCCCGGTTCGGTTCCGGCCGTTGTGGTCTCGAACAGACCGACATGGCACCGAATTTTCGATGCTTTTACTCCCACTGGGAGGATTCGCTGCGATTCGGGGCATGCACCCGAAAGATGACGGGAGTGAAGTCAAAGTCGAAGGCGGCTTTTACTCAAAGTCCCCGTTGGCGAGATTTCTCGTTCTGTTCGCCGGTCCGCTCTTTAGCGTTCTTCTCGGGGTGGTCTTGCTGACCGGATACTTCATGCTCCACGGGCAAGAGAAGCCGGTGGACCGAGTCGAGATTGGGACGCTGGTCGTGGGTTCGCCCGGACAAAAAGCGGGCCTGCAAGTCGGGGATCAGATCGTCTCGGTCGAGGGTCAGCCGGTGGCTCGGTGGTTCGACTTTGTTCGGATGATCCGAGATCGCCAAGAGGTCCCTGTCAGCTTACAAGTACGGCGGGGCGAAGAGCTCCTCCAAGTGTCGGTCACCCCCAAGCGGGATCAGAGCCCGACGCCCGTCCTGGGTCCAGACGGTCCGACCGGAGAAACCAAGATTCAAGCCAAGATCGGGGCGGCTCAAGCCACCGAGCGGGTTCAGCTCGGGTTTGCCGAAGCGGTCCGGGCGTCGCTGGTGGCCCCGGTCGCCATGGTTGGCGGACTTGCTGGGCTCGCCACGAACCCCAGCCGAGCCAAAGATGAGATGGGCGGGACCGCCAGCATCGTCAATCAGGCTCACAAGGCGACTCAAGAAGGCTTTTGGATGGTCATCCGCTTGGCCGCGTTGCTGAGCATCTCGCTCGGGGTCATGAACCTTTTGCCGATTCCACCGCTCGATGGTGGCCAGATGGTCGTCGCCTTCATCGAGATGCTAAGAGGCGGGCGACGCCTGTCTATTCAGGTTCAAAATGTCGTTGCGACGGCGGGCATGATCGCCATGCTCGCACTGATCGCGTTCGTGATGTTCGTGGATGTCAATCGGTTCTTGGGCAACAACTCGCCCAGCACCCCCGTCACTCCGCCGGCGAAGACAGCTCCTTAAGGAGCCGGTTCCCGATCTGACCGACCAAGTAAAAGCTCCCGGTGACGAGGATGACCTCGCCGGGCTGGGTCGCCGCAATCGCCGCATCGATCGCTTCGCTTTGCGAGTCCATGGGCACCACGTCGGCGAGCACTTCTGCCAGTGAGGGGGCGAGTTCGCGAGGTGGAATGGCGCGAAAAAAGTCGATTGGAGCGACGAGCGCGGTTCGAATCGGCCCGGAGAGTTTCTCGTAAAAGGGCTGCGGGTCGTGACCGGAGAGCATCGACGTGATCGTGACGAATCGTCGAGGGCCGTACTCTTCAAAGAGGGCTTCGGCGAGTGCTTCGGCCGCGTTGACATTGTGGGCGCCGTCGAGGAGCCAAACACGGCCCAGCGCTTCGATCTTTTGGTATCGGCCCGGCAACCAAGCCTTCTCGACTCCGAGGCGAACTCGTTCGGGATCACGAACTGCGCCTGCGGCCTCGAGCGCGGCGACCGCCAAAGCCATATTCGCCGGCTGATACTGACCCGGGAGACCCGGGCGTAAGCCGATGTAAGTGCGTTGAGGGGTCTTGACCTGAAATCCCGCCATCGTCGGATGAAGTTCGATCTCTTGTCCGAGCCGCCAGACGGGTGCATTTCTTTCCCGTGCGATCTTCAGGATCACCTCCATCGGTTCGGGCTCCATCGACCCCACGATCACGGGGACTCCTGGCTTGATAATGCCGGCCTTCTCGGCCGCGATCTGGCCGAGCGTATTCCCGAGGAGCGCCATGTGGTCCCAGCCGATGCTGACGATCACGCTCGCCCTCGGGGTCACGACGTTGGTGGCATCCAATCGCCCGCCGAGTCCGACCTCCAAGGCGACCCATTCGCACTGCTGACGCATCCAAGCCCAAAACCCGAGGGCGGTTTTCATCTCGAATTCGGTGGGGCCGCCGAGCTCGGTCGAATTCAGGCGCTCCCCAACCGGCATCAGGGTTTCAATCCCCAAGGCGAACTCCTCTTTTGAAATCGGCTCACGCCCGATTTGAACCCGTTCTCGCGGGTCAAAAACATAGGGACTGAAAAACGCGCCAGTTTCGAAACCCTGTTCGACCAGGAGCGACTGCAAAAACGCGGTGGTGCTGCCTTTGCCGTTGGTCCCCGCCACATGAATGTACTTCGGGCTCTCGGGACCGGCCCCGGTGGCGGCGGTCAAGCCCGCCTCCGCCAAAAAAGCGAGCATCCGGTCCAGTCCCAGCCGCCACCCTCGCTTTTCGAGGCTGCTGAGCGCCGAAATCGCTTGCTCGAAGGTCATCATTTCTGGGTGAATCGTACCCAGCCCACGGAGGGCCGAAGTAAGATGGCCGCATGGACCTGAAGCAGAGGATTCGGGCTTGGACCTGGCATCGGCAAGGGCTCGACGGATCGGCGAGCGGAAGCAGCGCCTCGGAGGTACTCCGAACTCGGGGATGGATGCGAACCGTGGGCGGAGCCAACCCCTACTTAGGCTTATGGGCTCGCGCGAGGTTGACGCGATCTGAGGTGGATGCTGAGCTCGCCACCGGTTCGATCCAAGAAGTTCCGAGCGCTCGGGGATGCACGTACGTCATGAGCCATTGCGATTGCGCCTTGGGTTTAGTCGCGGGCCAAGGGATCCGACCCGACGTAGGAATGGCCGAAAGATATTTGGGTTTCTCGTCCGAAGATCGGCGGCTCCTTGAGATCGACATACTGAACGCTCTCACCCTGGGAGCGCTTGATCCAAAGGGCCTTCGGGAGGCTCTCGGCGAGAAGATTCGGCACTTTGGTCCAGAAGGCAAAAAGCGCGGGCTCACCACGAGCCTTTCGATCGGGCTCGGCAGTCTGCAAGCCGAAGGCAAGATTCGCCGAATCCCGACCAACGGTCGGCTCGACCAAGAGCGATATGCCTACGCTATGTGGGACCCGAGTCCTTGGACCGAACCTCGTCCGACGCTGCTGGATTACGCGACCGCTTACTGGCTTTGGGCGGGCCCGGCCAGCGTCAAGCAGTTCAAGACATTTTCCGGTCTGGCGATGCGAGACATTCAGCCCTTGGTGGCGGAGCTTGAGTTGAAGCCTTGTGGCCCGGATTCGGACCTGTTGCTCCTTCCGCAAGATCGGGCGGCCTTTGAGCAAATAGAGGCCAAAACCGAGCCGCAAGTCCATTTCGTGGGCAGTCTGGATGGCATCTTGCACTTGCGGGGAGACCTCAATCTGCTCCTAGATCAGGAGGATCTCGGCCGCTCAGGCATCTCGCCCGCGAAGAGCGCGAGTAGCTTGTCCGAAGTGAGTAGCCACCTCATTCTTGATCGAGGGAGGCTCATCGGAATGTGGGAATTCGATCCCGATGAAGGCGAAATCGTCTTGGACCTTTGGGCCCCTCGGTCCGATGCACTCGACTCCGCGCAGCAAGAGGCGGCCACGATGATTCGAGACCATCTGGGAGACGCTCGCTCGTTCTCTCTGGATACTCCGGCCTCACGACGCCCCCGGATCGATGCGATGCGACGGGGAGCCCGGACATGAACCCCCTCATCGAGACCTGGCAGATTCACGACCGGATTAACCAATTCATGCTCGCGGCGATTCTTCCCGAGCAGTTAGCCCTGAAAGTCGAGCGAGCCAAATCGGTGGGCGGCCAGTTCAGCCATCTCCACAACGTTCGGCTCATGTGGCTCAAATCTGCGGCTCCCGATCTCTTGGTGGGGCTCAGTAAATTAGAAGACGCAGATCACCCCACCCTGATGCAGGCGCTCGAAGCCTCGGGAAGAGCCATCAGCCAGTTGATCGACCAGAGCCTCGTATCCGGGAAGGTAAAGGGATTCAAACCTCATGTCCAAGCCTTTGTGGGCTATCTGATTTCGCATGAGTCGTTCCATCGAGCCCAAGCCGAGCTCACCTTGCGACAATTGGGGCAACCCTTGCCCGACAAGATCGCCTACGGGATGTGGGAGTGGGGGGTCCGCTAGGCTCAATTCAGGTAGAATAGGGGCTCCCTTTGAGCAACTATGACCGACTCTGAGACCTTGGAAAATCAATCGCCGAATGGGGGCCCTGGGAGGACCCCAGAACACCCCGGCGAGATCGAACTTTCGCCCGAAGAAATGGTGCGTCGCTTGTTGGACGAGCGAGAGTCCTTGCTCGCCGAGCGGGACCAAGCCAAAGACCATGCCTTAAGAACCTTGGCTGAGATGCAAAATTTCCGCCGCCGACAGCAAGACGAAATGAGCTCGGTCCGAAAGTTTGCCACCGAGCAGCTGGTGAGCCAACTCATCCCTGTTCTGGACAACTTCGAGCGGACCTTAGCCGCCGCCGAGTCGGGCGCGAGCTTGGAGACTTTGCTCGACGGAGTCCGAATGATCGACCGGCAACTGCGAACGGCGCTGGAGAGCGTGCAACTCCGGAGGATGGAGGCGTTGGGTCAGCCGTTCAATCCCGATCACCACGAAGCGATCGCCGCGGAAGACTCGCTCGAGGTCGAAGAGGGAACTATTTTGCAAGAAATTCAGCCGGGCTATCTGATGGCGGACCGAGTCGTGCGCCCGGCTATGGTCAAAGTGAGTCGGAAGTCGTGAACCATCTCAAGTTCGGGACGGATGGGGTTCGCGGCGTCGCGAATACCGAGCTGACCCCCGAATTCGCCTTTCGTCTCGGATTGGCCGCTGGGGAAGCCTTAGGGCGAGGTTCGCGAGCCCTGATGGGGCGAGATACTCGCAAAAGTGGGTCGATGCTGGGCGCGGCCGTCGCGGCCGGGCTCTGCTCTGCGGGAGTCGACGTCACGACCTTGGGAGTCGCTCCTACCGGAGCCATCAGCGCCCTGACCCGGATGGAGGAATATCACCTCGGCGTGGTCATCAGCGCCAGCCACAATCCGGCTCCCGACAACGGGATCAAGCTGTTGGCCCAGGACGGTCGAAAGGTCTCCGCCGAGTTTGAAAAAGGGGTGCAAGAGCGGATCTCTGGAGACGTGGGCGACCGCCCGTCGGGAGTGATGGTCGGCGAGATCCACGCCCGCCCCGAGCTTCTGGAGCGGTATATGACGATGCTCGAAACGATCGTCCCAGAGCGGCTCGAAGGCCTTAAAGTCGCCGTCGACGGCAGTCAAGGAGCGGGATTTGAACTCGGTCCAGAGATTTTTCGCCGACTGGGGGCTGAAGTGATCGAGACCGCCACCACCCCCGATGGTCTGAATATCAATCAGGGGTGCGGCGCCACCCATCCGGCCAACATCCAGAAATTCGCGCACGAAGTGCAAGCAGACGTCGGCGTCGCATTCGATGGCGATGCGGATCGCGCCATCTTTAGTGACTCGCAAGGCGAACTCATCAATGGGGACCGAACTCTCGGCATCTGGGCGGCCCATTGGAAATCGCACCATCAGCTTCAACCCGCCGTCGTTGTCGGGACCGTCATGAGCAATGGCGGATTCGAAGAGTATCTCAGTCAAAACGGCGTCCAGCTTGAACGAACTCCCGTCGGGGACAAGTACGTGAGCGCTCGCATGACCGAACTCGGTGCGCTCGTCGGCGGGGAACAGAGTGGTCACTTGATTTTTATCGAGCGCGGGCCGACCGGCGACGGATTGATCACGGCGCTCGAACTGTTGCGGGTGCTCAAGAGGGAAGGTCGCCCCCTCTCGTCCATGATGAACGACTTTAAGAACTGGCCCCAGTTGCTGGTCAACGTGGGGCTTCGGTCTCGCGACGGATGGGACCAGGGTCCGTTGGTTCAACAAGCGTTAGCCGAGGGGGCGGCCAGGCTGGGCAGTTCGGGTCGTCTGGTTGTTCGGCCCAGCGGCACTCAGCCGATGGTCCGGGTGATGGTCGAGGCGAAAGATGAAGCCCTGAGAGATGAAATCGCGGAGTCCATCGTCTCCGCCATGGCCCAAGAACTCGGCGGCACGATCTATTCCCGAGTGGACTTAACCCATGCTCTGGGCGATTGACATCGGCAACACTCAGACCGTTGTCGGAATTCACGACGGCGAGGCGTGGCGAGCCCATTACCGGTTCGAATCCGACAGCTTGAGGACCGAAGACGAGTGGATCGCATTGCTCAAGCCTCTCCTGGATTTGCACCAGCTTGAGGTCCGCGCGACCCAAGTCGTCCTGGCCTCGGTCGTCCCTTCGGCGACGACCACCTGGAAGCGGCTGGCGGATCGATACCTTCAGGCCGAGGCGTGGGAGCTTCGCACCGGGCAACAGGTCGGGCTGGAAGTCGTCTATCACCCCGCGGACGGAGTGGGGGCCGACCGAATCGCGAATGCTCTGGGGGGATTGGCCTTGGCTGATCCTCCATTGATCTTGGTGGATTTTGGAACGGCCACGACGCTCGACGCGGTCGATTTGCGCGGGGCCTATGTTGGGGGCGCGATCATGACTGGCATCGAGGTCTCGATGCAGGCTTTGTTTCAACGCACCGCCAAACTTCCCATGATCGAACTCAGCGTCGCCGGTCCGGTGATCGGAAAAACGACGACAGAAGCGCTCCAAAGCGGCCTTGTTCGAGGGTATGTCGGGGCGATTGAGGCCCTGATCCAAGCGTTTCGGACAGAGCTGGGCGACGATGCCCGAGTGATCGCGACCGGGGGCTTGGGCAAGAAGTTTCGAGACCTTTGTCCGTCCATCGAGTCGTACGATGAGTGGCTCACTTTGGAGGGCCTTCGGGTTGCAGCGAGTCGATGGTCGCCAGGTGCTCGCTGAGGAGCTCTCGCAGCGCGGGCCGGACCCGGGCAAGGTCGCGAGCCTCACGAAGTCCGAAGTATGTCGTTCCCATGTTGAACCGAATGCCGCTCACTCCGGCGCGCCGGGTGTATTTGGCGAGCTTGCCCGCGATCACCCAGTCGGCGGCGTGATGGTCACGAAGTTCGGGGACGACGATCTCGGCGACTTGGCGAGTCCAACGGTCGATCGGTTGGATAAAGAGCCGGTCCTTGGGGTCAAGCTGGTCTTCGAGGTTCAGAAGGAAGCAGACGTCGCGCAAGAACGTGCTGGTCGTCTTGGGCCCGACGCCTCGGATGTCCACCAGCCGTAAAAAAGGGGCTTCGATCCGGTCCGTCGCCATTACAGACCGCTCAATCCATTGGGCAATGCTCCCCACGCCATCATGGCGGAAGATCTCTTGGGCGAGTTCAAGGATTCCGGCGATCAATCCTTGATTGAGTTGCTCGGGGTTCTTGCGATTTCTCTCGACGCAGATCTCAGAGAACGCCTGCCAGATCGATTCTCCGTTCGGCTCGCTCAAAACCTCGGCAAATGTCTCTTTGCTCGCGATGCGACTGAGCGCGACACTCGCAATTTGGCCGAGTTCGGCGCGGTCTTTGCCTCTTCGGGCGAAGGCGTAGTGACTATAGAACGCCCGGACGCAGGAATAGGGGTCCCGAAGTTCGGCCCGAATGTCGTCGAGGCGCGGACTAGGAGCCCGCAACGCGGACTGCAAGTGGGGAAGGGTGATTTCAGCGAGATAGCGGTCGGCTCGGTCGCCCGAAAGCACCCGCAAGAGAATCAGGGCTTCGGAATCGATGGCCTGAAAGGGCATGTTCACGCTCCTTCAGGCCTCATTCTCCTGTCAAAACCGCGCGTCGGACGCCATATTGGTCAGCACCGGCAACGTCGGCGTCTGATTGCTCGATCCGCCCGTTTCCCCCGTGTCGCCTCGGCGAATCCGGTAGAAAACTTGCCAACCGAATTCCGTCACCGGCACTCGATTGGACCGGAATTCCGCGAGAACGGACGTAAATGCCTGAGTGTAAAGCCCAGTGAGTTGGCCTTGGCGAACGGTCCCATAAACCGGCTCTCCCGGAACCGAGGCTTGAGTCTGGGCAATCATGCCGACTCGGGGAACTTCTTGACCGAAGTACCGTCCCGCCACGATGGGACGATTGACTTGGAAGAACGCAAAGATGCGGGCCCCCTTGCCCATAAAGACTTGATACAGTTCGGCTTTGGCGACCATGGTCGAGGTGTCGCTTGTGAGCTCGGTGTCCACCCCAGCGAGAAAGTCCTTTCCATCCAGGTTGAAGCCGTTGCCGGTAAAGTAGATCAAGAGTGTGGCGCCATCGGGCATTCGGTCGGCCAGAGCCTTGGCGCTGGTCATGATCTGGGCCGCCGTCGAATTCTGGACGACATCCACATTCGCTTCGGGATAGCCCGCATGCGTCACAAGCGCCTCTCGGACCACGAGCGCATCGCTCGCGGCGAAAGGAACAACTCCATCCGGAATTCGGCTTTCTGAATTTCCGATCACCAAGGCGAACTTCGTGGCGACGGGCTGGACGCGCCCGGCCAAGGTCGTCGGGTTGGAGGCCAATTGACCGGGTGTAGCCTGGCCCGGAGTTGTCGACGGGTCGGTCGGGTTGATCGGAGTTGCGGGGATACTTGCACTTCCGCTCGAAGCGTTCATGATCGCCGCATTCTCTTCGGGGGCCAGGAGCTCGGAATCCACTTTCCAAGTGAATTTGCCGCTGAGGGCTTGAAGCCGCTGCTCCAGCCGTTGAGTCCCTTCGACATCTCGCAACTGAGTGTAGGCCTGGCCCAAGAAGTAGAACGTCTCGCGGCTGTTTTGACCCTTGGCGAGCAGAGCTTCCCATTCGCCCGCCGCCGTTTTTAGGTCGGTCATCATGCTCGCCTGGTCAGACGAAGCGGTCGCTCGTCGATACAGAGCATAGGCGGCCCCAAAGTTGGGCGAATACGGCGCCCCATTTCGCCATCGGCGAGGATCGGTGACGGGGCCCGGGAGGTTCGTCGGCCCCGAAAAGTCCTCGGGACGGCTGGCGACGGCCTCTTGGAATTTAGCACGAGCTAAATCCCATTGGCTGGATTTCAGGGCTTTCATCGCGGCGTCGTAGCTTTCGCTCCAGGTTTGAGCGGAAGCAAGGACGGTCGACGCAACCAAGATCAGAAGAAACGCAAGGCTCTTTTTCATGAAGGGGTCCGTTATTTGCCGAATCGGTAGGTCACTCCGAGACCGAGGTCCCAAGCTCCACCCCGACTAGGGGAAGCAAAGTTCAAGTCAAAGGAGACGTTGCTCGAAAGGGGGCGAACTCCGAATCCGACGGTGAAGGTGTTCCGGTTGCCTCCGTCGTTGCTGATATTCACCGTGTTGAAGCCGAGTCGTAGGGGGATTCGGTAGTTCGACCAGTGGTAGTTGTATTCAAAGCCACCGCCGAACGAAATCGCGTCGTCGGTCGCAGCTGCCCCGCCGGATCGACCGTCGAAATAGCTGTCAATTTGCAGTCCATAGACCAAGAAATCTCGACCACCTCGGAATCCGGATCGGGAGCCGGCCATGCCGAGAGACGCCTTCGCGGGCACTCGGTCGTAAATCGCGCTGGTGCGGTCATTCCCGCTGAGGTCGATCGCCGTCCGATAGCTGGCTCCAATGACCATGTTCGAGTTGCCCTTGGGCTGAAACTGGACGCCAACGACGCCGCCAAATCCTGTCCCGATCTGGGAGTTGTCCACCGAAACGTTCCCGCGGTCGTTGCCGGCGGCATCTTGCAGGTTATAGCGCAGTAGATTTTCGACGCCGACACTCGCCATCACGAGCCCGATCCCCCAGCTAAGGCCGGAGCCGTTCGACGTGCCATAGCCCAGAGTGAACAGATCCACCTTGACTTTGGTGAGCTCACTGTAGTTTTGGACCCGCAGGTCGCCGTCGGTCAGGTTATTGCCCGAACGGAGGTCGCGCAGGAAGCCGGCCGTGGTGTAGCTCAGACCAAAGCTTCCTCGGTGCTTGCCGGAGCCAGACTTCCAGGGCATGACGAGCCCCATATGGGTGGCGGCCCGGCCCCCTGAGGTTGGAGTGGATCGAGTTGTGGGATCGCGAAAATCGTTTTCGACGGTCGTGGTGGTTTCGGGGAGATTGCGGATGGCCATTCCGAATTGGCCTCGATCCACCAAGCCGAGACCAGCCGGGTTCGACAGAGCGCTGGTGGTGTCCGATCCGCTGACGGCGGTGCCACCCCCCATCCCCATGGCTCGGGTCCCGGAGTCGATTGCGTTCAAAACGTCGGTGACTTGCGCTGATCCGAGTTGCGGCAAACCGGCGATGGATCCCGCCAGGAGACCAATGACCAAAATCCGTGTCTTCATCTTTCTATGTCCCATCCTGAGTTCAAATCGAGTTGTTAGCTGCCGTAGCGCACCACCACAGACTGCTGGATCGCCACATTGCCCGCTTTATCGGTGATATTGACGATCATTCGAAACACCGTGGGCAAGCTCTTATTCCAGCGAATTCGGCCGCTCCACTGGGTGGCATTCCCGTTGTTTCTAGACGAGACGCGCGAGACCCGCTGAATGAAGCGCCCGTCGAGCGTTTGCAAGATGACTTCAATGCCGGTCACGTCGATCGAGCGTTCGAATTGGTCGGAGACGTCGATGGCGACCGGGATGTTCGACTGCTGGCGAATCGGGGTGATTCCATTGGGCGTCAAGATCGTCGCACTGGGTCGAACTCGGTCGAGCGTGACGTTGACGGTGCGACTGGTTTCGTTGTCGGCTTCATCCTTTACGCTAATCGTGATCGTTTGGGGGCCGTCATTCTTGATGCCGCTCGTGTCCCACCGCACTTCGAGGTTACTCGTGGAGCCTGAGTTGTTCGGGATGTTATTGTTATTGACCGTCACCCGCCACTCTTTGATGTTCGGCTCGTTGATTCGAGCCCGAATGAGGACAGTGCCACCGACAAATGACCCCGTGAGCGGGCTGACCTCGATAAAGACCGGGCGAGTGGTGTCGACCGTGACGTTGCGAGTCTCGGTGTTATAGGAATTGTTCGGTTCATTCACCGAAACGGTGATGGTGTATTCGCCTTCGGGCGTCCCTTCGTTGAAGTTCAGAGTCAGTTGACCATCGACTTCGCCGTCGGCGTTGGGCGTGAAGTTCTGCTCAACGGTGATCTTTTGGCTTGGATTGCTATTCAGAGAAGCCACGGCGGTGACTTTCGCTTGCACCCGAGCTTGCTTGAGCTGAAATCGAATCGCGTTCGTCCGGCCTAAGAAGGAGCCGTTGTTCGGCGCTGTCACCGTGAGGGTGCCCGCATGAGCCAAGCCCGCCAGCATCACACCCAGGAAGCTGAGCAGCAGGGTCAGCGTCCTTGCTCGTCCCCAAATCCTTACATCCATGATCATGTCTCCTGATTGTAGACGATTGAGAAGATAAAATCGGCTACGCCCCCGTGATTATTCGAGGGGAATACTCGGTTGACTGCGCTCAAAATCTCTGGGTGAGCATTGTCTACTGCTCCCGAATACCCGCACCAACGGAGCATTTCCAGATCGTTGTGATAGTCGCCGATCGCCGCCACTTCGTCCGAGGCGAGGCCGCAATGATCCGCAAGAGCCTGGAGCCCGGCTGCTTTCGTCACTCCAGCGGGCAGGAATTCTAGGTAGACCGGCTCGCTGACGGTGACCTCACATTCTTCGGGCCCGAGTTCGGGCTCCAGAAAGGATCGGTGCGCCTGAATTCGGTCGGGCTGGTCCATCAGCAAAACTTTGGTCGGTTGAAATTCGCCGAGGCGGTCCCAGGGTTCGTGCCGGAATTCGTCGATTTTCACCCTTCGGACGTACTCCGCCAGCCACTCCAGCTCTTCGAAGACGAGAACTTGGTCTTGCAGGTAGAGGAAGAACTGGACTTGCTCCTGGCGTGCGTAAGCAGAAACTGTCTCGCGAACCCGGTCGCTCACCCGGCGATCGAACAAGCATTCTCCTTCTTGGGAAAGAACATACGAGCCGTTGCAGGCCACCACTGGCCCTTCGAGCTCCAACTCCTGTTGGATGGGCCGGAGTGTTTTGGGCGATCGACCGCTGGCCAGCACCACATGAAGTCCGGCCTGAAGGGCGACTCGAATGGCATCTTTGACCCGGGGGTGCGGCCGACGCTCGTCGGTGAGCAACGTCCCGTCGAGGTCCAAGGCGATCATTCGGATCTTTGAACTGGATTTCATGGACATCGCCACCGTGAAGTTGCTGGGCTCACCTGCCAAAAATACCCTTAGTTGAACCTTTAGGATTGGACCCAACGAAATGCATGAATCAACCTCCCCTTCCTCCTCCGTTCCCGGAACTGAGACCCAGACCGTCGTTTTTCAGCTCGGATCGGAATGTTATGGCGTCGACATTTTCCGGGTGAGCGAGATCATCCAACTTCGAGACATCACCCCCGTTCCCCGGACTCAGCCTTACATTCGGGGGCTCGTGAATCTTCGGGGCAAGACGATCCCAGTGGTCGATTTGCGCGCTCGATTCGGGCTCTCCAGCCAGGATTCCGAGGACACCCGCATCATCGTCGTGGACAGCGAGCAAGGGCAAGTCGGGATGATCGTCGATGCCGTTCGTGAGGTCATCACGCTCTCGTCGCAACAGATCGAAGACGCGCCGCCCCTTGTCACCGACATGAGCACCGACTTTGTCCGAGGCGTGGCGAAGCTCGACGAGAGCCTCGTCACGATGCTCAATCTCGACCGGGCGCTGGCTGCCTAAGTTTTGCTTTTTGCCTGAAACCAGAGACCTCGCATGAGCGCTGAACTCGACTTATCGCAATATCTCGACCTCTTTTTGCAAGAGGCCGAAGAGCAGCTGGAAATTCTTGAGCAAGAGACACTCAAGCTTGAGCGCGAGCCGACTCCGGAGCGGCTCCAGACCATCTTTCGTGCTGCGCACACGCTCAAGGGCAGTAGCCGGGCGATGGGGTTTGCGTCCTTCGCGGGTCTGACCCACGAGATGGAGAACATCCTCGACCAACTTCGAAGCAATCAGCGGCCGGTCAGTTCAGAGGTGACCGATTTGCTCCTCGAATGCGTGGACGGTCTCGGGAAGATTCAAGCTTCAATCGCCGAGGGCCAAGGCGAAGTGGGTGACTATTCCGACCTGCTCAGCCGGCTTCAGTTCTTTCTCCAAGCTCCGGTCGAGGCCGTTGGGACGCCTGCGCCGAGTTCGACCGAAACGACCTTCGCGCTTTCGCCGGAGCTCGAAGATGCGCTGCAAGCGGCACAAGCTCAGCAAGCGGTTTGGGTGGCGAACGTTCGGCTGAGCCCAGAGTGCGTGATGAAGTTTGTTCGCGCATTCATGGTCCTGAATGCGATCAGCACGAGCGGGGAAGTCTTGGCGACGATTCCCGAGCAAGCTCAACTTGAAGACGAGCAGTTTGAGCAAGAATTCCAGGTCTATTTCCAGACCTCCGCCAGCGTCGAAGAGCTCCAAGCGCAGTTCAGCAGCTTTAGCGAAATCGAGTCGATCACATTGCGTCCCTATCTTGCGGCCACGCCGGCTCCCCCCGAGGACGAGCAAGCCGCACCGCCCCAAGAGGCCAAGTCGGGTCCAGCCCCCTCCGCCAACGCTCCGGGTCGACGCCAAGACTCAGGCCAAACGGTCCGAGTCGATGTCGCTCGGCTTGACACCCTCATGAATCTGGTCGGAGAGCTCGTGATCGACCGCACTCGGGTCGCTCAGATCGGTCATGAACTGCACGCCAAGTTCAGCGATCCGGCCTTGGACGCTTTGGAGGAGACGGTCTCCCACATCACGCGCATCACGAGCGACCTTCAAGACCAGATCATGAAGGCCCGGATGCTGCCGATTGAGACGGTCTTTAACCGGTTTCCCCGAGTCGTGCGAGACCTCGCCCAAAAGCTCGGCAAGTCGGTGGAGTTAGAGCTTTTGGGAGGTGAGACTGAGCTCGACCGGTCGGTGATCGAGGTCATTGGCGATCCGCTCTTGCACATCTTGCGCAATAGCGTCGATCACGGTTTGGAACTCCCCAGCGAGCGCGAAGCGGCGGGAAAACCGGCCCAAGGCAAGGTCCGGGTCTCGGCGCGGCATGAAGAAAATCACATCGTGATCGAGATCATGGACGACGGGCGAGGCATCCACGCCGAGCGGGTCAAGGCCAAAGCTCTCGCTCAGGGGCTTGTCAGTCCGGAAGCAGCCGAGCGGCTGACGGAAAAGGAGATCCTGCAGTTCATCTTTGCGAGCGGCCTTAGCACCGCGAGCGAGCTCAGCGAAATTAGTGGTCGCGGCGTTGGGATGGACATTGTTCGATCCAACATCCAGCGTCTCGGCGGCCTGATCGACCTGGAGACCTCTCTTGGTCAATGGACCAAATTCACGCTGAGGCTCCCATTGACTTTGGCGATCATTCGGGGCCTCTTGGTCGATGTCAGCGGGGTGGTCTATGTTCTCCCTCTGAGCAGCGTGGTCGAAACGTTTATGGTCTCGACGTCCAAGATCCAAACGGTCAACCGACGCGAAGTCATCGTCGTTCGGGGGCTGACGACGCCGATTCTTCGGCTGGGCTCGGTCTTTGGCTCGGCCGTCGCTTCGGCTGAATCCAGCTCTCTTTATGTGGTGATTGTGGGCCTCGCTGAAAAGCGGATCGGCCTGGTGGTCGATCGACTGATCGGCGAGCAAGAGGTCGTGATCAAGTCGCTCAGCACGTTCTGCGGGGACGTGGCTGGGGTGAGCGGAGCGACGATCTTGGGCGATGGACACGTCGCTTTGATTGCGGATGTCAGCGGTCTCATCGAAAGCGAGGCCGCTTAATGCAGCCGGGGTCCGAAGCTAAAGCACACTTTCGCCAGCAATTGGTCCGCGCGGTTCAAGACCTGCCGTCGATGCCGGCGCTCGTGATGCGAATTTTAGAGCTGACGGAGACCGCGTCGGTGAACGCGGTTGAGATCGAGAAGCTCATTCTGACCGATCCCGCCCTGTCGGCCAAGATTCTCCGCGTCGTCAACTCGGCTTACTACGGATTGGAGCGCAAGGTGACGAGCGTTCAGCAGGCGATCGTCATTTTGGGTTTTCGTCACCTGCGCAATCTGGTCCTGGCGGTGAGCGCGTTGAGCCGTTTTCGAAACAAATCGCCTCATTTTCGAGAGGTTCAGCGCCGCATTTGGGAGCGGGCCTTTGGGGCGGCGACTCTGAGCCGCGAGCTTTGCCGAGTCAAGGGCATTCGCGAGTCCGAGGCCGAAGTTGCCTATGTTGGGGCGCTTCTGCACGACATCGGGGAGCTCTTTTTGTTCTCGTCCTTCACGAACATCTACACCGAGCTCGTGAAGCGGGCCGAGTCGCTCCAGATCCCGACCGTGCAGGCCGAACGCAAGGCTCTTGGGCTCGATCACGCCGAAGTCGGCGCGGAGCTGATTCGACAGTGGAACTTTCCCCCGCCGCTCGCGATCGTGGTGAGTCGCCACGAAGGCCCCTTTTTGGACGATGGCGACACCGTCGCCTTGTGTGTGCATATCGCCTCGAAGCTCGCCGGCGAGTTCACCTCCGAGCCGGATCGCGGACAAATCGACCCGATGGCTCGGGCCTGGCTCGCAATGGATGACGCCGCCATCGACACTCTGGTCGAGTGCGCGCGGCCAAAAGTGCAAGAAGTCGCTTCGAACTTGGGCCTTGCTGCGTAAGGAAAGTACTGTGCTGCGAATTGGAACAATCTGGATGGTGGCTTTCTCACTTCTGGTGAGCCTTGGATGTGGCCGATCGACCACGACGGTGGTGCCCGGTCGTCAAGACGCGAACGCTTCGTCTTCGAAGGCCGAATCGGCCCTCCTCGGCCGATACTCTGGCAAGGTCGAAGTGACTCCGGCCGGAAAAGACGACCCGATGGCGAAATTTGGCGAAGCCCTAGGCGGCATGCTCATGAGCGGCACCGAGCTCGAACTCAGGTCGGGAAATCGGTTTGCCCTGACGATGCTCGGGATGCTACTGGAGGGGCCGTTCGTCGAGGATGGCGACACGATCACCCTCAAGCCCGAGACCATCGGGGGGCTGACCCCAAAAGAGTTCGAGAAGGTATCCCGAGGAAAGCAGTCGGGGCCTTCGGCCGAAGCTTTGGACAAGCCGATGATCTTGAAGCGAGGGCCCGAGGGGTCCCTTCGAGTGACGGGCGAGAGCTCGGGCGGCGCCCTCACCTTCGTCAAGCGGGCCCCGGTCCCGCCCGCCCAGGTCACCGTTCCCGAAGCTGACCGCACTCTCATCGGCGATTGGCGACCTCAGTTCGAGCCGAGCCGACCCGACCCGTCTCTCTCCGAGACCGAGCGACTGGAGCAAAAACTCCAAGAGTCCGCTCTTCGCACCGGACGTCTGGAACTGCGTGGAGACGGCCGGTTCGAACTGACGATGGTCATGGAGTTCAAAGGGAAGTGGAGTCGCCAGGGGAATAAGTTGCGCCTCGCGGTCGAATCGGTCGGGATCGACATGCCCGGCGTCGAAGAGAAGTCGTCTGACAATGAACCGATGATCCTGGAGGTTCGCGAAGGCGGCAAGATTCTTCGCTTGCTGAGCAACCGCAAGGAAGAACCCAAAAAGGGTGAGCCTCGGTTCTTGGATTTTGCGCGAGCCGAGTAGCGTCGTTTTGCCCCGGTTGGGAACTCTGCGCGCGAGCGAGACATAGGAAAGGCTATCTATGATGCGAGCAACGACCGCCTTAGCTGCTTTGACCCTGGCCGGCTTCGGGTTGGCCTTCTATCTGGTTCAATCGAAGCCCCCAGCCACCCCGACCCCCGCGATCGACCTTTCCCAAAAGCGCGAGTCGGTCGGGACGCGACCGGGTGACGTTGGCCTTGCCCCCGACATCTGGAAGGTCGCCCGAACTCGTGGGAATGAGCTCGCTCTGCTCGGGGCAGGTTGCTTCTGGTGTATCGAAGACGCTTATCGGCGAGTGCCGGGAGTGGTGGCCACCGCGGTCGGGTACGCAGGAGGCACGACCGAGAAGCCAACTTACAAAGAGGTTTGTACCGGAACCACCGGTCACGCCGAAGTGAACCTGATTGAGTTCAACCCGAAGAAGATCAGCTATCAAGAGATTCTGGACCTTTTTTGGCTCTGGCACGATCCCACGCAACTGAATCGCCAAGGTCCGGACGTGGGGACTCAATATCGCAGCGTCATTTTCACCTTCGGGCCGGACCAGGCTCGGATCGCCCGGGAATCGTTGGCCCGGGAAGAGAAGTCGAAAGAGCACCGATTTCCGATCGTGACTCAGATTCAAAGTGCGCCGCGGTTCTGGATGGCCGAAGACTATCACCAGCAGTACTACATCAAGAACGGGATGAAGAACTGGAAGATCGACAAGTAAGCGTCGAGCTCGGGCGGCCGGGTCCCGAGAACATGGACCGAGATCGCCAGCTCGCTGCGGCCGGGCGGCTCGCCGCGCGGGTCTATACCTGGGATGGTCCCTGGGTCTCACTGGGGATGTCTCAGAGCCCAGACCGGGATGTCTTGCCCAGCTCAAACGTCCAGACGGTCATGCGGCCCACCGGAGGACGGGCGGTCTTACATGGGCACGACGTGACGGTCGGACTCTTTGCCCCCCTCAGTGCGCTCGCCGGGCCAGGCGAGGACCTCTCGCGCAGCGTCCGAAAGGTCTATCGACGGGTCATTTCGCCGGTGTTGCGGGCTCTCTGCGCGGTCGGGGTGGAGACGCAACTGGGAGAAGACACCGCCTGGGGTCGGAGCACCCCTCGTAGCTCGGACTGCTTCGCCCATGTCTCAGCAAACGACCTGGTGGATCCTGCGACCGGATTCAAGCGGTGCGGCTGCGCACTCAAGCTGTCGATGGAGGGGGTGTTGGTTCAGGCGAGCATTCCGGCGGCGCCTCCGCTGGTCGATCCGGCATCCGTTTTTCGGGTGGCCGCGACGGTTCATTGGGCGAACCTTCATGCCGTGGATTTCGCCCGGGCCCTCACCGAGCAACTGCAAGAGCTCGTGCCGACGAGCCGGTGATAAGAAAAAGCCCCGGCCCGGGCTGGTGCCCAAACCGAGGCTGATTTGCGTGACGGTCGAACTACTTCAGCTCGACGCCGCCGCCGACTTCTTCGATCTGCTTCTTGATCTTTTCGGCGTCGTCCTTGTTCGTGCCTTGCTTGATCGGCTTTGGCGCGCCATCGACGAGGTCCTTGGCTTCCTTGAGGCCGAGGCCAGTGATTTCTCGAACGACCTTGATGACGTCGAGCTTCTTGTCGCCTGCGGCGGCGAGAATGACATCGAACTCGGTCTTTTCGACCGGAGCAGCATCTCCGCCGCCGGCGCCTGGCATCATCATCGGCATGCCCATCATCGGGGCGGCGGCCGTGACACCGAACTTATCTTCGAGAGCGGTCTTGAGCTCGCTGAGCTCAAGGGCGGTCATGTTGCTGATCTCTTCGACCAAGGTTTCAACTTTGCTTGCCATGGTTCTGGGTTTCTCCTATTCGGGTTGCGCTTCGGGCGCAGATTCTTCGGTCGGGGCTTCGGCCGGGGCCTCAGCGGGGGCAGCGGATTCATCTGCTGGAGCAGCTTCGACGGGAGCTTCGGCGGTCACATCGGCGGCTGGAGCCTCTTCGGCCTGAGCCGGGGCCTCGGGTTGGGCCTCGGCGACGGGAAGGGGCGAGCCTTCGGCAACTTTGTCGGCCACAGCACCGATCACTCGGATCGGGTCGGCATACAAAGCTTCGATCACACCGACCAAGTGCGTCAACGGGGCGGCAATTGCGCCAATCACTTGGGCAATCAAAACCTCGCGTGGCGGGAGCTTGCTCAGCTCTTCGACTTGTTGAGCCGAAAGAACCTTGCCGCCGATAAAACCACCTTTGACCTCGAAGGTCTTGCTGGTTTTGGCGTACTCCACGAGCACCTTGGCGTTCTCGGCTTCGTTCTCATAGATGAACGCAACCGCGGTCGGACCGTTATGAAGCTCATCGGGAAGCAGCGCCGCATCATCACCGGCCGCAATGCGGAACAGCGTGTTTTTGATCACGTGAATTTCGGCGCCCTTGGCGGCGAGTTCCGAGCGAAGCTTTTGGAACTCTTTCACCTTCAGGCCGCGGTAATCCGTGAACACCACGCCAGCCGAGCGGGCATACCATTCTTTGGCTTGCTCGATCGTTTTCGCTTTTTGTGCGGTAGGCATTTTGTGCGATTCACCTCCTGATTCGATTCGACTTGAAGCCCGGAGGGGCCCCTCACGAATCACGGGCTCCCGCGCGTGAGCGTGAACCCGTGGAGAATCGCCGGTTAACCGGAAAATCTGAGTCCTTGATCACCCCTCGGCTGGGACTTGGATGTCAGTCCAAGAATTAACGCGAGCCTTACCTCGCGGCCAGCGGTCTGCGGAGAACCAGGCGAAGTATAGCCTCTTTTGAGTCGAAGAATCAATCCCCGAGGGTCATCGGGCAAAATGGCCCCATGCAGCTTTCGGCAGCCATTGGTGTGGACCTCGGGGGGACGAACGTTCGCTCGGCGGTCGTGCTACAAGACGGGTCGCTCGTCGAAGGGACCCGTCGGGAGTTCCCGAGCCACGCGCAATCCGGAGTTGAGCCGGTGTTTGAGGCTCTCGCCGAGTGCATCCTGTCGACCCGAGCCGCGTTTGCTGGTCCTCTTGCTGGGGTCGGCGTCGCCATTCCGGGGATCATCGACGACGATGCGGGCGAAGTGCGATGGGCCCCGAACTTTGGCCTTGAGGTGGACGGCGCGTTTCGGTATTGGGAGAACATTCCGTTTCGCAGGTACCTCGAATCTCGCATCGACGCCCCGGTGGTCATGGGGAACGACGCCAACTTGGCGGCATTGGGTGAATATGCTTTCGGTGTGGGTCGAGGCCAAGCACGGTGTTTGGTCATGATCACTCTGGGCACGGGGATCGGCGGCGGGGTCATTTTTGGGTCTGGCTCGCTTCAAGGCGGGTCTTCTGGACCTCAAATGATGCTCGGCGGGAATAAGGGTGGAGTTGAGCTCGGACATATCTTGCTGAATCGAGGTGGGCTCGACTGCAATGCGGGTTCGTATGGTGCCTTGGAGGCGTATTGCCAGCGGGATGCGGTGGTCAACCGCGCTCGTCACAAGCTGCGTCGGGGTCACAAGTCGATCGTGACCGACTGGATCCAGGCCGATGGCGGGCGGTTGAGCCCTCGGCACCTCGCCGAGGCGGCGGCCGCCGGGGATGAGCTGTCGCTTCAGGTTTGGCGTGAGACCGGGGCTTGGCTCGGGGCCGGAGTCGGTTCATTGATCAATGTGTTTGCGCCGGATCGGTTCGCGTTGGGTGGTCAGATGGCCAACGCCTGGGACTTCTTTGCGCCGGCCATGCTCGAAGAAGCCGAATCGGTGGCGATTCCGGCTCTGTGGCGAGATTGCCAAGTGGTCTGCGCAGAAAAGATCGAGGACGCAGGTCTCTTGGGAGCGGCCCGGCTCGCCCTCGGCTTTTGAGTTTTTGTGAAAAAGGGGTTTTCAGGACTTCGTTTTTCCAGTATTCTTGGTCGTACGAGGGTTCTCTATGAAAAAATCTTTGCTATTGATTGTGACGGTCTGTTCTTTGGCCGTCGTCTCGCTCCTCGGTTTTCGCCAGGCAAGCGACCCGAACCGGGCCTATCAAGAAATTCTGCAGTACCAAAGCGAGCAGATGCGAGCGGCTCAGCAAGCCGGCACTCAGCCTGACCGAGCGGCGATCTCCGCAGAAGTTCGCAAGCGCGCCGAAGCGGCCATCGCTGGAGTCGATCCCGCTTCGGTCGATGCCACTAATGGCCTCGCTTGGGCTCGACTCTTCAACATGGCGCAGAAGAATGAAGGAGCGATTACGTTGCTTCAGCGGTTCTTGGGGACTTCGCCAGCGGATGCGCTGAAGTCGCAAGCACAGAATTTGCTGGTTTCACTTCTCTACAACACCGAAAAGATCGACGAGCTGATCAAGTTCTTGGAGACGGTGGAGCCGGTCAAGCCGGACGGTGGACTCGGACTTTTGAACTTCGCGGCGTTTGCCAGTGAAGACATCAGCGCCAAGGTCGGGGTGGCTCGTGCTCTGGCGATTCTGAACAGAATCGAAGCGGCGATCGACTTTAAGGCGATCACGGACCCGCGCCAAATCCAAGCCGCCACCAATGCGCGAATGAACGCCTTGGAGTCTCGAGTCGATCTCCTGATCGCTGACAACAAGTCCGCCGAGGCGATGAAGGCGATTGATGCGATGATCGCTTCGCTCCCCGAGAGCGACAACGCGAATAAGCGCCGACTGGGTTCGCTGAAGAACCAGAAGATGCTGGTTGGATCAGCGGCTCCCGAGCTTGTTTTCGACCGAAAGCATGGCAACTTCACGAATCTGGCTGCCTGGCGAGGCAAAGTCGTCATCGTTGACTTCTTCGCCCACTGGTGCGGTCCTTGCAAGGCGTCGTTGCCGAGCCTGGGCGCGCTTTACAACGAGCTCCACAGCAAAGGACTGGAGATGGTCCATGTCACTCGCCTTTACGGCTTCTATGAGGCCGAGCGAAACATGGCTCCGGACGTCGAGTTCGGCAAGATGGTCGGCTTTATGGAGCAACACAAAATGACCTGGCCGGTGATCTACGTGGACAATGCGACGTTTGAAAAGTACGGCGTTAGCGGGATTCCGCACGTGGCGGTCGTGGACAAGAAAGGCGTTGTACGCAAGCTGAAAATCGGCTTCTCGCCCGCCGGGATTGATGCCTTTAAGAAGGACATCTTGGCCTTGTTGGCTGAGTAGATTCACTCATTCAGTCGCCCATTCGCCCGCCTCTCCGCATCTTGGAGAGGCGGGCTTTTTCTGATCTCGGGGGAGTTCCTCCAGGATGGGCCGTTAACTCTCGTTCGCCTGAGAACTTGGGTAAAACGGCGTCACGATGAATGAAGGCGCGTTGGGCCGAAAGCGGAGGCCGCTCCACACCAAGATCCTGATCGGACTGGTCCTGGGAGCCATCGTGGGAATCCTTGCCCAAACGACGTTGGGATCGGACCAGTCCAGCGTCAAGTGGATTCGCGATCAGATCGCCGATCCCGTCGGCAAGATCTTTCTCAACTTCATCTTCATGATCGTGGTGCCGCTCCTCTTTTCGGCACTCGTTTTGGGCGTTGCCGAAATCGGGGATGCCCGAAAGGTCGGTCGAGTGGGCGTTCGGGCGCTCGCCTTGACGGTGGTCCTCAGCGGCATCGCCGTTGGAATCGGCATCACGGCTGTGAATTGGGTCCAGCCCGGCAAGGGGATCCCCACGGAGACCGTCGAAAGGCTCAAAGCCGATGCTGATCAAGCTTCGGCGGCCAAGAGTGTGGAGCAAGCTCAGCAGGCTAAAGGGGTGGGCGAGACGATCGTCGATATGGTCCCCCGCAACCCGCTCGATTCGGCGGTGAAGGCGCTCGAAGGCGGGCTTTTGCCGTTCATGGTCTTTGCCTTGATTTTCGGTCTGGCTTTGTGCGCGATCGAACCCGAAAAGGCTCTCCCGGTGAAATCGTTCCTTGAAGGTCTCTTTGCGGTTTCGCTCAAGATCATCGACTTTGCGATGAAGCTCGCGCCGATCGGGGTTTTTGCGCTTGCCTATAAGACGGCGAGTGTGTTGGGTTGGTCGGCGCTGCTGGCTCTGAGCAAATACGCGATTTTGGTTCTCGTGTGCCTGGCGATCCACCTCTTCATCGTGTACCCGATCTTCCTGCGCTGGGTGGCCAAGCGAAACCCTCGGGAGTTTTTCCGCCAGATCAAAGAGGTGATGGTCACGGCGTTCGGCACGAGCTCCAGCAATGCAACGCTCCCGACGGCGCTCCGAGTTTCGGTCGAAGAGGTTGGCATCCCTCGAAAGACGAGCTCATTCGTCCTTACCGTTGGCGCGACCGCGAATCAAAACGGAACGGCGCTTTTCGAAGGGATCACGATCCTCTTTTTGGCGCAGTTTTTTGGAGTCGATCTTTCGCTGGGTCAGCAGCTCACGGTCATGGGTCTGGCGATCTTGGCGGGGGTCGGGACGGCGGGCGTCCCGGGCGGAGCGTGGCCGATGATCGCCTTGATCCTAATCAAGATCGGGGTCCCGCCCGAAGCGATCGGGATCTGCTTAGGCATCGACCGGATCTTGGATATGAGTCGGACCGTCGTGAATGTCGTCGGGGACATCACCATTGCCGCATGCGTGAGTAGCCAAGATTCCGACAGCGAAATTCCCGACGAGGCCCTGGCGTGACGAACCTCAAAACGCTTCGGTTCGAGCCTCTCAGCGATGCGCATCTCCCCTCGATCTTGGCGATTGAGAACCAGAGTCACAGCGCGCCGTGGTCCGAACTCGCCTTTCGGGCGGACCTCGATCACCAATTCAGCCTTTTTCGGGTGGCTCTGCTGCAAGGTCAGGTGGTGGGGTATGCCGCCTCGTGGCTCATTGTCGATGAGTGTCACATTACAAATGTGGCGATCGATCCCGAGTTTCGTCGCCAAGGCATTGCGACTCGGCTCCTAGTGCGTCTGCTCGAAGAAGCCCGGCAGCTCGGGATGGCTTGTGCGACTTTGGAGGTTCGGCAGAGCAACCAAGCCGCGCTTCAGCTCTACCTCGATCTCGGGTTTATCGAAACCGCCGTCCGGAAGGGGTATTACCCGGACAATCGCGAGGATGCGCGCGTGCTTTGGCTCTACGATCTCGCTGGTTGGAACGCCCCCAAGGTACTCTAGGAGAGACATGTCGATTTTGGTGAACAAAGACACGCGCGTCCTGGTCTCGGGCATGACCGGGCGCGAAGGCTCCTTCCACGCGCAACAGATGATCGAATACGGCACTCAAGTGGTGGCCGGAGTCACCCCAGGGAAAGGGGGGACGACCCATCTCGGAGTCCCGGTCTTTGACACTGTGGCCGAAGCCGTGGCTGCCACTCAGCCGAATGCGGCGCTGGTTTTTGTTCCCGCTCCCTTTGCGGCAGACGCCGTCCTGGAATGCGAGGCGAGCGAAATCCCGTTTGTGACCCTGATCACCGAAGGAATCCCGATCAACGACATGCTCCGCGTGGTGAACAAGCTGGAGCAAGGCGGCAAGACTCGACTTTTGGGCGGCAACTGCGCGGGGATCATCACCCCCGGGGAGTGCAAAATGGGCATCATGCCCGGACACATCTTTACGCCCGGGCCGATCGGGATGGTCTCTCGCTCGGGGACTCTAACCTACGAAATCGTCTTTGAGTTGACGAACGCCGGATTGGGTCAGACCACCTGCGTCGGGATCGGAGGCGATCCGCTCCCCGGCACCCGGTTTGTCGAAGTTTTGCAGATGTTCGAGGCCGACCCCGCCACCCAAGCGGTCGTGATGGTCGGCGAAATCGGCGGCTCGGACGAAGAAGCTGGCGCCGAATACATTCAGCAGATGACCAAACCGGTCGTCGCTTTTATTTCCGGTCGCACCGCACCTCCCGGCAAACGAATGGGGCACGCAGGAGCGATCATTAGTGGCGGCATGGGAACGCCCGAATCGAAGGTTCGGGCCCTTGAAGCAGCCGGTGTCACCGTCGCAGACAAGACGAGTGAAGTGCCGGGGCTCATCCAAGCCGCCCTTCAAGTCAGAGTGTGACGTTATGGACCTGAGTCGTTATTTTGATTACGCGGCCACCACTCCGCTGGCCCCCGAAGTCCTTGAGGCGATGCGGCCATGGCTGGAGCAAGTCCCGGCCAATCCCCACTCGATCCACGCCTGGGGGCGGGCCGCCGAAGATGCGATCGAGCATGCGCGAGAGCAAGTCGCCCGGGCGATCGGAGCCGAAGACCCGTGCGAGGTGATCTTCACGAGCGGAGCTTCCGAGGCGAACAACTGGGTGATTCGAGCAGCCGAAAGCCTGGCTTATAGCCCGTTTGAGCATAGTTCGGTCCGGGCTCCCGCCAAGCGCCGCAAAGCCCCCATTCTGGCGAACGAGCAGTTTCAACTCAAGTCGCCCGAAAGCCCGGTGAGCTTAGTCTCGGTGATGTCGGTGAACAACGAGACGGGGGCTATCCTCGCCCCACCGAGCCTCGCCGAAGGCACCCAGCTCCACCGCGACATGACTCAGCAACTCGGAAAACTGCCGATCGAACTGACTGGGATCGACTTTGCAAGTTTCTCTTCTCACAAGATTTATGGGCCGATGGGGGTGGGGGCGCTCTATGCCCGGGGCGGCTGGTCCCCCTCGCCGCTCGTGATGGGGGGCGGTCAAGAGCAGGGTCGGCGCGCTGGGACCGTCAATGTCCCGGGCGTCGTGGGATTCGGAGCCGCTGCCGCCGCCTGCGTGGCGACGCTTGAGAATCGAGCTCAGGTCGCAACTCAGCGCCGCGAAGAGATTCTGTCCGTCCTGTCGAAAGTCCCAGATATCCAGGTTCTGGAGTCCGATGCGAACGTTCCCCACATTTTGAGCGTCGTATTTCTTGGTGTCCAAGGCGAGACGCTGGTCGTCGAGGCCGATCGAGCCGGATTCGCGGTCTCAAGCGGTTCTGCATGCAACAGTCGATCTTCCGACCCCAGCGCGGTTCTTGAAGCGTATGGAGTTCCGAAAGACCAACTTCGGAGCGCGGTTCGGATCAGCTTTGGCGCGCACAACACGACCGAGTCGACCTTGGAGCTGGGAAGGATTCTTGCTCAGAGCGTCGAATCCCTCCGACGGAGCCAAGTTCCGGCGAGTTTTTGAAACAGGTTGCCTCGCGCAGCCGTCATGAACACTGGAAGTCGTGAAAATGCATGAAATGGACTGAAAAGTGCACAGAAAAGTCAAGCGAATTTGTGAAGAATTTTCGCCAAAACTCGAAAAAGTCCGCTAACATGATGAGGTGCATTCTCGTAGGTGCCTGAGGAAGGGCTTGCCGCTGAGTAATGCAATCGAACCAGCAGTGATGAGTTGACTCAGGTCCGAGATCGACCGAACGCCGAAGGAAACGTCATCGATCAGGCCGAAAGGCCACGAAGAAGAGAAAGTTTATGCCAGTTGAAAACGGGATGCCAACACAACCAAGACGAGGACGAGCGATCACCGTTCGGACTCCGAACCGCCACAACTACGTGGAGGCGGCATCTCATGCCCTGACCGACGATCCGGCCACCGAACCGGGTGAAGACGATCTCTTGGATCTCGCCGAAGGCGAAGAAGAGGTCGAGGAGGTTGTTGCCGCCGTTCATGACGACTCTGAGGAGTTGGAAATGTGGATGCGGCAGACTCGCCGCGCTCAGCTTCTGACCCCCGAACAAGAGGTCCATTTGGCCAAGCGAGTTCAGGCGATGGACCCCGACGCGAAGCGGCAGCTCATCGAGTCGAACTTGAGGCTTGTCGTGAGCATTGCCAAGAAGTACAACGCTCGCGGCATTCCGCTTGCCGACTTGATTCAAGAAGGCAACCTGGGCCTGATTCGCGCGGTCGAAAAGTTTGACTGGCGCAAGGGTTTCCGGTTTAGCACCTACGCGACCTGGTGGATTCGCCGGGCGATCGCTCGGGCGATCATCAACCAAGGCCGAACCGTTCGGATTCCGGTCTATGTGGCCGAGTTGATTAACAAGGTGATGAAGACGGCGAGCCGGCTCCAGCAAGAGCTTCATCGCGAACCGACGCCGGACGAGATTGCGGCCGAAGTCGGAATGAGCGCCGAGCGGGTTCAAGAGATGATGCGGGTTGCGATTGAGCCGCTCTCGTTGGAGACCCCGGTCGGCGAAAAAGACAACAGTTCGATTGGCGACTTTATCCCGTCGACCAACATGCCGACTCCGGGCGATGTCACCAACACCTTGATTCGGCGAGAAGAGATCGACGGCATTCTGGGCCGACTGACCAGCCGCGAGCGCGATGTCGTTCGACTGAGGTTCGGCTTGGATGATGGGCGAGCCCGAACTTTGGAAGAGGTCGGCTCAGCGCTCAATGTGACTCGCGAGCGAGTTCGGCAGATCGAACTCCGAGCGATGAAGAAGCTTCGCCACATCGGCCAAGAGCTTTCTGCCCAAGGGTTCGCGATCACGCCGAGCCCGAACTAAACGATGCCTGGCCCGTGCCCGTTGGCGCTTTCGCTCACGCGGGTGCCGGCCAAGCGTTGGGCCACCCGCGCCGATCTCGCCGAGCGACTCGACGTTGCCTTTCGGCTCCTTTGGGATCAGCCGGAAAGAACGTGGCGAACCCGAGAGCTGGCGGAGTCGGTCTGCCTTTCGCACGACCATTTCATCGAGCTTTTTCGAATGACCTACGGCATGAGCCCGGCCGCCCTTCGGTCGCGCATCCGGCTTGAGCGGGCTCGCGAGTGGATCGAGTCGGGTCTGAGCCCATCCGACGCGGCGTATCGAGTGGGATACAGTTCGCTGGGCACCTTCGGTCGCCAGTTCCGAGCGCGATTTGGCGTTTCGCCTCGGTCGATTATGGCTCCGGCGAAAACTGCCAGACCCCTGGGTCACGGTCGGCCCAATTCCGAACATCACCTTTCGAGCGAGCGGCCTCGACCGAGGCAAGATGAACGTCAACAACCAAGACCTCTTCGACGTTCGTGGCAGTCTCGTGCACCACACGGCCTTCGGCATCGGCGAGTTCGGCTAGGCTCGGCTGGATGATGGCGCTGGACCCCCACGTCTCGGGGACCGGCTCTTTGCCAAGACTTCCGACAAGCGAACTGTGGACAACCACGATCTGATTCTCGATTGCGCGCGCCAAGCAACTCCAGCGGACGCGCTGAAAGCCGTACACGGTTTCGGTATATGCTGGGACGCAAAGGACGCGAACTCCGGATTCGGCGAGGACTCGTCCAGCTTCGGGAAACTCGCTGTCGTAGCAAACGAGCACTCCCAACTGGGGATCAGAGAGCAGTCGCAAACCCGCGCCGGGATCGAGACGTTGGGGTTCGATTTCGAACTGAGTGAGCTTGACCTTGGGCACCCACTGAATCGGCTGGCCGCCCGGAAATGCGACCGGACAGACGTTCAGGATTCGCTCACCCCTCTGCGCGAAGCAACTTCCGCCGACGATCGTCATGCCGCGCCACTGCGCTTCGGACTGAAGGAACGCTCCGTATCGGTCCGCATGTTCGGCGAGGAGGCGCGGGACGTCCCGGGCATCGGTGTCGGGCAAAAAGGCCAGCCATTCGTAGGTATTGTTCTCGGGAAGGACCACGAGTTCCGCGCCAGCTTGGGCGGCTCGATCGAACAGGATCGAGGCGTGCTCCTCGAAGCGATCCATCTGGTCACAGTCCGGCCAGATCTCCCAGTTGACGGCGGCGATCCTCATAAGACGAGCTCCAGAAGGCAAGCAGAATTCCTCGACTCTTCGTCCTCCATATAGCGGTCAAGGATGCCGACCGGCTTCAGGCCCCACCGCAGGAGCGGCGTGAGGGTGGAGTCGGCTAGACCGCCTCGGAGAACCTCCTCCACATACTGGCTTGCGGGTGCACCTGTTCGCTGATGCCAATCCGCTAAACCAGGAAGTCGGCAAGCGGTTCCGAACCGAGTTAAGCCCAAGCCGCGGGCCGTCTGAATTCGCGCCTCGAACAAGGCGCGCCCGACTCCTTGGCCGCGATGCTTCGGATGAACGCTGATGTCGACGCCGTACAAGGTCGTTCCTGACGGGTCATGGCGGGAGAGCTCGTGGCCCCCGACCGTCGTTTCCCAATCGGCGTGGGCATGCCAAAGGTCGTCGCCGATGATGAGCGTGGTCGAGCTGGCGATGAGGCGGGAAGATTCCACCGCGACCCACTGCCCAGCGGGGAAAATCTCAAGGTGCCGTGCGAGGTGAGCACTTTGCCAAAGGAGCTCCGCCGGAAACGGGGGAGGGAAGCAAGACGCCTGAAGCTCGACAACCTCATCGAGGTCTTGAAGTTCGAGGTTCCGAATGGTGAGCTGCGCGAGGGTCACAGAGAAATGCCCAGAATGTCGAGAATCCGCTGCAAATCGTCGTCGGAATAGAACTCGATGCTCAGCCTCCCGCCGACTGCGTCCTTTTGGATCGACACTTTCGACCCAAAGTACGTTGAGAGCGCATCTTGAAGTTCTTGCTCGTTGGGATCCAGGGCTGGCTTGGGCTTGACCCCAGCGGGCTTTGCAGGAGATGAGGCCCGCGCGGGTTGGCCCTCGGCCCGAGCGAGCCGCTCGGTTTCGCGGACGCTCAGTCCTTGGCTACTGACCTTTCGAAACAGTTGGACTTGCAGAATCGCGGAATCGGCCATCAGCAGGGCCCGCGCGTGGCCTTCGGTGATCTTGCCGGCCCGGAGCCCTTCTTGAATCTCATCGGGGAGCTTCAAAAGGCGAAGCGCATTCGTCACCGCGGAGCGGCTTTTGCCGACTTTGGCCGCGATCTGATCTTGCGAGAGGTCGAATTCATCGGCGAGCCGACGATAGGCGGCGGCGCACTCTAACGCAGAAATGTCTTCGCGCTGAATGTTTTCGATCAAGGCCAGCTCAAGGCTCGTTTGCTGGTCGGCGGCTCGGACGACAACTGGGACGGAGGTCAATCCCGCTCGCTGGGCGGCCCGAAATCGTCGTTCCCCGGCGATCAGCTCGTACTTATCCTCGGAGATGGGTCGAACAATGAGCGGCTGGAGAATCCCAATCGAGCGGATCGATTCGGCAAGCTCTTCAAGTGCCTCTTCGCGGAACTCAGTGCGAGGCTGTCGGGCGTTCGGGACGATCTTCTTGATCTCCAGCTCTTGCGGTTGCCCTTCGGACTGCTCGCCGATGAGCGCAGCGAGCCCTTTGCCTAAGGCGCGCCTCACGACGCCATGACCTCACGCACAAAGTCGGCGTAGGCAGTGGCGCCACGGGAGTCGGGAAAAAGCTCGACGGCGGGTTTTCCAAACGAGGGGGCCTCGCTCAGCCGGACATTTCTCGGAATGACAATCGAGCTCACCTTGTCGCCAAAGAACGCGACCACCTCATCGGCGACTTGTTGGGTCAGACGATTTCGACCGTCGTGCATGGTCAGAAGGACTTGGGCGATGTCCAGGTTCGGATTTATCCGCCGCCGGACCATCTCGATGGTCTTCATGAGTTGGCTCAAGCCTTCTAGAGCATAAAACTCGCACTGCAACGGGACGAGCACCCGGTCGCTGGCGGCCAGGACGTTGATTGTCAAGAGCCCCAGGCTCGGCGGAGCGTCGAGCATGACCCAGTCGAACCGATCTTGAATCTTCGCGAGTGTTTCGCGGAGGATGACCTCTTTCCCCACGGCGTTCATGAGCAGCGGCTCGGAGCCGGCGAGGTCTAAGGTCGCGGGAATCACCCAAAGGGAGTCGCCGATCGGATGCAAGCTCTGCTCCAGGACCGTTGAAGAGTCCGGCGACTCGACCGCTTCTTCCAGGACATCCGCGAGAGTGGCTTGGAGGCTCGACTTTTCGAGCCCAAAACCGGTGGTTGCATTGCCTTGCGGATCGCAGTCGATGAGCAAGACTCGCTTGCCGAGCTGGGCCAGCGAAGAGGCGACATTGACCGCGGTGGTGGTCTTTCCCACACCGCCTTTTTGATTCACGACGCCCCAGACCGCCACGCCTCCATTATGGCCGAAAAAGAAACGGGGGCCCGCTTTTGCGAGCCCCCTAACTCGGAGGTGAAACTCGAACCTTCTCGACGACCTAGCCTCGGAGGAGCGACAGAACGTTTTGGGGGGCCTGGTTGGCCTGCGCCAGAACCGACATGCCGCTCTGTTGCAGAATCTGATACCGGGTGTAAGCCGTGATCTCTTCGGCCATATCGACATCGCGAATCGTGCTTTCGGAGGCGGTCATGTTCTCCTTGGCAACTTGGAGAGAACGGACCGTGGACTCCAGGAAGTTGGACTGGAACGAGCCGAGGTCTCCTCGGCGAGAAGCCAGTTCGCTGATCGCCGCGTCAATGATTCGGATGGCATTTTGGGCTCCAGCTGCGGTCGTGACGTCCATCGAGGCGAGCGATTGACCCGGCACGGCCGAGGTCCCCATTTGCTGAGTTCGAATCGTCGGCATCGAGAAGCTCGCGCTTTGGTTGGCATAGGCGCCGATTTGGAACCGGACATCGCCAGCGGCGATCTGTCCGACCTGGGTGGCGGCAGCGGAATTGTTCATCGACTCCGAAATTTGGAGCGAGTTGCCCAGGTTGTCTCGAAGCAGCAGCCCGTTGGTTTTGGGTCCCACGCCTCCGGTGAAGTTGGCGGTCGTGACGCCAGCGGTGGTGTTGACGGCGACGCTAAAGACCGCGTCCACCCCCGACGCACTCGCCGAAGCTGCGTTGTGCAAGATGTTTTGCTGATCGAACAACTGGATGTTGTACTGCGACCCGTACTGGGAGGCATCGAGCCGGATCGAGACGTTCGGTCCGTTCGGCACAATCGAGGCCGAGACTCCCGTCTGGTCGGTGGCGTTGTTGATCTTGTTGACCAGCGATTGAACGGTCTCGGTGCCGCTGCTGGAGAAAGAATAGCCGTTGATGACGAACGAGCCAGCGGTCGCAACGACGGCGCCCGACGATGCAAAAGCGTTGGCCAAAGTCACCGATGCTCGTGTGGCTTGGGTGGTTCGGGTGATCGTCACCGCCCCGTTTTGCACGGCGACGCCGTTAAAGGTCGAACCAAAGAACATGCTCGTTACGTTGTTCGGCGACGTGATATTGGCGACGACGCCCGCGGTGCCATCTAGGAGCTTCTTTTGGCCCCATTGAGTCTGGTCCCCGATTCGGTTGATCGAGTCGAGCACGGAGCGAATCTGGGTTTGGTTGGCTTGGAGCTGCGCGGAATCGACGACCGCGGTGTTGGCGCTATGGACTGCCAGGCCGCGGATATCCAAGAGGAGTCGAGAGACTTCCTCCATCGCCGCTTCGGCGGTCTTCGACATGTTGATCGCGTCTTGGCTATTGCGAACCGCTCGCTCGGTGCCCCGAATCTGCGCCCGAAGCCCCTCAGAAATGATGAGGCCCGCCGGGTCGTCCGCGGCGTTGTTGATCCGCATGCCGGTGCTGAGGCGATTGATACTCGAAGCCAGGTTGTTGCTGGTCGTACCCAGGATGCGCATGGCACCCATCGCCGGAATGTTCGTATTAATCCTAAGGCTCACTTCTGTTGCTCCAAGTCGTCCCTGACTTTTTTGAAAAATCGTGGTTTTTCTGTGGGGATTCTTGGGCGATTCGTGGAACAACCTTAGGCCTCGGCGAAAAAAACCTCAAAATCCTCTTCAGCAATCCCGATTTTTTGTGGAGAATTGGCATCACGGGAACGATCTTTGAGTAGACTAGGTTAGGAAGGAAAGGGAAGGCCTCGGGGAGAGGTCTACCGGGGAAATTCGACTCATGAAAACTCTGATGACATTCATTTTCGCGGCCGTTTGCGCTGCATCGTTCGCCCAATGCGCGGGCTCGACCTGTTCGACCGAAGCGAAGGCCGCTTGCGAAGGCAAGTCGAAGGTCGTCGCTCAAGCGACGAAGGAAGATTGCGGCGCCTGCTGCGGCACCGCCAAGAAGGGCTGCCCCGAAGAAGAGTTCATGGCCATCGCCAAGGAGATGGAGATGAAGGCCGAAGCAAAGGCTGGCAAGACCGCTTGCTGCAAGTCCACTGCGGCCAAGACGATCGCCAAGGGCGAGAAGGGTTGCTGCAACGCCAAGGGCGAGCTCGCCAAGTTTAAGGTTTTTGCCAACGGCCAATATCAGTTCTTTGGTTGCCAAGGCTCGGCGACCAAGGGCCGAACCGAAATGATCGCCAAGGGCGTTCGAGCCGGGAAGGTCCAAAAAGTGACCAGCCGCGTCTTGATGAGCTAGTCCAGACGTTTCTCAGAAGGCATCGCCCGTTCCCAAGGATCGGGCGATGCCTTCTGAGTTTCATCGACCCGAGGGGGTCTTTACAACTGATGACAACCGCAATCATTCTAACGATGGTCTTGGCACAGGAGGGCACGAAGCCCCCGCTCGTTTGCCCGATCATGCTTTCGCCGGTCTCGGCCAAGGTGCCGACGTCGGAGTATAACGGCGCCCTGTTCGGCTACTGCTGTGCCGGGTGCGAAATTGGGTTTGAAGCGAATCCGACGAAGGTACTCGGAGACAAGAAGCTCAAGGGAAAGACTGTTGGTGAGTTTCTTTTCGACCCGGTCGACCGACGGGAGATCGAGTTTAAGGATGCCGCAGGCTGGTTCGATTACGCGAGCATCCGCTTCTACTTCCGCTCGGCCGAAAATCTGGCGACCTTCAAGAAAGATCCCAAGAAGTTTGGAACGATGCCGAAGCTGGAGAGCCTGGTCTGCCCGGTCAGCGGCGAGACCATCGCTCGCTATACCGAAGCCGCCGGGTATGAAGACATCGGAGGCGTCCGGTACTACTTGTGCTGCATGGGCTGCGAGCCGAAGCTCGTGGCTGAGCCGGCCAAGTACACCACAGGCAAAAAGGGAACGGCCCCCAAGGCCATCCCCACCAAGAAAGACTAAGCTCAGATAGAGCCGCTCGTTTCGGGGAGCTTGGCGTCGCCAAGCTCCCCGGTGCTTTTTAGTCCGCGTTCCGAGCGTTCTCCCGCCACTGCTCACGGGTGAGCGCCATCAGGACTTCGTCGCGAAACGCGCCTCTCTTCCAAAATCGATTTGGCCATCGACCGACTTCGACAAAGCCGTTCCGAAGTTGCATCTTTCGACTGGCCTCATTTCCCTCGAGGTAGCTCGTGGTGAGGAGTCGCAGTCCCAAGACCTCGAACGCATAGTGGGTTCGAACCCGGACGTTCTCGGTGCCAAACCCTTGGCCCCACAGGTCCTGGCGGCCGATCATACTGCCGGTTGAAGCCACTCCGTGCCGCCACTCGATCCGGTGAATTCCCGAAAAGCCGATGTGCTCGCCGTCTAAGGTCTCGATGGCGAAGAAGATCTCGGACTCTGACTTGTGGCTGACGGAGTCGAACCAGTCTGATTCGGCAAGCCGGGTCATCGGGAAGTCTCCCGCCAGCAGCCACTCCGTAATGACGGGGCTGTTGATCCACTGCCAAGCGTTCTCAAAGTGCCGCTCGCGATGTAGCGGCACGAGCCGAATTCGATCTCCTTGCCATCCGTGTTCCATCAGGTGAGTTGAGACGTGCGGATGCGCCGGGCAGTTGCCTTAGGGGAAAATAACCGGGTCCATGGACCTAGCGGCAAACTACAGGCAAATCACAGAGTCGATCAGGCGAGCCGCCGACGAGGCGCAACGGGACCCGGCGACGGTCCAGCTGGTGGCGGTCACGAAGACTGTGCCGCTCGACGCCTTGCGTGAGGCCTACGATTTAGGATTGCGGCACTTCGGCGAGAGCAAATGGCAAGAGGCCGAACCGAAGATCGCTGCGCTCCCAGCGGACATCACTTGGCACTTCATCGGCAAGCTCCAGAGTAACAAAGCTCGGAAGGTTGCCGAAGCCTTTCAGGTGATCCATACGCTCGAAACCGAAAGCCAGCTGAAGGAAATCGCCAAGGCCTCCCGGCCCATCGATGGGCTCATTGAGATCAATATCGCGAAAGAAATCCAGAAATCTGGAATTTTTCCTGAGACTCTTGACGACTTTGTGCAGTCTGTCCTATACTGCAAGAACGTTCGATTGTGCGGACTGATGACAGTCGGCCCGGTCGAAGTCGATCCCGAAAGGATGCGGGGTTACTATAAAGAACTACGCGGGCTCCTCGCCCATGTGCCGACAGGAAGTTGGCTGAGCATGGGAATGAGCCACGACTTCGGAGTTGCGATCCAAGAGGGCGCAACGCATATCCGGGTGGGAACTGCTCTTTTCGGCAGTCGATCGTGAATCCAGGGATTGGAGGAGCGACACATGGAACAAATGGAATTGGAAGAGCGACCGGGTCTCTTTACTCGGCTTTTGAATCGTTTTCAGCCTCAAGAGGTGGATGAAGAGATGGAGGCGGACTCCGTCCCCGTTCGAAACACCTATCGCATTGCCGCGGCTCATCGCTATCAGATCACCGTTCGGCGTCAGATCGTCTCGTTTCAAGATGCGGTCGCTGCTGCGGATGGCCTCAAGCGAGGTGAGCAGCAGATTTTGAATCTGACGGCTGCGGATGCCCAACTCAGAGAAAAGATCAAGGACTTCATGTGCGGAGTGAACTATTCTCAAGAAGGGACTTGGGAAGAGGTCGGCGAGAACGTGTTCCTTTTGGCTCCGACTTCGGCTTATGTCGAGGTGGCTCCGGCTTCGCCCCGAATGCAAGCGACCAAGAACTGAGCCTCTCAATTTTCTCACTGCATAGATCGCTCGATTGAAGCAAGAGCGGCGCAAAGTAGGGTCTCCATCCTCTTGCCCGCAGGTGCAAAACTTGCGCCTGCGGGCCTTTTTGCAACCGAAATTTGCAGAAATCGGTTATCCTAGTCGTATGAAACGATTCTTGGGTGTTGGGTTCATGTGCTTGGCAGCGAGTCTGAGTTTGTCGGGTTGCATGGCGCGTCAGATCAACCTTTCGGCTTCCGAGCCCGAAAAGACGACGATTCGCGATGAAAACGGGAATGAGGTCACCGTCGATCCTAAAACTGGAACTGTCACCAGCAAGGGGAAAGATGGGAGCAATTTCAGCATGGGGACCGACTCGGTCACCGAAGAGAAGCTGGGATTGCCGTTTTATCCGGGTTCCACGGCCGAGCTTGGGATGTCGTCGAACAACCATCAAGGCGAGAGCGTGAGTTCTTTCCGAAAGCACACCGATGGGGTGGACAAAGTCCGAGAGTTCTATCGTTCGAAGCTGAACAACGTCGAAGAGAGCACCCAAGAGATGAGCGGTGCGAAGGTGCTTTCGATGCGCGGGCTCTTGAGCGATGGGCGCGAGGTCGCGATCTCGGCGATGGAAAAAGACGGCCAGACGTCGATCACGATTTCAGTTCAGAAATTGCAGACTCCTACAAACTAGGCGCGCGCCCGATATACTGGGGCGATGGCTCGGGTCCTTTTTGTCTGCGTCCACAACGCGGGTCGTTCTCAGATGGCCGAGGCTCTTTTTCGAGCCCGAAATCAGGAGCTCGGATCCGAGCATAAGGCCACTTCGGCCGGGACGCTCGGGGCCGGAGAGATCAATCCCGTCTGCGTCGAAGCTCTGTCTGAGATCGGGGTTTCGGTCAAAGGTCAGTACCCGAAAGTGCTCGATCCGGGCCTGGTTGAGGCTGCGGACATCATTGTTTCGATGGGGTGTGGCGTGGATGCCGAGGCCTGTCCGACTCGGTTTTTGGTCACCGAAGGTTGGGGGCTCGACGACCCGAAAGGCCAGCCGATCGAGGTCGTTCGCGTGATTCGCGACCTGATACGAGAGAAGGTGGACGATCTTCTCGGGCGGCTGAGCGGCTAGCTGGAACCGACTGGCTTTGCTTTCAGCCCCGATCTCTGAGCGCTGAGCCAAGCGAGGATCACTCCACCGACGCAGATCACGAGCGCCACCGCCTGGGCCTCGGTGATCGGCAACTCGCCCCAGTAGGTGGAGCTGGCAATTTTACGCTCAACCTCGCTGACTGTGCCGGCTCGCCAGAATTCATAGATGAAGCGGCTCAGGCCAAAGATCGCGAAGGCGAGACCCGCAGAAACGCCCGCGGACCAGTCCCGATTGCGCTCGACCCTGGTCAGAATCCAAGCTCCGCCCAGCAGCATCGCGAGGTCGAAGAGCTGTGCCGGGATGTGGGTCCCCGGGGTGCCGACAAAGTGAACCGCACACCAAGAGTCGCTCAAATGACCAAAGCAACACCCGTTGAGGAAGCATCCGAGCCGCCCCAGAGCCGAAGCCACCAAAAAAGGAACTCCAAAAATATCGAGCATGACCCGCATCGGGAGCTTGCGGAGTTTGCACCAGAGAGCGAGCGTCGGCAAGCCAAAGAGGACTCCGCCAAAGCTTGTCATCCCGTCGAACTTGAGGGTCCAAATTTCGGATGAGTTTTTGGAGTAGTAGCCCCACTCTTGGGCGATGAAAAGGACGCGGGCCCCGAGAACCCCAAAGACGATGAGCCAGAAAGAGATCTCCCAGATCTGTTCGGCCGTCACACCCCATCGAGGAGCCCTTTTTTTGGCGATCTGGATCGCCAGAAAGAACCCGATCACCAGCATCACCCCGAACCCGCGAATCGGAACGCCAGCAATCTCAAAAAGAACGGGGTGCATAACGAAGTGAACCGGAGAATACCTTAGGGTCGAACGGCCCGAGCGAACTTTTCGGCTCGGCGAATATGGTGCGACCGGGCGGCCAAGAAGTCTTGCCCAGCCGGGGTCGTGGGATTGACGACCGCTTGGCGATGCTGATCGATGGCTTGCAAAAGCAGATCGGCGACTGCCGAATTTGGTCCGTTCCTCGCGAGGGGCGGAGCGATTTCATAAAGGACCGCCGGAAGAATCGGTGCTTTCGCTTCTGGCCGAGCGACGAACGTAGACTCCACCCAGCGAATGGCGGAGTCCTGTTCGCCGAGCCAGGCCAGGGATTCGGCAAGGCGAAGGCGATCTACCACCCAGCGCTCGGGGGAGTTGTTCTGGACCGCACGTTCGAACGCGATCCGAGCTTGGCCCCAATCCCGGGCCGAGCGGTAGACCTCGCCGAATGTCCAAGCATCCGCCAGCTGCATCTTGCGAATGTCGAGGGCTTGGGCGATGTCTTGGGCATAGAGCTGGTTGAGCTGATCAAGATCGGCTCGTTGGAGCGTGCCGGTGCGAATCCTCGCTTGGAAGAGGACGTTCGCCCGTCGCAACAGGTTGAGGGCTTGGCCCGGACTCAGGTTTTGGGGAATAAAGGTGCTGTTCGGGTTGGGGACCGGCGGAGTCGCGCACCCGAGGCTCAAGGTGAGGGTCGCGAAGGCGACCCCCGCCTTACAGAATGCTCGCGTACCGCTTCGAATCCAATAGCGCATCCCGATAGATCTCGCTGCCGCAGAAAGTCAGCATCGTCTTGCCCTTGAAGGCCATCCCGTGGAAGGCATTATTCTTGCCCTTGCTGAAGGTCTTGTTGACGTCGAAAGTCCACTCTACGTTCGGGTCGATGACGGTCACTTGAGCGACGGGAGTTTCACCTGGCTTCAGAGAGCCGGCTTCGAGTCGAAGGATTTCGGCGGGCTTGGTGCTGAGCTTTCGAATTGCTTCGAGCGGAGAGAGCAGCCCGGTGTGAACCAGGGCCGTCAAGGTGGCCCCAACGACGCTTTCGAGCCCAGACATGCCGAACGGAGCTTCGTCGAAGGGAACTTGGACTTCGTACATCGCGTGGGGCGAGTGGTCGCTGCTGATGCAGTCGATGGTGTTGTCGGCAAGGGCCTGATGTAAGATGTCCAGGTCGAGTTGAGTCCGCAACGGCGGGAGGGTCTTGAAAACTGGGTTGAAGTCCGCGCACGCCTCCTCGGTGAGAATGAAGTGCTGAGGGGTGATTTCGCAGCTCACCGGCGCGCCCAGATACTTCGCTTGGCGAATCATCTCGACTGCACCCCAGGTGCTCACTCGCATCACGTGAAGCTGGCAACCGGTGTGCAATGAAAGCAGGCAGTTGCGCATGACCATGATCTCTTCGGCGCTTCGGGGCATCCCGCCCAGCCCGAGCATCGAGCTGACCGCGCCGTCATTGACACTCCCGCCAGCGGTCAGAGTTGTATCTTCGCAGTGCGCCATGATCGGCAGATCGAGCTGGACGCAGAACTCCATCGCCCTCGACATGACGAGCGAATTCTGGATCGGGTGGCCGTCGTCGCTGGCGGCGACAATCCCGGCCCGCTTGAGCGCCGCGAGATCGGTGAGTTGATCGCCCCGAAGTCCGACGGTGAGGGCGCCGACTGGCGCGACAAAGACCCCGCCCGCCTCGGGAGAAGCCGATTGGTCCAAGATGTAGTCGATCAGGCTGGGCGAATCGAGCGGCGGGCTGGTGTTGGGCATGCAGCAGATCGTCGTGTAGCCCCCCGCGGCGGCGGCTTGGGTGCCCGAACGAATGGTCTCTTTTTGGTCTTCGCCCGGCTCTCGCAGGTGGACATGAGGGTCCACGAGCCCGGGGCAGATCCACATGCCCTGACAATCGTAAATCTCGTCGGCCCCTTCTTCGTCGACGTCATCGCCAAAGTCACTGATTTGGTCATCTTCGATGACCAAGCTGCCGATGATGTCGAGCTCCTGGCTCGGGTCGAGCAAGCGTCCATTACGAAGAACAGTTTTCATTTCTTGGCTTTTCCTTGGGCCGCTTTGAGCACCGTTCGGGCCGATTTGGGTGACCGCTTGGGGGCGGCGATCGAAGTCGTTTTGGCTTTCGCCTGAGGCGATCCCTCTTGGAAGACCCAATGGAGTCCCGCCATCCGAACGTAGATGCCGTTCTCGATCTGATCATGAATGGCGCTCGAATCGCCATCGGCGGAAGCGTCATCAACTTCGACTCCGCGATTGATCGGTCCGGGGTGCATCAAGAGACATTGCGGGGCCGCGATCCGCAGGACCGAGCGAGTGACTTGGTACAGGCGCGTGTACTCCTTGACACTGCTGATCTGGCCGTCTTGCATTCTCTCGCGTTGGAGGCGGAGGCAGATGACGGCGTCCGCTCCTTCGATTCCTGCTTCAAGGTCGAAAAATGCGGTCCCCGGCAACATTGACATGTTGACTGGCATGAGGGCTCGGGGTCCGATGAATCGAACTTCGGCTCCCAATTTGTGGAGGAGCCACGCATTGGACCGAGCGACTCGAGAATGGCGAACGTCCCCGACAATCGCCACTCGCAGACCCTCGATCCGACCTTTGTGCTCCAGGATCGTGAGCGCGTCGCCGAGGGCTTGGGTGGGATGCTCGTGCTGCCCATCGCCCGCATTCAAAACCGGGCCCCCAAAATACTGCGCCGCGAGGTGGGCGGCTCCCGAACTGCGATGCCGCATGACGAGCGCATCGAGCCGCTCGTACTTCAAGGTGAGAATCGTGTCCTTGAGCGTTTCGCCCTTGCTCATCGAGCTCCCGCCCGAGGCGAAGTTGCTCACCCGATATCCGAGGTAGTTGGCGGCTTGCTCGAAAGAGACCCGGGTCCGAGTCGAACCCTCAAAGAAAAGGAGCCCGACCACTCGCTGAGGGCTTTGGGTCAGAGTCTGGCCAGCTCGAATTTGAGTCTTAAAATTCTGGGCCAGTTTCAGGAGATCATGAATGTCCTGAGGCTCCAAGGTGCGGATGTCGAGAAGGTTTCGGCTCATAGATTAGCTCCGATTCGGGGCGACGGCGGTCACTTCGACCAGGTCGATCCCGTCATATTCGCTCACTTTGACGGTGACATGGTCATCACGCTGAGTTTGCAAAAGGCGGCCGGTGAAATTGGGCTGGATCGGGAGTTCGCGGTGCCCTCGATCCACGAGGACGGCAAGTTGGACTTCTTGAGGTCGACCGTAATGCATCAAGGCATCGAGCGCTGCCCGGATGGTCCGCCCGGTGTAGATGACTTCGTCCACCAGAATGACCTTCTTCCCCGTGACCTCGAAAGGCACTTCGCTCTCGTTCTCCTGAACTTCGGGATGGTCGTCTCGGAAAGGGCGGATATCGAGCTTGGCACAAGGGATTGTGGTGCCTTCGACATTCGTCATGAGAAAGGCCAGACGCCGCGCCACCGGGTAGCCGCGTTTGAGAATCCCGGCGACAGCGAGATTATGGCCGCCTTGATTAGCTTCCAGAATCTCATGAGCCAGACGCCCGAGCGTCCGCTTCATATCATTGGCATCCATCACCGTCCAGGACATCGGCCCATTATGGTCATCTTTTGACGACTCCTGCCCAGGTCTCGGGACTTTACAGGGCCCGGATCGCTTCTTTCAGGGCGTCGAGCTTCGGGAGGACCCCCGGATTTTCGGTGACTTCGACGTATCGGATGGTCCCATCGCGGTCGATCAGGTAGACGGCGCGCAAAGAAGCCGAGCCGCCGAGGCCAGCCAGATCGGGCAAAACAACGTCGTACGCTTGGGTCACGGCCCGACCATAGTCCGACAGAAGGTCGAATCCGATCCCGGCTTGCTTTTTCCAGGCTCCTTGGGCGAAGGCCGAATCGACGCTGATGCCGTAGACCACGACACCAAGGTCGGTGTATTCCGAAAGACCGGCGGTGACGTCGCACATCTCTTCGGTACAGACTCCGGTGAAGGCTCCGGGAACAAAGAGCAGGACGACCGCGCTCTGGCCGCGATGGGCCCCGAGCGAACGATCTTCGAGTCCGTTTTCGGAGAGGGTCTTGAGGGTGAAATCTGGGGCCGGAGAACCAATTTGCAGTGCCATAGCTGCATCGGTTTTACCCCTTCTGGGGCGTCGCCGACCGAGGGTCTATGGGCCGCCCGCTTGGGCGATCAGATTCAGAGCTCGTTGATAAACTTCCGAGCCGGGTTCGGCCAGTTGCCTTCCAAGCTGGGCGAGTCGGCTCGACCGAGTGTCGCCTTGTCCAAGAGCTTCTTCAGCGGCATTGAGGTAGGCCGTCGCGCCGAGGGTCTTGTACTGCTCCCGGTTCCGAGCCAGGGTCTCCAAGTCGGCGGCGTCGGAATAGCAGTTGCCAGCTTTCTCCCAAAGGTCCATTCGCGTGGAGGTGGGAGAACTCGACGGGGCTAAGAGTCCGTAAAGCTTGCCGAGGTCCGCTCGATAGAGCGCGGCCTTGGGGTCGTTTTCGATCGCTCGCTTGAGGTGTTCTTCGGCAGCGGCGAAGTCTCCTTGCTGGAGCAGGACCTGCGCCTTTTCGCCATAAAGTCGGGCCAATCCAATTTTCTCTTCGAGTCGACCGACAGAGCCTTCGACTTTATTGACCAGACCCTCCTTGCTGGCGATTTTCTGGTCCAGGTCGCCTTCCAGAGGGTTCTTGTCGCGAATCTGATCGTTCGCTCGGCCCTCCTCCATGCGGTCCACCGCGGTGCCGATCGAGCTCAGGCCAACGAAGACGAGTGCCAAGAGCGTCCCCACCACGAGGAGCGTCAGGAACAGCCGCCCCAAGAAGTGCTTGGTCTCGGGCTTCATGAACGGTTGCCGCGGGGGCGGGGGATAGTAAATCGGGATTTGCGGGAGCGGCGCCGGGCCGTGAGGGTAGGATGGCCCGGCCGGGCCATGCGGTGCCCCATACGGATTGTAGCTGTAGGATGTTGGAGCCGAAGGATAGGCGGCGTGCGGATAAGGATGCGAAGGATAGGCCCCTTGGGTCGGTTGAGGATAGGAAGAGGGGCCAGGAGCCAGGATCGGCGGCGCGGTCGGGCCTGGGGACGGCGAGCCGTAAGAGTAGCTCGAAGGCGGTGCCGGGGCGAGTGCGTCAGGGGACGTCGCGTACTCTAAGGCCGCGAGCATGTCGCCAGCGGTGGGGAAGCGAGCGAGTGCGCTCTTTTCCAGGGCTCGGTCGATGACTCGGGCCAGTGGCTGAGGGCAGTTGACGAGCGGATCGGGCTCGCGGGAGGTAATCGCGTGAGTGATCGTCACGACGTTGTCGCCGGCGAACGCCTTGCGTCCTGCGAGCATTTCGTACAGCACCGAGCCCACGCTGAAGAGGTCGCTTCGGGCATCGATGTCTTTGCCGATCACCTGTTCGGGGCTCATGTAGCTGGGCGTGCCAAAGACTTGGCCGTCCATCGTTAGGTTGGGTTCAAAAGTCAGTCGGGCGATTCCGAAGTCGGTCAGTTTGACTCGACCATCATCGAGGAGTTGAATGTTCTCCGGCTTGATGTCGCGGTGAATGACTCCGTGGCTATGGGCCGCTTCGAGCCCCTTGAGGACACAGGTCGCGATTTCGACGGCGCGAGCCAAAGGCAGGAGTCCATGGGTATCGAGCTCATTCCGGAGGGTGCGTCCGTCGAGATACTCCATCGCCATGAAGTGCCGGTCTCCGTCGGCTCCCACCTCATAGATCGTGACGATATTCGGGTGGGCCAAGGATCCTGCCGCTTTGACTTCGCGCTGAAATCTTTTGACCCGTTCGTCTCGCTGCTGGGGCGTGCTTCCGCCCGGGATCGCCAGTTCCTTGAGCGCGACTCGGCGGTTCATCAGGGGATCGTACGCCTCGTAAACGATGTCGTTCGAGCGCGCGATCTCCCGGATGATCTGATATTTGCCCAGAGTCGTCGGGGGGCTATTCATGGAGCCGTCCGTTCATATAGACCCGGCGAAGAGCCAGTGCGGTTCATCGCCAGGTCCTTTTCCCGGTCAAATTTTCGGCTCAGGGCCATCGAAGTTCCAGGGCGGATCGCTTAATGGAAGTAGCTCGCTCCGTTGATGTCGACCGTGATGCCGCTCATGTAGCTCGCGTCGTCCCCCAGCAGGAAGTTCGCGGCGGCGGCACAGTCATCGGGCGACGCCATGCGTCCAAGGGGGATATCCCTCAGGATGTCGGGAAGCCGTTGCTCCATCCCCTCGCGGGCCATCGCCGTCTCCACCCAACCTGGGGCGATGCCGAACACTTGGATATTGCGTCGCCCGAGTTCGACGGCCAACGACCGAGTCAGATTGATGAGCGCAGCCTTGGAAGCCGCATACAAGCTGGCTCCAGACTCACCGCGAAATCCAACCCGACTCGCGACATTGAGGATCTTGCCGCCACCTTGCGGTAAAAAGTGCTGGACCGCGGCTCGACACAGCCTCAAGGGAGATTCGAAGTTCACCGCAAAGGTGTGGCGGAAGTTTGCTTCGAACTCTTCCTCGCCGGAATCAGCAAACTGAATCTGGCGATAGATGCCGGCATTATTCACCAGAGCCTGCAGAGATCCATCGGCCGTGGCCGCGGCCCAGAGGCGTTGAGCGCTGGCGGGATCCACCAAGTCATGGCCATACAGCCCACTCGCCCGAGGTCCGAGAAGACGCACGGTCTCTTCGGCCGAGGCCCGATCTTGGGTGTAGTGCACGGCCACATCCCAGCCTTGTTGCCCGAGGCGCAGGGCGATGGCTTGGCCGATCCCTCGCGACGACCCGGTCACTAAGACGCGCCGGCCCATCTAGGCGTGACCCTCATAGATGCTGTAGGAGTTCCACTCAGGTTCGAAATGGATTCGAAATTGGACCATCTGGCCGACGTGATACGCCTCATGAAGCGCCATGTAGTCGATGGCTTGGTCAAAGAGCTGGGGAGAGGGGTTGTCGGCCAGGACTTGAAGTGCTTTCGCGCGCTCGGACTCATAATGCCGCATCATGCCTTCTTCCGACGGGTCGGGGGAGTGGGTGCTGTGCCACTCGTGCTTTTCGCCCCGCGAGACTCTCTGGATCGCGATGCAACAATCGGCCAGATGCTCCAGGGTCTCCCGAGGAGTGAGGGCCCCTTCCACGAGTTTCCGGTCCCAGAGCTCGGGCTTGAGATCGCGAAAACACGCGCTGACTTGATAGTGTGTGTTTTGGAGGGTCTTTTCGAGCAGTTCACGGGCGTCCATTCTTCGATTGTGACATCTGGGACCGGTACTATGACGAGGATGCCCAAGGACTGGGAAGCCTCGAGCCAAGCTTGGATTGAATCCGTCGAACAAGGGGACCCCAACCGGGTCTACCTTCTCGATGAGGTCATGTTGCGACTGGCCGGGGACGTCCGAGGCCGAGCGGTCGTGGATGTTGGCGGCGGGGAAGGTCGATTCTCTCGAATGCTTGCAAGTCGGGGTGCCCGGCCCGTCTTGGTCGATCCGGTGCGTTCGCTGCTGGAGCACTCGGCCCGCAAAGAGCCTCAGATCGGAAAAGTTCGTGCCGTGGGTGAGTCGTTGCCGATTCGATCCGAATCGATGGACTTGGTCGTCGCATACCTGTGCTTGATCGACATTCCTGATTTTCGCCAAGGCATTCGAGAGATGGCGCGGGTCCTTCGTCCGGGCGGCGCGATCGTCGTGGCAAACCTCCAGAGCTATGCGACGACGCTCCCTTCACCGTCCGTCCGGTGGGGAACAGCCCAGAAGAAGCACTTGCTGGTGAGTTCTTACTTCGAAGAGCTCGCTCACCAGGTGCAGTGGAGCGGAATCCAAGTCACCAACTTCCACCGACCGCTCTCGTCCTATTTCGAAGCCTTTTTGAGTTCAGGGCTGACCTTGGAGGCGTTCGAAGAGCCTCGGCCCAAGTCGAGTTCGACCGCTCCCGAAGCGTGGCTTGAAGCAGCCCGAGAGATTCCTTACTTCTACGCCTGCCGTTGGCGAAAATCCGGATGACCGAGATGCCGATCACCCCTTGGCTTATTGACCACGGCTATCGGCAAGGCACCTTTCCGATGGGGGAGGGACCCCGTCGCGTGGAGTGGTTCGCACCCTATGAGCGAGCGGTCTTTCCGCTCGACGGATTTCTGATGTCTCGATCGCTGCGTAAGACGCTTCGGCAAAGGCGATTTGAGGTCCGATTTGATACGTCCTTTGAGGCGGTCATGCGGAGTTGCCGCCGGCCGGAGGGGAACTGGATCAATGAGCCCTTGATTCAGGTGTACACCGAAATCCATCGTCAGGGATGGGGGCACTGCTCGGAGTGTTGGCGCGAGAATCGACTCGTAGGTGGGGTTTATGGCATTGTCATCGGGACGGTTTTTTGCGCCGAGTCGATGTTCCACCGGGAGACCGATGCGAGCAAGGTTGCCCTGTGGGCGATGATTGAGAAGTGCCGGGAGGCCGGGTTCACGATCTTTGATGCCCAGGTCATGAGTCCGCATTTAGCTTCGTTGGGGGCGGTGTCGATGTCGCAAGACGAGTATGTCCGGCGGCTCCAGCGTGAGGGTCCGGTCCCACTCCAGATCAACCCAGACCCTTCGACCTTAGTGATCCCGTAGTTTTCCCAGTCTTCGGCAGAGGCTCGTCGAATCCTCGCATCTTTTCCGGCCTGACCTCGCGGATGGGCTCCGATGATTCGATCAAGCTCAGGATGAGCGGGGGAAGCAAGGATGGCCCGAAGACAACTTAAAGTCGTGCGGCTCTTAGAGCCAGAACTCTGCCAGGAATGCCGATTTTCTCAGATGGCGGAGGTCGAAATGGATGACGGCAAAATGCAGCGCATGGTCTACTGCCGGCGATTGGATTGCGACAATTGGGACTACTCCACCGCCGAGCCGGCGAAGTCGGTGCAGGTGGACGACGCCGGTCGGGAAGCCGAATAGTCGCCCTCCCGAGTGAAGAGAATACTTGTTTCTGCAAAAAGAAAGTCCCGGCCCTTGACATCGGCGGGATTCCAGTGCAGAATAAGGATGGTCCCTTTTCTGAGGGGCGTTCCGAAGTCGAGACGCGGTTTGTTCTCCCCTTACGCGAATTGGCTTGACGGGCGCCCTTCAGCACTGGGGCCTTTTTTGTAACCCTAGGCCGTTGGCAGCGACAGAATCGGTCCGAGTTCGCGGCTCCAATGGGCCATACCCTCGCGAGCGGCGGCGATCTTTTGGGCTCGCTTCACACCTTTGTCTCGGGTCGGCTCGGCGGGGTCGGGCAGTATCCCCCAGTTGATGTTCATGGGCGCAAACTCCCTCGGGGTCGAGTCTTGCAGATGTGCGAGGAGCGAGCCGTAGGCGGTCTCCCTTGGGGGCAACGGAAACTCGATCCCCTTTGCGCGGGCCAGGAGCACCAAGCCGGAGTAGATCCCCATCGCGGCACTTTCGACATATCCTTCAACTCCGGTTAACTGCCCCGACAGGTACAGCCCCGGCCGCACCCGAAATTGCAGAGTCGGATCGAGCACCTGAGGGGCTTCGACATAAGTGTTTCGGTGGATCACGCCAAAGCGAACAAACTCTGCCTGGCCGAGTCCGGGGACCAGTCGAAAAATCCGCTTTTGCTCCCCCCATTTCAGGCGAGTCTGACAGGCGACCAGCGAGTAAAGGGTTTTTTCTGCGTTCTCGGGACGAAGCTGGAGGGCCGCCCAGGGTCGCCGACCCGTGCGAGGGTCGGTTAATCCCACCGGTTTGAAGTTTCCGAACGCCAAGGAGCGAGGGCCCTTCTCGGCAATCGCCTCGATCGGAGTGCACCCCGCGAAGTACTTGATCTGCTCCAAGAACTGGCCTTCGAGGGTCGGCAGGGAGTAACTCGGATCAAGTTGGACTTCACCCCGAACCCCGCCCGCTTCAAAGGCGTGGATCGGGGCTCGCTCCGCTCGGACCAGTTCGGCGACGAAGTGCTCATACTCGTCTTTGTTGAAGGGGCAGTTGAGGTAGTCATCGCCGCCCCCTTTGTCGTAGCGGCTTTGCGCGAAAACGACGGACCGGTCGAGACTGGAGGCGTCGACCGTCGGGCTCACCGCATCATAAAAGTGGAGGTGACGACGTCCAGACTGCGCGGCAATCCACTCAGAGAGCTCGGGCGAAGTTAGAGGCCCCGTCGCCAAAAGGAGCGGCTGACCTTGACGCAGGGTCGCCTCAGCTTGATGGGGAAGGAATGGCTCCCGGCGTACGCGGATGAGGGGGTGGGATTCGATCTTCCCGGTGAGGGCTGAGCCGAACGCCTCTCGGTCCACCGCCAGGGCTTCGCCCGCCGGGACCTCATGATCCCGGGCGACGGCCAGAACAACTGAGCCGAGCTGGTCCATCTCGAACTTGAGCTGACCGGCTGGGCTCGTCTCGAGTTTGGACTTGAAGCTGTTAGAACAGACCAGTTCGGCGAGGTGCGGTCCGGTGTGGGCCGGGGTCATGCGGTGCGGCCGCATCTCCCACAGCTCGACTTCGACCCCATGCGAAGCAAGGACCCAAGCCGCTTCGACGCCCGCAAAACCACCGCCGACGATGGTGATCAATCGGCAGCGACGGCGGTGGCGACCGCTTGGCCCATCTCGCTTGTCGAAACGAGCTTCGTCCCGGGTTCGAAGATGTCGGCGGTGCGGAGTCCAGAGTCGAGGACCTTTTCGACTGCGGCCTCAATTTTGCGCCCGGCAGGCGCCTGATCAAAGGTGTACTCCATCATCATCGCCGCGCTCAAAATTGCCGCGATCGGGTTGGCTCGCCCTTGCCCGGCAATGTCGGGGGCCGAGCCGTGAATCGGCTCATAGAGGCCAAAGACTTTGTTTCCGCGCGGGTCACTGAGGCTCGCGCTGGGGAGGAGTCCAAGGCTGCCGGTGATCATCGAGGCTTCGTCGCTCAGGATGTCACCGAACATGTTCTCGGTCAGGATCACGTCGAACTGCTTCGGATTCCGGACGAGCTGCATCGCGCAGTTGTCCACGAGCATGTGTGTGAACTTGACATCGGGGTTTTCGGCTGCGACCTGATCGACGACCTCTCTCCAGAGGCGGCTTGTTTCGAGGACGTTGGCTTTGTCAACGCTCGTCACCTCGCGGCGTCGATTTCGGGCGATCTTGACCGCCTGAAGCGCAATCCTGCGGACTTCGGATTTCGAATACAAACAGGTATCGACGGCCAGTTCGCCGTCGTTTCGCCGCTCGCGCGGCTGTCCGAAGTAGATCCCGCCTGTCAGTTCTCGCATCACAACGAGGTCGATCAGGCCGTTCTCTCCTTTGAGCGGGCTGGCCATCATCAACGATCGAAGCGTTTTGGCCGGCCGAACATTGGCATACAGTTCCAGCTCGCGCCGGAGAGGCAAGAGGGCCCCCACCTCGGGCCGGAGCGTCGCGGGCTCGACTCGATCCCATTGGGGCCCGCCCACGGCCCCGAAAAGGACCGCGTCGGCTTTTTGGCAAAGCGCTAATGTCTCCGGAGGGAGCGGGTGGCCGGTCGCGTCATAAGCCGCCCCGCCGACCAAGGCTTCTTCAAACGTAAAGTCCAATGAAAGGGCTTTCAGAACTCGAATCGCTTCTTCGGTGACTTCTGGCCCGATGCCGTCGCCCCGCAATACCGCCACATGCAAACTCATCTCGGCTCATTATGACGAATCCGCCAAGTAGAGCCGCTCGGGGTCTTCGGCCTCTTGTCGCTCGATGATTTGGCTCAGGGTCGCCTCGAGCTCGGCGTCATCGCGCAAGATGCGGTCGTAGCTCTCGTCGAAAAAAGGTGGCCACCGCTCTTGAGTTGCCTTCATGATCTCGCGCCCCGCCTTTCTTTTGGCTGGTTCAATCAGGGTCGAGAGTTCGGTGGGTCGGCCTTCGCGCTCGCTGGTGATTCGAAAGATCAGTTCGGTTACGGAGCATCCCACTGCGGCCGCCAGGAGGTCCCAATGAGCGGCACCGCCCCGCATGAGCTTGCCCATCAAGAGTTGTCGTTCGGACTCGGAGAGCTCGCGGCGATGGCGAAACGTGACGTAGTAAGTCACGTCCTCCGCCCGCCAGTGAGGGAGTTTGCCTCGCCAGATTTTGAATCCTTTCCAGGGCATCGCTTTCAGAGAGCATAGATGATCCGATCCGCAAAGCTGAAGCAGTTCTTCAAGTTTTTCAACGGACAACCCTAAAGAAGGCTGAAGGTTCTCCGATAACTGATCTGAAGCCCCCCCACAGGCATGATTGCTGGGGCCAAGAAGAACGAGCTGGAGATTTACGATGTCGGATATCCTCTCCCAAGAAGAGATCGAGGCGCTATTGAATTCGCTGCAAGGCGAATCAGTGTCGGATTCCGCCCCCGCTCCTCAACTCATCGCCCAGCCCGCGAGCAGTTCGAATCGAAATGCGGCCCAAAAAGCAGCCATTGCTTATGAAGTTTACGACTTTCGCCGGCCAGACAAGTTTAGTAAGGAGCAGCTGCGGACCCTGCAAATGCTCCACGAGACTTTTGCCCGCCTCTCGGGATCGAGTCTGAGTGCCTATCTTCGCACTCACGTCAACATCGACCTGATCTCACTTGAGCAAGTGCCGTATGAAGAGTACTTGCGAAGCATTAACTCTTCGGTCTTTACGATCATGTCGCTTCCGCCCTTGACGGGTCAAGCGGTCATGGAGATGGAGTTTGGCCTGGTTTTCTGCATGATTGATCGACTCTTAGGAGGTCCCGGTCGAACCGTCAATCGGAATGTTCTGACCGACATTGAAAGGCCACTCGTCCGGCAAACCGTCGAGCGAATGTTTAGTGCGTTGAAGAGTGCTTGGGAAGGCATTGTCGTTGTGAATCCAGGCATCGACGGGATGGAGACGAGTGCGCAGTTTGTTCAGATTGCTCCGCCCACGGACATCGTCGTGACGATCCTCTTTGAAGTGCGAGTTGGGAATGTGCGCGGTGCGATGAGCCTGTGTATTCCTTTCTTGATTCTAAAGCCGATTACTACGAAGCTCAGTGCGCAAAAGTGGTTTGTCACGACCAATCGAAAGCATAGCCCACTTCATCGCCGTCAGCTCGCCGTACAGGTTCAAAACACCCCGGTTGAGGCTTGTATCCAGTTGGGCAAGTCGAGGCTCCAAGTGCGAGAGTTTATGGGACTGCAAGTCGGTGATGTCCTGCGCCTGGATCAGCATGCGTCAAAAGACATTACGATGCTCGTCAGTGGGACCGAAAAGTTTTATGGGATGCCGGCCATGAACGGGAAGAAGCTCGCCTTTACCGTCACAGGCCTCGTCGAAAAGTAAGGATCAATTCTATGTCAAGAATCTCTGAAGAAATCGTTTCTCGGTTCTCGAGCGCTCAAGGTCAAATTTGGCAAACTGTCAGTATGACGGTGAGCGAAGCTGCGAACCAAAACATGACGTTCGGCGATGCCTTAACGGTCGCCACTCGAACGACGGATCTTTTTTCTGAGTTAGGCTCTCCTCGGGTCGTGATTCAGTTTGCCTTTGCAAATCTTCCAGAGAATCCTCAGCTGCTTCTGATGAGTCAAGAGACGCTGGTTGAGCTGGCGTCGATGAACGGATCGGTGCCCGAAGAGATTGATGATAATCTCGTTGCGGACAATCGACCAATTTTCGAATCCCTGGTGCAAGGTCTGTGTCTTGCGATCGGCAATATGCTGAACGAAGCCGTTGTGACGAGCGGCGTCAGCATGCGGTTTCAGATCGTCAGCTTGCCTCCGAATTTACAGCGTAGCGATGAGGTCCTTCGGTCGAGCATTAATCTCTCCAGCGAGAGCGTCAACGGGACGGTCCTCTGGATCATGGACAACGAGACTGCGCACTTGGTTTTGGGCGTTCCGTTGCTGGAGGATGATCACAGCCTGGCTTCGGCAAACCCCTTTGAGTCGCATGGGTCGCAAAGCAAAGGGGCTGCCTCCCCGCTCGACCAAAGCCTGGAAATTCTGATGGACATCCCGCTGGAGATCAGCGTTGAGCTTGGCCGGGTGAAAATGCTCGTGAAGGACGTCGTCGAGCTCGGTTCGGGTTCGATTGTCGAGATTGACAAGGCGGCGGGTGAACCGGTGGATGTGATGGTGAATGGGCGACTCGTCGCCCGTGGCGAAGTGGTCGTCATTGAAGATAACTTTGGCGTCCGGATTACAGAAATTCTGAGTCCATCCGAGCGACTCATGCGGCTCAGCGAGGCGGCGTAACGAGATGCGAGGAGTCCTCAGCGCGGTGGCAGCAATTTGGGTCAGCGCCGCCTGGGCACAGACTGGTGCGCTGGGAACTCGGGCTAATTTAGTGTCAACCCCTTCGACTTCGGGCGGCCAAGGCGGATTGCCCATCCTGCAAATGGTCATCACGCTGATCGTGATCGCCGCATTGATCAAATGGGTGCTTCCAAAGTTCATCACGAAGCTGAATCGAAGACTCACTCCGACCCTGGGGAGCTCGATTCGGATTGAAGAGTCCGCGCAGCTGGCGGGCGGAATGCTGTATGTCGTCCAGGTCCGCCAGAAGACTCTCCTTCTGAGCGTCACGCCCGCAGGAGTTTCTTGTCTGAGCGATCTCTCGGAGCCTTCCTCTTTGAAAGTGGACGAGCCACCCTTCTTTGACATCTTGGACGCCGAGCAAAGCAAGGACGTCGAAGCTCTCGCCCGTCTGGAACAACTGGCTGGCCCGATCTAACGCCATGATGAAGTCGCTTCTGCATTCGGTTCGCAAGGTGTTCAGTCTTCGAGCGCTGACAGTGATCAGCCTGGTCCTGATGGGCTGCATGCTCTATGCTCAATCTCAGGTCACCGTGCCGAGTGTGAATATCGGATTGGGGCCAGGGACGAAGAACCCGAACGACGTCAGTACGAGCCTGCAGATTTTAGCACTCCTGACGGTTTTGAGTGTTGCGCCTGCCATCCTCATCTTGACAACCGCGTTCACGAGAATCGTGATCATCTTTAGCTTTGTTCGGAGTGCCCTTGGAACGCAGAGTATTCCCCCTAATCAGGTGATCAGCGGGCTGAGCTTATTCTTAACTTTCTTCGTCATGGCACCGACGTACGAGCAGGTCCATCAGAATGCAATCAAGCCGTACATGGCAAAGGAAATTACTCTGGAGCAAGCGATGGATCGAGCGCAAAAGCCGGTGCGTGAATTTATGCTCAAAAACACGTACGAGAAAGACCTCATGATGTTCTTGGACATGCGAAATGAAAAGCCCAAGACCCGTGATGAAGTCAGCTTAGTTTCTTTGATCCCGGCATTTGTTTTGAGTGAACTCAAAACTGCCTTCATTATCGGCTTTTACATCTTTATTCCCTTCGTGATGATCGACCTGATTGTGGCGAGCGCGTTGATGAGTATGGGCATGATGATGATGCCTCCGATTGTGGTGAGTTTGCCAGCGAAGTTGCTCGTCTTTATCTTGGCGGATGGCTGGTCGGTCTTAGTGGGAGCCGTGCTCTCGGGATATCGTTAGTGATGGATCAGAGTTATCTTCTCGAGCTCTCGCGCGACGGGTTGCAAGTCGCCTTGATGGTCAGTCTCCCGATTTTAGGAGTCACGCTCTTTGTGGGGCTGCTCGTGAGCGTCTTTCAAGCCGTCACTCAGGTTCAGGAGATGACTTTGACGTACGTGCCCAAGATTCTCGCTGCGGTTGCGGTGATTGTGATCTTTGGATCTTGGATGCTCTCGACCTTGGTTTCTTACACCAAGACTTGTTTGACACAAGCCAACAATCTGACTCAAGTTGCGGGAGAGGCTCGATGAGCTTTGATGCCGTCGGGATATGGGCCTTTCTTTGTGTTTTCGTTCGCTGCAGTGCGATGCTCCTTTCCTCGCCCCTTTTTGGCGGGCTTGTGCCGGTGCCAGTTCGCGTGATGATTTCGGGTGTCCTTGCGCTTGCATTGACGCCCGTCGTCGCCTCTCATTTTCCACAAGTTCCCGAAGCGCTTGATGTGCTCGTGTTGGCCCTGATGCGCGAGGCCGGGATTGGCCTCGTCATCGGTTTCTTTATGCAATTAATGATGCTGTCGATTCAGATGGCGGGGGCCTTTTTAGATCTTCAAGTCGGTCTGGGCGCGGCGCAAATTTTTAATCCTGCAATGAGTAGCCCGACGACGATCTTAGGTCAGTGGAAGTTTCTTTTGGGGCTCGTTGTGTTGCTCCTTCTGAATGGACATCACTTGATGATCGGAGCATTTGTTCAGTCGTTTGAAGTCACGCAGTCCATTGGTCTCTATTCGTTAACAAGTTGGATCGAACAAGTCCCTCGCTTTGCAGGACATTTAGGGCTGCTCTCCTTGCAGATCGCGGCCCCGGTCGCCGCAGTCAGTTTTGTGATCGATGCTGCGCTCGGCGTGATCAACAAATCCGTACCTCAGATGCAAGCGTTTATGGTCGGTGTGCCTGCGAAAATCGGACTCGGAATGATCGCTCTGTCGCTGGGTTTGCCGGTGTTTGCGGTGGCAGTGGAGAGTGGGGTCGAGCACACGCTGGCGGCGATTGCGCGGCTATTGGGAGGTGGCTAATTGGCGGGCCAAAATGATGCCGGAGAAAGGACCGAAGAGGCGACTCCGCGTCGGCGGATGGAAGCCCGCAAGAAGGGGACGGTCGCGCGGTCGACGGACCTGAGCGGCTCGCTCGTTTTGGCCGCTCTGATCCTGGCGTTGCCTGCGGTCGCGGGGATCCTGGGGACCGGCTACATGGAGGGTTTTCGAAATACGATTGCTCGTGTTCCCAGCGAGATCAGCCCGACTTCGGTTTCCCGGCAAGTCTGGAGTCTGGCTGAACCCGGAATGTTGGGGCTGGCGATTCTCGCGGGAGTGGCCTTGGCCGTCGGCCTTGTGGTGAACTTTGCCCAGGTTGGCTTTGTCCTCAGCGCAGAATCGATGAAGCCGACCTTCGACAAGATCAATCCGCTCGCCGGATTCAAGCGACTCTTTTCGGCGAAGGCCGGGGTCGAAGCGCTCAAGACGATCTTGAAATCGGTCGTCTTTGGTATGATTGCCTGGGTGGTGATTCGAGATAACTGGCCGAAGATTTTGGGTCTTGCTTGGCTTTCTCCTCGGGACGCGGTTGCGGTTGTTGCCAGTTTGGTTTACACGATCTTGATTCGGGTCTCGGTGGCCTGGGTGATTTTGGCGGTCCTCGATTACATTTTTCAAAAGAAGCAGACCGATAAGCAGCTTCGCATGACCAAGGATGAACTGCGTCGCGAGATGAAGGAAGCCGAAGCCAGCCCAGAGTTGAAGGCCGCTCGACATCAGCGAGCTCGAAAACTCGCCAAAGGGGGATTGGCGGAGAAAATTAAGCAAGCGGACGTTGTGATCACGAACCCGACTCACTTTGCCGTGGCGATCCAATACGACCGAAGCAAGATGCATGCCCCGATGGTGATTGCGAAGGGTCAGGACTACCTGGCCCTGAAGATTCGCGAACTCGCCGGAGCGAACAAGGTGCCGATTGTGCCGAATCCGCCTCTGGCCCGGGCTCTGTACCGCTCGTGCGAGGTCGGCGACTTTGTCCCCCGCGAGCAGTTCCAGGCGGTGGCGGAAACTCTGGCGTACGTCTATAACGTTCTCAAGATCAAGCGCAAGGCGGCCTAAGACGGCCAAAATGCGGGTGTGGGCGATTTCGTCGAATGCGATCCCAAACTATTGGCTCCCGGTGAGCTTTACGACCTGTTGCACGAAGCGATTCAGCCACGGCCCGTGGTCTTGGTTTCGACGCTGCACCCCGACGGCTCGCCCAACCTCGCGCCCTTTAGCTATATCACAGTCGGCGGGATTCATCCCCCGAGCCTCGTTTTTTCGCCGACACTGAGTCAAAAAAGCACCCCAAAGAACTCGCTTCGGAATGTCGAGAGGTCCGGAGAATTTGTGGTAAACATCGTCGACGACCGACTCGCCGATGCCTTAACTGTTCTGGGGGCCGAGCGCCAAGCTCCGTTCAATGAGTTTGCCGCGGCGGGCCTGACGATGGCCCCGAGCCAAAAGGTGCAGCCCCCTCGAATTGCCGAGTCGCCGCTCCAGTTGGAGTGTCGCGTCTTTCAGATTGTCGCCCACGGAGAAGGTCCAGGGAGCGCGAATTACGTGATCGGCGAGGTCCTGCAGATTCATCGCCGGGTCGAGGTCCATCCGGTGGGCCGCTTGAGTGGGGCCGATTACCTCGACACAAAGTCGATGGAAATCTTTCGACTCCCGCGCCATAACCTCTGATCGGCTCGTCTGTTTTCCTTGGTGGCTTGCGCATTGGCAAGGCCCCACGGACCCCAACCCTATGCGGCTCAAAAGAGTTCAAATTTTTGGCTTCAAGACCTTCGCCGATAAGACAACCCTCGACCTGGATGGCGACTTCACCGCCGTCATTGGCCCGAACGGCTGCGGCAAATCGAATATTGTCGATGCGATCATGTGGGGTCTGGGCGAGCCGAATGCCCGGGCGCTTCGGGCCCAAACAAGCCAAGACGTGATTTTCAGTGGCTCGGCAACACGCAAGCCGGTCGGGTTTGCCGAAGTCACGCTCATCTTCGACAACGAGGATGGGACGCTCGGCCTCGATCTGCCCGAGGTCAGCGTGACCCGGCGCCTCAGCCGCAACGGAAACAGCGAGTATTTCATCAACAAGCGGCCCTGTCGTCAGCGCGACTTTTTTGAACTCTTCGCCGACTCGGGCCTGGGCCGCGCGGGCTACGCCATCGTCGGCCAAAAGGAGATCGACGCGGCCTTGGCGGCGTCGGCAGAAGATCGACGAGCTTGGATCGATGAAGCCGCTGGAGTTCAGCGGTATCGAGCGCGGCGGCAAGAAGCCCTTCGAAGGCTGGATCAGGCCGAGGATCATCTGGAGCGAATCCACGACATTGTTCAAGAGATCGAGCACCAGCGGGAACCTCTTCGACGCGAAGCCGAGACCGCTCGCCGATACAAGGAGGTTGCCAAGCAGCTCCGCGAAGTCGAAAGTGGTCTGATGATGGTCGAGCTTGTCGAGACTTTGTCTGAAATCGGAGCTTGCGAAGAGCGAATGGCGCAGTCGACGCTCCTGGCCGAGAAGGAGCGGATCGAAGGGGCGCGCCTTCAACGCGAAGCCGCTGAACTCGGCACTCAGATAGAAACCGCCGAGCAAGAGCTCGAAGTGATCCGGGGCTTGCTCCAAGGCAACTTGACTGCGCTGGAGCGCGCCGAAGGCAACATCCGGCTCGCCGAGCAAAAGCTGGCTTCTCTGGATGATTTTGAAACCAATCTCGGCGAAGAGAGCGAAGCGAGCCGCCAGAGGGTGACCCAGGCTCAGAACGACCTGCAGCAAGCCCAAACCGAACTCGCCAACGTGACCGCCCAAGTCGAGGAGGCCGAAAAAGCATCCGGGAGCGCCAGTGAGCGGGTCCAAGAACTGGATGGACAACTCCGAGCGGCCGAAGCCGCACTCAGTCGCGCTCGCCAATCGGAAACAGACCGTCTCAAATTTGAAGCCGAAGCTGCGGCTCGCGCTCAGCGGCTGCGTCACATTGAGCGAGAGCTCAAAGGGATCGAAGAGAGCTCCGCGCCTCTTCGGGAAGCGATCCAAGAGGCCGAGGGTCGACTCCAAGAACTCCAAGGCCAAGTCGGTTTGGTGGCTCAAGCCAAAGAGGAACGTGCGGCCCTTCGCCAAGAGGCCCTCTCGAACCTTGAGAAGCACAGCGCTGGGATGCGCGGTCTGCTGGCCGAGATGGCAAGCCTCGAAGCAAAGCAGCGTGGCATCGCCTCAACCCTCGAACTGTTCGAGGGCCTGGCCCAAGGTTCGCGAGCGGTCATGGCGCTGGTCGCCGCCGGGCGTCTGAAGAAAGAGTACAAGCCGGTCGGGCAGGCTTTTTCTGTGGACACTGAACTCGCGTTGGCGATCGAAACCGCTCTGGGCGGAGCGGTCCATGACCTGATCACCCCCCATGACGGCTTCGCGAAAGAAGCGATTGAGATTCTCAAGCGAGAACGGCTGGGCCGGGCCACGTTCCAACCGATCAACCTCGTTCGAAACCAGGTGCGCAACTCCGACCTGCTCCAGGCGGCGCGCCGACCTGGGGTCGTGGGGATCGCGGCCGATCTTGTCAAGGTCGCCGAGCCCTTCCGGCCGGTGATTGAGAGCCTCTTAGGGCGGACCCTCATCACCGAGACCCTGGACGATGCCCTCGCCCTTGCCCAAACGCGCGGCTGGAGCAAGGCCGTCAGTCTCGATGGGGAAGTGGTCCACGCAAGCGGCGCGGTGACAGGCGGGAATTCGCAACGCCAAACAACTGGCATCGTCCAGCGCCAAGCCGAACTCAACGAAGTCACCGAGCGCCTGGAGTCGCTGGCTCGAAAGCGAGACTCGGCCTTGGCCCGACAAGAGGAGCTCGAAGCTCAACTCGAAGCGCTCGATCCGCAAGCCGTCCAAGAGACGCCTGAGGTTCTGGCCGCCCGCGAAGAGCTCCAGGAGGTCCAAGAGTGGCTGCAAAATCTCAAACAAGAGCAGCACACTTCGACCCGAGAAGAAGAGAAGCTGCGGGCCGAGAAGGCCAACCTCCGACAAGAGCCTGAGTCTCTCAATTCGGAGTCCATCGATGTCGATGCGGTTGAAAAACAGCGAAATCAGCTCTTGATCGAAATCGGCTCCCTAAGTGGTGAGGCTCAGCAGCTTTTGGACCAACGCCGGCAGCTGAGCGCTCAGCTGACTCAAGCCAAAGTCCGGACCGAAGAGGCTCAACGTCGCGTCGAGGAGGCTCGACACCAAGAAGAGCGACGCGGACTCCGGGCGGAGACCCTGGCCGAGCAACGACTTGAGGCCGGGGCTGCGCTCCAACAACACCAAACCGAACGGGTCCACGCAGCCGCCCAACAAGCCGAAACTCAAGCTCGACTTGAAGAGGTCCAGGGGCAACGCTCTCGACTCCTCGAATCGAACTTCCAGCTGAGCGAGCAGCTCCAGAAGTCCAAGCAGAGTCTCCACGCCGCCGAAGACATCGCCCATCGAGCCGAGCTCGAACGGGCCAAACTCGATGCCAAACGGGCGACTCACCTGGAGCGCCTCTTGGAAGAGTACGGAATCAGCCAAGAAGAAGCGATTGCTCAAGCGGACCGGGTCGAGCTCCCTGAAGATGCAACCGCCCTGGTCCAGCGTCTGCGCCGCGAGACCAAGAGCTTCGGCGAGGTCAACCTTGGAGCTATCGAGGCGTTCGACCGGCTGACCGAGCGATATGAAGAGTTGACGGCCCAGCAAGACGACGTCTTGCGCGGCAAAGCCGAAGTCGAAGCCGGAATCAAAGAGCTCGATGGTTTGACCCGGGACCGCTTCATGAGCACATTCGAGCGACTCCAACTGGCCTTTGCCGACACGTTCCAGCGAATGTTCGGAGGAGGCGAAGCGAGCCTGAGTTTGAGTGACCCCGACGATGTGTTGGCGACGGGGGTGCAAGTGGAAGTCACAATCCCCGGGAAGCGTCGGCAGCGACTCGAGCTGCTCAGCGGTGGCGAGCGCGCCATGAGTGCGTGTGCGTTTCTTTTTGCGATCTTGCGAGTCAAACCGAGCCCGTTGGTGGTTCTGGACGAGGTCGATGCCCCGCTCGATGGCCGCAACGTTGAGCGGTTCATCGAAATGCTCAAGGAGGCGGCCCAAGAGATTCAGTTCATCGTGATCACCCACAATCCGGTGACGATCGAGGCGGCACCGACTTGGTTCGGAGTGACGATGGAGTCGGGTTCGGGGGTCACGACGGTGTTGCCGTATCGGGTGCCGGCCCAGTTGATCCAAGAAGTCATCCCCGAAGCGCAGCTCCAGCCGCTTTAAGAATGTTGATAACTCGGACTTTGGGCCTGATTGGGTGTGGAAAACCCGTCTATAATGGTATCCAAAGGTGAAACCAGCCGCAAGCACAAACTCCGGTTCAGCACGCCCCAAAACTCCGACCCGATCCAAGGTGGGTCGGCGCATCGCGCTGACCGGACTGGCACTCTTAGGTCTCGGAGCGGGTTCGGTGACGATCCTCGCCGCTCGACATGAGCCGGTGATCCGACCGAACGTTCGGATTGGCCTCGTCGACGTGAGCGGGCTCACTCGCGAGCAAGCGGCCAAAAAACTGAGGATTTGGTGGGAGACTGAGCGACGGAAGACGATCTCCCTCACCAACGCCAAGTTGGAACAAAATCCAGAGCCCCGAACCTTGACCGGATATGGCATTTCGCTCGACGACAAGGCCAGCGTCGACCAAGTCTCCACCGAGGATTTTTGGGAGAGTCTTCGACGACAAGTGGGGATGGACGAGGCCCCGGCCAAGGTGCTCGACGTGGTCTATCGGTTCGACGAATCGAAACTCCAGAGCCTGAATGAGTTTGTCACCGACAACAATCGCTCATCCCAGAGGGCGATGGCTCGGTTTGTGAGCGGTCGGATTCTAAAGCAGTACGAGGGCGGCTCGGTCGCCGTCGACACCACGGCCCTGCATGACCTCTTGCTGGCCGCGGCTCAGTCCGAGCGGACGGAAGTCGAGCTGCCGATCATTGCCGGACCAAAAAAGGTGCCGGATGCTGATCTCGACCTGGTGCGCGACATCATGGCGAGTTACACCACCCGATTCCCGACCGCCAAAGTGAGCCGATGCGCCAACATCAAGCTCGCTTCGGGAAAGATCGATGGCGTCGTCCTGATGCCTGGAGAAGAGTGGCGATTCAACGCCTGGGTGGGACGCCGAACGGCCAAAGCCGGCTTTCGCGAGGCAGGTGTCTTCAAGAACGGCAAGCACGATGTGGATATTGGCGGTGGGATTTGCCAAGTCAGCACGACCTTGTATAACGCTGCTTTGTATGCTGACCTCGAAATCACGGCCCGGTCGAATCACTCGATGCCGGTGACCTATGTCCCGTTGGGACGAGATGCTTCGGTGGATTACGGCTCGCTGGACCTCGGTATCCGAAACAACAAGAGTCACCCCGTCGCTTTTTCGGCAACCTATGAGCCCGGGAAGCTCACTTTTCGCATTCTCGGGGTTCAGGTTCCCGACCAGCGGGTTGAGATCGTCAGCGTCGGACGGCGAACTTGGTCACGGGGAGAGAAGGTGGTCACCGATCTTTCGCTCCCACCCGGACGGACGGTCGTCGTCGACAAAGGCGGTTCGGCGGGATCGGTCCGAACATTTCGCGTCGTCTATCAGGGCGATGTTGAGGTTCGGCGCGATGACCTGGGGATGAGTATCTATCGGGGTGGCCAACGGATCGTTGCTCGCAATCCGAATTCCTCGTCCCGTGGAGCGACCGCCGCATCGACGTCGGGACCGGCTCCGACTCCGGAACCGAGCGGGATCGACAACGGAGAAGAGGTCTTGCCCGGCGGCCCCGGCTAAAGGCGACCTGCCCGGACTCTTTAAGGCCGGTGAACCTTCATTCACGCCCCGGGGCCTTGACAGGAGTGCACCCAGGAGGCCAAAATAAAGGTCTCGCTGAGGCGCTTGCACAAAGTAACTCGACCGAGACCATCTTGGAGGGACCCGAAGTTCGGTTCAAACCGGTTCGAATTCGACGGAGTTATGACGAATGAAGAGGTTCCCTTGTGCCGGATGGCCAAGGGTTTTTTTGTGATCGCCCGCTCAGCATGAAGTCTTACAGAGGAACGAATGCCGACAGTCAATCAACTGGTGCGCCGTGGGCGCAGTACGCCCAAGGTGAAATCGAAATCGCCCGCGCTGAAGAAGAACCCCTTCCGACGCGGAGTTTGCACCGTCGTGCGAACCGTGACCCCGAAGAAGCCGAACTCCGCGCTTCGGAAGGTGGCCCGGGTTCGACTCACGAACGGAATTGAAGTCACCGCCTATATTCCGGGCATCGGACACAACCTCCAAGAACACTCGGTGGTTTTGGTGCGAGGCGGCCGGGTGAAAGATCTCCCCGGTGTGCGATATCACATTGTTCGCGGTACCCAACAAACCTCGGGAACCGCCAACCGAAAACAAGGCCGAAGCAAATACGGCGCCAAGCGACCGAAGCCCGCCGCGAAGTAAGGACACCCAACGAAGCTATGCCACGAAAAGGACCTGCAGCCAAGCGCATCATTCTCCCCGATCCCGTTTACAACAGCGAGATGGTGCAGCGATTCATCAACCGCATGATGCTGGATGGCAAAAAAGCCATCTCCGAGCACATCTTCTACAGTGCGATGACGAACCTGGAAGAGAAGACCGGGACGCCGGCACTCGAAGCGTTCGACAAGGCGCTGGCGAACGTGCTTCCCACCTACGAAGTTCGGCCCCGACGCGTCGGGGGCCAAACCTATCAGGTCCCGATGGAAGTGCGGCCTGTCCGGCGTCGAACTCTCGCTTTGCGATGGATTGTTGGTAACGCACGCAAGCGCAGTGGGAAGTCGATGATTGACAAGCTCACCTCAGAGCTGGTGGACGCCTACAACAACACCGGCCCGTCGGTGAAGAAGAAAGAAGACACCCACAAGATGGCGGATGCCAACAAGGCGTTTGCCCACTACCGCTTCTAATCAGTCCTTAACATTCCGAACCCAAAATAAGCCGTCCTATGCCACGATCACACCCTCTGAACCTCGTCCGGAATATCGGAATTGCCGCTCACATTGACGCTGGCAAAACCACCACGACCGAACGCATCCTCTACTACACCGGAAAATCGCACAAGATCGGTGAAGTTCACGAAGGTGCGGCCACGATGGACTGGATGGAGCAAGAGCAAGAGCGAGGCATCACGATCACCTCGGCCGCGACTTCCTGCTTCTGGCGGGGCAGCAACAATGACAAGCCCGAGCATAAGATCAACATCATCGACACGCCTGGGCACGTCGATTTCACCGTCGAAGTCGAGCGTTCGCTGCGGGTTCTCGACGGATGCGTCGCGGTCTTCTGCGCCGTCGGCGGCGTCCAGCCCCAGTCCGAAACCGTCTGGCGACAGGCCAACAAGTACGGCGTTCCTCGGATCATCTATGTCAACAAGATGGACCGCCTTGGGGCCGACTTTTTCAGCGTGGTCGACCGAATCAAGCAGCGACTCGGAGCTAACGGGGCCCCGATTCAAATTCCGATCGGCGCCGAAAGCGACTACAAAGGCTACATCGACCTCATCACGATGAAGGCCACGCTCTATAACAACGACGACGGCAAGATTTTTGAGGTCGCCGACATTCCCGCCGACATGGTGAACACCGCCGCCGAGTGGCGCGAGAAGATGATCGAGGCGATCTCGGAATTCGACGACTCCATCATGGAGCGATTCCTCGAAGGACAAGAGATCAGCGAAGCTGAAATTCGAGCCTCCTTGCGAAAAGGCACCATCGCCAACAAGATCGTCCCGATTCTTTCGGGATCCAGTTTTAAGAACAAAGGCGTCCAAGCGATGATCGACGCGGTCGTCGACTTTCTGCCGTCGCCCCTGGATGTGGGCGATGTGAAGGGAGTCGATCCCGACACCGAAGCGGAAATGGTCCGAAAGCCCGACGACACCGAGCCGTTTAGCTCGCTGGCGTTCAAGATCATGAGCGACAAGTACGTCGGTCGCTTGACCTTCTTGCGGGTCTACTCCGGCACGCTCAAGAAGGGAACGGCCGTCAGCGTGACCTATCGCGATCCGCAGACCAACGAGTTCCGAACCCGCACCGAGCGAATCGGTCGAATTCTTGAGATGCACGCGAACAACCGAACGGACCTCGACGAGGTCTATGCCGGTGAAATTGTCGGCGTCATCGGGCTCAGCGACGTTCACACCGGACACACGATCTGCCAACAGGACAAAGAGATCGCGCTCGAAAGCATCAAGTTCCCTGAGCCGGTCATCCAGATTGCTATCGAGCCGAAGAGCCGGGCAGACCAAGAAAAGCTTGGCACCAGCTTGGCGCGCTTGGCCCAAGAGGATCCGACTTTCCGAGTCTTTACCGATGCCGAAAGTGGTCAGACGATCATCAGCGGCATGGGCGAACTCCACCTCGAGATCATCGTCGACCGACTGAACCGAGAGTTCGGCGTTCAAGCGAATCAAGGAAAGCCGCAAGTCGCTTATCGCGAAACGGTGCAGACCAAGGTGAAGGCCGAAGGCCGATTCATTCGACAGACCGGCGGTTCGGGACAATATGGGCATTGCTGGATCGAGATGGAGCCGCTGCCGCCAGGATCGGGATTCGTTTTCGAAAACAAAGTTGTGGGCGGATCGATCCCGAAGGAGTACATCCCGGCGGTCGAAAAGGGCCTTCGCGAAGGACTTTTGAGCGGCGTGCTTGCGGGCTATCCGGTCGTGGACATTCGGGTCGCCGTCATTGAAGGAAGCTACCACGAAGTCGACTCGAACGAAAACGCCTTTAAGCAAGCGGGCGTCATCGCCTTCCGCGAGGCCATGAAGAAGGCCAACCCGGTTCTGAAGGAGCCGATCATGCACGTCGAAGTGACCACGCCCGAAGGGAACGTCGGCGACGTCGTCGGAGACATCAACAGCCGACGCGGTCGAATCGAGTCCATGGAGCCCGCGATGGGCGGCGTGACGGTGGTGAATTCACTCGTTCCGCTGAGCGAGATGTTTGGCTATGTCACGACGTTGCGCTCGCTCACCCAAGGTCGAGCCACTCCCAACGTGACGCCCTCGCACTACGAAGTGGTTCCGACGAACATCGCTCAAGAGATCATCGCAAAGTCCCAAGCCGGACGCTAAGCTTGAACTCACTCGCCCCAGGACCGCAACCGCAGTTATGGGGCTTTTTCTTGGTCCCCGGCAACCTTGACCCCCTCGGCAACGTTGGAATGGATGCATGACTTTGCCCCAAAAGAGGCTCTTGGCTGCTTGTGCAGCGGCGCTACTTGTCTGGAACCTGCCGTTTGTGGAGGTTCTGGCGCTTCCGCTGATTTGGCTCAATACCCACCTGCATGAGCTGAGCCACGCAGTCGCCGCCTTGGCCACCGGGGGCGAAGTCGAGCGCATTCGAGTCTTCGCTTCGGGCGGCGGCGATGCGTCGATTCGGGGTGGATGGATCGTGGTTGTGGCTTCGGCCGGTTACCTGGGAGCGGCCGCCGTGGGCGGAGCGCTCTTGGCCTGGGCCAAAACGGAAGAACGTGCCCGGCAATCCCTCTGGGGTCTGGCGGTGGTCTTAGCGGTCTCTCTCCTGATTTGGGTGCGGGCCGACTGGGTCGGGGTTCTGAGTGGAGCGGGTTGGGCGTTCGGCTTATGGGCGCTGTCTCGAAAATTGAACGGACCCCAAGTGGTTTGGACCGCCCAATTTCTTGGGGCGATCCAATGTTTAGCGTCGGTGGACGCATTTCGCGCGCTTTTTTGGGCCAGTCGAACCGGGAGCCACAGCGACGCCGCTCTAATGCAGCAAGCGACCGGAGTGCCGGGTCTTTTTTGGGCCTCGGTCTGGTTCTTAGCGAGCCTGGGATTGCTGATTGCCGCGCTCCGCTCGGCTTGGAAATCGCCTCACCCCGTCCCCACGAGTCCAGCTCCGTAGCCCGATTTTCGCATTTCTCGGTCGCTCGCCGCGCTCTTAGGTCATTGCCGGACCGAGACTCTTGGAGACTCCGGTCGGGCTTCGCCCGCCCCCCTTCTCGAAAACTCAGTAACCAACAACACCGAGAAGGTTAGAATCAAATACTCAACGAGGCTCACGACTTGGGGACTGGTCATCACTCGTGAGGATGCCAGTTACAGATGGCCAGTTCGTCAAGGACATGTGCACTTCACCTCTCGGCTTCTCACCAAGGAAATTCCGCTTACTCTCATCGGGCGATTGTGAATCTTTGCCGCCTGAATGTCGTTCGGGTAACTTTGCACCAACAAGAAGACCATGAATGTGAACGAGCGATTCGAATCCGTCGCCCGGGAATACCCTGAATCTCTGGCAGCGGCGCGCAGGGCAGGCGTTTTGCTCGAGATGGCCGATTTGAAGGCCGTTCAAGCGGTTCCCGATGCCGACAATGCCGCCCGAGCGTTCTCCGAAGCAGCAGCGATTCTGACGAAAGCGCAAGCAAAGGGACCCACTCGGCGTTCAGGATGGGCTGAACTGGTTCGGCGAGCCGATCCGAAGAGTGTTCGCAAGGTGGCGGAGGCACTGGCTCCGTTAGAGGGGGCGCTTGACGCAGTCGTTCGCTCGAGCTTGCTGCCCGGTTGGGCGCCGACGTACGAACCACAAGATGAAGGATGGGCCGCGAGCCAGCAGACGTTTGAAATCAGACGGGCGCTCGAGCTCTTGTCTCAACGAGGTCTTCTTCGGTCACGTATGGGTGACCTCAGAGGCGCACTTGAAGATTGGGGGGCCGGTCTGCGCTTGGCGCGTCACGTGGCGTCGGAGCCGTTCCTTGTTTCGGGCCTTGTGATGCGTGAGATGTTCGTGATCGTGACATCTTGGATTGAGCGCGATTTGGTGACACGGGGTCATGACGCCGACTACTTAAAAAAATTAAAAGAGTTCTTTCTTTCTCAACCACCGGTAGTCGAGCCGATTACCCTGCTTCGGGGCGAGGCGATCGTGGCGCATCAGTTTACAATCGACCCGAAAAGTTACCGGAAGAAGTTCTTGCTCAACTATTGCGTTCCAAAAGAAGAACTCAAGAATGTGCTTCCACGGGGAGTCTCGATCGATGTGTTGCGGTATGCCTATTCCACTCAGGTGCTGAAGCTCTTTACCGAGATTCAAACTCAAGTGGACCCGAACGAGGATGCTCAAGTCCAGTGGCGAGTCGTGGACGAAATTGATTCGAAGTACAACAACCCTTGGGAACCGACTCTCGCACTGAATCGATCCACGACAAGTCAGTATCAACTCGCGTGGCAATCATCCTATTACTGTACGGCGCGAGTTCGTTGCTTCCTGGGGCTTCTTGCAGCTTTGCAATACCGGCTCAGTGAGGGAAAGTTCCCTGATGAACTGCGCGATACCGGATATGAAGAAACCGATCCCTATGATGGCAAGCCGATTCGCTACCGACGCGAAGGTTCGGAAATTCGTGTCTACAGTGTGGGCGACGATCTGATCGATAATGGGGGCGAATCGAAGTTGTTTCGCATTCCCGCGAACGGGCTGTCTTGGTGGGTTGATCATGCGGTGATTTACTCGCAATCTTCGTCGTAACTGGAGATTCCTGGGGCCGCCTGAAAAATCGGGCCATTCTTCATAATGGGAATCATGAAGTGGTGGATCGTGATCACATTAGTAGGGGCGCTGGGCGTCGGTGGGTGTTCGAATCCCGTTCGAGAGCGGTTCGAATCCGTCGCCCAGGAACAACCGAAGACGCTGACCGCCGCTCGCCAAGCCGGAATTTGGCTCTCGCGGGATGCCTTAAGGTCGGCTCCAGTCCCGGATGAGGAAAATGCTTTTCTGGCGGCCCGAGCCGCGGCCGCCGAGCTGAAAGAAGCCCAAGGCACAGGACCGACCGTGCAGAAAAACTGGATTCCCACTCTCCGCAAGTCTGATCCCAAGAGCATTCGCCAAGTGGCAGATGCGCTCGCTCCGCTTGACCCGGCGCTGGATGCGCTGGTTGAAGCGACCCGGAAACCGGGGTGGTCGGTAGATTGGACATGGCTTGCGGACGGCTCGCCAGACTTCGAGGCCATGACAATGCTGTCAAATGCAGTCAGCGGCTTGTCATCGCGAGGCTTGTCGAGGGCGCGGCTCGGTCAGACCGAGGCCGCGATTGCCGATTGGTCGAGTGCACTTTCCCTGATCCACCGCATCGGCTCTGAGCCGTTTGTGATTTTGGCGCTGATGCAATGGAGCCAGTCTTTCAAGTTGTGGACATATATCGAATGGGCGGTGACGGCTCGGGCGAAAGACGCATTTTTTCTTGCAAAGCTTGACGAATTTCTTAAGGATCAACCTCGGACCCCAAACCCCCTGAGATCGATCCAAGGGGAATCGATCTTAGGATTGAGCGTGATGAACGACCCGTTGTCTTATACAAGAGAAAAATTGGAAGAAATGCTTATCAGTGAAGAGGATCAAGCCAAGATTCTTCCGAAGGGGGTGTCGCCACAGCTTCTTGCTCGCGCTTATTCAACGCAATATCTCAAATTGTTCGTGGATGTGTGGACTCAGATTCCACAAGAAAAAGACCTCTTTCGACAAATGAAGCTCGCCGAATCCATCGAGAAGAAGTACAGCGATCCCACAGACCCAACCCTTGCGATGATGAATGAAGTTTTGCCATTGGTTTCTGCAAGTTTCTTGTCGGCATGTCGGTCGGTGGCCAAGCGTCGAAGTCTGCAAGGTTTGGTCGCAGCCATGCAATACCGGCTGCAAAACGGAACGTTCCCGTCCGATCTCAGCAAGGCCGGATTTACCGATCCCGATCCATTTGGTGGCCAGCCGCTCCGCTTTTGGCGTGAGGGTGATTCGATTCGGGTCTACAGCGTCGGGGAAGACCTGATCGACGTTCCGGTGGGCTCCAGCAGGCCACCAAGCCCTTATTTGGACTACGGAGCCACCTACCCCAGTCCCCGCTGAGTCTTAAGGATCACCTAGGGTCCCGTTATTCACTGCCCAGAGGGAGTAGTCGTTGTTCGTGACTTCGCCGTCTCCGTCGAGGTCACCCTGAGTCCCCGGCGTGACCATGCTGCCGTTGTTCACGGCCCATATCGAGTAATCGGCATTCGTAATCTCTTCGTCTCCATCGATGTCTCCCGTCAAGAGGGGGAAGACAAGGTCGCTGATGGCACCGGAGGTGATCGTGATGTTGCTCAGTCGGCGCTGGAGCCAGATCGATCCGTCTGCATAGAGGTCATAGGTTCCAGGCGGGATGGGAGCTGTGAACATGAAGCCTGAGGCCGGGCTTAGGTTCATCGTGATCGACGCGAGCTCAGACCCAGGTGCCCCACCCGCCGGACGAATCTTAAACGTGATCGGGACGGTGGTCGGGTCGCCGACCCAGGCTTGAAGGTCGACGGTGCCAGAGAAGGTTCTCGGGTTCACGTTCAGAATGAGGTTGCCGGAAGCTCCGCCGCCCGAGGAGAGATTGAAAATCGAGATCGTCCGTGTTCCGACCGTTGATAAGTCCGAAGCCGGAATGGTCGCGGTGATTTGAGTTCCGGAAACAAAAGTGGTGGCTCGATCCTGACCATTCAGACGCACGATCGAATTCGAATTGAATCCGGTCCCAGTGCAGGTCAGAACAAACGACGGGCCTCCCGCGAACACCGAATTCGGGGATAGACCGATGAGCACCGGGACTGCATTGTTCATGGTGAAAGTTCGGGGAAGCGAAGTTCCACCCCCAGGGGTCGGGTTGAAGACAGTCACTTCGGCAGTTCCAGGAGCGGCGATTTCAGTGGCATGGATCACCGTCTCAAGGCGAGACGAATTTACAAACGTTGTCGGTCGATTTTGGCCGTTCCATCGAATGATCGACTGTGGATAGAATCCACCGCCGTTCACAACTAAGGATAGGCTGGGGCTTCCAGCCGTGGTCGAAGTTGGGCTGATGGAGTTGATCGTGGGCGTCGCAAAGAGAACGGGGAACAGGTGAGTGTTGCTCGTGCCGCCCCCCGGTGTAGGATTGGTCACCGTAATGGTAACGTTTCCAGCCTGCAAGTAATCTTGAGCCTGGGTCGGGACAGTGATCGTCGTCGGACCCGTATAGCTCGAAGTCCTGAGGACTCCGTTCCAACGGACCTCCGAGGCGGGCGTGAATCCGGTGCCGATCACTTGGACGGTGCCTCCAAAAGATCCCACAGTTTGATTCGCAGGTGATGTGCCGCTAATGGTGGGAACCGCATAACTCAGCGTGAACGGCAAGCTGGAAGAAAGCCCTCCTCCCGGGGTGGGATTCGAAACCGCGACCTGGACTGTTCCCGCCTGAGTCAGCTGCGAGCTCCCGACCGTGGCTGTAAGATGGGTCGAGCTGATCACGTTTGTCGCAATCGACGAGTTGTTCCACCTTACCGATGTGCTCGAAACAAATCCAGTGCCGGTGACGGTCAACGTAAAAGTCGGGCCTCCGGCGAGTCCGGAGCTGGGTGAGATCGAGTTGATCGTAGGCACCGGATTCAGCACCAGAAAGTTGAAAGGATTCGAAGTTCCTCCACCTGGGGGTGGACTCGCGACCGTGATCAGATAGTTCCCGGTGGTGACCACATCGTTGGTAAGAATGGTGGCCACGATCGTGGTCGGATTGACGTATGTTGTCGTTCGGTTGGAACTGTTCCATCGAACGGTAGTCCCGGGAACGAAGTTCGTGCCGGTGACCGTCAAGCTGAAACTTGGCGAACCCACAATCACAGATGGAGGAGAAAGCGATGAAACTGTGGGTTGTTGATTGAGGCTCGAAGCCGTAGCTAGGTCGAAGCCATAAAGTTGAGATTGAGACACGGCTCCGTTGGCGAAGACACGCATATAGTAGGTTCCGCCCGAGGCAAGGCTCAGGAGGACGGTCTCGGGTAGCCCCATGCCAGCAGAGTTTCCGGTCGCCAATACGGTGGTGCCGTTCGCGGCAAGAATTTCAAACCCCAGGTTGGCCTGGAACATGCTGTGAGTTGTCGACGTCTGCGTGCATCCCGAATTTTGGGGATTGTCGCCATAAGACAGCCCGATCGGTGAAAGAGTGATTTGGATCACTCCTCCTGCGGGCAGAAAGAAGCGATAAAAGTCTACATCACCTGCGGCATCTATGCTCAGACGAGAAGCGTTCGCGGGATTGGTACCGCTCAGAGTTGCGGGCACGTCTTCAAAGTTATTCAGCAAGCTAGGGATTGCAATCGTTCCCAAGTCCGTGGCCTGAGCTACGGAATCATTGGATTCGAACGCGTCGCCGTAAAGTCGATGCGCATGTCGAATTTCATCGTGTTGCGGTCCATCAAAAAACGTCGTCAAAAACGGCTCCATGAGCTTGGTTCCCACATGCGGGCAAACATGTGCCATTCCCAAACCATGGCCAATTTCATGCATCACGAGGTTGCGGAGATAGAGGTGAGCGCTGAGAGGCGAATTCCAGATGTCGCCTGTATCCAAAACCATGTTGCCACCGGCTCCCGAAGCGGGATAAAAGTTGTAAGCAAGAACGTTGTTTAAGCCGTCAATGGGGTGACCGCCAATGCGGATGTCTCCCCGAAATTCGCTACCACTGGCCGTATCGAAGTTCGCACCATCATCCCAATCGAAGCCAGGTGCCGTGACTCGCGAGAACGAGATGCCTGAAATTTCATCCCAGCGCTGAAAGCTCTGAGCAAATCGATTGATCCAGATTGCCCGCCCGCCGTTAATCCCAAACTCAGTATCCAAATCGGCAAAAAGAGCACTATTCGATGTCGGCTCGCCGAAGTAGCCCATGATGCTGACTCCGTCCGGAACAAAACTCCACGTGAGATGGGTCGGGGATCCTAAGGAGCCCCATTGCGAATGCGTTTGATAGTCACTCCATGGGTTGGGCCAAGCTCCTTGCTGGAGGTTTTGCATCCTCTGCAAGTGCATATCGACGACCTCCTGCGGGGTCCCTGGGGCAAAGCACACCGAGAGAATCGGCTTTCCACTCCTTGCGTAAAGTGTGGCATGGCCCGGAGTCGAGAGCGCGATCGCTTCCAAAAAGCTCGGAATCCGATACTCGATAACTTGACCATTGCTGAGGTGCCGACATGACTTCGTTGCCTCTCCGGTCCAGCGGACCGAGGAGAGATCATGGGACTCTGGCGTTGTGTGGACGCACCCATCGGAATGAACGTGACTGCCACCCAACCTCTGGGGAGGTGGGGCCTGGGCAGTTTGAGCCCGCAAAGCAAGAATGGGCATCGCCATGGTGAGGCTGAGGCAAAGAAGGCCCAGGCAGAGGTGCGCGTATCGGCGCATTTGGCGTTGTTTTGGTCGGTTCGTCATGGGGTGAGAGAAGGTCGCTCAAGTGCTTTGAACTTGCTACCTTTGAGCCATTAAAAAATCACTACACTTTAGTGTACAACGCTGACTTTCGATTTACAAGGGAGGCGACGAGAAAAGTCAGCGCCCGGAGCTTTCCCAAATGTCCAACCTCGTATAAAAAGGGGGAGATCCGTATTCCAAAAGGACCTCAAACGCATCTCCGGTAATCCCTGAAGCCGAATTCCTGGAGACGAGAGCAGGCATCACCGGAGCATCACGGTTTGGGCTCGATGGGGATCCAGATTTCGGTTTGGTAATCCGGCCCCATTTCAGTGGGCGGATACACCTCCAACTCGGGGACACCCGCACGAAGCTGGTACGGATGGTTCGGCAGGAACTCGTCGAAGATGTAGGCAAAGACCGGGGGAACTGCGTCCGAAGGGTCGCCCGTCGCCACAAAAACCGCCCACTCTCCCGCGGGAATTTCGCGGGATGGGTGCGGGCCGGTCCCGCTCGCCCGGATCTCGACGGCAACCTGGTAGGTGAACTGACCGTGGACCTCTCCTTCGGGGACCGAAATGCCGAAGCTCGTCCCGGCGGGGAACTGGGCCGGTTCTGAGAGCGTCATCAGGTTCTCAAAATGGCCGGATGACATCAAATCGGCCCAAAACCGAGAGATCGTGTGGCCCTGCGTGTTTTCTTCTATGGAGGTCCGGATTTCGGGACCGGTGACCCAAAAACTCTCCCGCGTGATCCGTTCAAAGTGCATTTTCGTGGGCCTCAATTCCGCGAACGAGAGTACCTGACAACACGCTGCTCGCCGTACGCTTCGAGGACGTACGACCCGTGGTGAGGAAAGCCGAGGGTCGGTTACCGATTGAATTCTTGAATGACCCGGCTCAGCTCGACTTGATCCACCACCGGCCCGAAACGGCCCGTAGTCGTCGAAGCAAAGACCAATCGAGTCTCCTCTGCTCGCGTGCGAAACGTCAGGCTCATTCGCTCCCATTTCATGTCGGTCGGGATCGCCCCAACTTGGGCGGTATGGAATTGAAATTTGTGAACAGCGTCGTCGATTCGCACTTGCATGGTTTTCAAAGGCGGCCCATCCGGGTTGCCCGAGAGCCAAAAGGTCAGCAAGTACGTTCTTCCGGGAACCGTTGAAACCGTCTGCGCCAAAGCCCCCGATTCAGTGCCGTTCAAGTCCACACTTCTCGAACCGTCGTAGGCCTTGAAGTAGGAACCATTCCAATTCAAATTCCCCTCGATCACGCGCCACGAGTCGATATCGGTATAGCCCAAATCGAGTTGGTAGGCGCGGTCGAATGGCCGCTGTATCTGGCCGGTTTCAAAGCTTCCATTCGCAACGAGATTCCCCGAAGGAGCAACAGTGCGACTCTGCAATAGGGTCGCGCATACCAAGGCAGAATGGATCATCAGAGCATTGGACGCAATTCTCGGATCGTGGGGTTACGGCTGGCCCCCCAAACTCGAATCAGCCTTCTTTTGAAAAAAGAATGTTCAAGGTGAGCCAGAGCAGTCCGACTCCGAGGCATGCCCATGCGGAGCCGGATTTCAGGCCCCACATGTAAAGCCCCCCGGCGCCGAAAATGACGAGACCCCCCGGGACGAGCCATCGAACTGTATCCCAGTCGAAGAAGAGAAGACTCCAGGAATCATCGAACATGATTTGTTGCTACTTCTTACCGCGATTCACGTCCGAGGGTTGCATGATGTTGACCAGTGCTCTGCCTCGAAAAAGGTGGCGATCTGCTCGAGTGGCTTGCGCTGCAGATTCGGGACTCAATCGACGAACGGTCCTCCTCTGAGACGCAAGATCGGCATCGTTTTTCAGCCGCTCAATCACGTCAGCAGCCGGAACAAAGGGGATTTGATACGGCACCGTTGGCCATTCGCTCATCGCCCATGATGGTCTCGGGGCGGGGAAGGTACCCTGGAGCACGTGCAAGGTCCTCTTTCCAGTTCCTCATGGCGCGACGAAATGAACGAGGCCGGCTATGCGGTCTTCGATGCAATCTTCACAGATCAAGACATGGACGCGCTCGATGATGCGCTGGCGGCCTTTGCCCGCCGAGAAGGGAAGGATCTGGAGCGTACGGTGGCGTTCTTGCAAAAAATTGCCGAACGTGATGAGTTCGTTCGGGACTTCGCTCGTCGCCCCGAACTCGTTGAGATCGCCACGGGCCTTCTCGGGCCCGACGTTGACCTGTATTTCAACCAGCATGTCCGCAAAAATCCCGGCCCCCAAGAAGCATTCTCTTGGCACCAAGACGATGCCTATGGTTTGGTCGACCCGAGCCCCTACTTAACCGTTTGGATCGCCATGACGGATTCCACTCTCGAAAACGGCTGTGTTTGGGCCCTGCCGGGATCTTGGAAACAAGGTCTCTGGCCCCATCAAGAAAGCTCCTTTGGCCTCTCCTGTCACCCGCTCGACCACCCCGACCAAGGCAGGCCGGTCGAAGTTTCGCGCGGCGGAGTGGCCATCTTCTGGTCGCTCACGGTCCACAAGAGCGGTCCCAATCGGACAGACCTTCCGCGCAAGGCGATGATCTTTCAGTACGTTCGCCCCGGACTGCGCCATAAGGTCTCTGGGATGAGCATCCGCTCGCGTCTCCCCATCGCCCGAGCCGGCCTGCCCGTGTCTGCTTCGTAAGGTCTTTCGCTGATCGTCGAAGTGCCTTGCACTCCAAGTGGGGCCAGTTCTGTCGAGTGAATCGTGGGGTAAATCGTGGGGGAGGGATCGACGGGAAATCGACTTAATGCTTGCAGAAGCAAGTAGTTTGAATCTGAAAATGTGGAGCCGACGACAGGATTCGAACCCGCGACCCGCTGTTTACAAAACAGCCGCTCTACCACTGAGCTACGTCGGCCCGTATTTGCCTAGGATACCCCGCCGAAAAGAGAGTCCCCAGACACCGCGGGCGCCTGGGGACTCTCGCACGAACGACCGAGACCTTAGCGGCCGCGCTTCTTCGCCGTTGCTCGGGTGGCCTTCTTGGCTGGAGCCGCAGCCTTTCGCGCCGGAGCGGCCTTCTTTGCGGCGGGCTTGGCGGCAGCAGCGACCTTCGGAGCGGCTACCGCAGCCTTCGAGGTGGTGCCCGCAGCCTTGCGGGCTCGGGTCTTCACCAATCGCGGTTGTCCATCTGCGCCTGCGACCAGCTTAAAGCCCTTCGGGATCATCTTCATGGCTTCCATCACTGCCTCGGGAACCTCAGCGCTGCTGGTTCGGCTCGTTCGAGTTCGCTTGCCACCTCGCTTTCGCGGCTTGCGGAAAGAAGCCGCGGCGGCGGTTGCTTCGGCTTCGGTCGAGACCGGAACCAAGCCTGCGGCTGTGATCTTCATCAATCCCGCTGCAGGCGGAACGTGAACAAACAGATAGTCGCCCGACACCAAAGCGCGAACTTCGAACGGCAAGGTGTGCTTCTTCACTCCCACTCGGAAAGTGAGTGCGTTATTGCGGGATTCTGCCTTGAGCTTAAGCGCTCGGGTGATGCTGTCAACTGATTTTGCCATTATGTAACTCCTACTCTTTTATATGGGCGCCGCTCCTTGGCATGCCGCTCCATATCACAACTATGATTATGACCAACTCTGCACAAAAAATTACAAGGTTGTCATTCCTGAGACGAAGAAAAACCGGGAATGTTGTCAAGAAGCCGAACATTTCCAATGCGTACGGCCCCCATCAATCGGTCCGAAGAGCGAACAACCTCCGACTCACTAAGGGTGTCGAAATCGACCGCAGTTAGGTAATCAACAAGAATCCCGAGGCTTTCTAACTTCGACTTCGCATTGAGAAGTAACTGTCGGTTCAACGGTTCCCCTAACTTCAATTGGTCCTGAATCTCAAAGAGTGTGCGAGGAAACTCAGCCGCTCGCTCACGCTCCTCCACAGAAAGATACACATTCCGACTGCTCAAGGCCAGGCCATCGAAATCCCGTACAACTTCGACCCATTCTAAGCTCAACGGCACGTTCAAATCTTCGACCATTCGCCGAATGACTGCGCACTGTTGCAAATCCTTCAAGCCAAAGAAGGCAACCTCGGGACGCACCAAATTGAAGAGTTTCAAGACGATGGTCGCCACCCCGACAAAATGACCAGGCCGTAAACTTCCTTCCCAATGCTGACTCACTTCGGCAACAGAAACTTCAGTCGTCGAACGGGGAAGAAGCTCTTCCCGCGAAGGCGCAAAAATCGCATCGACGCCCACTGATTCTGCCAGACGAAAATCTCTTTCTTCATCCCGCGGATACCTGGAAAAATCTTCTTTTGGGCCGAACTGCAGGGGGTTTACAAAGAGTGTGACGAGAACCTGATTGCAGCGCAATTTGGCCTGCCGCATCAGTTCTAAATGGCCGTCGTGAAACGCACCCATTGTCGGGACTAAGCCGACTTTTGTCCACTGTGAACGCGCATCTTGCAGCTCAGCTCGGGTGCGCAGAATCTTCAAAAACTGTTCTCACTCGTTGGGAATTTCGAATGGCGCACTTCTTCGGAATACTCTCCCAATGCACTCAGAATCGTCTCTCGCAAGTTGCAGTATCGCTTCGCATGGCGGTACTCCTCTTCTTGCAATCCTAAAAGATCGTGCCACACTTGGATTTGTCCATCACACCCAGGCCCGGCCCCAATTCCAATCGTAGGAATATCAAGTTGCTTTGAAATCGATGTGGCCAGTTCTTGGGGAATCAGCTCAAGAACCATCGCAAAAACTCCTGCATCCTGAATGCGTTGAGCTTGTTCGGCAATGAGAGACCCTTCTTCGCCCCGACCTTGGACTCGAAATCCGCCAAAATTATGGATCGATTGGGGCGTCATTCCGAGGTGCCCCATGACGGGAATCCCGATGCGACCCAGGGCCCAAATCTCCTCTTCTAAGCACCCCTCAATCTTCACGGCTTGGGCACCGGATTTCATCAGCATGACCGCATGTTTCACCGTCTGATCGAGGGAGGCCCCATACGTGCCAAACGGCATATCCGCGACGACAAAAGAACGATGGGCTGCGCGAGAGACCGACCGGACCATCGTCGCCATCGTTTCCAACGAAAGCGGCAAAGTTGTTGATTCTCCAAACAGCACATTGGCTGCCGAATCACCCACTAGAATAACGTCTACACCTGCCGCCTCGGCCAGAGAAGCGCTCGTCGTGTCGTACGCCGTAATGCAGACAATTTTCCGCCCCTCTTGTTTGAACTGATACAGCTTGGGAGCGGTCACAAGATCTCGCACAAGACCACGATCTTACCAGAAATCTGTGACAAAAGGCATGTCACAGATTTCTGAGTTTCTCAAGGACTTCTGCGGCATGTCCCGCTGGCTTGACCTTGTTCCATTGGGCCACAATTTTTCCATCCGCACCGACTAAGTACGTCGTCCTTTCCACGCCCATGTACTTCTTTCCGTACATCGACTTTTCGACCCAAATTCCAAGGGCATTGAGCAAAACTTGCTCATTATCGACCAAAAGTGGAAAGTTGAGGGCGTGCTTCTTCATGAACTTTCCGTGCGATTTGGCGTCGTCCGGCGAAACGCCCAGAACGGGAACATCGCCAAAATCCGGTCGTGCATCTCGAAATTCACAAGCCTCCACCGTGCATCCGCTGGTGTCGTCCTTGGGATAAAAATAGATCACATAGGGACGGCCTGCAAGGTCTGCGTTTGTCCAAACTTTGCCGTCTTGGTCAGCCAGCGAAAAGGGAGGGAAGAGTTGCCCGGTTTCCATAGTCACCGTTATCTAAGCAGGCCAAGCTCGAAGAGTTCCTCAGAATCTTTGGACCAGACCGAACATCTGCGCCATTCTGGTCCGTCTTTGGGTTATGCTTAGGGAAGCCGGGCAGGCTGCTTTGCGCGAGTCTGCAGGGATGTATTGAGAAATGATAAAAATGCGTTGGATTCAAGGGGTTGCAATCTGCGTCATGGGCATGAGCCTCAGCTCGATCGCTTGGGCTCAAAAGGGCGATCTGGGAGCCGGGCCCGAACGGCCCGAAATCGTGATCGGGCTCGAAGAAGGCAAGGCAAAGGCCTCCTATGTCGCCAAGATGGTCCAAGGGATCGGTGTGATCCGCCGAAAAGAGCGCGAGGGCGTTCCGGCCTTCCGGATTCAGTTTAAGAGTCGAGCGCTCTACCAGAAGCACTTGGCTCGGCTTCAAAAAGCCGATGGGGTCCGATTCTTGGTGGAGGCCAACCCGGTCTTTGGGAAGAATCCTGATCTGCCGAGTTCGCTGACCTATCTCGACCGCGAGATTGCCGTGCGCTCTGCACTGCATAAATTCCGAGATCGCGACGAAGAAGAGCGCGGTGCCGCCGAAGGGCCCGGAGCGGAAGAGGATGGCGAAGGTTCGGGCCTCGACTATCTCCAAGGGTTGCGGGCCTGGCTCGCGGTTCGAGCGTTCCCGAATAAGACCATCGACTGGACGGGCTATTCGCGTGCCCTGAATCAAATCAAGTCGATGCCGGCGACGGACCGGTTTATCTCGCGCAGCATCCAAGACCCGCGCAACCTGGCCGGTTGGGAGTTCATGGGTCCGACCAATCTCGATACGCCCTACCGCATTTACTTCGGCTTGCCACCGGTGAGTGGCCGCGTCAATGCGGTCGAATACGATCCCTCCACGCCCGGCACGTTCTATTGCGGTTTGGCCCAAGGTGGCATCCGCAAGACCACCGACAGCGGCGTCACCTGGACCGTCATGGGCGATGACTGGGACATCAACCACGTCAGCTCCATCGCCGTCGACCCGAAGAATCCGAATACGATCTATGTCGGCACCGGCGATTTCCCCGGAAGCACGTTCTACGGCATCGGCATCATGAAGTCGATTGACGGCGGCAACACCTGGGTCAACCTCGGGCGCACCACGTTTAACAATACGGCGATCAGCAAGGTGCTCGTCGATCCCGACGATTCGAACATCGTGACCGTCAGCACCGGACGCGGGGCGAACTATTTCGGCCGAGTCTATCGGTCCACCGACGGCGGTCAAAACTGGACCATCGCCTTGAATGTGTCGGCTCCCTGGAGCGACATCGCCATCGGCGAGCCCAGGGCCAACAATGCGCCGCGCTACTACTTCGCCTCGGGCGGAGGAAACGGCGGGAACGTCTATCGCTCGATCGATAAAGGTGTGACGTGGACGAAGTTAACCGTTCCGCTCTCTTCTGGATTCCACGAAGTCCTCGATATGGCTCCGTCCAAGGTCAATCCCGAAGTCGCGTACTTGCTTGCGGGCACCGACCGACGAATTCTCCGCACCGCCGACGGCGGCAATACCTGGACGGACACCACCAATAATTTCCCCGGTGGATTCAACTGGAACCAACAAAGCTACAACTACCACATCGAAACCTCGCGACGGGCGGGCACGAATGGTCAAGTCGACGTGATCTATGTGGGGCAAATTGACCTGGTCCAGTCCGCGGACGGCGGGGCCACCTGGCAATCGATCGCCAATGGCTACACGAACAACGCGATCGTGCACGTGGATCATCACTGTCTGGCCGTCAGCCCCCACAACCCGAACGAAATCATCGCCGGATCAGATGGAGGCATCTTCCGATTCCTTTACATTCCTGGCGGCACAAGCACGTGGACCAGCCTCAATCGAGATCTGGGTGCCACCCAGTTCTATCACGGGGCCTGGCACCCGACTGACCCGACCAAAATGCTGGGCGGAACCCAAGACAACTCGACCCCCGTCTCTCGGGGCGACATCTATAATTGGGACAACGTGGGCGGCGGCGATGGCTTCCATTCGGCCATCAACCAAATCAACCCCGCGTTCCAATACACCACCAGCCAGTTCGGCACCGTCTATCGAACGACCACCGCTTGGAGCAATCAGCAGCAGATCAGCCCCAATACCGGTTCGGACAACGTCCCGTTCCACACCCGGATCTACCTCGATCCGAACAACGGAACGAACCTGTACTACATGTCCAACTACCTGTGGCGAAAGCAAGAGCCGTCGGGAGCTTGGGAACCGCGACTGGGCGGGGTCGAACTGAGCGATGGCCAGTTCATCCTCTGTGTGGCCGTGGCGCCGGGAGACAGCAACCGAATCTACACCGGTTCCGACTCCAGCGACATCTTCTACAGTAGCGACTTCGGCGCAACTTGGACTCGGATTGATCAAGGCGTGCCGAACCGTGCTGTCACCGGCATCAGCGTCAACCCGAACAACAAGAACGACATCACCGTCGTTGTTTCCGGCTTTGGCACCCCGAAGGTTTGGCGATGTTCGGACGTCACCGCTAACCCCCGAACTTGGGTCAATGTGAGCGGGAGCGGTGCCACCGGTTTCCCCGATCTCCCGGCGAACTGCATCACTCGCGATCCGACCGCCCCGGAAACCACCTGGTATGTCGGAACCGACATCGGCGTTTACAAAACGGATGACGCAGGCGCGACGTGGACCAATTCCACGGCCGCACTCGGTCTTCCGAACGTCGAAGTCACCAACATCGAAGCGAACTCGAGCACCCGGTTCCTGAACGTTTCGACGTACGGCCGCGGAATGTGGCGAATTCCGATCTCGCAGCTCATTCCGCCTCGCGGGACACTCGACCTCGATCCGGCATCGGTCTTGGGTGGATTCCCCGCCACTGGGACCGTCACCTTGGAAAACCCGGCGGGCCCGGGTGGAGTCGAAGTCGCCCTCTTTAGCTCGAACACGCTCTTTGCGACCGTTCCGAGCTCTGTCACCGTGCAAGCTGGTGAGACGACCGGGACCTTTGTTGTGACGACCAAGCAGGTTGTCAACGCGATGACCGTGTTTATCACCGCGACCGGCGAGACGATCGCGCAAACGAAGCCGCTTCAGCTCACTCCGATCAGCCCGGCTTCGCTGGACCTGGACTTGCCGGATGTCCTTGGCGGCACTCTGGTCACCGGAACTGTGACGCTTTCGGCGCCAGCTCCGACCGGAGGCGCGGCGGTCACGCTCGCGAGCTCGGTCCCGAACATCGCGCGGCTCCAGCGAAACTGGGTCTTGGTCCCGGCGGGCCAAACGTCGACGACGTTTGCCATCCAAACCATTCCGACCCTGGTTCCCGTGGCCTCCATAATCTCTGCCGAACGAGGGGGCATCAAGGCTACGGCAACCCTCAACATCCGTCGGCCGAGCGTAACGACGTTGACCACGCCCGCGAACTCGATGGGAGTCAATCGAACCCTCGTTGCGACCGTCACCATCGACGGCAATGCCCCGGCGGGTGGATTCCCGGTGGCTCTTCAGAGCAGCGATACTCGAGTCGCTCGGGTGCCTGCGTCGGTGACCATCCCGGCTGGCCGCCGAACCGCGACCTTTATCATCACGTCGCAAAACCCGGCCAAGACGTCGAACGTGACGATCACGGCCAGGTTCAGCACTCAAGGTCAAACGAAGGTGATCACCGTCACCAAGTAGCCCCGGACGATCAGGCTGGCCCCTAGCTTCGCAAGGAGCTAGGGGCTTTTCTTTTGTTGATCCTTGGCCGCAAGCCAGAGCCGGTCCCACTCGTCAGCCGTCAGCGTCGAAAGGGGGCGCCTGGCCTTCGACTCCATCACTTCAAATCGAGCGACGAACCGGTCGACCATCTCTCGCAAGGCGTCTTCCGGCTGCACCTGGCACCATCGAGCGACATTGACGACCGTGAAGAGCACATCCCCGAGCTCTTCGGCGATCCGAGTGGAGTCACCCAGGTCCATCGCCTCATGGAGCTCGGTCAGCTCTTCGTGAAGCTTTTCGAAAACTGCCTCAATACTCGGCCACTCGAATCCCACCCGAGCGGCCCGAATGCTGATCTGAGAGGCTCGCAAGAGCGAGGGAAGAGCCCGTGGCACTTCACCCAGAATTCCCGCCCTCTCCGAGGGTTTCTCCGACTGCTTGATGGCGTCCCAGTTGCGCAAGACCTCGTCGGCGGTCTTCGCATCGACATCGCCAAAGACGTGCGGATGCCGCCGAATCAGCTTCTCGATGATCTGCTCAGCGACGTCTGTGGAATCCCAGCCTCCGTTCTTTCGGGCGATCTGTGCATGCAGAATCGGCTGCAAAAGGAGATCTCCGAGCTCTTCGCACAGCTTCTCCGAGTCCCCGCGATCAATCGCCTCCAAGACCTCATACGCCTCTTCGACTAAATAGGGGCGAAGCGATTCGTGGGTTTGGGCCTGGTCCCAGGGGCATCCCCCAGGCCCAAGCAGTCGATCGACGATGACGACGAGTCCGGCCACTCCACCGGGGTGCTCACTGTCCCTCGGCGGGAGGATGCACCACCCGAGGCTAGGCAAATTCGCGGACTCCTGCGGCCACCAGCGAACCATCCCGGCCCGAGTGTCCTCGGAGCAAGGCATCTCGATGAGCTGGATCGCTCGGATGTCGAACGGCATCTCGGTGCCACTCGGACGGACTTGTACGGGTCGGTCGGGCCACTGTTCGCGGGCCGAAGAAAGGAGATCGTGCACGGCCTGAGCCTACCTAGCCGGAGCCGAGCGTGCGAAGCCAGGCCCGAGTTTCGCGCAACGACCGCAAGACAATCACTCGATCCTGAAGGACTGGATCCACCGCCCAACCCCGGATTCGACTCCGCTTGCGGGCGAAGGATCGAAAATGCCACGCCAAGATGCTCTGGCGCGACAGCACGAGCCGCAGGCTCTCGGTGTTTCCGTTGCAGACCGGAGTGCGAGACACCACCCGATGAACGGTCCGTCGAAGAAGCCGCCCGAAAGAAAGCCAGCGTGGATAGTCCAGCGCAACGATCAGGGTCACCCGGGCTAGCGGGATGTCGAGCCACATCCCATAAGCGGTGTCCAGAATCCAGTCGGGTTCTGCGCAAATCCGAGTAATCAGCTCTCGCTGCTCAGCTTCGGGAACCGGCACCCAATTCGGGAGAAACGTCAGATCGTCCACGCTAGTCCAAGCGAGCCCCAATCTCCGACTGATCTCCGCCGCAAGCGTCGATTTCCCCGAACCGGTGACGCCGTAGACCAGAATCCGAGGCATCAGGCCGGACTAAACTGGGCAGATCGATCGACTTCAGCGCGCGCCAACGTCGAAATGCTGATCTGCTGGGCCAACCGCCCCGCAACTTTTCGAAAGGCTTCGGCTTGGGGCAAGCTTGGATAGGCGATTAAGCTCGGAGCACCTTCCAGGCTCGATTCACCGACCTTGGGATCGAGGGGGATGGAGCCCAGATAAGGCGAGCCGAGTTGTTGGGCGAGCTCTTCGCCCGTGACCCCTGAAAACAGGCGCGAAACCTCTCCACAATGCGGGCAGATATAGTCTCCCATGTTCTCGATCACCCCAATCACCGGAGCATTGAGCCGCTTAAAGAGGGCCGCGGATTTCGCGGCAATCTGGGCTGCCACCATCTGAGGAGTTGAGACAATCACCACGCCTGTGAGCGGAGCCAGCTGGGCCAGCGACATGGGCGCGTCGCCGGTGCCCGGTGGCAGATCGACCAAAAGATAATCCAAGTCGCCCCAATCGACATCCGCAAGGAGCTGCTTGACCGTTCCTGCCACCATCGGGCCCCGCCAGAGCACGGCTTGACCTTCTTCCAGAAGGAGCCCCAGTGACATGATCTTGACTCCGAATCGGACAATCGGCTCGATCTTGTTGTCTCGGGTCAGCGGCCGCTCCGAAGCGCAACCCATCATCAGCGGGATACTGGGCCCATAAACGTCGGCGTCCATCAGCCCGACCTTTGCTCCTTTCTGTGCCAAAGCAACCGCGAGGTTGCAAGTCAGCGTGCTTTTGCCGACCCCGCCTTTGCCACTGGCGATTGCAATGCACTGTTTGACGCCGGGGATGAGCTCTTGGCCAGTCGGAGGCCGCTCCCGGACCTGAGCAGTCATCTCGATGTTCACCTGTTCGACTCCCGGGACGGCGAAGACGGCGTCTTGAGCTTGCTGATGCAGCAGGTCCTTGACCGGGCAAGCGGGCGTGGTGAGCTCAATCTTAAAGGCGACTTGCCCCCCGCAGATCTTGAGCTCCTTGATAAAGCCGAGCGTCACAATGTCGCGATGTAAGTCGGGATCTTGGACAACTCGGAGTGCGCTGAGAATCTGTTCCTCGGTGGGGCTCATGGGGTTTCCTCAGGTTACCCGTTTGATGCCGAGGCGAGAAGAAAGGGACCCTTGATTTCAATCCCCGGTTTCAACCCCAGTCGCCCATCCATCAAACTCACCGCCCGCCGCCTCACACAGCCGCTCGATCTCCAGTCGGATGGGCCCAAACTCCTCGATGAGCAAGCTCGTGGATCGCACTGCCTCCACAAAGTGGCCCTCTTCGTCCGAATCGCGCGCTCCGACAGAAAAACCGCTCTGGGTCGCGAGTTCCACAAACTGGTCGGCTTGCGCGCCGGTTTTGAAAAAACAGTTGAAGTCCACCGGGCGCACGATCTCAGGCCGGTCGTTCAAAGAAGCGAGCTTTTCCATCAATAACCGATCCCGATGGATGACCACCTCCAACGGAGTGGGTTTGTATTGGAGCTCGTAGGCCGATCCCGTGGGATCTTCTCGAACCTCAAGCTCGACCTCGGCTTTTCGAAAGAGATTCACCTTGACGGAAATCGTCCGTGGTGGGGCAGACCGAGCATAGGCCAACACCGTGCGGGCGCCGTTGGAATTCCAGTGGCCGACCTTCAAGATCCCAAACGCCTTCAGCTCCTCCAAGATCCGATCCTCAAGCTTCTCCGCTTGACTCAAATTCGCCGGGAGCCCATTGTCCATTGAGGAATAGTCGAAGCGAAAGCTCACCGCCCATGGCTGGTCTTTCGGAACCCCGTTTGGCAAATTTAGCAACTGTCCAACGCGAAGAATCCCGCCTTCGGTCCGAAACACGACCATCCAATCAAGATCGTTTCCATTCAGAATCTGTTGTTCATCCATCTCGAAATTCAGTGTAATCGCTCGCGCATCGTTCTTGGAGCCGACTTCGGCATGTAGAATCTGATTTCGTGCGGCTTTTTCTCCGACAGTTCCGGGCAGTCCTCGCCATCTATATCCAGGATGGGTTTGCATACCGGGCCAGCGGCTTCATCTGGACCCTGACCGATGCGATGAATGCGGTCGTGATGCCGCTCGTCTGGGCATCCGCCGCGGGATCGGGAAACATCAACGGCTTTACGAGCCGAGATTTTGTCCAGTATTACCTGTGCATGCTCCTGATTACGGGCTGGGTCACGAGCCATTTCATGTGGGAAGTCGCGAATGAGATCAAGGACGGTCAATACTCAGCCTATCTCGTTCGACCTCTGGACGTCTTCCCGTTCCTGCTCGCCCGAAATCTGGCTTGGCGATGCGTTCGAACGATCATCTTCTTGCCGCTCTTTGCCGTGATCCTTTGGGCCTACAGTTCGATGTTGGCGGGCGCGACGTACTATTTCGGATGGCATTTTTGGGTGGCTCTCGTTTTTGGCCATCTCGTCAGCGTGACTTTTGTCCTGGCGCTGGCGAATCTGGCGCTCGTCTTCCAAGAGGCCCAAGCGATCTTCGAGCTCTACTATTTCCCGATGCTCTTTCTGAGCGGCCAGCTCTTTCCGATTTCGCTCTTGCCAGACTGGGCGCAGCGACTGAGTTACGCCTTTCCTTTTTACTTCACTACCGCGCTCCCGACCGAAGTCTTGATCGGCAGGGTGTCGCCTGCGGAGTCTCTCCCGTTGATCGGCGGCCAGCTGATCTGGATTTCGGTTTCTGTGGTGGCCTACCGCCTGCTCTTTCGATGGGGCATCCGCAACTACTCCGCCGTCGGCATGTAGCCCGCCCCCGAACCTCCGAACCCCCGAACCCCATCAACAACTACCCCCTCATTCCGCGAAGCGGCATGAGGGGGCGGCGGGGAGTGACTGTCGAACACCCCCAGAGCGTCAGCACTTAGCCCGATTTTCGTCGCTTCCGAATCAAGAGACCCAGACCTGTCGCCAATGCTAGGATCGTGGCTGGCTCGGGGACTGGACCATAGACCTTTGCATGGCTCGCCGGCGCCAAGAACACGGCTCCATCCAGGCTCGGATTCAGTGTGAACGAATCGGTTCCGCCCGTCGTGTCCGAAACCCAAGCGTTGATCCGCGTCTCAGTCGTGTATTTACTCTTGACTTTGAGCCGGAAGTTGCCCGTAAACCCAACTGTATTGATTCGGAATCGGTGCACACTGTTGCCCTGGTGCCCCACATATTCGAAGTTATCTCCGCCTCCAGTTCCAAAGGATTCACCTTCAAAATCACCGGTAAATCCGGGGAACTGCAGGTCAACATAGGGCTTGATGGGTGTTCCTCCAACCGGATGCGGAGAGATGGAGCCCAAGTACGTCCACCATCCCGCCGTGCGATGGCCATGGTGTTCCAACACATCTCGGCCATCTTGACCGTTCCAGGCATTGTCCCAATTCCCCGTCACGATCATACTGTTCCGGAGCGCGGAGCCCCAAAGCCAGATCAATCCCGCGATTTCGTCGTTGTCGACCCCGGTGCTGGGCATCTGGGCGTAGTTGTTTCCCGTCGCGTTGTACTGGTTCATCACGTTATCGCGATAGGCCGAGGCTGCTTTCACCGGCGGAGCGGCGGAGTTGACGGGGTGATCGACGAACTCTTCAACGTAGTCGGTGTACCAGTCGTCGAGTCCCAGCGTATGTCCCATTTCGTGAAACATAATCCACTTGAAGTTGTCGGCGGTCCAATTGACAGTCGCTGAAGCCTTTTGACCAAAGACGATTTCACTGAAAGTCCCGTTGTAGCCCGAAGTCGCTGCCCCATGAGGCTTGGTCGGGTCGTAACGCAGACGGATCATCCCCGTATTGACTCCTCCGAGAGCGGTGGTGTCGTGAGCAATCGCCCCCCAGGTTGACCATTTGTTCGAGGCTTGTTGCACGGCTTCGAGGGCCAGGGCCGCATTCACTCCGGGCGGCAGGGCGTTGAATCCTCCGACTTTACCGAAGTTGTAGGTGTATCCAGCTTGAGCCGGATAGTTGTTGCCGTTCAAGTCGTAGCGGTTGGCGTAGTCGGCTCGGCCATGGTTTTGTTTCCAAAGTCCGTAGCCGAACGAAATCGTTGTCAGCGCTCCGGCACAAGTAGCCAGCGCCAAGAGTCGAAATCCCCATTTCATCTCAAGTACCTCCACGCTCATCGAGGCGTCCCGGTTTTACGGGACGATGAGCGATTCCCACTTCATCGTATCACAGAAATCGCGAAGTGACGCCCATTTCTCCCTGAGCTGGCAAAATTCCTTGGGGTGAGACCAGATCACCAGAAAATTCAGGTATAATAGTCGCTGTTCCGTTCGAATTGTTCCTGAGCCTTCTGGATTGAGCGTTTGAGCTCCCACACCGGTTCCGTTAACAAATCCAGACCGGAAGGGGTAGCAGGGGACATGAAGGGCCCCGACCCAGGAGTCTCAGATGAGCACACAATCTCTATTCGTTGGTAACTTGCCTTACACGGCAACTGAAGAAGACCTGATCGGTCTCTTTTCCGAATTCAATGCGACGACCGCGCGCATCGTCGCCGGTCGAGGCTTTGGCTTCGTCGATATTGACGCCGACAAGGCCGATGCTGCGATCCAAGCCAAGGACCAATCCTCCTTCGGCGGCCGAACAATCAACGTCTCCAGCGCCCGCCCGCGAAGTGGCGGCGGTGGTGGCGGTGGCGGTCGAAGTGGCGGCTACGGCGGTGGCGGTGATCGCGAGGGCGGTTACGGTGGCGGTGGCGGCCGAAGTGGCGGCTACGGCGGTGGCGGTGGCGGCGGTGGCCGAGGCGGCTTCGGGGGCAACCGAGGCGGCGGACGCAACGACCGACGACGTTAAACCGACACCATTTCCACAACTTGACGGCCGTCCTGAGGTACTTCCTCGGGACGGCCGTCGTCCTCTAAGGGAGGACCGCACGAATGCCGATTCCTTGAAGTGAGGGGAGTCGCGCGTCCGCCGAGGACCCTGCAAACCTTATGGATTCGCAACAAGCTCAGCCCACGCCCGGCGAAAGAATGCTCGCCACGATCCTCTTCACCGATGTGGTGGAGTACTCCAAGCTGTCTGGGCAAAACGAAGAGCGGACGATCATGATCGTGAGGCGTGATCTCAGCCTCATGGGCGACCTCTGCCGCAAGTTTGGCGGGAGGGTCGTCAAGAATACGGGCGATGGACTGCTCATGCTGTTTGCCAGCGCCGTGCAGGCGATGCAGTGTGCCCTTGAGGTCCAAAAAACGCTCTATGAGGAGTCCCAGGGACTCCCCGCCCAAGAAGTCGTGCGGCACCGAATTGGGCTCCACCTCGGCGATGTTGTCGTCTCCGAAGACGATGCCCACGGCGATGGGGTCAACATTGCCGCTCGGCTGATGGCCGAAGCCAAGCCCGGGGCGATCACCTTCAGTCGGACCGTTCATGACGTCGTGAAGGGGAAGGTGCCGATGAACCCGACCTACCTCGGCCCTCGTCACCTGAAACACATCGTCGAGCCGGTCATGATCTGGCAACTGCCCGCCATTGGTGAAGAGCAAAAGGTCGCTCAACTTACTGCCGAAACTGCCGAGAATCTGCTCGCCGAACTCAAGCCCACCTCTGAGGCCAAAGGGACGAAAGCGATGATACGGCTCGTCGCCGCGATGATCCTGATCGCAGCGATCCCGGTCCTCTTCTTCCTTTTTCTTAAAACGAACGTGGAACCAGCCCCGGCCAAAAAAGAAGCGGCACCGGTCGCCTCAACGACTTCTGGCGGCAGCGGATCGGCCGACAAGTCCAAAGGTGGGTCGCCCTCGACCGATCCGCCTGAAAAAGGACAGGCCGAGCCGCCGAAGTCAGAGCCCGACAAGGCTGGTGGAGCCTCGCCGACCGTACCCGAGGCGGCGACGGCCGATGCGTTGCGCGCTCAGCTCCTCGCCGACGCGAGCACTCGGACCGACTTTCGCGCGATTCTGGATGAGTATCGATTTTCCGACGCCGTCGCTTTTTTGCGGACCAAAGGCTACACCCAAACCCCGGCGGGGGAGCGACTCGCGGACCGTTATCTTCAGCTCGCGGCGTTCTTCGACTGGATGACCGCTGGCCTGGCGAAAATTCCCCAAGACAATCCGCTCGTCGTCAACTTAGATGGGCAAGAGTCTCGCGTCTTTGGCGGGTTGAAGTTCTTGGTCAATAACCAACCGACCGATGCCCAGTGGAAGGACCTGTCGCCAGCTCTGATCGCCGGTCTTGCGCGAACGCTCGATGAGCGGCAGGCGCAAGCAGGCGAGACTCAAGACACTCGGGTCAGCTCCTGGCTTCGAGATTTCTTGCTCGAAACTCAAGATCACAAGAGCCCGGGCACCGGGACCTAGTCGCTTTGCAGAGCCTCGCGGAGGAGAACGAGGGCGGCCTGGGTGCTTCGTTCTCGGACTTGCTCGCGAGAGCCTCGAAATCGGCATTCTCGCACCTGGCAGCCTTTGGGCCCGGCGAGGCCCACGTACACCAGGCCCACCGGCTTTTCCGGGGTCGCGCCGCCGGGACCGGCGATCCCGGTGATGCTGAGCGCCCAGTCGGTCTGAAGACGATCTTTCGCGCCGACCGCCATCGCCTCGGCGCACTCGGGGCTGACTGCTCCTACCGAATCCAGGATCGATTCCGACACTCCGAGCAGTTGAGTCTTGAGCCGATTGGTGTATGTGATCACGCCGCCCATCAGAACGTCGCTCGAGCCGGGCACCTGAGTGAGGCGGGCCCCTAACCCCCCGCCGGTGCAGCTCTCGGCGACCGACAACGTTTGGCGACGATCCCGCAACTCGTCGATCAAAACTTCCTGAAGTGTGCGGGTCCCAATCTCATAGATGAACTCCCCGACTCGCTCCCGCAACTGATTCAAAACGGGTTCAATTTTCTCTTGAGCAACGGCCGGCGAGGCCGCGGCGGTCGTGATTCGCAGATGGACCTCGGCGGGTTTGGCGTAGGGGGCCACGGTGGGGTCGACTCCTTCCAAAAGATCGACGATCTTTTCAGCCAGGACCGCCTCGCCGATCCCACAGGTGCGAACCGTGACCGAATGGATGACCCCTTTCCCCAAGCGGACTGCTAGCCGGGGGACGACTTGCTCGGTCCACATCGGTAGGCATTCCCGGGGCGGTCCGGGAAGGGCAATGAGGACCTTCTCAGAGCCGACGGGGATCCAAAGTCCGGGGGCGGTCCCATTCGGATTTGGGAGTGATTCGGACTCGACCGGCCGCATCGCTTGGCTGAGCTGCGAATCGACCCAAGCCAAGTTTCGCGACGCAAAGAGAAGTCGAAGCTCGGCTTCCAGTCGGGAATCCAGGACCAAAGTTTGCCCGGAAACCTCAGCCAGCGCATGCCGGGTGAGGTCATCCTGAGTCGGTCCCAACCCTCCGATCGCCACCACCAGGTCGGCGCGGTCCAAAGCCAATTGAAGCGCGGCGACCAGACGACCGAGATTGTCGCCGACCGTCTGCCGGTGAGTACAGCTCAGCCCGATCGAAGCGAATTCCTCCGCGAGGTGGGCCGCATTGGTATCCACAATCTGCCCAAGGAGAAGCTCGGTCCCGATGCTCACGATCTCGGCTCGCATCTTGCCATTTTTGCACGAGCCCACCGAGCCCAGTCGCCATCTGCCTGTTGAATTCAGTTAGAATGAGGGGAGAAATTTGACACCATTCGGCGTAATTTCAATGAGGAAGATGGTCTTGTTCAATCGTTGGCAGTGGGCGTCCCTATGGGCGCTGTTTTTGATTTTGATTCCGAGCCTGGTCTCGGCGCAGCCCAAAGCACCTTACACTTGGAAAGCCGAGCTCTATCCCAAAGATGTTCGGGCTGGTGAATCCGCTCAGCTTCGCTTCACCGTCAAAGTCGATCCGACGTGGCATATCTACCAAGTGGGCCAAACTGGCGGTCCGCAAGCCACCTTGTTTGAGATCCTCAAAGGCACTGCTTTGGTGGCCAACGGCAAGATTCTTCAGCCCACGCCGATCATCAAGCAAGACCCCAATTTTGGCATCGAAGTCGGGCTTTTCGAAGGCGAAACGGTTTTTGCTCTCCCCGTCCAAGTGGCTGCCAACGCCAAAGGCAAAGTCCAAGTCACGACCCGAGTCACCAGCCAAGCCTGCGACGACACGACCTGCGATCTGCCCCGTCGACAAGAGATCAATGTCTCATTCACCGTGAGCCCCGGCAAGGCCCGTGCGGATCGGATCAAGCCGATGCTGAAGGTGCCCGACCAGCCCAAGAAAGACGGAGAATCTCAGGCCGCAGCCGGCAAAACCACCAGCGGAGCGAGCCCACCCCCGACGAGCGGCTCGGCAGCTGACGACTTCGCGAGCAAAGTGAAAGAAAAAGAAGGGCAGGGCATCCTGCCCTTCATGCTTTTTGCGTTTTCGATGGGGCTACTTGCGCTGCTCACACCTTGTGTCTTTCCGATGATCCCGATCACCGTCAGCTTCTTTAGCAAGCAAGGGACTCCCGATGCCCAAGGTAAGACCAAGCCAAACTACGGCGGCGCTTCGTCGTACTGCCTCGGCATCATCGGGACCTTCACCGGCATCGGGCTCCTGATGACCATCCTCTTCGGGGCCACCGGGATCAACCGTCTTGCCACCAACCCTTGGGTCAACTTGGCCCTGGCATTGCTGTTCTTGGTGCTCGCAGCGAACTTGTTTGGTCTTTTCGAGATCAAGCTCCCCTCGGGCTTTGTCAATAAAGTCGGCTCAAAAGGCAAAGCGACCTCGTTTATTGGCGCCATCTTAATGGGCCTCACATTTAGCCTCACGAGCTTCACATGCACCGTCCCGTTCGTCGGGACGATCTTGGCTGCCGCCGCCAATGGGGAATACCTCTATCCAACCCTCGGCATGCTCGCTTTTTCGACCGCATTCGCCTTGCCATTTTTCCTGCTTGCCTTGTTCCCGAGCGCTTTGGCCAAGCTGCCGAAGTCCGGGTCCTGGCTTTCGACCACCAAAGCCTTCATGGGGTTCATCGAGATCGCGGCCGCGCTCAAGTTCCTCTCGAACACCGACTTGGTCTTTCAACTTGGCATTCTTACTCGACCGGTCTTTCTCGCGATCTGGGCGGCCACGTTCCTGTTGGCGGGCCTCTACCTTCTGGGGTGGATTCGACTCGGCCATGAGTCGGACTCTGCCAAGCTCGGCTGGCTCCGGCGGGGCTTTGGCGTCGCGACGATCGCAATCGCGGGCTACTGTCTGGCCGGAATCCAGGGACGCCCCCTCGGCGAATTGAGCTCGTTCTTGCCGCCTCAGCCTTATCCGTTCAAATCAAAAGAAGGGGGCCAGCCGACGATGGTCGCGGGCGCGATCTCATGGATCGAGTCCTTTGAAGAAGCCAAAAAGGCCGCACAAGCTCAAAATCGGCCCATTTTCTTAAACTTCACCGGCGTCACCTGCACGAACTGTCGTTGGATGGAGGACAATATGTTCACCCGGCCCGAGATTCGCGCTGCCATGGACCAATACGTCCTCGCGCACCTCTACACCGACCGCTTTACGCCCGAAGACGAAGCCAATCAAAAGCTTCAGCTCAAGCTGACGAACCAGTCGACCCTGCCCGTCTACGTCATCGTGAATCCCGACGGCAGCGTGGAGCGCATCACGGCATTCACCCGGAGCGAAAGCGAATTCCTGGAGTTCCTCAAGCCACGATCCATGGCCCAAAAATAGGCTCGGCTGTGCGGTTGAGGTCGGCCCGCCAAACGACCGATACTGAGAAGGTGGTAGAACTACCAGGAATGAAAAAGGGTTGGCTCGTCATCGTTGGAATGGCCGCGCTTGCGGCGATCGGCCTCGGGATTCTCGCAGGTTGCGCAGGGGAAGGGAAGTCGAACGTGTCCGTGATCGTGAATCCAAACGTCACCACGCTCGGAACCGGTCAGACTCAGCAGTTCGTCGCGACTGTCATCGGCTCGGGCAATCGCCGGGTTGAATGGAGTGTGCTTTCGGGCAGCGGCACCATCACGGCCGATGGCCTCTTTACGGCCGGGTCTCAAGCTGGCACCACGACGATCCAGGCCCAAAGCGTCGCCGATCGCAACGCGGTCGGAACTGCGTCGATCCAAGTGGCCGGCGGCGGCGCCGGAATCACGATCAGTTGGGAACAGACCGATCTGCCGGTCATCATTCCGAAGAGCCGTTTCCGCCTCAATGCCATTGTGAGCGGCTCGCCGAACACCGATGTGAACTATTCGGTCGAAGGCACCGACGCTGGGACGATCACCGCCGACGGCGTTTACACCGCGCCGAACAGGACCGGCACGTTCACGGTCGTCGCCAAGAGCGATCAAGACCCCACGCAACAGGTGACCCTAGAGGTCCCCGTGGTGGCCAATGCTCGAGTTCGATGGGAAGTCGAAGGCCGAGGAGAATTTGTCCTGGAACTTCGCCCTGACGAAGCACCTAATCACTGTGCCAACCTCGTCAGCCTCGTTAACTCCCGATTTTACGACGGCATCGTGATGCACCGATATGAGCCCGGATTCGTGATTCAATGGGGCGATCCACAGACGAAGACCCTGCCGCTCGACGATCCGCGAATCGGTTCCGGCGGGCCCGGCTACACGATCGATTTTGAAGCTAATCCGCTCCAGCACGAAAAATACGCCCTCGGCATGGCCCGAAGCCAAGAGCTGAACAGCGCCGGAAGCCAGGTTTATTTGTGTCTCGAGCCTGCGCCTTCGCTCGACGGGAATTACGTGGTCTTTGGCGCGGTCGAAACCGGCTTTGCCGTCGTGGATGCGCTGCGAAGAGGCGACAAAATTACGCGAGCCACGACCCTTCCGGTCGAAAACTAAACTCGCAATCTTGACGTTTGGGCCCCGATCCCTCAAGAGGGGCCCAAACCCAGCTAAAATCTTCGGCATGACGAGCGTCGCCGACGTCCTCCGGTCTCTCCATCAAGCCGCGCCGCCTGAATTCGCCTTCGAGTGGGATCGAATCGGCCTTCAGCTCGGCGACCCTGCGGCGGCCGTGAGCCGGGCCGTCGTCGCCCTCGACGTCTCGCCGGACTCGGTCGAAACCGTCGAAAAAGCGAGCGCTCAGCTTCTCTTGACCCATCATCCCCTCATCTGGGATCCATGGGCGAAAATCACCTCCCGAGAGCCGATGGGCGAACTCGCGCTGCGACTCGCCCGACTTGGATGCGCCAGTCTCGCTGCCCACACCAATTGGGACTGCGCACCCGGTGGGATCAACGATGTGCTCGCCGAACGCCTCGGCTTGACCGACATTCACCCCTTCGGTCCAGCACCGACGTGTGACCAGCTCAAACTGGTCACCTTTGTTCCCGAAGCCTCAGCCGAAGCCGTGATCGAGGCACTGCACGAGGCGGGCGCGGGAAAAATCGGGGAATACGAGCGATGCGCATTTCTCAGTCCAGGAACGGGCACTTTTCGTGGCAGCCACCAAAGCCGACCGGCTGTGGGCGAGCCTGGCCGGGTCGAACATGTCGCCGAATGCCGAATCGAGATGCGAGTTCCGGCACGTCATCAGGCAGCCTGCGAAGCCGCCTTACGAGCCACTCACCCGTACGAGGAGCCGGCTTTTGACTGGATGGTGTTGCAGCCAGAACCGCAAGTCCCGCTCGGCCGAATCGGATCGATCGATCCTGCTCCGCTGAACGAGTGGTCGCGAGAAGTTGAGTCCAGGCTCGGCCACCCCATCCTGGTCTGGGGCGATCCGCAAAAGGTCATCCAACGGGTTGCGGTGATCGGTGGAGCCGCCGACGGTGAATGGCGGTCTGCCCAAGCTGCGGGCGCGGACGCCTTTTTGACCGGCGAGGTGAAGCATCATGTCAGTGTCGAGGCGGGATGGGCGGACTTTCCGATCCTCGCGGCTGGGCATTTTGCAACCGAAAACCCCGGCATGCTGCGTTTGGCAGAAATCCTCAAATCCAAGCACCCCGAAATCGACTGGCAGTTCCACCAACCGACTATGGGGCACTCGGGAAGACCCCTTGCCTCCCGGGGCTAGGCTCGCGCGACCTCGTGTTCGAAGTGTTCGCTTGCGCACTGAGTCAGGGTCGTAAAGTGCGCGCCATGCTTGCGGAAAAACTGAATCGTCTTGCGCAAATCTTCGACCGAATCGTGATAGTCCCTCGCGCCTAAACAGATCGTCTCGTTCTTCAGATTGGCCTCAAAAAGCGGCACCAAAGCATCAAAGCCTTTGTCCAAATATCCATGCAGGCCTTGATGAGTGGCCATCGGAACGTGCAACATCTTGTTGTCGCCCGCTTGCTTGAGATCCTCTTTATGGCTATGATACGGCTCGCGTGGCGCACCCGCCCAATCGACAAACATCTTATACTCGGCATCCGGCACCACCGACGCATCCACCAAAATCCCCACATCTTCCAGGTAAGGAATATCCGTCGGCAAGAGTGCAAACGCGGCCGCGCGGAAACTTGTAACCTTTGCTAAGTGGCTTTTGAGCGCATCTTTGGCCACGCGAATCACATTCCCGCGCTCTTTGGGATCTTCGAGGTAGCCTCGCTCATTTTCAAAAGCGACCTTCATTCCGATCTCATGCCAATTCGGAATCTTGTGGAAGTACTCATGGTAATAAAGATTCGTGTTGGCAGTTGGGTCTTTCAAACTGGAATGAATCATCCAAGTTGCTGGGACAAACTCATCTTCGCAGACGCGAATGAGATCACCAGTAAAGCAGCGATCGTGTTGAGCTGCTTCACAATCAATCGTCAAAATAACAGTTGGCATAGTATTAGGGAGTCCTCCAGGTTAACGTTGCGAGTTCAAAACTTGAACTCCTTCGTGCGAAATTTTGAATGAAAAAACCTTGCTTCCAGCGTAGATGTGATGCAATGTGATCGACCTCCAGGTCCGAGGTAAGTTCGGCTGGATGCTGATCCACGGTCCCGGCCTAAGCCGCTCTTTCCAGGCCACTTCTTGCGGTTCTTCTTCCGAGATACGAATGCCCGCAAAGCCGTACAGAACAGTCTGAAGGCTGCCTCCCGCTCCGGTTAAGAAGTAGGTCTCGGTGCGTCGGCGCTTCTCACTAAAAAGAAGCAAAGGATGACGGGTGTAGGGCTTCCAGCTTCGAGACCATTCCTCATAAGCTTTTCCTGTTTCCCCCAATCGGGCCCAGATGGTCGCATGAATCGAATGAGTCATTGCCGGGCCGTTGTCAATGACTTTGTCTGCGTAACGTTCCATCATGAGCCGAGCCTCTTTTTCAACTTCGGGATCTTGCAAAGGAAAGACCGCGAGCAGCGCGGCCGCTTGCTTATATCCTTTGCGCAAAGGGTCGTCGTCATAAGTCAGAAAAGTTGTCTCATCGCGGGGCCGCTTAAAGCGTACTGGGAACTCTCGTCGACCAAAGTTCATCGCTCGTTCGGCGAGGATATTTGTAAAGAGATCGTTATTACCAATATGAAATTCGTCCGGCGACATCGTGTCGTGAATTTCACGCCCTTCGGGTCCCGGGATGCTACGATTTTTATAGAATTCTGCGGCCCCAAATCGGAACCGACGAGAGGATTCGGCTGAAGGCGAATCTGGATCGGTCCGCAGTTGCCGCGCCAGGTCAAGCATCCAGACAACGGACCCCGTGATGTGATGTTGTTTGCGAGATGGTCCGGGGACGGTCTCTCGACCACTCCATGACGATTCCCACGGAACCATCAATCCGCGTTTTTCAGGTGGCTTTCCAAACTTCGCGGTGTACCACTCTTGATAGTTTCTTTCATACTCTTCCATCAAGCGCTCTCGATAGCGCGAAATTCGTGAAGCCAAGCCAGGGTACACCAGGGCCACGGTCGGGTACATCCAAACGTCTGCATCCCAAAAAACATGACCAAAGTAGGTCGAGTTCGAAAGGCCAAACGGACCAGGGCCGACCCATCCTCGCGGAATTCCTGTCCGCAGATAGTACAACATCGATCGGATGGCTTGTTGATCTTCGACCGGTCCATCAATCTCGATATCGCCCTTTGTGGCATTTTGGTTATCGAACTTCGCGGCACTAAAGAATGCATCGACGGTTCGATGCCATTTGACCGGTTCGAGGGAACGCTCTGATTCTTTCACCGAGATCGCAGCATCGACCACTTTTCGCCAAGCTTGGGGCTTGCCGAAGGAGAAATACCACCCCCATTCTCGTCGAGTTTTGTACCGACTCTCGGTCGGCGTCATGATCCAAGGAAGGTCCTCCCAATCTCCTTGGGGAGTCACCCGAATCTCGACTCGATCCAGATCCCCTTCGACCCAGGCTCGGGCCGCGACTTGTCGTTCGAGTCGCGACGAGGTGACCCATTCGATGCCAAGCTTCAGGCGATCGACCCGGAACTCGGTCGATAGAACTCCGGTTCGAAAGTCGAGGCGCTGAATGTAATCGCGAATCTGGGTTGGGTTGAGCGGCTTTCCATCGATCATCCATTCGGCGGGGAGCGGATTCGGGCGATCAAACCGGAGCTTTTCTTCCGGCCCCAGGTCGTAATCGTCGGCCAGCACGATGCCTCGTTTTGGGAATCCATCGCGTCCGATCCGGAGCGCCAGATGACCGCTCGCGAGTAAAGCTGGTTCGGGCTGATCAAAGTCGCGACAAGCGACCGCCCAGGGCTCGGGCTTCGGATTGTCGTATTGCGGCCGCTCTGGGAGTGGCAGAGGTGCCAGCTTCGCTGAGTCAGAAGGGCCGCAACCGGTCAGCAGGATTATCCCGCCCAAAACACCGAGGATGCCCCTGAGTCTCATCTTTCTTCCTTATACGCCAAGCCCGAGCCAAAAAGAAAGGGGCCACCTTGCGATGGCCCCAGGGTCTCTCCTCTCTCGCCTCGTCTCTTTGCGGGAGGAAACTTTAGGCTTTCTGGGCTCGGCGCTTGCGGATCAAGGCGACCAAGCCCAGGCCCAGCGCGGTCATCGTCGCCGGCTCAGGCACCGGGTTGTATCCAAAGTCCGGCATGTTCGCCAGAACCGTTGGATCGTTGCCATAAAGATCTTCGTAGTCCACGCCGCTCTCGGGATCAGCCAGGAGCGTCCATCGGCCCAAGACCGTCAGCGAGCCACCCGCCGGAATCAGAACGTTTTGCAAGGCGATGCCATAGCCTTGGAACGTGGTCGATTGACCCACGGCATTGGCAACATAGGTCTGGAACCCGATCGGGTTATAGGCCCCTGCGACCGTCGCGCCATCGAGCAAGACCTGGTCCACGCGGGGCCCCGTCCCGTCCGTTCGCAACAAGCTGCCCAAGAAGAAGTCTTGAACCACGCCGCCGCCACCGTTTCGGATCGTGAACCGAGCGAGCAGCGAAGACGCCAGATAAGCGTTGCCGCCTGCTCCAGCCTGGTTGATGAACCCCGTGAACGGCATATAGACGCCGGCTCGACCAAAGATGTTGAACCCAGAGACGTTGTTGAAAGTCACATCTCCCCCCGAGATGTTGTAGCTTCCAAACCCTTCGTTGGCCGGGTTATCGCGAACCCAATTCCGGCTCCACCAAAGCCCGGCTCGACCGCCACCTCGCGCCGACATCGTGGTCCGAGCTCCGCCAAAGGCCGGAGGACCCGGGGCGGGGGCCGTCGCCAGGTTCAGCCCTGGGGGATTGATTCCAGCCGGGCCGACGCTATTCAAGCTGTTCGTGGCGCCGACGGTGGGATATCCGCCGCCGGGGTTGGTCATGAACCCGTTCGGATCAAAGGCGGGTCCGCCCCCCGCCGCGCCGACCGCATAGGTCCCGTGATCGATGATCCCGACCGACCCAGGAGCGATCGCGAACTGTGCCCAAGAAGTCGCTGCCAACATCAGCGGCAGGACGGTCATCATTGCGAATCTGCAAAATTGCCTCATTCTTCTCTCCTCGTACCCAGCCCATCATTTTGCGGGCTGTTCGAGATCATCGTACAACACCCCAGGGCTCAAAACAAGGATTTTGAGAAAAATTTTTGAAATAATTTGTTTATGATTTGAGCCCTAGGCTCAAACGGGGGACTTTGCGAGCCGGACACCGGGCCCAAAGACCTAGGCCGCCCTCCCGAATTGAATCGGAAGAGCGGCCCCAATCCGGAGAATCCAGGAGTTACCAGGTGTACTTCTTCGGTTGCGTCTGATCAGCGGGCGGACGAGAAGCTTTGGCGGTCGACTCGGGCATCACTGGGACCACTCGGTTCGCGTACGAGCGCACCCCCAGCACGACGCCAAAGCCGAGGGCTCCAAAGAGAATCCAGGTCCAAGAAAATCCCCCGGAGGGGCCGGCGGATTGAGCTTTTTGGGCGACCGCCAGCACGCGCTTCGCCTCTTCATCGGACTCTTTCTGCGAGTCCCGGGCTTGCTCGGCGCTCTGGAGAGCGGCGGCCGCATCCGATTCGGACGTTCCCTCCGGGGTCCCTTCGGCCTGGCCTTCGTAATCGATGGCGTTTTGCTCGCTCAGGGTGGCCTGGTGGGCCTGCTGGGCGGCGACTTCCTCTTCGGTCTGGTTCGGGGCGAACTTGGCCCCCTCCGGCTTGTCTTTGATAAAGCCAAAGCTCATCGCGACGACACCGAGCAGGCTCAGAGTCCAAAGAATTCGCAGGGATCGGGCAGTAATGGTCATCGTTCGAGAACCCTCGAAGAGGTCGTTCCACATCCCGGGCCCGAATGGATCACCCTAGAAAAACGAGGAAAGCCCTGCAACCCCTTTAGAGGCTCCTGGGCGTGACCTGCCGCGCCGAATCTTAGGCGAACTTCTTGTAGTTATTTTCGAACATCTCGAACAGCTCCTGAGCCTTCTTATCGTAGGCATCCGGATCGGCCCAGGTGTTGCGCGGCATCAAAATCTCGCTCGGCACGTTCGGGCAACTGGTCGGCACCGAAAGGCCAAAGATGGGGTCGGTCTCGAACGGGACGTTGTCGAGCTTGCCACTGAAAGCGGCGTTGATCATCGCCCGAGTGTAGGCCAGTTTCATTCGCGATCCGACGCCGTAAGGCCCTCCAGACCAGCCGGTGTTAATCAACCAAACTTGGCTCCCGTGCTCCGAAATCATCTTGCCGAGCAGCTCCGCATAAACCTTCGGTCGAAGCGGAAGGAACGGTGCGCCAAAGCAGGTCGAAAACGTGACTTGAGGTTCGGTGACCCCGGCCTCGGTCCCGGCCACCTTCGCGGTGTAGCCGTTCAAAAAGTGATACATCGCTTGCTCGGGGGTGAGACGGCTGATCGGAGGCAGGACGCCCGATGCGTCGCAGGTCAAAAAGGCGATGTTCTTCGGATGGCCGCCCACGCTCGGCTCGATCGAATTCTCGATGTAGTTCACCGGATAGGCGCATCGGGTGTTCTCGGTCAACGAAGCATCGTCGTAGTCTGGGATTCGCCGGTCGTCCATGATGACGTTCTCCAGAACCGAGCCAAATCGAATCGCATTCCAAATTTCTGGCTCGCCTTCTTTGCTCAGCTTGATGCACTTCGCATAGCATCCGCCTTCGAAGTTAAAGACGCCCTTGCTGGTCCAGCCATGTTCGTCATCGCCGATGAGCTTTCGCTCCTTGTCGGCGCTGAGGGTCGTTTTTCCGGTCCCCGACAAGCCGAAGAACAGGGCCGTATCCCCATCGGGGCCGATATTGGCCGAGCAGTGCATGCTGAGAATGCCCTTGAGAGGCAAGAGGTAGTTCAGAATCGTAAAGACCGACTTTTTCATCTCGCCCGCGTATTGCGTGCCCATGATCAAGACCGTTTTTTCGCCGAAATTCAGCGCAATCGAAGCCTCGCTCCGGGTGCCATCCGTAGCAGGATCGGCGGTGAGATGGCAGAGGTCCACGACCGTCCACTCCGGCTCAAAAGTTGCCAGCTCTTCGGCCGTCGGTCGAATGAGGAGCTGCTTGATGAAGAGCGCGTGATACGGGCGCTCAACTAAGAATCGAACCTTGATTCGATGCTCAGGGTCGGCCCCGCCGTACGTGTCGATCTGATACAGCGTCTTGCCTTTGACGTACTCGTTCGCCTTGACGAGGAGCTTGCCAAACGTCTCCGGCGACATCTCGGCGTTGTTCTCCCACCAGATGTGGGCTTCGCTCGACGGCTCTCGAACCACGGCTTTGTCCTTTGGAGTTCGGCCCGTGTATTTACCGGTTCGTGCGACCAACGCACCGTTCGCCGCAAGCTGATCGCCATCGCGCAGAGCGTGTTCGACAAGTTCGGCAATCGGCAGATTCTTGTAGATCGTAGTGGGGTGTTCGAGGTTGATCGGGGATTTCGTGCTGGTCATCGACGTCATGGTCATCGGTCCTCTTCAAAAGGAGCGACCCCAAAGCCCAAGGGGATGCGCATCCGCGCAGCCCACGAGCCAAATTGGGGCGCAAAAGTAAACAGAAGTTTACCCCGAGTTCGGGCGTCGCGAGAACATCCTCGATCTCTGCTTAGATCGAGCCTCTCCGTCCAATCCCAAGGGCTCGTTGACGTAGCGCATGATCGACCAAAACCAGAGCCATCATCGCCTCGACCATCGGCACCGCTCGCGGCAGTACGCACGGGTCGTGCCGCCCTCGCCCCTTGAGCGTCGTATTCTCGCGCGAGGTCGTGACGGTCTGCTGTTCGGCCAAAATCGTCGCGACTGGCTTAAAGGCCGCTCGGACCAAGATCGGCATCCCGTTGCTAATGCCTCCTTGGATGCCGCCCGAGGAGTTCGTTGGCGTGAACACTTCGCCCTCGGACGCCCGAAACGGATCGTTGTGTTCGGAGCCCCGCAGAAGGGTCCCGGCGAATCCGCTCCCGGACTCAAATCCTTTGCAAGCCGGCAGGCTGAGCAATGCCTTGGCCAAATCGGCTTCTAACCGGTCGAAGACCGGCTCGCCCCAGCCCGCGGGGACGCCCCGAGCGACCGCACCCACCACACCTCCGACCGAGTCACCTTGCTTGCGGACGGATTCGATGAGGGCCTGCATCTCCGTAGCCACCTCGGGGATGGGGCATCGGACCATGTTTTGATCGACCTCGGAGCGGGTCACCGAGAGGGCGTCGACCTCAGCGCGAATCGACTGGACCGACTCCACCCAAGCCACAATTTCGACTCCAAAATCTCGGCGCAATAGAGCCTGGGCGAGGGCCCCCGCCGCGACTCGTCCGACGGTCTCCCGGGCACTCGATCGCCCGCCTCCGCGCCAATCTCGAACCCCGTACTTGGCGTCGTAGGTGAAGTCGGCGTGGCTTGGTCGATACTTCGTGCGCATCTCGTCGTAATCGCCCGAGCGTGCGTCCTGGTTCCAGACGAGCATCGAGATCGGGGTCCCGGTCGTCACTCCGTCAAAGACCCCCGAGAGGATTTCGACGCGATCAGCTTCTTTGCGCTGGGTGACGATCCGACTCTGGCCGGGGCGACGACGGTCGAGCTCGGTTTGAATCTCGTCCACCGAGATCGGGAGGCCCGGCGGGCAGCCGTCGACGACCACGCCCACCGCACCTCCATGCGATTCGCCCCATGTGCTGATCCGAAACAAAGTCCCGAACTGACTCGCCATCCCGACCTATTGTGGCTGAATTCGGGACCGGCTTCAGCTCGGGTTGCCGGTGCAAAACCCGTTGATCGTCATGAAGGGCGCCTCGGGGAACGGAATTTTGGGGCAGTAATAGTCCCTCGGGATCGCCGAGCCGCACTGCCAGTATTGAGGCGTCTGAACATTCGCTCGAATCCACTTCGCTCGGCCGTCATAGAACCCGAAGTTCGCACCTCCCGAGTGGCTTGTTGTCGGGCAGTCGCCTGCTGGCCAATAGTAGCCGTCGTTCAGCGTCCGTTGCTCGTGGATCAAGACCACGAACCCCGATGGCCGCTCGACCATCGCCGCCGGGATGAAGTCTGCCGCCCCGTTCATCGAATAGCTCAGGAGCTTCTCGGGGCGAGTTTCTGTGGGGCTCAGATACACCCGAGTCTCCTTCAAGTACGGGTAAATCACCCCCTGAGCAGGCCCCTTTTGGGCCCAGTCGGGGTGAACCGGGGAGTTCGGATTCGACAGGTCGGTCAAGACGCGGTTGCAAGGCACCCACTGAGCTTCTTGAGTCCGATGAAATCCACTCGCCCAAGGGGCAAAGGAGCTTGGCAACGACCCAGGGCAGGCTCCCGCGAGAGCCGCTCCCGGAAACTGGTCGCTCCAGTCGCCTTGATACATGATCAGTCCGCCTGAAAGTTGCTTCAGGTTCGCCAGACAGCTCATTTGCCGGGCCTTGGATTTGGCGATGACAAAAACTGGGAGTAGGATCGCCATCAAGATCGCAAGAATCGAAACGACGATCAGTAGTTCGAGCAACGTAAAGCCATTTTTTCGCATGTTCACACCCGCTCGGCCATCCTTGGTGGTCGGGCGCTCCTGACTGGACATCGGGAGAACACACGGGCATCCTCCCGTATTCTTTTCAGTCGGGATTCGTTTTCTCAGGCCGCAGGTTTCGACCCCTTAAAGATCGAAAAAGTGCGAAAACCTATACTTTCCGTGCGGCCCGGGTGCCTATTGCTGCCAAAGGTGAACGCCGTTCTTGTCCTTGCCTGTCGAGATCGTCCCTCGAAAGGTCTCGTCCATCACGACTTCGAACGATCCCGTCTTCAGGTACTTGGCGGTGATTTCGACGGTCTGATCCTCGTAAATCCGGACACGGACGTAGTTGTACACGTGGCCGTAGCGGGCACTACTGATCAAGACGGTCTCGCTACTGACCACATAGGCCTTGTCGTTGCGAACGACTCCTTTGGCGAAATACTCCCAAGGCTCGAACTTCACTCCTCCGATCGCTTCGGGCGCGGGTTGCGCTTGGCCGTCGATCTCGAGCTTGCACTTGCCGTATTCAATGACCACCTTGACGATATGTCCTGACTGAAGGCTCTTCATCAGCGACTCGAAGTTATTGAGTCGGCGCGGCGCGGCCGCCGCCATCGCAAAGATCGAAAGAACCAAAGCCACAAAGAACCATTTTGCTCGCATGAACATCCTCCAACTGAGGCGAATCCGCCTCGATGCGAGCATCTTACCGAGCCTAAGGCATGAACGTCGCGGGTTGGTAGCCGGTCCAATCCCCGATCATGAGGACCTCTTCTTCCAGCTCCACTCCGAACTGACCTCGGACCGTTGTCTTTGCGATGTCGGCCAATTGACGGATCGCCGTGGCCGAGGCCGAGCCGGTGTTGACAATAAAATTCGCGTGCCGCCGGCTCAGCATCGCTCCCTCGTGTCGATAGCCCTGGAGCCCGGCTTCTTGGATGAGATAACCACTCGGCACAACTCCGGCTTCTCGAAGAGCGGGCGGTAAAGAGGGAAGTCGATGAGCCAGGTCGGGGTCATTGACGTTTTTGAAAAAGCTCCCCGCCGAGGCCGGAGGCGGCTGCTTGCTGATTCGCTGGCGCTGATAGTCCCGGGCCTCGGCATAAATCGCGTGGGGGTCGCCCGCCGGGAGTTGCATGCGGACCGACAGCACGACCAAGGGTGGAGGAACCGGTCGCCGCAAGATCGAATCGCGATAGGAAAACTGAAGATGGCTGGGTGGGACCCACTTCAGTTCGCCCTCCTCGATCACCTCAAGCTCGGTGATGAACTCGCTGACCTGGCTTCGATAGGCTCCCGCATTGCTGACGAGCGCCCCGCCGAGAGTCCCGGGGATCCCCACCGCATACTCCAGCCCCCGAAGACCCGCCTGAGCACACCGCAAAAAGACATCTTGAAAGCCGCACCCGGTGTCGAACTCCACCTCGCCGGTTCGAGAGATCACCATTTTCCGGGCGCGATTCCAGACCACAAGTCCGCGCACCCCGGCATCCGCTGGCAAGAGGTTGCTCCCCCAACCTAAAATCGTCAGAGGGATTTTTCCCTGGTGCGCAGCGCGACTTAGCTCGGCGAGGATCCCTTTGGTCGGCGCGACCGCAAACCACTCGGCGGGCCCGCCCGCCTTCAAAGTCGTCATCGAGCGAAGCGGCTGACCCGCCACCAGGTGGTTCATCAGGGCGCCCCAATCCAAACTAGGCCATCTCCCGATAAGGTTTTTTCGGCGGTGTGATGCTGGGGGGAAGAACGTACTCGGCTTGGAGCTCGGCCCAGGTTGCCCAGCGGGGGTGGTCTCGATTTGGATCCCACTTTGCAGCGTCGGGATACGTCGGCTCCGGAAAATCCGGCCCATACCCCCGCGCGGCGCCGAGCTCGTCGGCGGCCACGAGCCTCCACTCCGACCCCGGGGCATCACGCCGACAATAAACTCCCCGTCGAACGGGGATCGCCCAAGGTCCCTCCGGACCCATCAGGTCGAAGCTCAGCACTCCGGCGACGGGGATGTTCAGTTCGCTCGCCAAAACCTTGGCGATGACAACACCGACCTTGGTGCCAGTAAAGCTGCCGGGGCCTCGATCCACGACGATGCCTTCGAGGTCGGCCAGACTCAGGCCGATCGAGCTGAGACCGTTTTGGATCGACTCCAGCGCCTTTTGGCTGGCGTTTTGGCGAGCCTCTTCTCGATGCGACCATGCGCACTCGCCGTCTCTCCAAAGGGCCACACTGGTCAACGGGCTCGACGTGCTGACGCATACGACCCGAGTCGGGATCATGGCGCCAAGCCAGCCACCAACGAGTCCAAGAGTTGCCGAAGAATCTTCTCGTCTTGCGCCCAGGCACTGGCATCGGCTGACCGATACTGCAGCGTCCAATAATGCTCGTCTTTGGTCCCGACGGCGTCCCAGATCACGAGCTGTTCTGGGCCCGAAGAGCCCTCTCGCCGAGTCCAAGCCACCAGGGCGCCCGCCTTGGAGACTTTTCCAAGCTCATCCCGCCGCTGCTTAACCTGGGAAAATTGGCTCAGGCTTTCGGCGGCTTGGGTCGCTAAGGCTCGCTCGGGTCGAGGTGAGTCGATGAGCGCATTCACCGTGACGATCACTTGGCCTTTGAGCTGCGGGTGGGTGATCGTCACTTGATCGTTCTGGAGGGTCGCGGCGAATCCCTGAGCCATCGCCAAGAGGACGTTGCGAGTTGAAACCACCAGGCTCACTCGAACGGGTCCCATCGTCGCGCGCTCTCGGCGCAGTTCGGCCTCAGTCTTGAGAACGAGGGGTGGTCGGGCTTTCGACGGCGGGACCACCTTGGGCTGCGTCGGCAGGGCCTGTTCGGGATTTTCTGGGGTTAAAGACGTCCCAGATATCGTCCGAATCGAAAGTAGCGCCCCACGCCAGGCCTGTTCGACTTCAGAGAACTGCTCCGAAGGGGCGGTCAATCGAAAATGGAGCTTCATCCGGGTCGCGCTGTAGAGGAGGCCGATCAGCGTCGTCGTCTCTTGGCCGCCTTGCAGGTAGCTGATTCGGGTCATCAAGAGCGGCACACCCAGCAACTCTTCCGTCCATTGGCGTTCGACGGTCCGTTGGAGCTGTTCATTGACCGTTTGTTGAATTCGCTGCCAATCCTCGGCGGTTTGGCGAAAATCGGTCTCAAAGAGATCAGCGGTTGCCGTCGCCCGAGTGCCCGCCAAGGGGATCAATATTCGATTTTGATTGCGAGACCGCTCCAGCTTCCAATCCGCCGCCATCGCAAAGCTGAGGTTGAGCGCTTCGCTCCGATAGAGCTTCGGGGGTGGCTCGGCTTGGGGTGTCGCCCAAACCCCCACTGCCCAACATAGCAACACCCCTAGCCATCCGATTCTTGACATCATGCTCTTTGTCTTACCCTCGTTAGTGACGATCTGCCACCGGCAACAGGATCACGAAGTTTGCCCCTTCGCCTTCCTGGCCGGCCTCATAAACGTTGCCGCCATGGGCCTCGGCAATGCCCTTCACGATCGAAAGGCCGAGCCCCATTCCTTTCACCCGGCCGCTGTAAAACGGCTGAAAAATCTGCGCCTTCTTGTCGGCGCTGACTCCCGGACCTTGGTCTTGAATCTCGATCGCGACAAACGCTTTGTTGGCGGGCAATCCGACCGATTGAACTTGCTCTGGGAGAGCCCTTCGAGTGGCCACTCTGAGCCGGCCTTCTTCGAAGTAGTTCAATGCGTTTTCGACGAGCTCGCTGATCGCTCGACGGAGTTTTCGCGGGTCGGCACTGACCTTTGGCAACTCGGGATCGAGATCAAATTCAAGCCGGACCTGACTTCGCCTCGGAAAAATCTCCGTCGCCGATTCATGCACGAGGGCATTCAGATCGGTCGTGACCGGAGTCATATTGGTCGCGGTCAAAAAGTCGCGGAAATCTTGCAAGATCTCCTCGATTCGCACGAGATTGATCTCTAGACTCTGATGAAGCTCGACGAGGGTGTCCCGCTGAACCTCTCGCTCCTTGAGCATATGGCCAAGCTCGTTGACGTCCCCACGTAGCGCAAAGACCCGATTGCCGATCATATGTGAGCTTTTGGCACTCAGCTCGCCCCAAGCCACCATCCGTTCGCTGCGGAGCAGCTTCTGGACCGCCCGAATATTCTCCAATCCGGTGGCGACCTGTTCGGCGATCGTGTCTAGCAGCCGCTGATCTTCGTCGGTAAAATGGTTGTCGAGGTAAGGGTTGTCCGTCACGCGACGAAGCACGCGGATCGCGCCGATGCTCTTGCCGCGGTATACGATGGCGACCGCCAAGAAACTTGCGATGGTCTCGCTCGGGAGCTCCAGATATCGACCGCGCCAGCGTTCATCGGCCTGCGGATTGTTGATGCAGACGCTCTGGCCGCTGGCACAGACTGAGCCGGTCACACCTTCTCCCGCCGCATATCCGACCTGCCCCACGAGATCCTTCAACTGACCGACCGACCCTCGGAGCATAAAGAGGTCCTGAACGGGGTCGTACAAAAAGATCGAAACGGCCTGAAATCGCAAGACATCGCCCGCCACCTCAAGCAGCGCATCGATCAGTTCATCCTCATCCAAGGCTCGGTCGAGTGCGCTCCCGATCCGGATCAGAGCCTCTTCTCGGCGGCGCATCTCTTCGCGTTCCAAGACCAGCGAGGCCAGAGACGAAATCGAGAGCGCTAGGCACAAATCGTCCTGCGTGTAGTGGTCGGGCCGGTCCGATTCCAGGTTCAAGACGCCCCGCAGCCGGCCATGAGCATCGTTGATCGGCACCGCGATCTCGCTCTGGCTCGTTTTGAAGAGGTCGCGATAATGCGGGTCGTCGGAGACGTCGCCCGACATAAACGGGCGTCCGGTCGCGGCGACATAGGCCACAATTCCGGCTCCTTCGTGCTTGGTGATGGGAATGACTTCGCCTTCGGTCTTGCTCGACCACTCCGGCCCGTGGCCGTAAACCAACTCCAGTCGGCCTTCTTCGTCGTCCAGCAATCCGACCATGACGTTGCGGCTCCGGGTCGAATCGCTGGCCGCTTCGATCAGCTTCTGCATGGCCTGATCGGTCTCCACTTCGCGGACGACCAGACTCAAAAGGTCGTTCATCATCTTGCCGCTGGCCATTTCTGAAATCTTACTCTCCATCTTTCAGACTATTTTGACCGTCAAGAGGCCCAGCGGCTCCACTCCGACTTGCAAGGTATCTCCGGGCTGCAAGTATCGCTTCAACGTCGTACTGGGCAGAGCAGGCCGAGGCAACTCGGGACCTGCGATCAGGTCGCCGACTTGGAGTTCGGTCCCTGCGCTCGCGTAAGCCAGCATCGACTCAAAGGAATGCTCCATGGTCACTTTTTGGTGGGCGATCTCTTCGCCATTCACCCGCAGGGTGTAGCCCCACTCGAAAAGTCGGCCGTCGCTTGTGGCTCGGTGCTTGTCTTCAAGCTCTTCGGGAGTCGTCAAGAACGGCCCCACGACCAGAGGGAAATCCCGAGAGCGACCCCAATGAAGCCCCTGACGTACCTCTTGGACCAGATGCTCCGTGCATTGGAACCCCAAAACCGTGGCAAATCCAAGAATAAATGGAAAGGCCTCTGAAGCGTCGATCTCAGCCCCGGCGTCCTTCATCACCACGCCGACTCGGACGGTGAACTCCAGGTTGCGGATGAAAGGAGGCACGTCAAATTCGCTCATCGGCCCGCCCATCCGGGTCGGATTGGCGTAGTGATAGTGAAGCGCATGGCCGTTTCGGCCTTCACTCGCATCGAAGATCCGCACCGTCGGGGGCTGACGTAAGGGCGCCAAGAACCGGACTTTGTCGAGCGAATAGATGCCGAGGGCCTTCACTCCGTCCGTCTCATAGACGTTGTCTTCAAAAAACAAGCCCGACCGAGGAACACTCGGATCACTCTGGAGTACAAACCGACAGAGCTTCATCGAGCCCGGAGGATACCTCTGCCGCTAGCCTGTGGTCGGGAGTGCGTTGACACGCGAGCCCGGTTGGGGTAGCATCAGAACTAATCCGCGCGGAGTACTAGGAGTAAAGGAAAACTCGATGGCCCTGAAGATTTTGGTCTGTGACGACGAGCGCAATATCGTGCGCCTCATTCAAGTGAACTTGGAACGACAAGGATACAACGTCGTCACCGCGTATGACGGCAAAGAGGGGCTCGAGAAAATCAAAGCTGAAAAGCCTGATCTTGTTGTGCTCGACGTGATGATGCCTTACATGGATGGGTTCGAAGTTCTCAAGAGCCTGCGTCGGGAACCGGAGACCGAGTCCATTCCCGTCATCATGCTCACCGCGAAGGCCCAAGATAAGGACGTTTTCGAAGGCTATCACTACGGGGCCGATATGTATCTCACTAAGCCGTTTAACCCTGTTGAGCTGATGACCTTCGTCAAGCGGATCGCCGCTGGCGGATCAGACAGCGGTTCGGGATCCAAGCGATACGATCTGTAACTTCGGTCCAGCCCGGTAAAATGAACAGGCCTCCAGGAACCTGGAAGCCTGTTTCTTCGTTCTAAAGGCAGTGCAGGGGCTGGTTTGGCACGAGTCCTGCAACGACTCGGACCACGAAGCCCTAACGGGGAGGATGAACACATGGACGGACTTTTCACACTCTTAATCGCCGATATCGATCGACAACCGGCCAAACTGGTCGAGCTCATCTTGCACGCAGCATTGCCGATGATGCTGGCCTTTGTCGTTTTCTGGATTGGGGCGCGGCTCCAAACGATCAACGGCAAGCCGGGCTGGATCAAATGGGCGATGGCCGCGCCGCTGGTCGCTTACTCGTGCTTCAAGTGCTATCAATATTTCGGGTACATCATGGACTCCACGTATCGCGACGTGCTATACAGCCAAGGATTGAACCGGGCTGTCTACCTGCATTACGCGACGTTGCCTGCGGCGGGCGTTTCGATCCTTGCCCTGATCATCTGGGCGGGAATCCTGCGGTCGATGTCCTCCGACACCCAACTCTCGTACTAATTCCGTCGCCCCGGGACCGAAAAAAGCCGCCGAGCCTCGCAGCTCGGCGGCTTTTCATCGTAAACTAGAAGGGTCCGGAGAGAACTTATGGCATCAGTTGACGCCCCTTTTAGCCACGGCCTTCCTGCGGGAATCGGCATGACCACCACCGAGGCCCCCTTCATCGAGCAAGCGCGCGCCGATGGTCGGCTCTACATCGAGCAGCCATACGAGCTCTACTCCGAAGAGAATCACGAGACTTGGAGGCAGCTGTTCTCTCGGATGGTCCCGCTCTGGGAGCGAAACGCCAATCGCCACTTTCTCAAAGGAATCGAGCAACTGTGTCTGGATCCAAACGCCGTGCCCCGCCTGGAGGAGGTCAATAACTTTCTTCGGCCGCTCACCGGGTTCAGCGCGAAGCCGGTCAGCGGGTACGTCCCTGGCTATCTCTTTTTTGACTGCCTGCGAAACCGGGACTTTCCGACAACGATCACCATCCGGCGACTCGACAAGCTCGACTATCTGCCGGAGCCCGACATCTTCCACGACATCGCGGGCCACGTGCCGATGCACACCGACAAGGCGTTCGCGGACACCTTAGTCCGCTTCGGCGAGTGCGCTCGTACCGCCGCCGAAATCGTTTCCGCGATCTCGGATCACGACGAAAAGGTCCGCCGACTCGACAGCATTATCCGAGCGATGGCTCGATTTTTCTGGTTCACGATCGAATTCGGGCTCATGCGGGAGCCCAGCGGCGAACTGAAAGTCTACGGCAGCGGCCTGCTCAGCTCCGTCGGCGAAATCGAGTATTGCTTGCATTCGCCCGACGTCCAAAGATATCCGATCCAACTTGAATGGGTGATCAATCAGTATTTCGAGATCAACCATTACCAAGAGATTCTCTTCATCGTGAACGGGTTCGACCACCTGTTCGAACTGGTGGGAGAACTGGAAGTTTGGATGAAAGAGGGCAAGCTCAACAACGTCAGCGGAGGAGAGCCGGTCGTGAATAAAGAAGACCTGGACAGCTTCCTCACGGCCCAAGTCGGCGCGTAAGCGCTAAGCCCAAAGGTCGACGCCGCGCCGCCGAGCGAGCCATCGCCGCACTCGCGCCCAAAGCCCCTTGTGCGACCAGGCGATCTCGTGCTCGGAAAAGTGGGCCCGCAAGTCCGGGTTCTGCTCGATTAAGAGGGCGAACTGAACCTTGATCTTCTTCGGGTCGTGGTCAAACTTGCCGTGCCAGCGGCAAATCACACACTCCAGGTTCGATTGAGCATTCAAGCACCCGCAAACCGGACAAACTTTCAGTTCGTCCACGGCCAATCGCAAAACCGGAGGGGAGAGGGGTGCCGCATCCATAGGACTAACCAGATTGTCGGCCCCTGGGGTCCGGGTCTCTATGGCGATTCGGAGGATTTGAAGGGCCTCAGCATCGCGTCAAACGCGACAATCGCGGCCGCAACATGGACGTTGAGGGAACGCCCCTTGCCCAGCATCGGGATAAACACCGCTCCATCACGGCGCTGCATCAGGCTCGAATAGACGCCGTTCGCCTCATTCCCCAGGATCAAACAAACCTTTGATGGGTACTCAAACTCGAAGTGAGGGATGGCGCCTTCGGCGACTTCAACCGCCACAAGCGAGTAACCCTCCGCCTTGAGTTGATCGGCGGCCGCGTCCCATCGCTCGATCACCCGATAAGGGACTCGCCGGTGTCCTCCGAGGCTGGTCACGCCGATCTGGGGGTGCGGGGGAGCGGGGGTTCGGCCGGTCAAGATGAGCTCGCTCGCTCCGCAACCATCGGCCACCCGAAACATCCCTCCGACGTTGTAGGCGTCTTCCCAGTCTTGGAGCAAAAATGCCAAATCGAGCGCGGGCTGTGACTGATATTCGCGAAAAACCTCCCGGACGAGCTTCTTTCGCTTGATCTGCCGAACTCCGGTTGCGTCGGCCATCTTAAGTTTGTCCGACCCAGTCGGGCGGAGCGACGTCGTGCCATCGGGAGCGAATCCTCGCTACTTCCGCCTCGGGAAGAGGTCCGGCCTCCAGGATTCGCGCATTCTCAATCCATCGGCCGGGCCGTTGGGACCCCACGATCATGGACGAGACTCCGGGTTGAGATGCGGTGAACCGGAGGGCGGTCGCAAAGACATCCTGGGGGGCCGATTTCAAAAAGTCGTACTGCAAGACTTGGAGCCGCTCCCAATAAGTCCGTGCGTAAGCTCTCTCCGGAGGCTGGTCGCCGTTGATCCAAGCTACATTGGCCACCGGTCGCTTGACGATCACCCCCATCTGTCGGGCTTGCGCTTTTGGCAAGAGTAAGTCGATCGACTCCTGATCGGCGACGGAGCAGGAGGTTTGGAGAACGTCAAAGACGCCCGACTCGATCGCCGCCACTGCGTCGGCTCCATCGCCGCTATATCCCAGGAACCGAATCTTTCCCTGGGCTTGAGCTTGCTGGAGTACTTCGATGACCTCACCCCGCCCCAGCACTTCGGCGCTGCAAGAATGAACCTGCATCAGGTCGATGACCTCGGTTTTGAGCTGGCGAAGACTGTTGTCGATGCTGAGGCGGCAGAGTTCGCGGTCCCAATCCTGCAGTTCAGGTCCGCCCGCGAACGAGTGGCCGAGCTTGCTCGCCAAGACGAACTCAGATCGGCGGTGCGAAACCGTCAGCCCGATCTTCTCTTCGGAATCCAGGTAGCACTCCGCGGTGTCGATCAGCCGCAACCCTGCGTCGAGTGCTTCATTGAGGATTCGTCCGACCTCCTCGATCGGCGTGTGAAAAAACCCGATTTCCGAAGTCCCGAATCCCAGGAGGGTCACGTCGAGTCCTGTCTTTCCTAAAGGCCGTCGTTCCATCGGTCTGTTTTACTCGCTCGACGCCCTGGGAAACCGGATTTCAGCCACGGTCCAGCCTAGCCGATCTTCGAGCAAGAACCGACCCCGCAAGGCTTTGGTCAAACTTTCGACAATCGTCAAGCCTAAGCTACTTGCCTGGCCGAGGTCAAATTGAGGCGGCAACGGATCGCCCAGATTGGACACCCAGAGCCCCACTTCGTCCCCGAGCTCTTCGATGGTCACGTGAATCTGGCCGGATCGCGCCACGACAAAGCCGTGCTGGACTGCATTCGCGATGAGCTCGTTCAGCAGAAGCGCGACCTGAGTGGCTTGCTGCACCGACAAGCGAACATTGTCCCCTTGAACCCGGAATTCGAGGGCCGTCTCCGGTGAGAGGAGTGATTGCTGCTGCACCTGAACGAGTGACTCCGCCACCGTCCGGACCCCGACCAGATCGAGATCTTCTCGGCTCAGAAGCTCGTGGACGGCCGCAATCGCCAAAATCCTTCCCAAAGAGTCTTCCAAGACTTCGGCAACGGTCTTGTCGCCCGGTTGCCGCATCTGAATGCGAAGCAAACTCGCGACTTGTTGCAAGTTGTTTTTCACCCGGTGGTGCATCTCTTGCATCAAGGTCGAACGCACCTGGAGCTTCGCATGCTCAATGCTGACGGCGGCTTGCTTTGCAAGGGTTTCCAAAGCGCCAATCTCTTCGTCGCTAAAGGCCCGCACTTCGTTCGTGTAGCACGACATCACCCCGACCGGACGACCCTGGATGATGAGCGGAACGCACACCATCGAGCGAAGATTCTGCTCCACGGCCAGGTCATGGCCGATGTAATCAGTCTCTTGGAGCACGTCACGGACGTACTCCGCGGCCCCTTTCCGGATCGCTCGGCCCGCGATCGACTCGGTCAACTTGATCGCCCGCTTGCGTCGATAGGCTCGATCGGTGCTTTGGGTCGCCTTCAAAACCAGCTCTTGACTGGCTTCATCCAAGAGTCGAACAGTGCAGACCTCAAACCCGAACTGCTGGGCGGTTGTGTTCACCAGCAGCTGCAGAATCTCCTCTAAGTACGGAGACGCGCTGATCACCTTGGCAACTTCGCTGAGGGCTCCCATCCGAGACCCGGGCGGGGAAGTCACCCGTAGAGCCCCCACGACCTTTGCCATCCCCGCCGAAAGCGACTCCAGCTTGCTCATTAAGTCGGGCCGAACGGTCCAAGCCGAGTCTTTACGAAAAACGGCCACCCCTAAGCACGTCCCGCCGATGAGCAACGGGAGAAAGACCGAGGCCTGATGATCGAGTTCGTCATAGCCCGGGTAGGGAACAAAGAGAGGGTGCTGGCGCAAGTTGCTCTCGACTACAAACGGCAGTGCGTTGGCCGAGGCCTGGCCCGCGAGCCCGATGCCTTGGCCCAGGCGGAGGCGGCCGACAAAGTCAGGCAGCGTCGTACTGGCCCGCAACACCAAAGATTCGTCGTTTTCGAGGACCAAAAGGTCGATGCCATCGGCTTCAGAAAGATCGAGAGCGTCATTCACCAAATCCTGGAGCAGAGCATCGCCGTCTTGGGCGCGGGCGACCAAGTCCAAACAGTGCGAGGCCCAAGCTTGCTCGACGTCGTCTGGCATTATTTGGGTCGGATCGCGGTCAGAGTCAGCTGATCGGGGTCCAAGGTCCGCTGAGCAAGTTCCAGAATCCCTTCGTTCGTTACCGCGTCAAACTTCGCCAAGGTTTCTTCGACCGGAATGTCTCTTTGGTGATAAATCTCGTTCTGGCACATTCGTCTCATCCGGCTGCTCATCGCTTCCAGGGCGAGCACCATATTCCCGCGAATGTTTCTCTTCAAACGGTCGAGTTCGTCGGCTTCAAATCCCGACTTGCGGACCTTGTCGAACTCTGCCCAGATCGTCTCTTGCACCTCGGGCCAAGTCTCCAGGCCCGTCCCGCCGTAGACGTTGAACACGCCCGCCAAACTCGTCGCCATGTTGTAGCTCCCGATGCTATAGACCAAGCCTCTTCGCTCGCGGACTTCTTGAAAGAGCCGGCTACTCATGCCTCCGCCCAGCCCCGCATCCAGCAGCGCGGCTGTATGAAGCTCTGGGGAATAGAGCGAGCAGGTCTCACCTCCGAGACAGAAGTGGACCTGCTCGACCTCGCGCCGAATCTCGTGGCGGCCCGACCGAGGCTGAGGCGGCTCCATCGGTTCGGCTTCTCCTCCCGCGGGCAGGTCGCCCAAGGTGCGCTCCACCAGGTCAAAAAACGTCTCGGGGTCGACTCGGCCGGCGACCCCAACGACCAAGTTGCCGCCTCGATATCGACGGTCGAGATAGGCTACGATCGCTTCCCGATCAAAGCTCGACACGGACTGACTCGTCCCGATGATCGGCTTACCCAGAGGGTGCTGGCCCCATCGGTGGCTGAGCTGCAGCTCATGCACATGGTCTCCGGGTTCGTCCTCACCTCGCTTGATCTCCTCAAGGACGACATTTTTCTCTCGTTGAAGCTCTTCAGGATCGATCAAAGAGTTCAGCACCATGTCGCTGAGCACGTCAAAGGCGTTCTCCACATCCTCGGCGAGAATTCGAGCGTAGTAGCACGTCACCTCCTTGTCGGTGAATGCGTTCAGGAGTCCCCCTCGTCCTTCGATGGCTTCGGCGATCTCTTTGGCGGTCCGCCGAGGGGTGCCCTTGAAGAGCATGTGTTCGATGAGGTGAGTGATCCCAGCTTCGTCGTCTTGCTCGTTTTTGCTACCGGTGTGACACCAGATTCCGAGGCTCGCCGACTGGACAATGGAGTTCGGCTCAATAAGGATGCGGACGCCGTTGCGAAGGGTCTTTTTCAGAATCGCCATGAGTGCCTCCCTTATTCGATGTTCGCCGGCGGCTTCCTGGTCGGCAAATTCATGGGCGAAAGACGCGACCGGACCAGGCGCTCGCGGTGATCGTTGAAAAGGCAGATCGATCGCACCCCGAGATGGTTCGCCACATCCACCGCTTGGCCCCACGTCCGGGGATTCACCTTGCCGTCTTTGCAGGTCGCGCGGTCGGGATCATATCGGGGGCAATCAGGACACGTCATACTATCGTCATTACCGGATGCTCACACTGATTGCACTCACTGTTTTGGGCCAAACCCCGGCTCCACCCGCAGCCGCCAAGCTGTCGTTTTCGGAGGGCCGATTTTCGGTCGAGGCAGCTGGTCGAAAAGAGTTAGTGCCCATTCAGTCTACCGAAAAGAAGCCGTCAAAAGTCTATATGTACCAAGACGGTCAGCGATGGCTGGTTTGGGACGCTCGGGGATTGACCGTTCGGATTGGATTAAAGGCGACGTCCACCCAGCTCCCCGAGTATCCCGTCAGTCCAAAGCTCTTTGAAAAATCCGAGATAGAGCAGACCCTGGTCGCCCTTCAAAAAGGTCAGCGGCAAAGGGGCGCCAGCGGGCTGAGCGGCGTCGTCCAAGACGGCAAGACTCTCTACCTTTTGGTCCGCTGGGACGAAAAGTCCTCGGGAGTTCGCCCGTGGTTTGAAGCTCTGGTGAAAGTGGACATGAGCCAAGAGCAACCCAAGCCCCAGCTTTTGGGGCGCTGGAAGGGTGTTTCACGCGCCCGTGGGGAGTGGGTGGGGCAGGAGCTTCGGCTCCTGGGCCGTGACCTTTTGGCGGTAACTGAATCGGGCGCCGAATGGAGTGTGAGCCGATACAGCCTCCCGAGCCAGCAGTTCACTTCACAACCGATCGGTCGTCAACTTGAGGCGGTCGCCTTTCAAATCGGGGCTCAGCGAATGCTGTTTATCGAGCGAACCAGCTACGGCACTCGGCTTGGCGGCGTTCTCCGCCTGAACTCGATGGCTCGACGAAATCTCCTCGAAACGCGCGATCCATTCCGATTTTTGCCAGGGCCGAGCCTGATCGCGGTCATCAACTCGGGCGAAAATCGGATCGTTCGCTCGATTGAGTCAGGATCGGAGTTGACGTTGCCAGCGCAGGTCGGGATGGCTTCGATTCAATCCGGACTCCTGGTTTGGACTCCGCCCGAGCGACCCCAGCGCGCCGTCCTTTATGATGCCCGGCGGTGGGTTAGCTTGGCCCGATGGGAACGCTCGCCTCAAGCGGCTCCGGCCGCCCCGACTGGGCGCTCCGTTGCGCCGCCCACATCACCCGGCACGCGCGCAGGCCGTCCTCCCCGCTCGTAAGAGGTTCGCGCTTTTCTGCGATGGCTTGCAAGAACTCCTTCGCCATCAACTGATCGAGGTTCGAGCCGTAGCCCCATTGCCGGTGTTGGTCCTGATAGACGTCGAAAGCTTGGCTGAAGAGGTTCAACTCGGCGCTTCCTGCGTCTCCAACGACTCGGAGGGTCACGTCGCCCCAGGTCTTATAGCTTCCCGGCCGACTCCAGCTGGCGTCTAAAGTCGCAAAGAGTCCCGAAGGGTACTGCAAAGTGACGAGGGCCGAATCCTCGACCGGGAGGCCCCAATGAAGATGATTGGTCTTCGCAAAGACGGTCGTCGGCTCCTCGCCCAAAAGTCGAAAGAGAAGATCGGCGACGTGGACTGTGTGGTCCACCAACGCGCCTCCACCCGACTCGGCGGGATCGACGAACCAACCCCCCGGACATCGCCCGTGGTTCGTCGCGCAAATCGCGCGAAGCAGACCCAGCTCTCCGGCTTGGACCCTGCTTTGCAGCTTCTGAAATCCCGGCGCATAGGGGCAAGGGAAGGCCGTCATGAGCCGAACCTCACAAACCCGGGCCGCGTCGAGCAAGGCCTCGCCCTCGGACGGGGTCAAAACGAGCGGCTTTTCACACAGGACGTGCTTTCGGGCGCGGAGCGCTGACTCTGTCATCGAAAAGTGCTCAGCATTGGTGCCCGCGCAGATGACCGCATCGACCGAAGCCAAGACTTCCTCCCTCGATCGAGCAACTGGAGTTCCCAAACCCCTCGCGAAGACCTCCGCTGCCTCGAAGTCGGCGTCGTAGACCGGCCCCCACTCGACGTCGTTTCGAAAAGCGACCCCATAGGCAGGGGCATGAACATGACGAATTCCTAAAAAGCCGAGCCGAATCATGGCGAAAGATCTCCTTGTGCAGTCGGGGCGGAGTGGCCCGCGGGGTTCTGTGGCGCCAGTACCGCGAGCCTCCCCCGAGGGTGAAATTCGAGCTTTAAGACCCAGCGGTGCGGGATTTGAAACAGATCCGGAAATCGCTCGGGCCACTCGACCAGCAGGAGATGTGAATCCCAATAGTCTTCGAGCCCCAGGCCCTTGCCCTCGTCCAGTCGATAGAGGTCCGCATGCAGCACCTGGGGGTCGGTCTGATATTCGTGAAGCAGGTTAAAGCTAGGCGACCGAACCGGTTGATTCCAACCTAGTCCCGCTAAGAATCCGCGGACAAGCGTTGTTTTCCCCGCCCCCAATGGACCTTGCAATAACAGCAAATCCCCGGCCGAAAACCGATGGACCAAGGAGGCCCCCAATTCGAGCGTATCTTCTTCTGATTCGAGCGTCCAGGCTTCTACGTTGAACATCGCACACCCAAAAAACAAACCACGAGGCCCAAAATTACCGAACTCGCCACGTAGACTGCAAGCCGGACATATTCTCCCCGCTCGAAAAGCGCCCAGCTTTCCAATCCCAGAGCCGAAAAAGTCGTAAACCCGCCAAGAAAACCGATAAAGACACCGCGAAGCCACATCTCCGACCATCCGTGTCGCTGAGCGAGACCAAAGAGGAGCCCTGCTGCGAAGCACCCGACGACATTCACCACCAGGGTCGGCCAAGGCGTCCGAACGCCGATCCGAAGCATCACCAAAGAAAGCCCCCACCGGCACACGGCTCCCAGCCCGCCTCCGATGAACACCACGAGGGCCGAACTCATGACGGGTCGTCACTCTCAAAGAGAGACGAGCCTGTCGACCGCTTCGGGATGGGAATCCCCAGATGCTCATAGGCCGCGTCGGTGGCTTGGCGGCCCCTTGGCGTGCGCATCAAGAGGCCCGATTGAAGCAAAAACGGCTCGGCAACATCTTCGAGGGTCCCGGAGTCTTCGCCAAGCGAGGCCGCCAGGGTTTCGAGCCCGACCGGGCCTCCGCGATAGTTCTGAATAATCGCCCGCAGTAAGGCTCGGTCCAGCGGGTCGAGGCCTTTTTCGTCGACCTGAAGGGACGCCAGCGCCGATTCGGCGATCTCAAGGTCGATCATCTCGCGGTCGTCTACCTGAGCAAAATCTCGAATCCGTCGCAAGAGTCGATTGGCGATCCGGGGCGTCCCCCGACTCCGTCGAGCGATCTCCATCGCCCCAGCCGCCTCGATTCGGTATCCCAAAATCGACGCCGAGCGGACAATGATCTCATAAAGAGCGTCGGCTTCATAAAAGTTAAAGTGCGAAACGATGCCGAACCGATCTCGCAATGGGCCCGTCAGGAGCCCTTGTCGCGTTGTTGCCCCGACGATCGTAAAGGCGGGCAGATCGAGCCGAATCGATCGAGCCGCCGGACCTTTCCCGATCATGATGTCGACCTTGAGGTCCTCCATCGCCGGGTACAGAATCTCTTCGACCGCGCGGCTGAGCCGGTGAATCTCGTCGATAAAGAGGACCGCCCCGGGCTCCAGGTTCGTCAGAATTCCGACCAGGTCGCCGGGCCGCTCAATCGCGGGTCCGCTCGTCACGTGGATCGTCGCCTCCATCTCGGCGGCGATGATGTGAGCGAGAGTGGTTTTGCCCAGCCCGGGCGGACCGTAGAGCAGCACATGGTCGATCGGTTCGCTCCGCTGCTGGGCCGCTTTCAAAAACACAGCTAAGTTCTGTTTGAGCGCGTCTTGGCCGATGAATTCGGCCAGGCGGCGGGGTCGGAGTGAGAGTTCGTAGGGTCGCTCGCCGAATTCAGCGTGAGGGTCGATCGCGGGAAGCCGGTCCATTTAGTTCTTGCTCCTCGACCGAAGCGCCAGTCGAATCTGATCTTCAAGCAGGTCACTCTGGGATCGCGCTTCGGCAGCGGCGATCTCGGCCTCAGCTCGGCGCAGTCCGAGCGCCATGAGCGCTTCGACAAGCTCGTCTCCGGGCTCTGAGACTCGCACCGACGCCACGGCCGAGCCGGACTGAATTTTTCGCTCCAGCCCGAGTTCCATCACCTTCTCGCGAAGCTCCAGCAAGATCCGTTCGGCCAATCGCGGGCCCACCCCTGAGGGCCGAGTCATCAACCGCGCATCCTGCATCTGGATGGCCTGCAGAGTCGATTCAAACCCCAAAGTGCCCAAAATCGCAAGTGCGGTCCGAGGGCCGCAGCCCTTGACCTCGACCAAAAGGTCAAAAAGACGACGGTCCTCTCGGGTCAAAAACCCGTACAGCGTGACACTGTCTTCGCGAAAAACTTGGCGAACGAAGACTTCGACAAACTCGCCGATTCGAGCGAGGCCGACCAAGACGGGCTCGGGAGCATGGACCTCATAGCCCACGCCTTGGCAGTCCAAAACGAACGAATCTCCGCCGACCTCCAGCACTTCGCCTCGAAGACGCGCAATCATGCTGAAAAGGTTACCTCATGTCTACCAAAATTGGACGCCACAAGAAGAGGACGAAAAGTTTGGGAAAAAGTCTTCGGCCCGGGAACGAATCGAGCTGCTCGTGGGTTCTATCAGATGTAGCCTCTCCTCAAAAAGATCAGCGACAGAGCAAAAAAGACGAGAACCCAAGAGTAGCGCAAGACAGGATTCTCTCCATACGGCAAGAGCGAGCCGGGCTCAGCAGACAGTCTGAGCAAGCCGCATCTTCACCCTCCCAACACTTGCAGCCTGGAATCTCCCCAACGTCCAGGCTGCTTTTTTTCGTTCACGCGGTCGTATCGATGGTGAAGATTCGATCAGGCGAGCTCATCGGGGTTTCAGGGGGGTAAGCCCGGCCGAGTCGAGTGAGCTTTAAGAGCCCGACATGAAGCTCGACAAAAGGACGATGATTCGGAGGGCGATCCAAGGACTCCTGAAAGACCTCCGTGGGCGGACTGGCCCCCGACTCGGAGCCGTCGACTTGGCTTCGAAGGGCCTCATCCGAGAGGGTGACGACCGTCGACGGGATGACCACCGTCGGAAAGGCTGCAGGAGCCTGTTGGCGGGTCTTGCTCACTTCGAGAGGGAGAAATTTCGTATTCAGCTCGGTCGGCCGAGAGGGCGGTTTGAGGTTAAAGAGTAGCGCGGGTCCTGACAATGTTCACCTCCAAGGAGGGAATTCCTCAGTCCTTGGTTTTGGGGACACCGTAGATGCTCGGGGGCACCCACATTCTCGCAACCTTCACAGTTAAGAATCTTTGCCAGCCCGCTCAATCAGCAGGCGGTATGCTTGCGGATCATGGACCGCGAGCCGATCTCGACCCCTCATGCCCCTCCCGCGCTCGGCCCTTACAGCCAAGCGATTCGAGCCCAAGGCCGTTTTCTTTTCACGGCCGGTCAAATTGCGCTCCGGCCCGATGGCACTCGGGTCGAAGGGGACGTTCGTGCTCAGACCGAGCAGGTGATGGCAAATCTCAAAGCGGTTCTCGCCGAGGCGGATCTGACTTTTGCCAACGTCGTGAAGACGACCATCTTCCTGAGCTCGATGGAGCATTTTGCGGTCGTGAACGAAGTCTATGGAGCGGCGGTCGGGACTCCGGCCCCGGCTCGATCGACGGTCGCGGTGGCAGGGCTTCCGCTGGGAGTCGATGTCGAGATTGAGATGATCGCCGTCAGCTAGGCGGATCAGTGAGGAAGGTAGTCCAGGTCGCGCAAGAGGCGGGGATTTTGCCGCCACTCGGCCCGAACTTTCACGAACAGCTCGAGAAAGACCTTTTGCCCGACCATTTCTTCGATCTCGACTCGGGCTTGAGAACCGATGCGCTTGAGCATGCTCCCTTGGCGACCGATCAGAATCGCTTTTTGACCCTCTTTTTCGACCACCAGCGCGGCTCGGATGTGGATCATTCCCGGCGGCACCTCGGATTCAGGTCCTGACTCTTCCCAGGTCTCGACCACGACCGCAAGCGCATGGGGGACCTCTTCGCGAGTCGCCTGAAGCGCCTTTTCGCGGATCAACTCAGCGGCTAAAAAGCGCATCGGCTGGTCGGTGATCTCGTCCTCGTCAAAGAGGGCCGGTTGTTCGGGGAGGTGGGGAACAAGTAACGCCAGGAGCTTGTCGATGTTCTGCTGCTTGGTCAGGCAGGTCAGCATATACGTCTCGGTCTGATACAAGCTGCAGTAGGCCTCGACATTTTCGACCACATGCGCTGCCTTGAGAAGGTCCATTTTGTTCAAGCAAAGAACGACAGGAACATCGATCGAACGGACCCCTTTCTTGTCGGGGAGCACCCCCGCGCTTCGGAGAAAGTTCGCCATCGCCTCGTCTTCTTTGGCGGGCGCTTTGCTGACATCGATCACGACGACCACGACGTCCACATCTCCCAAAGGCCGCTTCGCCTCGTCGATCATGATCTTTCCGAGCCGCGTGTGCGGCTCGTGAACTCCGGGCGTGTCGACAAAAACGATCTGGTATTCAGGGGTGGTCGCGATCCCCAAAAGACTGCGGCGAGTGGTTTGGGCTTTGTCGCTGACGATCGCCACCTTTTGCCCGACGACGGTATTCAGCAAGGTGCTTTTCCCGGCGTTTGGCCGACCGACCAGGGCCACACTTCCTGCGCGAAAAGCCATCGTCAGTCGCGCTTCCTAAAGACGACGTTCATCGCCAAATCGCCGAATGGGTCACTCGAATCCGCCCCTTCTCGACGAGAGGTTACGACCTCTTCGGAGCCACGCCGATCGTCGGATCGTCGCCGTCGTCGTCCTCGTCGACCTCCGCTGGTGGCTGGCTCCAGTTCTTCCGCTTCAAATTCCAATTGGCTCGGCTTGAGCAAGAAGTCGCCCTCCATCTCTTCGGACCAAGACTCCTCCATCCATTCGTCCAGCTTCATGATCGGGACGTCGAAGTCCGCGAGGCTGGTGTCGAGGGTGTTGCGTGGGATCTCCGGGACTTCATCAAGCTCCATCAGGGCGTCTAGGTCCAGACTCAGGAGAGACTGAATCTCGGCGCGCAACCCGACCAAAAAGACATGAGTCGAGCCGTCAATCGCCTGGAATTTCAGCTGATTGGAGCCGTCGTCGGACCACGTCTCGGCATTGAGGTTATAGGCTGACCAACGGTCGGGCAACGTGATCGTTCGCAGACCGGTGCCTTGGCAATGGACCGTGAGGAACGGAGCACGAACATGGACCACGTCTTCGTGGTAGTTCCAAACATGGGCGCCTGCCATTTGGCCAAGCGCCCGGAAGAGCGCGGGCGTGACGATCGGCTCGCCCAGGAAGACCGACTGCCACTGGAGCTCGGGCTGATCCACTGGGACAAAGTGACGGTGAACAAAGCTCGGGAGGCCGGTCGCAGAGTACTCGCCGATGACCAGGCCGTCCTCGGGGATGGCAAAGTAGCTGGGCTCCAAAGAACCGCCCCCATATAGACTTTTCTCGGGCAACGCCTCACCCAAAGGATGCCGGCGCTGCAGAATCGTGGTGCCTGGCTTACTCGCAAACGGCTGACGTCGAAGAGCAATCCCCATCACCTCGCGCACCCTCTCAAGGGATTCACGCCCTGCCTCAAACAGTCCGGCGGAGTAAAGCCAGAAGAGGAGCTTGTTATCTCGCTGGAGCCGATTCTTGATCGCGCTTCGAACTTCGGGCCGCAGGTCCCAAGCATTGGCAAAGACGTACACCTTGCTCTCGGGGAAGTTCTCCCGGTGAGCCAAGTCGCTCAAAAGGTAGAAGCCGACGCTCAAGCCACTCCGCAGAACGGCTTCTCGGACGTTTTGAACCAGCAACGTAAAGGCCCGTTGGTCGACCAGATAGCTGAGCGAGCGCTCGTCGATGAAGACCGCCACATCGGGGTCGGTCCCCGGCGCGGCCAGGCTCAACAACAACGTGTCGATGACCTTGGACCCTCGATCCCAGATGCCAGACGAATTCAGCCAACCGTTGCCCCACAGGTCCATCCAACAGATGCCACTGCGGTGGGCCAAGGCCGCGCCTGCTCCGCGCCAATGGACACTCTCCAGAGCCTGAGGAGTTCGCATAACGGGATTAAAGTCGTCGGGTTCTTGTTTGCCGCTGATCGGAGTCTTGAAGTCCTCCTCGCTGATGTAAAGCTTGCCGTTCAGGGCGAAGCTGTCGATCGGCGACGGGAAGGGGCTGCTTCCGCCGGGCTCCCGGTTCTTGTAACTCGGGGGGCCCGCAATGAAGTCGATCTCCGGAGCGCGCAACAGCTTCCCCAGCGACAGGTGCCCGCTCGCCGGATGGCTCCATTCGAACGTGTATCCGTAGCTCACCCCGACCAAGAACCAACCTTCGCTGGCTTTCTTGACGGCATATGCGAGCTTCACAATCCGGTCGTGAGTGATGTCGCTTAAAAAGAGGTGATAGTCCACCCAGCGGCGAGCCTTACGTCCCGTCCGGACAAACTCTTCTCCAGCTCGGACCTCCGGAGTGTAGTCGGGGACACTGACCGACTCAAACTGAACTTGGCCATCAAACCAAGCCGCTCGAAGTGTCACGACGTCGTCTCGATAGCGGACTCGGACCCAATCGCGAAATTTCTCGTGAGCCGCGAGTGACGTGTCGTACCCCCATCCATCGGCAAAAAACCACTCGCCACGCTCCAGGTGGAGCCCAAGAACCTGGTCGTTTTGAGGCACGAGGCGAAGGAGTCGAACGAACTCGGTCAGGCAATCTTCGGCTTCGGACCAGAATTCATCGTCGCTCAGGCTGGGTTCGGCAATGCCACCGCCTTCGGCGATGAACTTCGCACGGGGAAACTTCTTTTCCCAATCGCGGGGGGCCGAGATCACAACCCGGAAAAAGACCCGAGATTCGGGGGCTAATGCCAAGGTCTCCTTCAGCAAGTATCCGGCGACCGCTACCGCCTCATGGACCTTGTCTCGATTGATCTCCAGCTCCACCAGGTGGCCAAAAATCTGCACTCCGCGCGCGGCCGCGAGCTTGACTTGATCGAGCACCGTCTGGACTTGACGCTCGCCCGGCGAACTTCCGAAAAAGGCCAGCGGCGGATAGACCTTACGATGGTGGGTCAGGGTGGGAACGCCGTTGATGACGGTCACTCGAGGGGCGTTGGCCGGCACCGGGATCGGTTCTCGAGTCCGGACGACCACCGGCTCGGGAGCCGGGGTGGGGTCGAGAACTCGCTTCCCTCGGGTGGACCGGGCCGGTCGAGGTTCCCTCGGTGCCTCGGTCTCTCGAGTTTGCGGCGGAGTCGAGGGTCGTTCTCTCGGTTCGGATCGACCGTTTCGAGTCGGTTTGGGGGGAAGCTGCTCAGCTTCAGCCACTGTCGGGATATGATCTCGACCTCGCCGCTTGGCCCCTTTTCGACCCGCGAGCGGCTGAGGCTCGACGACGTTCGCCGAGGGTGCCGGGGCGGCCGAGCGAGGACGCCAGATCGGAACCGGGAGTTCATCGAGCACGGGGTCGCCAGTCAGGACTGGCCGAGCAGTCTGTTTCGCGTCGGTTTTCTTTCGATCCGGACCGCGCTTGGGCTCGGCGGGCTTCGCCGTCTCAGGCTGAGTTTGAGTCGCTTGACTTCGGGGAGGCTTTGCCTCTGAACGCGGCTTGCGACCGGTTGGGCCCGGGTTTATTTCTGGAGCTGGAGTCGGCGAACTCGCCGGGGCCGTGGGCTCAGAAGTCGGGGCTGCTTTGGGCTTTCCAAACAAACCCGCTTTCGGGCGGGGTTCGGCGGGCGCAGAAACCTCAGGAGTCGGCTCGGACTTTCGAACTGAACTCGACTTGGCGGCTCGACTCGGCTTCGGAGTTCGTGGGGCCGGCGCCTCAGTCGCGACCGCAGGAACCGGCTGGACATCGGCCGTCTGGGACTTTCGAGTTGCTTGAGCCTTTCGAGTCGGGGCTTTCGAAGCCTTGGCCTCGACGGGGTTAGGGGTCTCGGTCGGGGTCTTCGCCTTGCGGGACGAGGGTCGAGCGGATTTGGGAGGAGCTTGGGGTTCGCTCTCCGCCGAAGAGCTTCGGCTTTTTCGCGGGGTCGGAGGGGTCGAGGGCGTATCGGTCGCCACGGGGTCCGTTTTCTTAGTTCTCGGCATCGATGCTTTCCACTCAAGGTCTCGGGCCACGGCCAGAGAGTGGGACGCCAAAGGTCTGCGGGCGAAACTCCACTTGAGCGCCCCTATTTTAGCTGATTCCGGGGTGTTCTTCGCGATCCCCCTGAAAATGCGGGCCTTTTGAGCCGATAACAATCCCATCAGTTCGAAGGAGGCCTCGCGAAACGGTGCAAATTCCATTCATCTTGAGTTCAGCAGATCGATCCGTGCAGCCGGCGAACCCCACTTCGCCGCAAGCCGACGATCAGTTTTCCCAAGAGCTGGAAGGAGCCGAGCAGAAGTGGCTCGCCGACCACTCCAGCCCTCCGAGGGAACCTTCACCCCCCGACCCAGAAGCGGTGGGGCCGCCCGGCAAGAGTCCGGCGAAGCCCGCAACCGAGGAAGATCTTCCGATTGAGCCGAATGCTCCGGAAAGCGAACTGGACCTCGAAGTTGCAACCCCAAGTGTCGTTTCGCAGGCAGCCGCGGCCGCCTGGACCGTGGCTCTGGTCCCCGGTTTGAATCCCGACTTCAGCGCTCTTCCTGGGGGCGTTCAGCTGAACCCGAGTGAGTCGGCCTTCCGAATCAGGGCCGCCACTCCTCCTCAACTTCCGTCGACTCCCCAGATTTCGGTCCCCGCGACGGCAGTTGTTTTGGGAAGCGAGCCTGAACCTCTTGGGATCCCTGCGCCGGGAGGCGAAGGGCTTAACCTGACGCCGGTTCCGGCGAGGGAGGAGTCGACCGCCCCAGGGCCCCCAATGCGGGTGGTGGTGGCGTCGGATCCCGGTTTGAGTCTCCGACCTCCGGTGCTCTCTGAAATCCAAGCCCAGTTCCTGAAGCCTGAGGTGCTCGTCACGGCGGTGCCACTGAGCGCATTGGTGGGACCAACGCCGGGAAATCAAAAAATCCAGTCCTTCTTGACTCCGGGCATACCGCCCGAAGCTTCAATGGATTCGAGCCCTCTCATCGGACTCAATTCGACATCGCCCTCGCCCTTGAATGCACAATTCGGAATGGTCTCTCGATTCGTGATCCCGCAATCGAGTGTCGAGCCGATGCCAGATGGAGTCTCTCTCGGGACGCCTCCGGCTCCCGCGGTCTCGGCTACGCCTGCGACAGCAGCAGGAGCTCCAGGCCCTCTGAACCCACCTCTGTCAGCGACTGAACCTAAACTTGCTCCCGACTCCGCAGGGATCCAAGAATCGAATCCATCGTCGGGACGACTAGCTTCAAGCATGGGAGTCGCCACGGGAGCAGTGTCGGCTGCGAAGTCTGGAGTCGATCCTACGTCCTTCGCTCCCATCGCTCCGGCCGGCATGCTAGACGACCAGAAGGAGACCGCCCCCAAGGACTTCATCAACGAAGAGGGAAGCCTTGAGTCGGCCCCACTCAGGTTCGCTCTTGACTCAAAGTCCGTCTCCGGTAGCTCCGAGCCGGTCAAGCCTCCGCCCGCACTCCCGATGAACGAGACGATGGATCGCATCGCCGACCAGATGGCTCTTTTGGCGGCTCGCCGTCCGGGGGGAACTGTTCAGATTTTGTTGAACCCCGAAGAACTCGGCTCGATTTTGATTTCGGTGAAGAACCTCGGCCAAAAGTTTGATGCCGAGATCGTGACAACCCATGATCACGTCCGAGCCTCGCTGGAGGCCGGTCGAAACCAACTGGTCCAAGCCGTCGAAGCCAAAGGGCTGTCCTTGGGGCAGTTCTCTTTGAGCTCCCAAAGCGATGCTTCTAGCCTCGGCCAGAGCTCACCGCAGTCTCATCACTCCCACCCAGAGTCTGGGCCGAGGGCTCAAACCTCATCTCCTTCTCACCCGATGAATTCACGTTCGAATTTCCCGGTCGACGCGCACACCGCTCCAGTGGGGTGGCTTCGATCCACGACTTCTGTTGACTTGCGAGCCTAACTCATGAACATCAGCGATACGACCTTTGACTACCAAAGCTACTACGGCCTTCGAAATCCGGCCCCTAAAAGCGAGCTCAACATGGACACCTTCCTGAGACTCCTGAGCGTGCAGATGGCAAACCAAAACCCGCTGGAGCCGATGAATGACCGCGACTTCTTCGCCCAGATGGCCCAACTCGGCCAAGTTGAAGGGATGGACAAGATGAACGACTCGCTCAAGGTCACCCAGGCCGCGAGCTTGATCGGGAAAAAAGTCACCGCGCTTCGGCCCATGACCGATTCCGGCAGCGGGCAAAACGCTCTGGTGACGGGAACGGTCACGCGACTCACTGTTCGAAATGGAGAGTACTTTATCGGCCTCAAGGAGTCCAATGGCGGAATCGTTGAGGTCCGAGTGGACAGCATTCGCGAGGTGGCAAGCACCACCCCATGAGCGCTCCGATTTCAAACGCCAAGATCCACGACTTGGTGACCCAAAGACTAGGCCAGGCACCGACTCCGTCGACCACGGCCGCACTAAAAGCCGATTCGGGACCCGCCTTTGAGGCGATCCTTGAGAACCGGCTGAAGCTCTCGGGCCACGCCAAGACGCGACTCTCAAGCCGAGAAATCGAGCTCGGAAAGGCCGAATGGGATCGAGTCATGAGCGGAGTCGAAAGGGCTGCGCAGAAAGGAGCCCGAGAAAGTCTGGTCCTCCTGGACGACATCGCCCTGCTCGTGAGCATCAAGAACCGAACGGTCATCACTGCGGTCGACAAGGCCAACCTCAAGGAGAACGTTTTTACCAACATCGACAGCGCCGTTCTTGTGTAGTCCCTCAAGGCGGCCCCGACTTCAACCCTGGTCAAGGCAATGTCGCTTCATTTAGCTGGACCGAAACCGTCAGGTTTCGGGAGCTGAAGCCGATCAGACCGATCGAAGGCGTTTCTTGACCCCCGACCCGTGTTCGAGAGAACAAACGAGGAAAGACCCGATATGCTTCAAGCACTTCTTGCAGGCGTCGCCAGCATCAAAGCGCAACAGACGCGAATGAACGTCATTGGCAACAACTTGGCCAACGTCAACACCACGGCCTATAAAGGAAGCCGAGTCACTTTTCAAGACATGCTCGCCCAGACCATCCGGGGAGCTTCTCGCCCCACGACCCGGGGCGGTGGCACCAACCCGATTCAATATGGTCTCGGCGTCTTGGTCGGCGGCACAGACACAAACAATGAACAAGGGTCGCTCAATGCGACCAACCGCCCAACGGACGTCGCAGTCCAAGGGAACGGCTACTTCATGGTCAGCAACGGTGACCGATTGGCCTACACTCGGGATGGTGCCTTTGACCTCGACGCTGCTGGGGTCTTGGTTCACCGAGCGACCGGCGAGCGGGTGATGGGCTGGGGGGCCGACAGTTTCGGCGTCGTGAACACGAACAATCCCGTCGGCGTGAACTCGACGCTCACGATCCCGCTCGGCTCTCTGAATGCTGTTCAGGTCACCTCTTTGGTGAACCTAGCCGGAAACCTCAACGGAAACGCGGGGCCGACCGAGGAGTGGACGACCCAGGTTCGAGTCTTCGACTCGCTGGGCGGTGCCCACGACATCCGAATTCGGTTTCATAACCGACAAGATCCCCCCGGAGGAACTCCCCCGCCGGGCGCAGTTTCGAGTTGGCAGTGGGAGGCTTTCGAAGGCACCGTCCCCATCGGAAGTAGCACCACCCCGGGAAGTGCTCCTCTCTACTTCGATAATAACGGTGCGATCTTGAACCCGGACGCGGTGGGCGGCGTGACCGTGCCTGCCTCCACGGGCGCTCCCGCCTTCAACATCACGCTCAACTTCGCGCGAATCACCCAGCTGAAAACCGATACCCAGGTGAATCCGAGTGACCAAAACGGGTTCCCACCGGGATCACTTCAGGGCTTTTCGATCGGTCAAGACGGCATGATCACCGGGCTCTTCACGAACGGTCTGACTCGCCCCTTGGGTCAGGTTGCGATGTCGATCTTCCCGAACCCGGGCGGTATGGAGCGAATGGGGAACAACTTGTGGCGCTCGACCGACAACTCGGGAATTCCGGTCACGGGGGCGCCCAGAACCGGCGGCCGGGGCAGCATTAACGCCGGCTTCTTGGAGCAATCGAACGTGGACATCGGAGCGGAGTTCACCGATCTCATCGTCACGCAACGGGGGTTCCAAGCCAATACCCGGGTCGTGACGACGGTCGACGAGATGCTCCAAGATCTCCTCAACATGAAGCGATAAACCTTCGCCAACCTGGGAGCATGAGGGCTCGGAGCGGATCGCTCCGAGCCCTTCTTCGATTAGGCTCGACCACCCAAGATAAAGTCTCGAAAGGCCGAAAGCTGTTTTCGAATCGCCTCTCTCGCCATCTCGTCGGTGAGCTTGCCCTCGGCATCAAATTTCGTGTGCGATGCGCCCACAAAGACCTCAGGAAAGTACATCTGCTTCATGCTGAAGTACCCAAGGACCTGTCTGAGGTGATATTGAGCTCGACCTCCGCCCATGAACCCAGCAGCGGCGCTCTGCAAGATGACGGGCTTGCCATCCCAGCAGGACTTACCATAGGGTCGCGAACCCCAATCGAGGGCGTTTTTCAGAACGCCGCTGTAAGAGTAGTTGTGCTCGGGAACGGCAAAAAGAACACCATCGGAGGCTATGACGCGGTCCTTCATTTCTTGGACAGCCACGGGGTAATCGGACTCCAGGTCCATGTTGTAGAGTGGAACAGTGTCGAGTGAAATCAGGTCCAGCGTCAAACCCTCTGGAGCGAGTTCTTGGGAGGCGGCCAGGAGCCAGCGGTTGTGTGAGTCCCGGCGGAGTGAGCCAGCGATCGCAGCGATTTTCAAATCAGGCATGACGCTTTCCTACTATTTATTCGGGCAATCTGTTTCTTGACCAGGGTAAGAAGGGGTCTCAGGCTGGAATCGGTTAAGAAATCCGCACTGGCAAAACTACGGGTCTTTTCCGTGAGTTAGGCTCAAAATCGGTTAAATTTCAGAAAATGTAGGCCTTTTGATACAATTTCCCTTGCAGTTGCCCCCAGAGGCTGATATAATGGGAATCGATCTGGAGCATCTTTTGGGTGTGGCACGGTTCTTGCAACCAAGTCTCCCCAAGAGTAATCCATACTGTGCTCTATCAATTAACTGAGGAAGAGGTGTTATGAAAACTAACATGCGCCACTATGCAACTATCGCTGCTGTCGCTTCGGCATTCGCCTTCACGGCTGTCGCTCAAGCGCAAAACAACTTTGGCTTTTTCTGGAAAGTCAACTACAACGGTCTGAACCAATCGGGAATGTGGCAGGAGCAAAACACTGCTGATATTCCTGGTGGAATCGGCGGAACGACCAAGGTCCAACTTTGGGTGCGAAACACTCCAGTGATCTCGATCGTCAACATTCAACTTGGCTGGGGCGATGCTACCGCTTCGGGAGCTGGTGCCAATCGTGTCGATGCGGCTCAACGACTGCGACTAGCGGGTCTTCCGCTCACTGCAGGTGGTGCGGTCACGCAAGCCGTCTGGAGTAACGGTGTTTCGTTCACTCAATCGGCTGGTGCAAACGCTCCGACATACTTCACGGGTGGAGGCGGCCCTTCGTCTGCCCCTGACACGAACTTCTCGCAGCGCGGTGGCCGACTGGCTGCTACGACGACCAGCACGACTGAGATCACGGGCATTCGACCCTGGGGTCTCCACGGTGGCATCGTCCCGGTCGGCGGTCCGCAGTCGGTGGGTAACAACGGTGTCATGCTGTTGGAACTGACCGTTCAAAACAACAACATGCCGTTGTTCTCGACCGCTCAAATGGTCGTCTGGGGATCGGGCAACTTCGCTTCGAACACCACGTACGTCGCCAATGGCGCGACTCGAACACAATTCAACGGCACTGTGCCTTTGACGTTCCGAGCTGTTCCTGAGCCGGGCACCATGATCGCTCTTGGCGCTGGTATCGCTGCTCTCGTTGCTCGACGACGAAAGAAGGCGTAACTTAGCCTGAGCTTGGAGATCCGCTTAGTGGCGGCCTCCAGATCAGACTTGGGGTGTGGCAAATGCCACACCCCTTTCTGCTTTTGTCGCTGATTCCGGCTACAATCTGAACCATGAAAAGGGTGCTCACCCTCCGATGGCTGGCGATCGTGAGCCCACATGTCGTCACCACGTTCATCTGGGTCCTGGCGAAGCTATCTTCGGACCGACCGACCGGTTTTCTTCAGGCAGTCGGGCAGCTCACCGGACTCTATGCGATCATCCTGATGGCCACGGCGCTGATCATCGCCGCCCGAAGTCGGACCGTCGAACGCATCTATGGCGGACTCGACAAGTCGTATCGAATTCATGTCCAGCTCGGCAAGATCGCCTTCGGCTTGATGCTCGTGCACCCGATCTTGCTCATTCCGAGCTATCTTGAAAAGGGACTCTCGCCCGCCCTTCTTTTTTGGTTTGGCGATTTTGCGCCACGGAACTGGGGGATCGCCGCTTATTATTCGTTCATCCTGCTGATCGGGCTCACCCTGTGGAGATTCTTGGAGTACCAGAAGTGGTTCAGTCTCCATCGTTGGCTGGGGCTGCCCTTTTTGGCGGCGAGCCTGCATACTCTGGGTGCCGACAGTGACGTCAAGGCGTTCTGGCCGCTTCGTGACTGGGTCCTTTTTTGGCTCATCCTGGGATCGACGGCTTGGGTCTACAAGGCCTTTGCGTACTCGTGGCTCGCCAAGAGGTATCGCTACCGAGTGGAGTCCATCGTGCCGCGAGGCCGAGATATGGTCGAGGTGGGGATGATCCCGGTCGGCCGAAAAATGGCCTATGAACCCGGGGAGTTCGCCTTCTTCTCAGTCCGAGGAAACCCCAAGATTTCGCCCGAAAGTCACCCTTTTAGCCTCGGATCGAACCCAGCCAAGCGGTCGATCCGAATCTGCTATGGCGAGGTCGGAGACTACACTCGCTCGCTCCGCGCGCTCGAAATCGGCGACGCGATTGAGGTCTACGGCCCGTATGGAGAATTCTCGAGCTATGTCCTCGATGAATTCAAGAAGCAAGTCTGGATTGCTGGGCGAACGGGAATCGCGCCGTTCCTCAGCATGCTCGCCTATGAGGCCACCAACGAAGATAACAAGGAAGTGACCTTAATCTACGGCGTCAAGAAGAGTGAAGACGCGGTCTATGCCGCCGAGATCGAGTCGATGCTCGAAGACCATGAAGATCACTTGCACTTTGCCGTCCACACCTCCGATGATCAGGGCTTCATGACCGCCGACTACATCCTTGGGCTCGCTCCGGACGACCCGAATCAGGCCTATCTCTTTTGCGGTCCGCCGATCATGATGAAGAACCTCAAGAAGCAACTGATGGCCCGAGGAGTTCCCGCGTCAAGAATCTTCTTCGAGGATTTCTCGTTTGTTTGAGTCCAGCCAGGCCTCGTAATCCGCCTGGAACTTCGGCTCTTTGCTGCACAACGCCAAGAAATCACAGCTCGCGCAGAGAGCCTTTGGGGTGGGCTCATGTCCGGTGAAGTCTCGGTCTAAAATTTCGCGGGCGAGAGCCCGAAGGTCGTTTTCGAACTCCTCTCTTTGTGAGTCGTCCAGGGACGCTGTGGCCGACACTCCTGTCCTGAGCGCCAAAATCGTCGCTCGGACAGGGCGATCGGGAAACTGCTCCTTGAGCAAGACCTGATAAACACTCATCGCCAAGTCCGAAGCGATCTCTTCGCTCGTCACTCCTTGACGGCGCGACTTGTAGTCGACGACTTCAATCGTGCCGTCCGGGTGCTCGTCCACCCGATCCACCCGACCGGTCAGAACCCAATCGCCTTGATCCTTGCGCAGGAGTTTCTCGAAAAAGATGGTCGTCGCCGCCACGGGCTGAGCCTGAACCCGTTCGACGTAGGCCTCGATGATCGACTTGCCTTCGCCCAGAGCCTCCTGCATCTCCTGGGCGCTGCTATAACCAGCATCGATCCAGCTATCCTCCACCGCGGCGACCGCTTCCTCAACTGTCGTGACGCCGGTATCGTTCGAGTCGTGAAATCGCTGCAAGACGAGGTGGAGCGTCGTCCCGAAGCTGTAATAGTTCTTCGATCGCAGGTACCACTTTCCTCGGGGGTCCAGATACGTCCAATAGTATTTGGTCGGACACGCCAAGAATGTGGTGAACTTGCTCGGGCTGAGGGTGGGTTTTCGGGCCAAAGCTACCTCCTGGGGTCAGGTTCGGTCACGAGGAGGCCATAAAGCTCGGGTCGTCGGCTGGCGAGAATGGCGGTTTCATAGACGCCCGGAATCGTGACGTTCTGCTTGTTACGGGCCTCAGTCAGGTCCACATCGGCGACAAGAACGGTTTCGTCCGCTTCGGCGGCGGCCAAGACATGACCTTTGGGACCGATGATTTTGCTGCGGCCGATAAAATGGAACCCGTTCTCTTCGCCGACCCGGTTACACGTCAAAAAGAAGACCTTGTTTTCCGCGGCTCGGGCGATGCAGATGTGATCGGCAGAGACCTCGGCGCCCTCTGGCCAATTGGTGGGGAGCACAATGAGATCGGCTCCCATCAGGGTCAGCATCCGGCTCGCCTCCGGCGGACGGAGGTCGAAACAGATCAAGACTCCAACGCGCCCGATCGGTGTTTCAAAGACTCGAAATTCTTGCCCCCCCTCGACGTGCTTGTCGAGTCCTAATTCTGGGAGGTGGATCTTTTGGAAGACTTCGGTGGGCTGACCGGGAATGCAGATCGCCGCGGAATTCGCCAGGTGCGAGCCACAATCCTCGGCGAAGCCGACGATGATCGTGACTCCGAGTCGATCCGACGCCATCTGGAGAGCTTGAATGGCGGCGTGATCTCGCGGGATGCTGATTCGCCGGGCCTCCTGGGCGTCGCGAGCGCAATACCCAGTCAAAAATGCCTCAGGCAGGGCGACCAACTCGACCCCGCTGCGGGCCAACATTTCGATCTGCTCGATCGCTCTACGGGCGTTCTCGTCCGGGTCGGCAAAAACGACGTTCCATTGCAGGGCCGCAATCTGACTCATTCGGACTCCTCTTCCACTCGAACCCAGTTCTCGACACACGCCACGACCTCCGTGGCGGCAAGCCGAGCCATCGCTCTTTGCAAATTTTGCTCCTGGCAAAGGTGCGTGAGGAAGACGATCTCGCCCAGCCCGTCGTTCAGCTCGCGCATCTCCATCGCTCGGAGTCCAATCTCCTCCTCCCCGAAGATGCCCGCGATGATGCCGAGCACCTTGGGTCGGTCTTGGACCGTCAAGCGCATGTAGTATCGCGTGCGCAGTTGATCGATTGAAAGCACGTAGAGGCCTTCTTGAGGAGGCTGGACGCTCGCGCTTCCGCCGATCCGGATGTTGCGGCAGATGTCGATGATGTCCCCCACGACTGCCGAGCCGGTTGGAAACGCCCCCGCGCCCCGTCCGCTCAACATCACATCCCCGACGAAGTCGCCCTTCACCCAAACCGCGTTGTAAACCCCGTGGACATTGGCCAGCGGATGTTGACGAGGCAGCATGGTCGGATGGACTCGGGCCAAAATTCCTTCGGGAAGGAGTTCGGCGATCGCGAGGAGCTTGATGCGATACCCGAGCATCTTGGCAAAGTCGATGTCTCGGGCCCCGATTCGACGAATCCCTTCGGTGGGGATCTTTTCGGGCCGAACCTCGCCGCCAAAGGCGATCGAACTGAGAATGCTGAGCTTATATTGGGCGTCAAATCCATCGACGTCACTGCTCGGCTCCGCTTCGGCATATCCAGCGGCTTGCGCTTCTTGGAGCACCTCGTCAAAGGCGCGGCCCTCCTGGGTCATCTTGGAAAGGATGTAGTTCGTTGTGCCGTTGACGATGCCCATCAGCTTGAGCACGTCATTGCCTGCGAGTTGGTGTTTGAGAGGCTGGATGAGAGGAATGCCTCCGCCGACCGCGGCCTCGAAATGAAGGTCGAGCCCTTGCGATGCAGCGCGCCTCATCAAGGCGTGCCCTTGCTTGGCGATCAGCTCCTTGTTCGCGGTCACGACGTGTTTGCCGTGGCTTAACGCCGCCTCGATGAGACTTTCTGCAGGGTCGAGGCCCCCGATGAGCTCAAGGATGATGTCGATATCGGGATCGCGTACGATGGACTCCAGATCGCGGGTAAACAGCTCACGAGGCGCCCCTCGCTCGCGGTCCATATCTCGAACTCCAATCCGAACGACCTCAAGCCCGATGCCCGATTTGGACTCGATGGCGGCCTGATTGTCCATCAGCATTCGATAGGCCCCTTCGCCGACGGTTCCGAAACCGAGGATGCCGACTCGCACCTTGTCCATGTTCGGGTTAGCCAATAAAAAGGATCGGATCGCCGGGGTTCAAGACGCTGCCGTTTTCGGCGACAATCTTGGTGACGGTTCCGCTCAGCGTGGCGGTGATTTCGTTGTAGACCTTCATCGCCTCGATCAAACCGATGACCTGGCCCGCTTGGACGGTGTCGCCGACCTTGACGAACGGGTCTTGCCCAGGGCCGGGCGCGGAGTAGTAGATTCCTGGCATGGGGCTGCTGATGGGGGTCCCTTGCGGCGCGGCGGGTGGGGCGGCAGGCTTTGGGATCGGAGCCGACGGTGAAGCTACAGTCAGCGGGGAAGCGCTCATGGCCCCCGAGGCGACCACGACCGGCCCTTCGGGTTGCGGACCGAGCTTGCTGAACTCGATGCTCCAATCGTCGCCTTCCAGCCGGGCTTCCACAAGCCCAAACTCATCCATTAACCGGGCGAGCTCGGTCATCTTCTCTTTAAGCGAGTTCACGCCCCAAGTATAGCCCGTGAAATGAAATTAGCTTCTCTATTCGACTCCATCGAACCTTTCAGAACCGTGCCAGGATTGTGCCGGCTTGACGCCAAGCAATCATACGGGCTTCTGGCGAATTTTCGCCCGAAATGATCAAAAATCTTGTTGAGTCGATTGATTCGTAGCATAATTTCACCGAGGTCGTCTGGAATCCTATGAAGTATTTTGTTCTAATCGGGTGTATGAGCATTTGTGCAATGGCTCACGCAAGCATTTCAATCAATTTCGACAGTCAAGTGAATGCTGACATAACCACTTTCACTGGGGGCACAGGGTACCCGCAGACAGGTGGGATGGTGACCATCTCTGGGATCGATCATCAACTTGCTGTGACGGCTGGCGGCAAGACTGGCAGCATGTTCTTCGTCAACGAGACAAAGACTGTTCCTATCAACCTGTTTGGAATCATGGAGGTCTATACGCTCATCAACAGCACTTTTGGTAGCTTCGGGGCGATCAATGGGAAAGTTGAAGTTCACGGTACGGGTGGTCTCCTCGACACTTTCACCTTGACGCAAGGAATCAACATCCGGGATCACTTCGCAGGCCCATTTAACAACGTGGCCACAGGATTGAACGGCACGCTTCCATATCAGACCGGCGTCCGATTTGATCAGCAGAAGTTCGTTCTCAGTTCAGCCTTCCACTCCGCTACACTGACCGAGATTCGATTTATCGGCGAAAACAACTTCGGTTCGAATGGCAATCCGATGCTCCAGAGCCTCAATCTTCGGGCGGTCCCTGAGCCTGCCTCGATGGTTGTGCTTGGACTTGGACTAGTCGCTCTTGTGCGCCGGAAGTCGAGAGTCAGATAAGCTCCCTCTGTCATCTTGATCGGGAGAATTCCCCTGTTCCTCGCGCGTTCGGAACAGGGGAATTTCAATTTGTTCACCTGAACCCTAGGGAATTCTCGCCCCCCTAGACAAAGGGATCGGGCAGAGAGTATCATGACGAACTGTGCTCTCCCGCAAGGGAAGGGCGCCAGAACGCAGTGGCTTCAAGCAGGTCTTGTTCCGCCCCGCCAAGCGCGGGCAACGGAATCCTAGCAAGACTCCAGCACGAGAAGCTCTCGCAAAATCAGTTCGATTCTGAGATTCAGACGAACAGGGGCCGCCAGAGGGTGCGCCTCGGTCGATTGAGCGTGACTCCTCGTGCGTGCGAACGAAGCTCAGCAAGGAAGTTTAGGAGGCACGTATGCTCCCAGGAATTCTCGGGACAAAAATTGGAATGACGCACATCTTCAATGAAGAAGGCGCGATGGTCCCCGTTACGGTCATTCAGGCCGGGCCGGTGGTGGTCACTCAGGTGAAGACCCCGGAAACCGACGGGTACAGCGCGGTTCAAGTTGGATTTGGCGAGCAAAGCGAAAAGCACTTAACGTTTCCCAAGTTCGGTCACCTGAAAAAGGCGGGCCTGACCAAGAACGTTCGCCACATGCGCGAGTTTCGCGTCGAGGACGCCACTCAGTTCCAGCCCGGACAAGAATTCCTCTGCGACGTCTTCGAGACGGGTCAGTCGATCACCGTCACCGGAACCAGCAAGGGCCGAGGATTTGCCGGCGGCGTGAAGCGATACCACTTCAAAGGTCAGCATATGACCCACGGCTATATGACCCACCGCCGACCCCTCTCCAACGGCGCGACCGGTCCGCAAAGAGTTTTCAAAGGAAGTCGAAGGCCAGGGCATATGGGCGACGAGACCGTCACCCAAGCAGGCCTGAAAGTTGTCGGAGTTGACGTCGAGCGCAACTTGATTCTGGTGGACGGTAGCGTCCCCGGAGCCAATGGCAGCCTCGTGACGATCAAGAAGGTGAAATAACCATGGCCGAACTGGAAATTAAAGACGCAAAGGGTAAGAAAGTCGGCAAGCACGTCGTGAACGAAGCCGTAAAGAGCGTAGCGAAGCACCGCTTGCATCGGGCCATCGTTGCCGAAGAAGCCAATTCTCGCCAAGGGACGCAGAGCGCCAAAACCCGGAGCGAAGTTCGGGGCGGCGGTCGCAAGCCGTACAAGCAGAAGAAGACTGGAAACGCCCGCCAAGGGACCATCCGAGCCCCTCACTATGCCGGAGGCGGAATGGCGTTGGCGGTCAAGCCGCGCGATTACACGAAGAAGCTGAACGTCAAAGAGCGGCGAGCTGCCTTGCTCGGGGCGATCGCCCATCAGGTCGAAGCCGGCAACCTTCGGGTGGTCGACTCAATCCGATTCGCCACGGCTAAGACGAAAGACGCCGTCGAGTTCCTCAAGACGTGCGGAGTGGCCGATGCCCGCCGCATCTTGGTGGTGCTTCCCGAATACGACGCGACGACTTACAAGTGCTTCCGAAACCTGCCGAACGTCGAAGTTCGCACCGCCCCGGCGGCCAAGGATTCGGACGTCAAAACGGCCGCTTTCTCGGTTCGAGATATGATGGTGGCCCACAAGATCGTGGTCGCCAAGGACGCGATGCAACGTATTGAGGAGGTCTGGGCCTAATGAAGAGTCCTTACGAAATCATTATCAAACCCCACATCACCGAAAAGACCCAAACGCTCAGCTTCGGTCCGAATTGGAAAGATGACGAGAAGAACGTCCGCAAGTACACGTTCATCGTGGATTCCCGTTCGAACAAGATCGAAATCAAGCGAGCCATCGAAGCGATGTACAACGAAGGCAAAAAGGCCAAAGACGAGAAAATCAGCGTGACGAGCGTCCGCACGATCAACGTCAAAGGGACTTCTCGCCGAGTAGGTTTCCGAACTCCGGGAAAAACCGCCGGATTCAAAAAAGCGATCATCACCCTCGCCCCCGGGCAAATGCTTGAGGATTGGGGAGTCTAAATCATGCCGACACGAAGATATAAACCGACATCCCCCGGTCTTCGCCACAAGATCATCTCGGACTATCGAGACATCACCAAGGGCAAGCCGGAAAAGAGCCTGGTCAAGGCCCTGCCTAAGAGCGGGGGCCGAAACTTCTCAGGCCGGATCACGATGTTCAATCGGGGCGGAGGCAACAAGCGCCGCTACCGAGTCATCGACTTCAAGCGCAACAAGCTGGAGATGGAAGCTAAAGTGGCGGCGATTGAGTACGATCCGAACCGCACTTGCCGCATCGCCCTCCTCCACTACATGGACGGGGAAAAGCGATACATCCTGGCTCCCAAGGGTTTGCAAGTCGGCACCCGAGTGGTATCCGGACCGGAAGCCGATATCCTCCCCGGGAACGCTCTGCCGCTGAAGAATATCCCGCTGGGAACGATGGTCCACAACATCGAAATCCACCCGGGTCGCGGCGGTCAAATGGTCCGATCTGCCGGAGCTGCCGCTCAGATCATGGCCAAAGAAGGAACCTATGTCACCCTCCGGCTCCCGTCGGGCGAAATGCGAATGGTCCACAACACCTGCATGGCGACGGTGGGCGAAGTCGGTAACGCCGAACATGAAAACGAGCAGTGGGGCAAAGCTGGAAAAACGCGCGGCAAGGGTCGCAAGCCTCATGTGCGCGGCGTGGTCAAGAGCCCGCGAGATCACCCCCATGGTGGTGGTGAAGCCAAGTCGCCGGTCGGCCGCAAAAAAGGTCCTGTGGACCGATGGGGCAACAAGGCACTCGGCGAGCGAACCCGAAGCAACAAGCGAACGGATCGCTACATTGTTCGACGGAGGAAAGCCTAAGGCTTAACGACAGGGTGAGGCCAGGACATACTGGCCCCACCCGACCGAATCGAGAAAGAAACACACGATGGGAAGAAGCATTAATAAAGGGTTCTTTGTCGACGATCACCTCATCAAGAAAATTGATGCGATGAACGCCAGCGGAGACAAAAAGGTGATCAAGACGTGGAGCCGACGCTCGACGATCGTCCCCGACATGATCGGTCACACGATCGGCGTTCATGACGGACGCAAGCATGTCCCGGTCTTCGTCACGGAGAACATGGTCGGACACAAGCTCGGCGAGTTCGCTCTGACGCGAACTTACAAGGGCCACGGCGGATCAATTCCTGATCGAGGAACCCGACTGCGCTAGGTTCAACTGAGGTATACTCAGGAGCCTTGCCCGGAAGAATAGGATTTTAGGACCAAAGAATGGAAGTTCGAGCCATAGCCAAAAAAGTGAGAGTGCAGCCCCGAAAGGTGCGAATCGTTGCCGCTGAAGTCAAAGGCAAACCGGCATCGGTGACCGCACACATGCTGCAGTTCCACCCCTCCAAGAGCGCGCAGTCGCTCCGCAAGGTGCTGATCAGCGCCATTGCCAACGCGGTCAACGTGCATGGCCTCCCCGAAGAGAGCCTCAAGATCGCTTCGGTGGCCGTCGATCAGGGCCCCAAGTACAAGCGAATCACGCAAAAGGCAATGGGGCGAGGGGCTCGAATCGAAAAGAAGACGAGCCACATCACCGTCGTTCTTGAGGACGCGGCCTCCACCGGTCGGCCCAAGCCGCACGGAACGAAGGCGAAGGCTCGACCCAAATTCGAAGCACCGAAAAAGGCCAAGAAAGCCGCCGCACCGGTGGAAGAGGTGAAGGCCGAAGAGCCGATCGTCGAAGAAGCCACCGCCGAAGCGACGGAAGCGCCTGAGCAGGCACCCGAAGCCGTCGAAACAACGAATTCCGCTCCCGAAGCTCCGGCCGAGGAAGCAACCGAGGAGAAGAAGGACTAAACATGGGTCAGAAGATTCATCCCGTTGGTTTCCGAATCGGAGTGATCCGAGGTTGGGACAGCCACTGGTTCCCCGAGCGAAAGCAAGCCTACGCGAAGTTCCTCAAGAACGACCACGACATCCGGGGCCTGATCCGAAAGCGAGTCGGCACCGGCAATGTCTCCCGCGTCGAGATTGAGCGAGCCGCGAATCGCATTAAGGTGAACATCTTTACGTCTCGCCCCGGCGCGATTATCGGTCGAGGCGGCAAAGGGATCGACGAACTGACCGACTCCCTCAACAAGATGGTCCGGGTGAACGACCCGACCGGCACCGTTCAAGTCAACGTCACCGAAGTTCGACAACCAGAACTGGATGCGCAGCTGGTCGCCGAAAACATCGCTCAGCAACTCGAGAAGCGGATCAGTCACCGCCGAGCCATGCGCCAAGCCATGACGCGATGCGTTCGCATGAACGGTCGAGGCATGAAAATTCTCGTGAGCGGCCGACTAAACGGATCGGATATCGCTCGAAGTGAAGGCGATAAGGTCGGAAAAATCCCTCTTCACACATTGCGCGCCGACATCGATTACGGCGTCGCGACAGCATTCACCATCTGGGGTGCCGTTGGGGTGAAAGTGTGGATCTACAAGGGCGAGGTCTTGCCAGATAAGCAGCGGCACGCCGCCGTGGATGACCGACGAACTCGCCGCGCTCCGAAGGTTGAATCGACCGAAGAGGCCGCGCCGGCCGCCGCTCCCGAAGCCACGGAGGTCACAAGCTAATGTTGATGCCCAAAAGAGTCAAGCACCGCAAGATGCACCGCGGCCGAATGACGGGTCAAGCCACCCGCGGCAACAAGATCGATTTCGGCGACTACGGAATCATGGCTCTCGAATGCGGTTGGATCACCAGCCGGCAAATCGAAGCCGCCCGGATCGCGATGACCCGCCACATTAAGCGGGGTGGAAAAGTCTGGATTCGAATCTTCCCGGACAAGTCTTATACCAAGAAGCCGCTCGAACAGCGGATGGGGAAAGGAAAGGCAGGCGTCGAAGGCTGGGTCGCCGTCATCAAGCCGGGCCGGATCATGTTTGAAATGGACGGAGTGCCCGTTGATGTCGCCCGAGAAGCGATGCGGCTGGCCATGATGAAGCTGCCCATCGACTGTAAGTTTGTCACGAAAGACAATTTTGCCGACGGAAAAGTCGGAGTTGCCGCCAGCAAGGTCATCTTGACCAAGAAGGCCGCAGATTCGGCCCCCGCCGAAACCAAGGAACAAGAAGCATGAAAGACCTGAAACCATCGGAACTCAGAGACAAAACCGTGCCGCAACTCGAAGAGATGTTGCGCGAGGCCCGAGCTGATCTTTATCGCGCGCGGCGCGATCTGGTCTTTCGACAATCGACCGACACCAGCGGCATCAAGGTGCGACGCCACAACATCGCCCGCATCATGACTGTCATCACCGAGAAGAAGCGCGGAGGCAATAATTAATGGCTGAACAAGCCCCAACCGCTGTGCGTGGCACCCGAAAACTCCGGATCGGGGTCGTCCGCAGCAACAAAATGATGAAAACGGTGGTCGTCGAGGTCGAACGCCGAATGCAACACGGACTCTACGGTAAAACCGTGATCCGAACGAAGCGATTCAAAGCCCACGACGAGCTGAGCTGCGATGTCGGCGATACCGTCGAAATCATGGAGACTCGACCGATCAGTCGCGACAAGCGCTGGCGAGTCACCCGAATCGTCGAAAAGGTGAAGTAAAAGGGACCCGACATCCGATGCCGATCTCTCGGCCTCTCGGTGCCCTCGACTTGCTCCGGCAAGTTGAAATCGGAATGTTTGAGGAGCGAAGAAGGAAATGGTACAGCAATTTACGCGACTGAAGGTCGCCGACAACTCGGGAGCCCGCGATGTCATGTGCATCCGGGTGCTGAAAGGGTCGCAACCCCGCTATGGCGGGGTCGGTGACGTGATTGTCGGCGCCGTCAAGGTCGCCACGCCGAACATGCCCGTGAAAAAGGGTGACGTCGTTCGAGCCGTCATTGTGCGAACTCGCAAGGCGATCCGCCGAGCCGATGGATCGACACTCCGGTTTGACGACAACGCCTGTGTCCTCATTAACCCGAACAATATGGAGCCCCGAGGGACTCGCATCTTTGGCCCGGTTGCCCGCGAACTCCGCGATAGCAACTTCATGAAGATCGTCTCGCTGGCGCCCGAGGTGCTGTAAACCATGCCTACCAAAGCAGAAGTCAAACAACTGAAAAACCCGGTCAAGCTGAAAGTCCGTAAGGGCGACAAGGTCGTCATCATCCGAGGCAAGGACAAAGGCAAGTTCGGATTCGTCGCCGCGGTCGCTCCGAAAGAGCAAAAGCTGATCGTGCTGCAAGAAAACCCGGAGAACGAAGAGATGCCGATCCCGCTGAATGCGGCGATCAAGCACCGCAAGCGCCGAACTGAGAATGAGCGATCCACTCGGCTTCAAATTCCAGTGCCGATGCATGTGAGCAAGGTCATGGTGGTCGATCCCGAAACCAACCAACCGACCCGCATCGGTCGGCGAGTGGAAGGCGACAAGATCGTGCGCTACGCCAAGAAGAGTGGCAAGACCCTGCACGACGTCCCACAAATGGAGAAGAAGTAATGGCAAAGAAGGCAAAAGACGAAGCCATCGCGGTCGGTGCGATTCCGGCACCGCGCCTCAAAGAGCACTATAAGAAGAACGTCTTGCCCAAGCTCAAAGAGCAGTTTGGCTACTCGACGGTGATGCAAGTTCCCAAGCTCGACAAGATCGTCATCAACATGGGGGTCAAAGCGGGCGATGACAAGAACTTGGAAAACTCCATCCGAGACATGACCCTGATCACCGGACAAAAACCGGTCGTCACGATGTCTCGAAAGGCGATTTCGAACTTTAAGCTCCGAGAGAACGTGAAGATCGGATGCAAGGTCACCCTGCGCGGCGACCGAGCCCTTCACTTTTTCGACAAACTCGCGACCGTCGTTCTGCCGCGGATTCGAGACTTCCAAGGTCTCTCCGCCAACTCGTTCGATGGACGGGGCAACTACGCTCTGGGTCTGAAAGAACAGCTGGTCTTTCCTGAGATTCCGTACGACACGTTCGACCGAATCCGCGGGATGGACATCATCATCTGCACGACGGCGAGAAATGACGAAGAGGCTCGAAGCTTCCTGAAGCAGATGGGATTGCCGCTTCGCGAGAAGTAAGATTCGATTCGAGCTGACACAAGGAGCCCCTTGGCCGAACGCCGAGGGGCTCTTTCAGTTCAAGGACCAGGAGTCCGGGTAACCTGCACTCATGACCGAAGTCTTGGGACGAACCAACCAGGCGTTCCCTCGGCTCTGGTGGGCCCTCCGAGTCCCGCACGTCCCCCAAGAAGGCTGGCGCGACCAACTCGTCGGTGCCGCCCTGGAAACCGGTGCCCCCATCGACATCTCGACCTCGCCAGGCCTTTGGGGAGGGGCACTCCGCGGCCGAGAAGCATCCATTCTGGCGCGAATTGGATCGACCCTCGACTCCGCCCAAGACTCGGACCACGCCGCCAACCTCATTCAAGCTGAGATTCTTCAAACGCTCTGTGCGGTCGGGCGCGAGCAGATCGACTTCTTAGTGTTGCGGGTGAAGCGCCGAAGGGAAGAGTTTCAGATCGAAGGCGCGCTCCAGGCTCTCGAAATGGCCAAGCAAGATGGTCATGCTCGGTTCCTGGGACTCAGTGCCGAGGGCTCGGGCCTCGGAGTCCTCAGTACGTGGCAGTTTCACGATGCTTTCGAGATCCTGATGGTGCCTCGAAATCCGATCCATTCTGAGCCGTACCAAACCCTGCAGCCCGTTGCCCGCGAGCGAAGAGTCGGAGTCGTGACCACTCAGCCCTTCCATTGGGGGGGCGACGTGCCGATCCCGGAGTTCCTCCCGGCGGGGAGCGATGTCCCTGGCGCATGGCTCGCCCACCTCGCCCAAGATCACCCGGTGCTTCTGGGGGTGCGGACCCCCAATGAAATCGCTGCCGCGAAGGAGGCGCTGAAGGCTCCACCCCCCGTGCTTTCGGAGACCGACATCGAGCAACTGGTGGCGGACATCCGGTCGGGATCAACTTGGGCTCGATTGGCCTCCGATCCGCGCCCTTGGGTGCAGCTCGCGGCCCAAAGGAGGCTGGATTCCCTTGTCGTTTGATCTTTTCTACAGCGTGGGCATGTTGATTTGCGCGCTCATGATCGTGGTGTGGTTGCTTCGGGTTCGCTCCAAAGGTCTCGGGGCTTGGCTCATGGCGTCGGCCTTTGCCGTTTTCGGATTCTTACTTTTTGCAATGAAAAACGACGCTCCTCGCAGTCTGCTGATCGGGCTTGGGGTGAGCCTGTTCGCCCTTTTGGTCGGCGATGCCGCCGTCCGGCTCCGGAACCAAGGAAAGGAGATCGGGTCTTGAAAGTTGGAGTGGTGGGTCTTGGCGCCGCCGGCTTGCGGGCGGCAATGCTCCTTCGCCAGGCTGGCGTCGACCTGCATCTCTTTGAGGCCCGAGATCGCGTGGGCGGTCGGCTTCACACCATCCCGCTCGAAGGCGGTGGCTTCATCGAAGCCGGGGGAGAGTGGATCGATTCTGATCATCACCGAGTGCTCTCTTTGCTCACCGAACTCGGACAGGCGCCAGAGCCCAGCGACCAATGGCCGGGCCGGGTCTTCCACGATGGTCAATGGTGCCGGGAAGACGCACTTTGGGAAGACGTGGCCGAATCGGTTGAGCTTCTTGAGGCTCGCGCCCGACAAGCCTGCGCCGAACTGAACCCGGTCCCCTGGCTCAATCTAGATCGAAAAGACTGGGACTCAACTCCCATTAGTCAGTGGTTTGACGAGTGCACCACGAGCCATCGAGCCCGATGGTGGCTGGAGGCCTTGACCAAATCGGACGAAGGGGACAGTTCCGATCGCATCAGCATTTTGGGTTGGCTAGCCGGATATCGGCACTACCTGGATCGACAAGGGGGAGAGATGAGCGCGCTTCGAATGCCCCAGGGCGGCCAAGGTCTTTGCCAAGCGATGCTCCAGCAGATCGGGTTGGAGCCGCATTTTGACTGCCCCTTAGAGCGAGTTGAGCATTCTGATTCCGGAGTGCGGCTCCTCTTTGCCGACCGCATCGAGGACTTCGACGCCGTCATCCTCACCCTTCCGCCGTGGCCTCTTCGCAAGGTCGAATTCGAGCCTCGACTTCCTCGCGAAAAGGTGTTTGCTCTTCAGCGGATCGGCATGAGTCCCAGCGTCAAGGTCGCCTGGAGATTCCGGGAGCCATTTTGGAAGGATCTCCATGGGTCGGGTCGGCTGATTGCGAACCGAGTCTTTCAGCAAGTATGGGATGGCTCGCGAGGAGGCCAGGATTTTGTCTTGATGGCCTATGTCAACGGGGACGATGCCCTCTGGTTAAACCACGAGAAGCTCGGAGACCGAGTTGTCGACTGGCTCTTTGATGAGTTCACCGAAGTTGTTCCCGAGGCTCGACCGCACTATCTAGGGGGCACGATTTACGATTGGGCCCGAGATCGCTGGGCTGAGGGTTCGTTCAGCCACCTGAAGCCCCGCTTCGTCTTGGGAGGTATGGAGCACGTCGGCACTCCCGTCGGACGACTGTTTTTTGCCGGGGAGCATACGGCCCTGTGGACCGGCTTTATCGAAGGGGCTTTAGAGAGCGCCGAGCGAGTGGCGGAGGAGGTCAAGAAATGTCTTGGTTAACTGGACTTCGGGACCCTTGGACCGAAGAGGCGATGGCCCTGGAGCTCGACTCCGAAGGTCGAATTGCTCGTATTGCCCGGCTCACGGACGGGGCTTTCCCAAGCCGGGGAGCGAGCGAATGCACCGACCTGGGGGGGCAATATGTGCTTCCCGGATTCATCGACTCGCATTGTCACATCCTGCCGATGGGGCTCGACTTTCAGAAGCTTCACCTGGGCGTGTGCACGTCTCCCGACGAGGTTCTTGATGCAGTTCAACAGCGGCACGCCGACCTGCCTGGGAACGAGTGGCTCCACGCCGTCCACTACGATCAAACCAAGTTCGCTTCCGGGGAGCATCTTCATCGGAGTCAGCTCGATGCGATTTCGCCCGACCGTCCGATCTTGCTGCGGCACGTGAATGGTCATGCGAGCGTCGCCAACACCGCCGCTCTTGTCGCAGCCGGAGTCACGCCCGCGACCGAAGACCCCAAAGGCGGCACCCTTGTTCGGGATGCGTCGGGCGAATTGACCGGAGTTCTGCTCGAACGAGCTCACGAAGCCGTCACCCAGTCGGCTCCAGAGCCCACGCTGAGCCAAATGGTGGAGGCGATCCTGGAGGCCGGAGTTCGCATGAGCCAGCTCGGGATCACCGCCGCCACCGACATGATGACCGGTCGCTGGAATTTGGCCCGAGAACTCGAGGCTTACCACCTCGCCGCCGAGCAAGGCTGTCGAGTCCGTCTCCGAATGTACGTCCAATGGGCGACCCGACTCGGCCCGAGGGGCTTGGCCGAGGACCGATGGTCGGAGTTGATCTCGGCAATGAAACCCGAGCTTTGCGCTGTTCTCGGCCTGAAAATCTTTGCTGACGGCGCGATCGGTTCGGCCACCGCAGCCGTCTACGAGCCGTTTCCGGATGGCAGTCTGGGTACCCTGATTTATGAGCCAGACCGGCTCAATCAGATGGTCCTCCAGGCGGCTGAGGCCGGCTACGCAGTGGCGATCCACTCCATTGGCGATCGCTCTACTGACCTCGTGATGGATGCGTTCGCCGCCACGTCGGACACAACCCGCCATCGACTGGAGCATGCGATGATTCTGAGCGATGCCCAGTTGGACCGGCTACGGCAGCTCGATTGCCGAGTGACCATGCAGCCCGAGTTCTTATTGCGATTTGGCCATTCTTACCGGCGTCAGCTCGGCCCTGAGCGGGCGTTCCGACTCAAGCGGATGCGTTCGGTGCTCGATGCCGGACTTCGGTTGAGCCTCAGTTCGGACCGCCCGATCGTGGCCGGCGACCCTTGGGACGGCATCCGCTCCGCGGTCCAGCGTCCCGAGGGGTTTGATCCGGCCGAAGCCCTGACGTGGGCGGAGGCCGTCGGAGGGTACACCCGGGCGGGGGCCGAGGCGAATGACGATGCTGGCACGCAAGGCGAGCTGGCGCCCGGATGTTGGGCCGACTTCCAGCTTTATGCCGAGAATCCGCTCCAACGGCCCAGTCATCCCCAACAGGTCTGGCGAGCAGGGAAGCGGATTACTTCTTGAGCCCTAAGAACTCGGGTGAGCGCAAATAGTATTCGTATCGGTCGGCGTGGTCACGATACCACTGGACCACGTCGCTGATCATGTTCGTGATCGAGCGATTCTGACGCCAACCGAGCGCCTTGATCTTTTCGAAGTGAAGAGCATATCGCCGGTCGTTGAACGGCCGATCTTCGACGTAGGTCACCCAGTCTTTCGGGTCGTACCCGAACTGAGCGCAAAGCATCGCCGCCACTTCGTTGTTCGTAAACTCGTCTTCGCTGCCGATGTTATAGGCCTCGCCGATCACCCCTTTTTCGACCAAGAGTTGGAGCGCCTCGGCGAAGTCCTGTGCGGCCAAGAAGTGCCGACGATTCGAGCCGTCCCCGTGGATCGTGAGCTTCATCCCCTTGTGCAGGAGAAGCGAGAATTTCGGGATGATTTTCTCGGGGAACTGACGAATCCCGAAGATGTTGTTCGCCCGGACGATCACGATCGGCATCCGATAGCAATTCAAAAATCCACGCAGGATCATCTCTGCCCCGGCCTTGCTCGCCGAATAAGGGTTGGTCGGATTCATGGGCGCGCTTTCGTCGTTGGCTCCTTCGAGCACCTCGCCATAGACCTCGTCGGTGCTGACATGGATGATGCGCGGGGTTTTATGGAGTCGGCAAGCTTCGAGAATCACGTGAGTGCCATACACATTGGTCATCGTAAACGGGAGGGAATTCCCGAACGAGTTATCCACATGACTCTCGGCAGCGGCATGGATCACTAAGTCGGCCTCTGCGATGTAGCGGCTGACAAAGGCATAGTCGCAGATATCTCCAACTGCCAGACGAACCCGGGGATCTTGGATGATCGATCGCAGGTTGTCGATGTCGGCGGCGTAGGTCATCTTGTCGATGATCGTCAGCTGAGCCTGCGGATAGGCGTGAAAGAAATGCTCCGCCACGTGAGACCCGATGAATCCGGCACCGCCGGTGAGTACGATATGCTTAACCACTCGCTAATTTCCTACCTTCTTCTCGACAAAGCTCGCGGACGGATTCAGGGTCCGCTTCGAGCCCCGTCCAACTCTTGAGCCGAGACACATCAAGCCAAAACTCATCAAATACCCGCGGATCGGTGACCCGAAAGCTCCCTTGACCGAACCCCTCCAGGAGAGCCATCGCGAGTTCGCCGGTCATCAGAGGTTGGCCGGAGCCGACATTGACCAGCCCCGAGGCACCGCTCTCCACGAGCCCTTTCATAGAATCGGCAAAGAACCGGTCAGTTATGAAGTCCCGGCGAACAAATGGGCTCATATTGAAGGAAATTTCGCCGCGATCCGCAAGAGAACCCAACATCATCGCCATAAACGAACGGCGGCCCGGCACTCGCTCGGGCCCGACGACATTGGCAACCCGGGCGATCAGCAGGCGATCTTCGGGCACGACCTCGCGGATTCGAGCTTCGGTTTGGGCTTTATTCTGTCCGTAGACGTCTTGGCCCACGGCCAGATCGTCTTCTCGGGCTCCCCATTGCGCGGCGCGGTCATAAACCTTGCGGGTGCTCAGCATCACGTAGTGGGCACCGGCTTCGACCGCTTTTTGGGCCAACTGCAGATCAAAATCTTCTTCTGGCGACAGCAGCTCCGACATCTGGCGCGGGTCGAGTGCTCCATTGAGGACCCACTGAGCCCCGGCAAGTTGAGAAGGATGGAGCGCCTCGCGCCAGGAAAGTCCTTGGGCCCGGGATCCCCAAGCCTTCAGCATGGCTTGGGACAAAAATCCGGACTCGCCAACGACCAAAACCTCAGGCATCCCGGTGAGATTAGCCGATTTTAACCTCTTGACGCTGGAATTTAGACCCGATTTAATACAGGTCCTGAGGTAACTTGACCCCGACCCACGTTCGCGAAGAGGATGGAGAATTCGTCTTGTTAGAAAAAGAAGCACGTTGGCTTGGAGCCAAAATCAATTCGATGGACCCTCAGCGGGTCTTTCCTTTGTGCAACATTGGAAGCTCTACCTTGGAGTTTCGGACCGTTCATCAGCCGTACATCGATCGCTACATTTTCGCTCCTGCGCGAGAGGCGGGCCGCGAAGTCAAGCACATGGACATCAAGGCCGAGCCCGGAGTCGACGTCGTGGGCGATCTTTCCGACCCCGCGTTCTTGGCCGAGCTCCGGAAAATGGAGTTTAGGTCGTTGATCTGCTCGAACCTCCTGGAGCACGTTGAAAATCGACCCCCGATCTGCGAGTCGATGCTGGCGATGCTGCCTTCGGGGGGACTGCTCTTTGTGACCTGCCCTAAGGACTACCCGTTCCACCCCGACCCGATCGATACGCTTTTTCGGCCGTCGGTCGAGGAGTTGGCGGCGCTTTTTCCTGGCACCGACCTGGTCGAAGGCGAAATCGTCCCGGGCGAGACGTTTCGGGACGTTCTCAACTCCCGCCCTCAAGGGGCCTTGAAGTGGTTTGGTCGAATGATGTTGCCGTTTCTGAATCCATCGAGCTGGAAGCGGCAGCTCGGCTATTGGCCGTACCTGAGTCGCCCCTTTAGCGCAACGTGCATCATTCTGCAGAAAAGATGAATTTGCCGACGCATGAGAAGGTCGTCGGGATGCGCGTGGACGCGACCACTTTTGATCAGGTGATCGACGACGTTCTCCGTTGGAGCACGAACTCGGAGAGTCGCTACGTCTGCGTCGCCAATGTCCATATGGCGATGGAGGCCCATGACGATCGGAGCTTTCGGTCGCTGGTCGATGCCGCTGACATCGTGACGCCGGACGGGATGCCGCTCGTCTGGATGCTTCGCAAACTTGGACGAAAAGACCAACCTCGGGTCAATGGACCTGAACTGATGCTTCGACTGTCGAAGGCTTGCGCCGAGCAGAACGTCCCCATTGGTTTGATCGGCGGAAAGCCGGATGTGTTACAAGATTTGGCAAAGAACTTGAACTCACAATTTCCTGAACTGAAGATTGTGTACAAGTTTTCTCCTCCATTTCGAACTTTGACCACGGAGGAAGAAGCGGAGATTGCGCGACAAGTCCAAGATTCAGGCGCGAAAGTTCTCTTCGTTGGGCTCGGGTGCCCGAAGCAAGAGCGCTGGATGGCGAGTAAACGAGGCAAGGTTCCTGCCGTCATGCTCGGCGTTGGTGCCGCCTTCGACATCCACGCGGGGCGAACTCGCGAAGCGCCCCGGCTCTGGCAGAAGTGCGGCATGGAGTGGTTTTATCGGCTCCTGACCGAGCCCAAGCGGCTCTGGAAGCGCTATTTCAAGCACAACCCCCGATTCATGGCCATGGCCATCTGGCAGCTCCTTTTCAAGCGACGAATTGAGCGATCTTAACCCGGGTCGGCCCATAATGGTTTGTCATGCTATTGATTGAGCACCGCGTGAACACCGTCGAGCATCTGCGCCGCACTCCGCCGCAGGTCGGGGTCGAAGTGGACATTCGCGACTACGACGGCGAGCTCCGAATGCAACACGATCCGTTTCTCAGCGGGGAACCTTTAGAAGACCTCTTGCGGGAGTACCAGCACGCGCTGATCATCTTCAACGTCAAGTGCGACGGGCTCGAAGATCGGATCTTAGAACTTGTCGATCGGTACAAAATTTCGAACTATTTCTTCTTAGATTGCGCCAACCCGACGTTCGTGAAGCTCGCCCGACGTGGCGAAAAGAACATCGGGGTCCGATTCAGCGAATATGAGCCGATCGAGTTTGCCTTGGCCTTTGCGGGGAAAGCAGATTGGTGTTGGATCGACTGTTTCCACGATTTGCCGTTGAATCCTGAAAATTACGCGCGACTGAAGGAGCACTTCAAGCTCTGTCTGGTCAGTCCGGAGCTTCAAAAGCACCCCCGTTCAACGATTCAAGAGTATAAGAAAAGGCTCGAAAACATGCCCATGGACGCGGTCTGTACGGACTTCTGCGACGACTGGAGATAAATGGCAGAAATCGGCCGAGATCGTATCCAAATCTGGATTCGTCGGGTCATCTTGGTGATGGTCCTGACGACCATCCTTTATCTCGGGCTGGCGATGGCGAGCGGTTGGGATGCGATGGTCTCGGCTCTCCGTCGGTTTCCCGTCGCGACGACGTTGCCCGCGGTTTTGGGGCTCGTTGTGCTCGGGCTGTTCCTTCGGGGCTTGCGATGGCACTACTTCGTCCGCCGAATGGCGTGGGACGTCCCTTTTGGTCCGAGCTTGCTCGCATACTCGGCGAGCTACGCCTTCACCGTCACACCGGGCAAGGCTGGTGAGGTTGTTAAGGCGGGGCTGTTGCGGGACCGCTACGGCATCTCGATGGCCAATGTCGCCGGGGTATTGCTCACGGAGAGGCTGGGCGACCTGATCGCGGTTCTCTTGCTCGCGATCGGAGGATTGTCGTTGATGCCAGGTTCGGGGGTCTATTTCGTCGCATGCGCGGGGATCGTGGGCTTTTTGACGGCCTTCGTCCTGTCGGAGCGGCTTTATCGAGGGATCCTCGGAAGAATGGGGCGCTCGCCGAAGCTGGCCCGCGTCAGCGGAAAGGTCCTTGACCTGCTGGGAACGGCAAAGGATCTGCTCCAGCCCGCCCCGTTTTTCGTCGGCTTGGGGATTGCGGTGGTCTCTTGGTCGCTCGAAGGGCTGGCGTTTTATTTGATCTTGCAAGGATTCGGCCTCGACGTGGCGCTCCTGAACGCCTTTAGCGTCTATGGGCTCGCCACGGTGATCGGGGCGATCAGCTTGTTGCCCGGTGGGGTGGGCGGATTCGAAATTTCGGCAGGACTGCTTTTGAAATCGCTCGGGTTCACCGCCGGTCAGGTCAGCGCCCCGATTTTTCTGCTTCGGGTCAGCACGCTTTGGTTTACCAACCTCCTGGGATTCGTCTTTTTGGCGATGTGGTTTTGGCAAGATCGACGCCGGATTCGTCAAGATAAGGTGCCCACATGAAGCCCAAAGCGATCCTTTTGGACCTCGACAACACCGTTTACAATTACGCTCCCTGCAACGAAGCTGGGGTTGAAGCGGTCATTCAGGCCGCCGGGTGCAGCCGGGAGCAGTACGACCTTGCAAAGGCGACGGTCAAGGACACCATCCCGAATTCGCAAGGCGCCTCGCATTGCCGCCTGCTTTATTGCTTGCAATTGACCGAAGATTTGACGGGTAGAACGGACTTGATTCGAGCCCGAGAGTGGCACGCGGCCTTTTGGTCAGCTTACTTTGGGGTCATGCGGCCGGACGATGGAGTTGCCGAGATGATCACGCGGTGGAAGCAGGAGCAGGTCCGGATCGGCTGGGTAACGGACTTTACGACCGAGCGACAGATCCTCAAACTGGAGAAACTTGAATTGCTGGAGGCGGCGGACTTTTTGGTTACCAGTGAGCAGGTGGGAGTCGAGAAGCCCCACGGCAAGGGGGCACGGCTTGCGCTGAAGAAACTCGGCTGCGAGCCAGGCGAAGCTTGGTTCATTGGTGACGACCTGCAAAAAGACGTAGCGATGGCTCTCGATCTTAAGATGCAAAAGGTGATCTGGATGAACCGCTCGGCCTCCTCGACTTCATCGACTTCCTCGGACCTCCCTTACATGAGCGTCTCCTCGTGGGGCGAAATCCTCGAACACTGGAACGCCCTTTCTAACTAACCTCTATGCAAATCGTCATCCCTCTTTCCGGACAAGGTTCGCGCTTCAAAGCCGCGGGGTATTCAGATATCAAGCCGCTGATCAAAGTGGATGGCATGCCGATGGTCGAGCATGTGGTCCGCATGTTCCCAGGCGAATCGAGATTCGTCTTTATCTGCAACGAGGAGCATCTCGCCACCACTGGTCTTCGGGCCACTCTTCAGAGCCTCGTGCCCGAAGCTGTCATCGTCCCGATCGCACCCCACAAACTCGGGCCGGTTCATGCTGTTCTTCAAGCCCAAGAGCACATTCGAGACGATGAGCCCACCTTGGTCAACTATTGCGATTTCAGCGTAGCCTGGAATTACGAAGACTTCAAGAAAACGATGGCCGAAACTCAGCCCGCAGGCTGTGTGGTCGCCTACAAGGGATTCCACCCGCACTCCCTTGGCCCGAACCACTATGCCTACATGCGAGAACAAGACGGCAAAATGTTAGAAATTCAAGAAAAGCAAGCATTTACCAGCAATAAGATGGAGGAGTTTGCTTCGTGTGGGACCTACTACTTCGAAAGCGGCCAGACCTGCAAACATTACTTCGCAAAAGCGATGGAAGAAAACCTAAATACCAACGGGGAATTCTACTGCAGTATGCCGTACAACTTGATCGTCAAAGATGGCAAGACCGTCACGATCTATGAGCTCGATCATTTCTTGCAGTGGGGGACCCCGGAAGACCTCGAAGAGTATGTTAATTGGTCGACCTATTTCGCGTACTATACTCAATGGGAATCGAGTCTCTTTCCCAGCTCCGGCACAAACCTCATTCCGATGGCCGGAGCTGGAGAAAGGTTCTCTCGCGAAGGGTATGCCGACCCCAAACCATTGATCCCGATCGGAGGCAAGCCGATGGTCGAGCAGTCGCTCAAGACCCTGCCGGCAGCTCAGAACTGGATATGCGCAGTTCGGACCGAGCACCTCGAAAACCCCTCCCTGGAGCCTGCGCTCAAGGGAAAAAGTCGGAACCTCCAGATCATTCGCGTGGATAGACTCACCGAAGGGCAGGCCAGCACGTGCCTGCTGGCTCGGTACCAGATCGATCCCGAAGAGCCGCTCTTGATCGCACCCTGCGACGCGGCCATGATCTACGATGAGGAGCGATACGCGTCGCTCACGTCGTCCCCGGACGTCGATTGTCTCGTGTGGACTTTTCGAAATCATCCGCATGCCAATCGGAATCCGAAGCAGTATGGTTGGGCCGGAGCTAATGCTGAAGGAAAGATTGAAAGAGTGACTTGCAAAAGTCCGCTCAGCGAGAGCCCACAGCGCGATCCTGGGATCATCGGAACCTTTTGGTTTCGCAAAGCAAGATTCTTCCTCGAAGCCGCAGATGAACTGATCCGACAAAATCGTCGAGTCAACAACGAGTTTTATGTGGATACAGCCATCGAGGTTCTCGTGGAGCAGGGTCGCTCAGCTTTTATCTTCGATGTCAAGCACTACATCTGCTTCGGGACTCCCGACGATGTTCGAACTTATCAATACTGGGAACGGTATTTCCGACAAGCCTCTCATCATCCTTTCCATCAATCAGGGGGGCGCTAAGTGAAGCTTTCAGTCGTCTTGCCGTGTTACAATGAGGCCGAAAATCTACCCGGCTTAGTGGAGCGCTATCGCGAAGTTTGGCCCGAATATGAAGCAGAGCTGATCTTAGTGAACAACGGCTCGACGGACCGGAGTGCCGAGGTGCTCGCGGAGCTGCTGGCCTCGGGAAAATACCCCTTTGCCCGGTCAGTCCTCATCGAAAAAAATCGGGGTTATGGCCATGGGATTTTCACCGGGCTCCAATCGGCTCGCGGAGACTTCTTGGCCTGGTCGCACGCCGACATGCAGTGCAGCCCGGAAGATCCGTTTCGGGCTTATGAAGCGATTCAAGGCAAAGCCGAGCCTCAACAGTGGGTGGTGAAGGGCCAGCGGGCGAAGCGAGGAGGGACCGCCCAACTCGTCACGAACGTCATGAGCCTACTCAGCACCATGGTCCTGTGGAAGAGGCTCACCGATATCAACGCTCAGCCTAAGGTGTTTCCTCGTGCGTTGATGTCGCAATTGGTGGCCCCGCCCGACGGATTTCCATTCGATCTGTATGTGCTGTTTCGGGCGCTGCGAAGTGGGATGAAGATCGCCACGATCCCGGTTGTCTTTGGAGCCCGTGCCCATGGCCAAAGTAAGTGGGCGTTCAGCTTTCTTTCCCGATGGCGAACGATTTGGACCATGATCAAGTTCATCTTCCGGCTTCGGCTGACAGGAGGAGAGCGATAAGCCAGAACGTCGCCGCAGTGACTGCATCTGATCCCGGCCGGAGCTTTTCAGCACGGCTCTTGAGATTCTGGCGACGCTGGCTGGCCGATGCCTCGGCTCAGCAAATCTTTCGTAGCAAACTTTTTTGGGCAGTTCTGATCCTGAAAGTCGTGGCGGGTTCGCTCCTGGCCTCGACGGTGATGCGCGATCTATTCACCCCCTTCGTGAACTACTACGTGCTCTCCGGATTCGAAAATCCCTGGGAGTATTTCGCTGTGCAAGGCCGGGGCGATGCCTTTCCGTATTCGCCGGTCATGCTCTTTTTCCTCGTCCCGTTCCGGTTGATCTTGACCCCCTTTCTGCCGGATGGAGTCTCAGATGTCACATTCGGCCATCTGTTTGCGATGCGGGTTCCGCTGCTGATCTGTGACTTTATCATCTTGTTAATCTTGGCGCGGTGGTTCCCGAATCGAATTCAAAAGGTTCTCCTTTATTACTGGTGCTCGCCGATCGTCTTTTATATCTGTTTTTGGCACGGCCAGCTCGACATCATTCCAACCGCAATCTTGATGGCCTCGCTTCACCTTTTGCGGCATCGCCATGTCATGGGTTCTATGATTTTACTGGGACTGGGCATGGCGACCAAGATGCACTTGTTGGTCGTTCTGCCGTTCGTTGTGGTCTACATCTATCAAGACCGTGGAATGCGTTATGCGGCTGGGGCATTCCTCGCTTCGGCGTTGACTTATGTCTTGATGATGGCCCCTTATCTGTCGAGTCCTGGATTTCGACTGATGGTCTTTGGAACGGACGAATCTGCACGCCTTTTTGCCTTTATTGCACCGATTGGGGCCGACAATTTGGCGGTACTTTTGGCCCCGGGAGCGATCTTGCTCTTATGGTTTCGGTTCGTTGCTTATACGAAGCGGAATTGGGACCTGTTCATTCTATATGTAGGGATTTTATTCGCGGTCTTTATCGTCCTTGCGCCACCACGCCCTGCGTATTTGCTTTGGTCGTTGCCGTTCTTGATCCACCTTTTGGTTCGGTCGGATCGTCGAATGGTCGCTCCTTATCTCTTTATGGTCGCGGCCTATTTTGTGTTCTTTTGGTCCGGTTACGATTCCGATTTGACCGACGCTTGGCGGCTCGTGAGCGTTCGACTGGCCACGATGGACCCTCCCGCGCCGCTTGCGGGCATCGTCGGCTTCTTAACAAGCAGCCAAGGACAGAATCTCTGTTTCACGATTCTTCAAGCGGCTCTGACGGGTCTGGCCCTGAACATGTACCTCTTTGGAGTCCGCAGCAATGCCGTCTATCGAATGCGGACGAATCCGATTCTTCTCGGCATCGCCGGAGACAGTGGTGCGGGGAAGGACTCGATTGCCGATCTGATCAAGCTCCTGGTGGGTAAGAATCAGGTCTCGATCATAGCGGGCGATGACTACCACAAGTGGCCTCGGGGGCATGAGATGTGGCAGGTCTATACGCATTTAGATGTCAAAGGAAACCGACTTCATGAGCAAATGGAGCATGCGATTGCGCTGAGTCGGGGCAAGAGCATCCAGAAGGTGCATTACGATCACAGCACGGGCAGGTTCACCGAGAAGGAGACCTTTGATCCGAACCAGATCGTGATTTTCCAAGGGCTACATTCGCTCAGCATCGAGGCACTCCGCGGGATGTATGATCTGAAGATCTTCTTGGACCCCGATGACGACCTTCGAAAGTTTTGGAAGCTGCGACGCGACACGACCGCGCGTGGCCACAGCGTCGAGAAGGTTCTCAAGTCGTTTGAAGACCGGGCCAAAGACCGCGACCGATTCATTCTGCCGCAGAGAGAAGAAGCCGACCTGGTCTTTAGCATTGTCCCGAAGTCTCCTCTCGATCCCTTGAATCTTGATCAGGACCCCGAATTGGCGCTCGAAGTTCGGGCGAGCAACAGCTTTGATTTTGGCGTTCTTGCGAGCGCGCTGGAGTCCGTGCCTGGGGTCCAAGTCGAGCACGATCCGTTCATCGACTCTCGGTGGCAGCGACTTCGCATCGAAGGTCAGGTTCCAGCCGATTGGCTGCGGCAGCAGGCTCCCGAGATCGTGCCCAATCTGGACGAATTAGCCGTGGAGCCGGAGTTTGTTGATGGGCTGGGCGGGGCGATGCAGCTTGTCTTTTTGATCAGCCTGAGTCATAAACTTCGATGGGCGGGCCGATCCGAGCAAGATCACGCCTGGTGAAAGACCCGCTCCCGACCGACTCTCATAGAGCCAGTCGGGAGCGGGTCGCACCCCGTTATCGAGACGCAAATCGGTCGGCGATGAGTTGCTGAAGATTCATTGCCGCGAGGGGTCCATAGCCCATCTCGTCCGAAATGTCTTCAACCGTCAGCATCGTCGTGGCCGACTTGTCATCCACCGTCAGGATGACCGAATAGTCGCCCGGTGCGAGACTGCGCCCACGAGCGCGGCCGGACCATTCGACCTGGTTCAAGCCCGCATTGCGCGAGCCAGTTAAGTCGCCCAGAATCTCTCCATCTGCGCGCTTGATTTGCACTTTGACAGGTTTGTCGGTTGCCGTCTTCAGATGGTAATAAATGCGTGCCATGGGCTGAGTGTTGGCGCTGAAGAAAAGCCCGTCTCCGTCCCAATCGGGCACGCCCACTCGACCCATGTTTTGCATGGCTGTCGGCTTGCAAAGATGCATGTCTTTGGCGCGGTTGGCAGCGGTCATTTCTTCTAAAGGACTGATCGGAAGAATCCAGATCGAGCGAGAGTGAGTCCCGATGATCAGATCCAGCTCCCGGGGATGGACGGCGAGATCGTGATGGATCATGTTCGGATACTCATTGGTCTGATAGCGAATCCAATTTTTTCCGCGATCTAAGCTGATCCAGAGAGAGAGCTCTGTTCCTAAGAAAAGTAGATCCTCATTGCGCGTCCCTTCTTTGATCACGTGCGCACATTCGTTCACTCCCAAGTCGTTGCTGAGCTTGGTCCAAGTCTTGCCTAAATCTTCGGTGACAAAGACGTAAGAGTTGTAGTCATTCTCTCGATGATGATCGATGGTGACATAGCAACGATTCTCAGCGAAGCGACTGGGAGTCACTCGCGTGACCCAAGCGTTTTTCGGCAGATTTGGAATGTTGCCGACGACATTCGTCCAGCTGGCTCCGTCGTCCGTAGAAACTTGAATGTTTCCATCATCAGTGCCTACCCAAAGCAAGCCTTGACGAAGAGGACTTTCTCCAATGGTCGTGATAGTGCAGTGGCGCTCGGCGCCGGTGTCTTCGGGCGTCACGCCGCCTCCTGGGGACTGCTTGGCCGGGTCGTACGTGGTCAAATCTCCGCCGAGACTTCGCCAGTTGTCGCCGCGGTCGACGCTCTTGAAAAGGCGATTCCCACCGAAGTAGATGGTTGCCGAGTTGTGAGGAGAGATGAAGATCGGAGCATTCCAATTAAATCGATAACGTTCGCCTTGGGGCGGACGCGGACGAATGAAACGACTTTCACCCGTTTGTTGATTCAGTCGGCTGATGGCGCCCCCTTGAGATTCGCTGTAAAGCCACTTCCAATCGTTCGGGTCAACTTGCACATAGAAGCCGTCTCCGCCTCCGACGCCATAGGCGTCATAATAGGCCACGCCACCGCGGCGCGTTTGGGTCGGAAAAGCCCACGAGCCGTTATCTTGTAAGCCTCCATAAACCCAGTACGGCTTACGCATGTCATACCCGATGGCGTAGTATTGACCCAAGGGCATTCCATTGATATGCTGCCATGTCCGGCCATCATCGCGCGTTTGGGCAACTCCACCATCGTTTCCGATGATCCAATGTCCATTGTCCTTGGGATTGATCCACATCGCATGGTGATCCACGTGAACATCCATCGGTACGGTTCGGAAAGTTTTTCCCGTGTCGAGGCTCATGTGAAAGCTCACCCCGAGCACGAACAGTCGATCGACGTTAACCGGATCGTAATGAGGTTGGCTAAAGTAAAAAGGTCGAGGATTCAGATTGTTGACTTTAGTCCAGCTTTCGCCGCCGTCGGTGCTACGAAAAGTGCCACCACCTCGGGCCTCAATCGTGGCCATCACGATCTTTGGATCTGCTTGGAAATAGCTCAAGCCGATGCGACCCAACGTCGTCTCCGGGAGACCTTTGGTGATCTTGCGCCACGACTTTCCGCCGTCGGTCGTCTTATAGAGTCCACTCCCAGGGCCTCCACTGGCCCAGGAATAAGGTTTGCGCATTCTTTCCCAACTCGCGGCCAAGATCGTGTTGGGATTTTTGGGGTCCATGGCGATGTCGGCGATGCCTGATTTTTCATCGACGAACAAGACCTGCTTCCACGACTTCCCGCCGTCGGTGGTCTTGTAAACACCTCGGTCGGGATTTGCCCCCCAGAGTTGGCCCAGGGCGGCCACCCAGACGGTGTTGTTGTCCTTCGGGTCGATCAAGATCCGCGGGATGTGGAAGCTCTTCGGCAATCCCATGTTCTTCCAGGTTTTTCCGCCGTCCTCGCTCTTGTAGACACCGTCGCCCCAGCTTGTTGAGTTTCGGCTGCTGCCTTCGCCGGTCCCCACCCAGACGAGGTCTGGGTTCTTTTGGCTGACCGCGACCGCTCCCACCGCGGGAGGGCCGTCGTTATCAAAAACCGACTCGACGGTCAATCCGCCGTTCACCGTTTTCCAAACTCCTCCTCCGGCGACCCCGATGTAGAAAATTCTTGGGGCCGGTTCGTAAACGGCCAAGTCCATGATCCGCCCGCCCATGGTCGTGGGACCCAGGCTCCGCGGGGTCAAAACATCAAAAAAGCTCGAATCCAGCTTATTGGCGGTCGTTTGGGCTCCAGCCGTCGAAACGGCCCACACTCCGGCCACGGTCAATATCGTTCTGATCATTCGTTTCCTCGGACTCCTTGCCCGCACACCTCTCCCCGGCAAAAAGCTGTACAATCGGTTCGAGTTTTGATGCCAAATTCCTTCCCCGAATCCGGTGCGCCTGCGTCAGCCTCACCTTGGGGGCGCCGAATCTTCTGGATCACGACGGTCCTAGCCTCCGTCATTGTCGTCTGGAAGAGCCTCGTGGTGGGTTACTGGTTTCGCGAGACCTACTCATTGGCTCATTCGCCGCGGCTTGTGCAGGCCAGCGAGTTGAACGCGCTTCGGGCGCAAGTTCAACCGGCCTTACCAGCGGTCTCAAAGCAAGTCTGGGAAGTCGAAGTCTTTAACCTGTCGCATTCGGAGCTTAAGCGAGGCATCCGACTGACTCAAGGCCAGTTCGAGGCGATCGAAGTCTTGCGCATGAGCCGGTTTTACCAAGCCAAGAACGACTTGTGGGCAGTCAGGATGCTGATCACCGGTCAAGGCACTCCGCCGAAGCGGCTGAATTTTTCGATTGCTGGGACCGCCCACACTGCGTTTCTTCGCAAGTCCGAAGCCGGCCTCGGTCAGTACGCCGTTCACGAGCGACTTCGCGAGGAGATTCCGCTCCTGGCCCAGCCGTCTTCGACCGCGCCGCTCAAGCTGAGTCCGGCCATATCGGACACCGGCTCATCGCGCGAAGCTTGGCAGGCGCCCGACGATCTGCCCGATGCACTGGTGACCCGCTGGTCGCCGGATGGGCGCCGGACGTGGTTCCGATTTCTTTCAGCCGCTCGGTGAACCCCGGTCGGGAGTGGTTCGTCCGAACAGTCATGCGCCATTCAGCAGGAATTCCCCTGGGGCGGTGGCGAATGCAAGAGAGCGATCCACGTTCCGGAGACTGAAAAACTATGTTAAAGACCCGAATGATGCATCCCGAAATCTTGGGAGCCCTCGCCTCGGCCGGTCACGGCTCGAAAGTGCTTCTTGCGGATTCGAATTACCCCTACTCGACGGCCTCGGGGCCGAATGCGAAGCGGGTCTTTCTGAATTTCGCACCGGGCATGCTCCAGGTGACCGACGTCCTGCGTGTTTTGGCCGAAACCATTCCGATCGAGATGGCCGAAGTCATGACCCCCGAGCACGGGACTCATCCTGAGATCTTCCTGGAGTTCACAAACATTCTTTCGGGCTTAGAGCTTCATCCTTGTGGGCGGTTCAAGTTTTACGAGGCTGTGAAGAGTCCGGACTGCTGCTTGGTCATCGCAACCGGCGACGAGCGGCGATTCGCGAATCTTCTGCTTACCATCGGCGAGGTCCATCACTGAGCTTCGCCGGAGGCGTCGATCCTCAGACCGGAGTGTTGACGGGGCCGGGCGTCGTTTCGGCGCGCCGGACTTTGGGCGAATTGGCCCCCCTTTTTCGCCATCCCGTCCCCGCGAGCCGTCAGAGCGAGCTCGTCTATGAGACGTTTTCGATGTCTCCCCAAGCCCCTGCTGGATCGCATGAGCTTTTGGCCGCGACCACCGTTCTGCACCCAGGATGGCTGGAGGACGAGCCCTTTATGACCCGGGGCCACTTTCACATCGACCCACGGCTCGGAGAATCGATGTTGACGCTGAGCGGCGAAGGGGTGCTGGTCCTCATGAACCGAAGCGGGGAAGTTCAGGAGCATCCGGCCGACCCAGGAACGTTCTTCCGCATCGAGGGGGAATGGGCGCACCGGGCGGTGAACCGATCCCGGGCGCCATGGGTCTTTCTTGTCACTTGGGACGCCGACTGCGGTCACGACTACGAGTCGATCTCGCCCTCAAGCTTTCGGCTTCGCTGAACGGTGGATTCGCCGCCCCTCCCCGAGGCCACGCCCTCGCCGTCGCCCTCCGAATGTCGGGCTTC